>Ga0068851_10001283_pt1 | contig 10968 bp, 14 predicted proteins | sample KBSCornC12_FD_66588 | JGI IMG/M metagenome (GOLD analysis project Ga0068851, IMG submission 66588) | Corn rhizosphere microbial communities from Kellogg Biological Station, Michigan, USA - KBS Corn C1-2 | ecosystem: Host-associated > Plants > Roots > Rhizosphere > Soil ...
GAAGGCCTGGACATCAATGCGGTGAAGGCCCTGCTCACCAAGGTCGGCCAGGACGAAGAAACCCGCCTGCTGGCTGAGGGCAAACTCGACGAGGTCATCACCAAACGCACCGAGCGCCTTCGCACCGACTACGACGCCAAACTGGCTGCTGAGAAGGGACGCGCCGACAAGGCCGAAGCCTTCGCTGCCAAGTACAGCGACAAGGTGCTGGCTGATTCCATCCGCGCTGCCGCCATCAAGGCCGGCGCGCTCCCTGAGGCTGCCGAGGACATCATCCTGCGCGCCAGGGGCACTTTCAAACTTAGTGAAGACGGCGAGGCGATCGCTACTGACCGTGACGGCGAGGTCGTTTACGGGAAGGACGGTAAAACCCCGCTGTCGCCGCTCGAATGGGCGGAATCGCTGCGTGAAACAGCAACACACCTGTGGCCAAGGGCTCAGGGTGCCGGGCAGACCGGCGACAACGGTGGCAAGGCCACGAAAAAGTGGGGCGAGTACACGGAAACCGAGCGCGCTGCGATCGCCCGTGACAACCCCGAGCTCTTCAAGAAAATCCAGGCCACCAAAGGAACCTAATCCATGGCAACTACCCAACTGACCGACATCTTCGTCGGCGACTACTACGCCTCTCTCGCACCGGTTAACAGCCCGGAAAAGACCGCTGTATACGAGTCGGGTATTGTGACCCGTTCGCCTGTGCTGGACGCGATCGCCTCCGGCAGCCAGGGCACCGCCGAGATCAGCTACTGGCAGGATCTCAATGCTGATGAAGCACCCAACATCAGCAACGACGATCCGAACGACCAGGGCGAAGTCGGCAAAGTAACCCAGGACAGCATGCGTGCCCGGGTCCTGTACCTCAACAAAGGTTACGGCGTGGCTGACCTGACGGCTGAACTGGCCAACAGCGAGCCTCAGCAGCAGATCCGCAACCGCTTCGGCACCTACTGGACCCGCCAGTGGCAGCGTTACACCCTGGGCGCGGCTCGCGGCATCATCGCCTCGAACATCGCGAACAACGGTGGTGACATGGTCATCGACGCCGGTGCGACCATCAGTGCGAATGCCTTCCAGGATGCAGCGTTTACCGCCGGCGATGCCGCTGACCAGTTCGGCGCGATCGGCGTGCACTCGGTGGTGATGAACCAGATGGTCAAGCAGGACCTCATCGAGTACCTGCGTGACTCTGACGGCAAGATCATCCTGGCCACCTACCTCGGCAAGCCAGTGTTCATGAACGATGCTCTGGTGTACGGCGCAGGCAAGTACCTTTCCGTGTTTTTCGGCCAAGGCGCTTTCGGCTACGGCGAGGGCACGCCGAAGGTGCCGGTAGAGCTGGAGCGTAAGCCAGGCGGCGGTAACGGTGGTGGTGCCGAAGTGCTGTGGGAGCGGAAGACCTACATCCTCCAGCCGGCTGGCTTCAGCTGGAAGGGTTCCGAGGCTCAGAACCTCAGCCCAACCGCCACCCAATACGCCGCTGCCGCGAACTGGCAGCGTGTCTTCAGCCGCAAGCAGGTCCCCTTCGCCGCTGTGATCAGCGGCACCACCACGCCGTAATCCGGCCCATACAACCTGGCGCCTTTATGGGCGCCGGGGAGCTTTTGAGGTGACTCATGAAAGTGATCTACACGGACAAGCCGGGCAAAGAGCGGGGCGTGTGCTACCGCCTGCTGAGCGAATTCTTCGGTGTCATCGGCTCTGCTACCGAGGTGGTGGTCGATGGCGATGCCCCGGACATCTTCGACGCTTACCAATCGGCCGGTATCAAGGTGTCCGACGGCAAGGAGCCAGAGAGCAAAGAAACCGACCCTCTGAAAATGAAGGTCCCCGAGCTGAAAGAATGGCTGACCGAGAAAGGCATTGCCTTCGACCCGTCCGCCAAGAAAGAAGACCTGCAGGCCCTGGTGCCAGCGGAATAAGGACAAGCACATGACCGACTTCATCACCGTTGCCGATGTTGACGCCTCGCTGGGTCCTGGCTGGGCGGGCACCGGTGATCCGGTCCTTGCTGTGGCTATGGCCAACGCCTGGCTCACGGCCAAGATTAAGCGGGCTGTTCCCGATCCGGTTCCGACCGAGATCAAAACAGCCGGCGCCCAGGTTGCCAAAGAGGCGGCGGCGGGCAAGCTGTACACGGCAACGCAGAAGGAAGTGCAGAGCAAGACGGTCTCGGCCCAGTCCGGCACATCGGTGAGCAAGACCTACCTGGCAGGCTCTACCGACCAATCTGCCGGCGTCAACTTCGCACTAGCGCTGCTGGTCCCGTGGATCAAGCGCTCCGGCGTGATGACGCTGAAAAGGATCTGATTATGGGCATGCGCGAAGAGATCCAGGCAGAACTGGCGGAAGCGTTCGACGATCCTGATGGGTTGGCCGACGCAGTCAAGCCGGTCGCAGGCGTGCGCAAGGTTGCGGGCGAGTATGACCCGGAACTGGGCGGCGAAACGCCGGAGACCACCGTGACGTATTCGGGGCGCGGCGTTCTGGGCAGCTACCTGTCCAAGGAAATCGACGGCTCCCTCATCCAGACCACCGACAAGAAGCTGCTGGTGCTGCAAAACGAGATGTTCGTGTCGAATGAGGGTGTGCCGACGGCGGTACCGGCTGCACCAGCCATTGGCGATATCGTCAACGGACTACGGGTGATGAACGTGTCTGCGGACCCTTCTGATGCAACGTGGACAGTGCAACTGAGGAAATGACATGGCGACCCAATCCGGCAGATTCGCCCTGAGCCTGGCAGAGTTCGCGGCCCAGACCAGCGAAGCCATTGATGCCAGCGTGCGCGAGATCATCATTGAGGTCGGCAGCAGCCTGATCCGCGTGTCTCCCGTGGGTAACCCGGAAATCTGGGCCGCAAACGTCGCTCACCGTGAGGCGAACACCCGTGCGGCCGACGACTATGACTTCAAGGTCGCGGTTCGCAATACGATCATCAACCTCAACGAATCGAACTTCACCAAGGCTGGAAAACTGCGAAAGGGCGTGAAGTACGCCAAGCCCCTGACAAAGACTGAGCGCGACCAGAACTTCAATGTGAACGGTTTGGTGGCTGGAAAGGGCTACGTCGGCGGCCGGTTCCGGGCGAACTGGCACATATCGCTCGGCGTGGTCGAGAGCGTCACTTTCGACGAGGTTGATCCGAGCGGCGCCGAAACCACTGCCGCGCTGGTCGCCGCAATGAGCGACTTCACTGCCGGCCAGATGGCCTACATCATCAACAACTTGCCCTATGCGATCCCGCTGGAGTTCGGCCATTCCACCCAGGCCCCCGGCGGTATGGTCAGGGTAACCGTGGCTCGCTTCCAGCAGATCGTGCTGGAGGCCATCAGGAACAACCAGGTATGAGTCACGCAATCATCGCCTCGATCTACGAGGCCAAGCTGATCGCCTGGAACACTGCCAGGTCGGAGAAGCTGAAGATCGTGTTCGAGAACACGGCCTACACGCCGGAGGAGGGCGAAACTTACCTTCGAGCTTTCACCATCCCTGGCGATACCGCAAGCAACACGCTCGGCGGCGATCATCGGCTGTACACAGGAGTATTTCAAGTCAGCATCATCGCGCCGGCGGGGACCGGCAAGAGCAAGACCAACCCTATTGCTGCCGAGATCATCGCCCTATTCCCGCTGTACGTTCGCGATGTGAAGAATGGCTTCGTTGTCACACCGATGACTCCCGTGGATGTCGGCCCAGGCATTACTGGCGATTCAGCCTATACGGTACCTCTGTCGTTCTCTTACCGGTCCGACACCACGCCATAACCCGCCCGTTGGGCAAATCCTGACCCGCCATTGAGCGGGTTTTGTCATTTCTGCAAAGAGGAAAACCCATGTCTGTCTATTTCCCCAACGGGGCAACGCTTTCGATTTCCAGCGGGTTCGCTGCTGCCAAGCTGATCACCGCAATCAGCAACGCGAACCCCGGTGTCGCCACCAGCGCCGCAAATGGCTTTGCCAATGGCGATATTCTGCTCGTCACCTCGGGCTGGGAGGACATCAACGAGCGCGCTGTGCGGGTCTCCAACGCTGCCGCAGGCGCATTTACCCTGGAAGGCATTGACACTTCCAATGTTGCTTTCTTCCCGGACGGCATCAGCGGCGGCACTGCCAAGAAAGTTACCGGTTGGGTAGCGGTCAACCAGGTGATCGGAAATTCCATGTCTGGCGGCGAGCAGCAATATTGGACTTATGCGCCGCTCGAAGCGCGCCGCGACAAGCAGATCCCGACCACCAAGAATGCGCAGGCCTTCGCCTTTCAGCTGGCCGATGATGACAGCCTGGCTTGGTACGAAGAGCTCGATAAGGCTGACCGCGAGAAGGAAGTACGCATCCTGCGTATGTCGCTGCCCAACGGCAAAACGATCTACTACGCCGGTTATGCCTCCTTCAACAAGACGCCGACGCTGGTGCGCAACGAAGGCGCTGCTGTCTCCTTCGGGTTCACCATCAACGCGGAAATCACTGCGTATCGCGCGCCTGTTGCTGCTGGCGGCGGAGCTTAATCATGGCGAAATTCAAGATTGCCCAATCACCGACGTTTCTGGGGGCCGTGATGGTCCCTGTAGTCGGCCAGGATCCGGTGAAGGTGGGCTTCACCTTCAAATACCGAAACCGTATTGAGCTTGCAGCGTTGTTCGATGAGTGGAACCAGCGGCGCAAGGACGGCCTCGATAAGTTCGGCGAAAAGCCCTCCGTGTCCGAAATCGTTGCCGTTGACACCGAAAACCAGATTCAGCAAATCAAGGATTTGGTTGTGGCTTGGGAGTTCGACGATAAGTTTGATGACGAGAGCATCAAGGCGTTGGTGACGTCCTGTCATGGCACAACCGAGGCAGTCGTAGACGCCTATCAGGATGCTTATTCCAAGGCCCGCACGGGAAACTGATACGCGCCGCCCGCGCCTTGTATGAGTCCCCGCCGGATGCCGAGCAGATCGCTGCATTCGGCTGGGACGCAGAGGACATGGAAGAAGAGTTCGATATTTGGCCGTGCCTTTGGCCAGCCTTCTTGCTGTTCAATCGCATGTCTACCCAATGGCGGGCAGGCGCCGGCGGCGCGATCGGTCTCGATTACAGCAGCATCCGCGACGTGGCCGGCTTCCTCGGCATCAAGAAAAAGAAACTCGCCGAAATCTTCCCTGACCTTCAGGTGCTGGAAGGCGAAGCCCTGCGCGTTATGGCGGAGGAAAGGGAAAACAGCCCGTAACCACGGGCACTTATTCAAGGTGAGTCGATGAACATTGCAGAACTCGGCGTCAAGATCGACTCGGCCGATGCAATCCAGGCGAAAACCAGCCTGGATGAAATGGCGAAGGCCGGCGGCCGGGCCGAGCAGTCCGCCGTCTCGCTGATGAACGAAATGCAGGCGCTGGAGAAATCGCTGTCCACCAGCGCCAAAACCACCCAGGACCTGGCAAAGCAGCGCGACGCGCTCGCCAAGCTGACCAAGACCGGCGCCTACGGCGAGGCCGAGGCAGCGAAGATCTCGGCTCAGCTCGATAAGCAACAGGTGGCCCTGGCAAAGTCTGCGATGGACGAGCAGAAGGCCTTGAACAGCCTTCTGGGTGCCATCGACCCGGCTCGCGCAGCACTGGCAAAGCTGGACACGCAGGTCGAACAGCTTGGCAAGCACCTGGATGAGGGGCGCATCAGCCAGGATCAGTACAACACTGCCCTGAGCAAGATCGATAAGGATTACGCCAAGCTCGAAAAGACCACCACCGGTTTCGACAAGCTGCGGCTCGGCACCCGCCAAGCTCAGGAAAACGTGGTTCAGTTGGGTAATGCGCTGTCGTCGGGTGACTGGGGGAGTGGTGTTCGCGCTGTGGCTCAGCTGGGCGCAGGTGCTGGTGCCGGCGCTGCTGGACTTCTCGCAATTCTGGCGCCGCTGGCCCTGGCCACCGCCGCTGTGGGCGGCCTGGCCTACGCCTACCACAAAGGCAGCGAAGAGCAGGACGGCTACAACAAGTCGCTGATCCTTACTGGCAACTACGCCGGCGTGAGTGCGGGCCAGTTGGGCGATATGGCGCGGCAGGTCAGCGCTACCGTGGGCACCACCGGCCAGGCTGCGGCAGTTCTGGCCATGCTCGCAGATAATGGCAAGATCGCTGGCGAGAGCTTCGAAGACATCACCCATGCCGCCGTATCGATGCAGGAAGCTACGGGCAAGGCGGTCAGCGAAACGGTCGCCGAATTCGTGAAGCTCGCCGACGACCCGGTCAAGGCATCCGCTGCGCTCAACGAGCAGTATCATTACCTTACAGCCTCGGTTTACTCACAGATTGCCGCGCTGGAAGAGCAGGGTGACCACGCCGGCGCCGTAAAGCTGGCGACTGAGCAATATGCCGATGCGATCAACGAGCGCACGCCGAAAATTCTGGAGAACCTGAGTTTCTGGGAGAAAGGCTACAACGCGGTCGCACGCGCTGCGGACAACGTTGCGAACATCGGGCGCCCAGATATTGGCGCTGATATTGAGCAGGCCCGCCGAGATCTGGCGAGCGCACAGTCGGGCGACGTTGGCTTGTTCCAAAACAAGCAGGAGATGATCGATCTCTATCAAAGCCGCCTGAATATGCTCGAGGACCAGAAGGCGGCGCAGGCTGAAATCGCCAAACTGGAAGGCGACCAGGCAAAAGCACAACAGGCCGCTGTCACGTCGATGCAAAAAGTCGACGCGCTCACCAAGTCTTCATGGACGAATGAGCAGAAGCGGGCCGATGCGCTCAAGGACTACAAAAAGCAACTCGACGACATCCGAAAGGTGGCGCCGAACGACCCGCGCCTGGCCCAGGCTACGGTCGACAAAAACATCTCCAACATCAACGACAAGTTCAAGGATCCCAAGGCCGCCGGCACGCAGGTCGACCTGGCCAGCTTCAACAACGCCAAGAACGACCTGGTGGCGATCACCGACACCTACAAAAACTACCAGAAGGAACTGGAAGCAGCTCAAAAGGCCGGCCTGCTGTCCGAGGAAGACTATCTGCTGCGGCGCCAGGCGCTGATCGGGAATCAGCTCGACCAGACAACGGCAGCCTACGAAGCAGAGATTGCGGCGCTTGATGCCGCCAAGGGCAAGAAGTCCACGTCGGCTGCGCAAAGCATCCAGCTGGACCAAAAGATCGCCGACGCGCGCGCCGGGATGGTCAAGGCACAGAAGGACGCGGACAGCCAGCTTGAAGTGCTCGCAACCAACGAAACCGGGCGCTTGGCAAAGCAGGAGCGGGCGATCAGCACGTACGTGCAGGCGCTGGGGCAGCAACAGAGGGCCTTGGAGCTTGCAGGTCAGCGCACAGTGCTCGGCGTAGGGCAAGGCGATCGCCAGAACGCGCTCAGCGGCGAGCTGAACAGCCAGCAGGACCGGTTTGCTCAGCAGTCGCTGGAGCTTGCCAACCAGAAGTCCGATCCTTCGCGCAACATGTCGGAGGAAGAGTTCAAGCGGAAGTCGCAGGCGCTTGCGGATGCGAACAAGGCCGCCACCGACCAGATCCGGCAGAACTATGCGGATGTGGAGAATGCCCAGGGCGATTGGACGAAGGGCGCAACGGCAGCATGGGATAACTACCTGGATTCGGCGCGCAACATCGCCGGGCAAACCAAAAGCCTGTTCGGCAATGCCTTCAGTTCCATGGAGGACTCACTGGTCAGATTCGCCATTTCGGGCAAGGCATCGTTTGCCGACTTCACCAAGTCCATCCTTGCGGACATGGCGCGCATTGCCACACGCCAGGCCAGTTCGGCGCTGCTGGGCAGCTTGGTGGGGGCGGCAGCAAGCTACTTCGGTGGCAGTGCGGCCGGCGGAGGTAATGGTCTCGCTGCAGGTTCCGCTGGCGCAGCGTCGTCGAATCTCGGCGCATCGGCGGCTGGTTACTCCAATACCTACTTCCCACAAGCCAACGGCGGCGCATGGTCGGGTGGCGTGCAGCTGTTCGCCGATGGCGGTGCCTTCACGAACTCCATCGTCAGCAAACCCACGGCGTTTGGCATGGCCAACGGCAAGACAGGGGTTATGGGTGAGGCAGGCGAAGAGGCGATCATGCCATTGACCCGAACATCCAGCGGCAAGCTCGGCGTCATGGCCATGGGCGGCAGCGGGGCTGGCGGAACGCAGATCAATGTCGAGGTACATATCGACGGCGACGGAAACGCATCGTCAACCGCTGACGCGCCTGGCTATGACCTCTTCGGCAAGGAGCTGGCGACGTTCGTTGAGCAGAAGTATCAGGAGCTGCGGAGCAAGGACATGCGCCAGGGTGGCGTGATCAACAACGCAATCAAGGGGCGATGATGGCTATCGAACGATTCACCTGGGCGACAGAGAAGGGCGCAGAAGGTGATATCACCCAGCGCGTTCGCTCCAAACAGTTCGGCGATGGATACGAACAGTCGGTAGAGGACGGCCTCAACAACCGGTCGCAATCCTGGCCGGTTACCTTCACGGGATTGAAGGGGCGTATCAAGGACATCATGGACTTCCTCGACCGACACAAGGGGGCGAAGGGCTTCCTCTGGGAGCCGCCCCTGGGTGAGCTTGGCCTCTACAAGTGCAACGGCTACAAGCCTGTGCACCGTGGCGGCCAGGTATACGCCATCACCGCGACTTTCCATCAAACCTTTCATCCCTGAGATAACCGCCCATGGCACTGATCACGGACATCCAGAAACTGGAGCCCGGCGGCGAGATTCGCCTGTTCGAAATTGACGGGACCGAATACGGCGCCGATTACCTGCGCTTCCATGGTCATGCTATCCCGCACACTCCAGAGGAATTGCTGGCCTATGAGGGCTCGGAAGAGGATCTGCCTGCCAAGTCGATTATCTGGCAGGGCCAGGAGTACGCGGCCTGGCCGGTGCAGATTGAGGGTATTTCCTCAAGTAGCGACGGCACCGCGTCTCGACCGACATTCGCCGCCGGCAACGTCAACGGGCGTGTCACAGCGCTGTGTCTGGCGTTCGAGGACATGCTCAAGTTCAAGCTGACGGTTCGCGAGACGCTGGCCCAGTACTTGGATGCAGCGAACTTCCCTGAGGGCAACCCGACTGCCGACCCAACCCAGGAAGCGCTGGAGATCTGGTACATCGACCAGAAAACCAGCGAGGACGGCGAGGCAGTGGTCTGGGAGCTGTCCTCCCCGGGCGAGATCGATAACCACGGTTTGCCCGGCCGGCAGATGACAACGTTCTGCCACTGGGCCATGACCAATGGTTACCGGGGGCCGGACTGCGGCTATACCGGCGCGGCCATGTTCGACGACGAGGACAATCCCACGGATGACCCGGCCCTGGACCAGTGCAAGGGTTGCTTGTCGTCCTGCAAGCTGCGCTTCGGCGAGAACAACGAACTGTCCTTCGGTGGATTCCCCGCCGTTTCTCTGATTGCCCGGAGCTGACCATGCGCAAGCACATCATCGCGGCGATCCAGGCACACGCAGCGGCCGAGTATCCGAAAGAATGTTGCGGCCTGCTGCTGACCATCGGTCGAAAGCAGATGTATTTCCCGTGCCGAAACATCGCCACCGAACCGAACGAAGAGTTTCGGCTGGATCCAGAGGACTACGCCGCAGCGGAAGACGTGGGCGAAGTGATCGGCATCGTTCACTCGCACCCGGACGCCACCAGCAGGCCGTCACCGCACGACCTGGCCATGTGCGAGGCCACGGCCTTGCCCTGGCACATTTTGTCCTGGCCCGAGGGCGACATGCGCACGATCACGCCAACAGGCAGCACACCGCTGCTCAGGCGCCCATTCGTGCACGGCGCCTGGGATTGCTGGCAGGTCTGCGCTGACTGGTACGCACGCGAATGGAGTTTGGAGTTCGAAGCCTTTCAGCGCACCGACGGCTGGTGGGAGAGTGCGGACAACGCCAGCTTGTACGAGGCGAACTACAAGGCTGCGGGCTTCGTGCGTGTCGACCGGCCGCATCGCGGGGACATGATCGTCATGCAAGTCGGGCGGACAGTTCACCCGAACCATGCCGGGATTTACTTGGGCGCTGACCCGGCGCTACCAGGTGAGGAGTCAGGCGTTTTCGGCCCCGGCCCGTTCCTGCTGCACCACCTGTATGGCAGGCCTTCCGAGATCATCGTTTACGGCGGCCCTTGGCATGACCGAACGCGCCTGATCCTCAGGCACAAAGACGCAAAACAACCAACATGACGCGGCATGGCCGCAGGAGAAAGGCGTGATCGAAAGCAAAAGAAACCAAGATGCCGAAGTTGAAAGTGAGTGCGTTGAAAGGGCTGCAGCAGATGTGCGCCTGTCAGCCCAGATGAAGATTCTCAGTCAGAAGCGCCTTTCACCCGAGCAATGTCATCGACATAACTCTGCAGCTTAAGATTGAATATTTCCTTGCTCTCTGCGACTGGGTAATCGCCGGAAATCTGAGCCTTGAGCCTTGCTACGTAAAGATCCTCGTCAAGAATCCCAGCGTGTTTCAGGCTCGCAGCCAGGCAGCGAAAAGCCAGATCAAGAGCCACAAATTCACTTTGCGTTACGACTTTTGTCACATTAACCTCCAGGTCATAAAAGCGCCGATATTGGCGCAACCCCAGTCCTTGGGCTTGCAGGCGAAGGACTAGGAAATCCTTTATGCTTGATAACTAACGAGTTATAGCGCCGTCATACAGCAACCACCAGAAATCATGGACATCTGAAAGATTGGAAAATTTAGAATTAAAGATCTCGTGCTCCATGACCCCGAGCATTCTCTTTCGCTCTTGTGCCGTCTCTCGACGTACTTGATTGTAAAGCTTTGAACCGGCCATTTTGGTTCCGGCTAAAGCCAGTACGAGCGCCCCCCAAACCAATGGCAGCCTTTTCCAATCTGTCATCGTTTGCCGGCCCGCAAAATTTACCAGCTTTGCTCTGCGTTTATTTATCTGCAAATGCCGACCATCCCTTCGAAAAAATCCATTAGAGGCACAACGCTACTACGCCAAGCGCCAACCCAGCTACTGGCATTCCA
>Ga0068851_10001285_pt1 | contig 10952 bp, 19 predicted proteins | sample KBSCornC12_FD_66588 | JGI IMG/M metagenome (GOLD analysis project Ga0068851, IMG submission 66588) | Corn rhizosphere microbial communities from Kellogg Biological Station, Michigan, USA - KBS Corn C1-2 | ecosystem: Host-associated > Plants > Roots > Rhizosphere > Soil ...
GGCTGCGTCGAGGCGGACCTGGTGGCGCAAGCATGCAAGGCAATCGTCGAAAATCGGCCGGCGGCCGCATCGAAGATCCACTCCCACACGCCCGCATGGCACCACATGCTGAAACGGCGATGCACCGTCTTCCACCGACCATAGCGCTCCGGCAGATCGCACCAATGTGCTCCCGACCGCAGACCCCACAAACAACCGTTCATGAACAAGCGGTTATCCGATCCGATGACCGTGACCCTCGCCCGCGAAGGGGAGCAACGGTGCAATCTTCGCCCATTGCGCCTCGTTCAACTCGTACCGCTTGATCCTCCCATGCTGGGTATCGAGAATTGGTCGCTGAGCGGCAAATATGAAGTCTTGATTCTGCGAAAGGCTCTCAACTTTTCAAAGTTACAATATGCAGTCCGGCGGGTTTTTGGGAAGGGTTGGACGCGTTTTGCTTCTTGGGTTTTTCAGCCTTGGGCTTACGGACTTCGCGGTTTGATCTTTTTTGACTTTTGGCCATTTGTGTGCTCCTTCAGAAGGTGATTTTTGTTCTCGGTTTTATTATGAATGGCAGGGAGCTTGTGTGATCCGGAGCGGTCAGGGGGACCCTTCGCTGGCGCCTGGAATCAGGGTCGTCCAAAACCGAACCAGAGAGCTTCAGCATCCTCCAGCGCTTCAAACATATCTGCTTCAGCGTGAATCCGGTTCAGATGACCGCGCACCTTTTCGGGGTCGCCCGACCGCGGAAACGTCTGGTCGCCTGCCGCCGACCGCGCCAAGTCTCCTATCCAGCCCGGCCGACAATATTGTCCTATCAACCAGGTGCCGAATTGCTCAATCTGAACGGTCATATGCGCGTCCCATCACAGCCGTTTGCAGGAAATTGAAAGCGGCCTCGCCTCATTTATTGGCGCGCATCCGCGCCTCTTCCTCGTCCTCCAGCTGAAATTCCAGGGCAATCGCCGCATCGTCCGCGCTGAGCATATCCGGCTTTCCGGCTTCGCGCGCCTCAGCTTCCCTGGCCTGAATGTCCCATGCGTTCGCAGCTGCAAGCGCAATCGCCCGCACCTTCTCAAGGGAGGTAGCGGCAGCAAACTGCCGATGATGCGCTGCCTGCTGCCTGCACATTGCGGAACTGTTGAGCATGACCGATCTACCCCCTGCTGTCGGTGGGCGCGTTTCGGACCCACAGAGGAACCCAACGCCAGTCCCTGGGCGCAGGGGTGTCCGAGGGCGGGGTCTGCGTCGCTGGCGGATCAGCTGGAGCCAATATGCCTCGCGCGGCGTCTTGATCTCGGCGCAATGCGGCCTCCAGATCCCGGGGATCGACCTGGTGATGCTCGATGGTGGTACCGGTTTGGATACGCACGGTCGTCGCTGTCCGGCGAAGGGCCGTACGGAACTGGCCTTCTATCGCCTCTTCATCCGTTTCGACCACATAGGTTCCGGCGGGCAGAAGCGCTTCGAAACCTGGTAGGTGGAAGGGCGCCGCAAATGTCATCGCTTTGCGTGTGGTGCGAATGGTCATGACGGCGTCGCGCCGGCAGGGCGGGCGCGGATCGGGCTGTCGGACATTGCGCTATCTCCCGTTTGCAGGCGGGAGCACGATGGTCTCTCTGTCACAACATGCCTGCGGCATGATCGGGGTGATGACGGGTTGTAACATGAAATGTCCGGGGAACCTGCATCTATTCGTCGGATCCCCGCCATCTGATCCAGGCCCCCCGGTTCGCAGTCGCTTAGAATCCCCCCCCGGCAGGCATGGCTTGCGGGCCGCCTCTGTCGTCGCTCCATTCGGCAACTGCTGCTTCGGTGGTGATCAGCAGCCCGGCAATGGAGGCCGCGTCCTGCAAGGCCGTGCGGATAACCTTGGTGGGATCGATGACACCGGACTGGAAGAGATTCTCATATTGCTCGCTCTGCGCGTTGAAGCCCATATTTTCGTCCCTTCCGTCCAGCAATCGGCCGGCAACCACACCACCGTCATATCCCGCATTCTCCGCGATCTGGCGGAGCGGCGCCTGGAGCGCCCTGCGGAGGATGTCTATGCCGCGCCGCTGGTCGTCATTGACGGGATCAAGGCTATCCAGCGCCTTCGACGCATAGAGGAGGGCTGTGCCACCGCCAGGCAATATGCCTTCCTCCACCGCCGCGCGGGTCGCGTGAAGGGCATCTTCTACCCGATCCTTTCGTTCCTTGACCTCCAACTCGGATGATCCGCCGACCTTGATGACGGCGACGCCACCGGCCAGCTTGGCAAGACGTTCCTGCAGCTTTTCCCGGTCATAGTCGCTCGTGGTGGTCTCGATCTGCGCCTGGATTGCCGCGGCACGCGCCTTGATGTCATCCGGATTACCGGCGCCGCCCACGATCGTGCAGTCATCCTTGGTGATTGTTACGCGCTTGGCGGTGCCCAGCCTGTCCAGCGCGATATCCTCCAGCCTGATGCCAAGTTCCTCGGTGACGACGGGGCTTGCCGTCAATATGGCCAGATCCTCCAGCATCGCCTTGCGGCGATCGCCAAAGCCGGGTGCCTTGACTGCGGCGACCTTCAGACCCCCGCGCAGCTTGTTGACGACCAGCGTCGACAAAGCATCCCCCTCAATATCCTCGGCGATGATGAACAGCGACCGGTGCGCTTGGGCGACCGCTTCCAATAGCGGAAGCATGGCCTGCACATTGCCCATCTTCTTTTCGTGGATCAGGATGACAGGATCTTCCAGCTCGACCGCCATCTTCTCGCTGTTCGTGACGAAATAGGGCGACAGATAGCCGCGATCGAACTGCATCCCTTCGACCACATTCAGCTCGAAGTCGACGCTTGCCCCTTCCTCGATGGTGATGACGCCTTCCTTGCCGACCTTCGCCATCGCCTCGGCAATCCGGTTGCCGACGACTTCATCGCCATTAGCTGAAACGATACCGACCTGCGCGATCTCCTGATTGTTCGATACGGGCTTGGACCGCGCCCTGAGTTCGGCAACGACGGCGGTGACGGCAAGGTCGATCCCGCGTTTGAGGTCCATCGGATCGATGCCGGCCGATACCGATTTCATCCCTTCTCGAACGATCGCCTGGGCGAGGACAGTCGCGGTCGTGGTGCCGTCGCCGGCATGATCATGCGCTCTCGACGCAACGGCGCGGATCATCTGCGCCCCCATATTCTCGAACTTGTCCTTGAATTCCATTTCCTTGGCGACGGTAACGCCATCCTTGGTGATCCGAGGCGCCCCGAAACTCTTGTCGATAAGGACATTGCGCCCCTTGGGGCCAAGTGTCACGCGCACGGCATTGGCGAGGATATCGACCCCGCGCGCGATACCTTCCCGGGCCGCGTGCGCGAATTTCACCTCTTTGGCTGTCATGGCTCAGTTTCGCCTTTCCGTGCGCTGGTCTGCGACCAAAATGTCGCTTTCACAAGCGGAGCCAGCGCTGCCAATTTGCGAACTAGCAGTCGTAAATCCGACTGCCGATTACCATGATATGGGCCCTGCCGGGATCATTAACAAGCTTAACCACGCGCTGGATTAGTGGATACTGCTGATAGGCCGCGTCGGTTGCAGAATGTCAAATCAAGCCTATATGGAATAGATCAAGGGCATGGCGAAGTAGGCGTTCTTGACTGAGAGACCATCGTGCTCCCGCTTACCAGGGAGTGGCACATGGATCTCAATCAACTTTATACCGAGCATCAGATTGCGCTCATGCGCGCTGCCGGCGCGGCCAGTGGGCCGGCGCGTCGCAAGCACCTGCTTGCCGCTGGGATCATCGGTGGACAGATCTTCGACTTGCTCTCCTCGAAAAATGCGGCTGCTTCGATCGGTTGGCTGCCCTGGTCGAAACAGTTCGGCCGGACAGCGGATATGTGTGTTTCGGCATGACATCGGACGCAACCCCACCCTCCAGTCCGCGAAGGCGAGCGTTCGTCAACCGAGAGGCGCGGATTTCTCCTGACCAGGCGAGGCGGCAGGGATTGATCACCCATCTTGCATTTGTCCTTCTCGGGCACGAGGAAGCAATCCGCTTCTTGAACACGCATAATTCCTCGATGGGCGCTCGGCCGCTTGATCTGGCGATTGCCGACGCCGCAGGATATTCGACTGTGGAAAATGCAGTGAGGCTTCTCGCCTGCCCCGCAACCGGTGGGCGCCAGTAATCCAGCCCAGTCAACGCTCATCAAGATCGGAGAGAAAATGACTGTCGCGTCTGCAGACGAAACCGAACTCATGGCTCGCTATGGCATCACCAAGGTGCCGGTATATCGCTACCATTACCGGGACTGGCGATATTCGACTTTGAACGACGCGCTTGCGCAAGCCAAGCGTGATGAAGCGGCGCGTCCGGAATAAACAGAATATCTCATCCTGTGGGTCCAGCTCGACGCGTCCGCAAGAACAGAAAGCGGCGTCGCCCGGCAGATCGCAGTCGGTGGCGCGACCGATCCGATCACCTGGATTTTGCATTTCGTTCCACCTGTGCTATCCACGCTTCGCTGAACGTCGCGTTTTGACGGATATCGGGCCGCTTCGGTTCACCTTTGTCCCCACATTGCCTCTTTTAAGCCGGAATGCGCGAATGGTCGCGCGTTCGCAGGACATGCAACAAGGAGACCGAGCATGATCACCGGAACAGTCAAATTCTTCAACGCCGACAAGGGCTATGGCTTCATCGCTCCCGAAGGCGGAGGCGATGACGCGTTCGTGCATATTTCCACCGTGGAACGCGCAGGTATGCACACCCTCGAAAAGGAGCAGCGCGTGACATATGAACTGGAGAAGGACAAGCGCGGCAAGATGTCCGCGGTCAATCTCCAATCAGCGTAAACGGTGCGGGGGCAGGCCAGGAGGCCGCTCCCGACACATGCCTGTGGACATTGGTTCGCATTGCGAGGCCTCACGGGGGACGAAACCGCCCGTGAACAGGTCAGGCGTCCGGAACATACGGATTTCCACCGAAGCCAAACCGCGAAGCATCCCCTGGTCAAACGGATAGCGGGCATCAATCCGCCGGAAGACGGACGCAGGGACAACCCACCAATGAATTTGAAAATGGAATGCGGCAAGAGCCGCAAGGACTTACGATGAATATTGTTACACAGATCAGAAAACGTGCGATTATCCACCTGCCTTTTGGCAAGCAGGGCAAAAGACCCTTTTCTCCCACTCGATCGACGACGCTCTCTACCAATGAATTGAAGCGGATCGTTGCAGCGATGATTGGTTGAACATCATGCGCCGGCAGTATCCCACGCTGTCGGCCTTTCTCCAGAATTAGGAACAGTAATGAGCCGAGAAGCAATCCGCCCCTTTTTGATTACAAAGGATGAGGATGGTCATTTCCGGCTCACTGTGCGTGAAACACGCTATAATTCGCAGGGCTATCCGCTTGTGACCTCCCAGATGCAGGAGGAGACGTTCAAGACGGCAACTGCTGTGCGGAACTTTGCGCGAGATATGTTCAAGGCCGGACCCGGACAGTTTGCAACCAAGTAAATTGTTGCCGGCTCACACGATTGGTTGAGCCTGGCCTCGGAAAATTCTCATCTCGGTATCGTGGCTACAAGTGGCGCTTCATGGCGTCCATGCGAGCGACATCAGCAAAGGGAAAATAGCTCAATGTTATCCATGCCCGATGATGCCGTCGAACTGATCGGCAAGGCAGAGCTTCCTGATGGAGGACGGCTGCACTTATGGCGACGCGGCGATGATTATTCCATCAGGTTCGGGGACAATGAACTGATGGGTAATCAGGTCCGTCATTCCGAAGAAGCTCTTGCCACCCTGGCCTGTAGCCGCCTGCAGCATCGGGACAGCCGCATCCTTATCGGCGGTTTGGGCATGGGCTTCACCCTCGGCGCTGCCCTGCAATCCTTACCATCCACAGCCATCATAAGCGTAGCAGAACTCGTTCCGGAGATTGTGACGTGGGCAAATGGGCCTTTGTCACACCTCTTCCATGATTATCTCTCAGATCCCCGCGTCAAGGTTGAGATAGCCGACGTGCATGACGTGATCGCCAGAGAGAAGTCGGCGTTCGATGCCATCCTGCTGGATGTCGACAACGGACCCGATGGGCTGATCCACCTGGCAAATGAACGCCTATACTGCAATTGGGGACTGCGCGCTGCTCACGCGGCCTTAAGGCCCAGTGGAATATTGGCTGTCTGGTCAGCCTATGGGGATGAAGGCTTCGTTGCACGCCTTGAAAACGCGCATTTCGATGTAGAAGAGGTCAGTGTGGCAGCCCTCGTTGATGGTGAGGACGTGATTCATACAATCTGGCTGGCTTCGAAGCAGGATGACTGCCGGTAGTTCGTCGTGATTTGACCCTCAGTGCGAGGGGCTTTCAGAAAACGGCCCCCTCCGCAGCGGGAGACTGGAACTGAACGCCTGAACGGCCGGGAAGGTCGACCTTGGCGAACTATGCTTTGGCGAGCGCGTCCATTACTGCCTCAAGGTCGCCCTTAACGACGATGTAGTGGCCCTTTTCAAAATTAACGGCGCTCGAGCATTTTCAAGTTGACCGTTTACGGTCAACGGCTCGGAAAATGCGGCATCAAAAGACCAGAGCGTTTTCGTTCATAGTGAAAACGGCGCCAGCTTGATCAGTTCCTCTGTAACGCCGAACAAAGCTGACACTGTCTGCATTGATTGCCAGGACATCACCGTCGGGCGTCTCGAATTTGACGTACCCGTTCAAGGATTTTTCGCCTCAGGACTGGACGGAGCAGATCCGCCGCCTTTCTTCGCTTTATGCTTTGCAAGCAATCCGTCCAGTTCCGCTATACGGATGCGCTCCGGAGTATCCTTTGCAAGACCTTTCAGCCTGCATTCGGCCCACAGGCTTCGGCGTTCGGACTCCAATGCTTTCTGATACAAGTCGGCCATATTCTGCTCCGCAATTCGGTTGGATGCTCAGCGTCGATACGCTACCCCGAGCGAGTCGTTTCAGGTGATGGGCGTGGGGCCTGCCCCACGCCATCGGCCATCCTGTATGAACCAGCCTCAGCTATTTATTTTCGAGCTTTGCGCGCAGCGTAACGCGCATCGCGCGCAGCCTTCATTTCAGCGGCGCTGGCGGGCTTCAGCCTGGCGGCCTTGAGTGCTGCCGCGGCCTCTGCGGCGGCTTGTTTTTCGGCTTCTGCCGCCAGTTCGGCCGCTTTGCGTTCTGCCTTCTGAGCTTTGGCCAAAGCAGCAGCCTCAGCCTTGGCAGCCCGCTCGACTGCAAGTGCTTGATCCTTGGCTTCGCGCGCGCGGCGTCGCTCCGCCATAATTGCCTCGTCAACGGGCGGCTTGGCTCTCAGCGCATCCAGGGCTTTCTGTTTGGCCGATCCTGCTGCGGCAATACGGTCTTGAAACGAGGGAGCTTTATAAGAGGGCAAAGTTTATCCTTGAACGTTTATATCGACGGCGGACCTCGCGTTGCAGACGCAAGACCGGTTTAGCGGTGAAGGGGGAGCCACTAGCAAAAAATACCCCTGGTCTCAAGATCGCTACATTGCGGGTACGAACGCGCTCCGATCGGTCTGACCCGTGCTGAGGCTTTATGACCACGACTTATTATGCTTCGGGCCTCCGAATAGGGGCTATATGCCGAAACGGCCGGTCCGCCCCAGAGAGCCGAAAATTTGCCGACGAGCATCCGAACAGTTGGTTCGTCGTCGATTACCAGAACGGTTTCGCCGGCACCGACCTCTGAAATTTGTGCCTTTAGCTCTGCCATTTCCTCGGTGAGATCACCCGAATAGCGTGGAAGATACAGGTCCGCGCCTGCTCGCCAGACTGCCGCACGAAGCCATGGATCATGGAAAGACCCAGGCCCGTGCCCCAGAATATTACGCTTAATTAGGCACCTCAGCACGCAATGCTGGAACTGGTTGCGCGAGTCAGCGAGCGCCGAGGAGGAGGCTCAACTGCACGCTCCGCCTGGTGAAGCAGGGCCGCTCGGCTAGCCAATATCTGCCGAGGCTTTGCGCCTGCGTCGTTCGAAAAACCTGCGCGCGCTCTCAGCTTCCCGCATCCATGAGTTTGCGGCTTGAAGTGCAATCGCTCGGACGTTCGGCAGGTCGCTGGATTTTGCTCGCGCCAGATGAATTGCAGCCTGAGCATGGCAGAATTCCACAGTCGGCATTTCCATCGAAGTTGCCTCGCTGATATGAGAAAAACGGCCCGCCTCGACGAGATGGAGCGGACCTGATGTGGCCGAACGTCTAGCGGAGGCCGTTAGAATGGCCGGCTGACTTTAAACGGGCCATTGGTCGTGAAGTTCCAATGGGTACGGTTTGGAGGATTTGTCCGGTCGATCCTATGACCAAGGATTTAAAAGATGCGGAAGCGCGCGGAGAGCGTGTGAACATGCGTCTGCCCTTGTAAAAGGCGGCCAGCCCAGGCACTGCGCATCGTCACCGTGTAATGGACGCCACGCTGGTTTACGTCGCGATTGATGTGAGAATGCGCCAGGAACAGCATGAACCGTGATGACGATTCACCAAGGATGGCCGCCACTGCCTGTAGACAGCAGGCGAAGGCGGCCCCGGCAGACCGTCTGCCCATAGAGACATTGGACATCGCCGATATTCCAGGAGGTGGCCAGTTGCACCTGCTCAGATGCGGCAAGGAATTTTCTATCCAGTTCGGCAACGACGAGTTGATGGGCAGTCAGGATCATATTTCGGAAATGGCGCTGGCCACTCTGACAAGTGAGCGGCTGTCTCATAATAACGGGCATGTTCTGGTCGGCGGACTGGGCATGGGCTTCACCCTGGATGCCGTCCTTTCTGCGTGGAGTGCGGAGGCCTTGGTAACCGTCGCCGAGCTAGTGCCGCAGATCATTGCTTGGGCCGAAGGACCACTGGCGCATCTGTTCAAGGACAATCTGTCCGACCCTCGCGTGAGCCTCCGCCTTAGCGATGTTTTTGATGTCATCGCCGAACGGCCGGACCATTTTGACGCTATATTATTGGATGTCGATAATGGACCGGACGGCTTCATCACGCCCGCCAACGACCGACTATATTCGCACGCCGGTCTTGCCGCTGCTTATGCCGCATTGCGACCTGGCGGCCTATTGTCCGTATGGTCATCCTATGCTGACGATGAATTTGCGGGAAGGCTTGAAGAGTCGGGCTTTTACGTCGATGAAATTATCCTGCCCGCTTATATCGGCAGCGGGGATAGGTGGCACAATATCTGGTTCGCGGCCAAACCCGCTGAGAGCCTTCGCTTAACGACTATGCAGTGAGGCCTCTACCTCCCGACGCAGAACGGAAATGATCTTGGAATAGGCGCGCGCCTGCTCTTCGTGTTTTCTTTTCTGGTCGGGGCAGGCCGCCAGATCGGCATGATTCAGTTCCGCCTGCAGCCGCCGCCTGAGATAATCGAACTGGCTCATGGTTATTTCCGATGAAGCGAGGGAGCCCATTGCCGGGCCATGTGGGAGGCGGACCGCGTGACGGCGCCCTCGATCAGCTTGCCCTTCATCAATATGCGAAAGGCGTCGGCGTCCCTGGGATCGAGCATAACGACCCTCGTACCGCCCGAAACCAGCGCTTCCAAAGCAGAGATTCGGAAAGCATGCTGCGTGCATGCCTCCTTGATGGCGTCCAGCGTGGCCCGCACATTGACAACCCTGCTCATGCCGCGCCGCCTTCCACGTTGAAAGGGAAGGGGTTGAAGGACATCGACCCATCCGATCGTTGGGAGCGGTATGGAGACGGGTGGTGACGAATGCGAGCCGCGTACCCCTGCGCCAATCGCTGATGACCGGTGCGCGCCGCAGGGCTATGTGCGATCCTGGCACGCAGCAATTCTTCCTGCTCGCACCTCAGCAGATAATTCAGGTCTTCCATGGAGATGCTCCTCAGCTGGCAAGCGGGAGCACGGTGTCTCTCTGTCACGGCGAATGCTTGCGGCAAATTTCGCGCAATAATGCTTCCGTAGCATAATGAATCATTCCTGTCCCTCGATAATGACGTGCGAGACCCAAAAAATCCTGTTCCGCCCGTTGGAGATCCGATACCGAATATTATCGGGTTTTTCTTCCGCACGATCCGATCGAGAGACTGCAGTGCTTTCGCATAATCGGGAGAATTTTCATCCAGGAATATCATTTCATTGCGGGTAACAATGATGCATCCTTTGTTGTGCTGAGTTTTTTGGCTGGCGCATCTTCGGTCGCGGCAGTTAATGAGCGAAGGTGCATGACGGTCCAACTCCAATCCCTTGCTTTCCCGTATTCAGCAGAATTGGCTCGCCGCCAATGAACGCCGGTTGCTTAACTGGTTGTGCCATCGAATGCCGTCCTGGATCGCCCGACCGCGACCGGCATGGTTGGCGCCCTCATGACGTTTGGCGTTTACTCAAGCTTCCTGTGTCATGCCGAGAAGGCTGCGGGGGACTATGGCGACGATACACGCTCGATCCTCGCCAAAGCCGGGCGGCGCAAGATGGTTGATCGCAGATATTTACGGACGGTATTGCGTGACAGCCTGGTATGCCGCGCAATCTTAAGGAACGAGAGATGATCGCGGAAATGCCAGCGCCGGATAACGCTCAATGACGCCATGTCCAACACTCGATGACCCCTCGCTCGTCAAAGCCAGGGGTGAGTTCAACATGGGTCATTTCTCAGTGGAAATATCCGCCCTTCCCGGGTCGACTCCCAGTGACAATCAACACGCTGGCACTCTTTTCACGTTTATTTACTATGTGTTGAAGGAACGAGGTGTCGGATCGAATGCATCTGCCCATGCCATGCAAAGGGAGCGCTGTCGGCACGGGTCGACAAGGGCGATGTGCACCGGTCCCGCTCTATACCGTCCCTCAAACGATCAACGACCAGGCGATGGGCAGGAATACAGATGTCAGGATCGCATTGAGCGCCATGGCGAGTGCAGCAAATGCTCCGGCGGTCTTGTTGACCTGCAGCGCTCGAGCGGTGCCAATGCCATGACTGGCGATGCCCAGTGC
>Ga0068851_10001289_pt1 | contig 10932 bp, 9 predicted proteins | sample KBSCornC12_FD_66588 | JGI IMG/M metagenome (GOLD analysis project Ga0068851, IMG submission 66588) | Corn rhizosphere microbial communities from Kellogg Biological Station, Michigan, USA - KBS Corn C1-2 | ecosystem: Host-associated > Plants > Roots > Rhizosphere > Soil ...
GCGGCGCTGCGAAGGCCAGGCGGCTGCCGTCGCGGCGCAGCGGCACCAGGCCCGCGCCGCACTGCTGCACCACCATGCCCGCCGCCTTGGGCTTGCCGCCGGCCTCCAGCCACGCATGGCAGCTGCCGATGGTCGGGTGGCCGGCAAAGGGCAGCTCGCCGCCGGGCGTGAAGATGCGCACGCGGTAGTCGGCCGTCGGATCGGTGGGCGGCAGCAGGAAGGTCGTTTCGGACAGGTTGGTCCACTGCGCGAAGCGCTGCATGGCGGCGTCGTCGAGGTCCTGGCCGTCGATCACCACCGCGAGCGGGTTGCCGTAATAGGCGGTGGCGGTGAAGACGTCGACTTGCTTGAAGGGGCGGGATTTCATTCGAGGCTCAGGAGGGTCGGATCAATGGACGATGTCAGTCGGGGAACACCGTGGAACCGGCTTTGCCGGGCCACAGGTGTTGCCCCCTGCAAGGGGGTTGGCGCAGTCGCACGAAGTGCGCGGAGACTGGGGGTCATTCCAGGCTCAGATCGAGCACGCCGCGCGTGCCCGGTCGGGAAAGCAGTTCGGAGTACCAGCGCTCCACGTTCGGCCAGCTCGGCCGGCGGTATTCGGCGGCGGGCAGGCCGAACCAGCGGTGCGCTTCGCAGCCGACCGGGATGTCGGCCATGGTGAAGCGCTGGCCGGCCATGTAGGGCTGGCGCGCGAGGTGCGCGTCGAGCATCGCGAACAGCGCTTCGCTGTCGCGCACCGAGGCATCGATGAGCGCGGGCTGTCGCTCCGAAGGCGGCGTGCGCACCCACTGGACGAAGGCGTCGCGGCTCGCGCGGTTGAGCGTGGTCTGCTGCCAGTCCATCCAGCGCTCGGCGTCGAAGCGCGCGGGCAGCTCGGCCGGATAGAGGTTGCCGTGCGAATGCTTCGCGCAGAGGTAGCGCACGATCACGTTCGACTCCCACAGCGTGACGCGCTCGGCGCCCTCGCCGTCGTCGATGGCGGGCACCATGGCGTTCGGATTGATCGCGAGGTATTCGGGCGTCTGCACCACGCCGAACCTGCCGCCGGCCTCGGTGCGCTGGAAGTCGAGCCCGAGCTCCTGCGCGCACCACACCACCTTGCGGACATTGATCGAGCTGATGCGGCCCCAGATGTTGAGCATGTTTGGTCTCTTTCTTTCTCTTCTCGATTCTTCGGTTGTTCAGTCCTGCATGACGCGCGCCGTGCCCGACACGCGGATCGAGCTGCCCGGCGCGGGCGAAATGTCGGCGTGCAGGCGCGACAGCATGCCCATGTCCTCGCCCTGCACCACGTCGATGGCGCCGCCGTGCGGCCAGCCGATGTCGCGCAGGTAGCCGGCCAGCGCGGCCATGGCGGCGCCGGTGGCGGGGTCTTCGTACACGCCGCCGGACGCGAAGGGGTTGCGCGTGTGCAGCCGCTGCGCGGTCTCGGCAAAGACCAGCACGATGGTCGTGAGTCCGGCGCGTGCCATCAGCGCGCGGCCGGCCTCCAGCTCGTAGTGCATCGCCGACAGCGCCGCGCGGCTTGCCAGGGCCAGTACCAGATGGTCGGCACCCGCATGGGCGACGGCCGGAGGGATGCGCGGGTCGAGGTCCTGCGGCGAATAGCCGAACAGGGCGAGCGCCTCGGACAGCAATCCGGGCGACGCAGCGGCGCTGCGCGTGGGTGGCGACTGCAGCGCAGCCTCGACCACGCTGCCGTTGCGCCGGCCTTCCACGGTGATCCGCGCCTGGTTGAGCACCAGCGGGAACACGCCGTCGCCTTGCCGCATCGCCAGCGCGGCGCCCAGCGCGATCGTCGCGTGGCCGCAGAAGGGCACTTCGGATTGCGGCGCGAAGTAGCGCACGCGCCAGCTGCCAGCGTCATCGGCGGGAGCCGCGAACGCGGTTTCAGAGAAACCGACTTCCGCGGCAACGCTCTGCATCCGCGCCGCCGGCGGCAGCGCATCGGCGATGACGACGCCGGCTGGGTTGCCGCCCGTCTCTCCATCGGAGAAGGCTGCGATCTTCAGGACATTCATGAGAAGGCCTCTTCAGCGGGGCGAGGGGCGGTCGAGGAACAGCAGGCGCACGGCCAGCCCCAGCATCACGGCCGCAAGCAGGCCGCTCTGGAAGCGCGCCGCGCCGGGGCGGTTGTGCAGCCAGCGTCCGATCTGGCCGCTGCACGCGCCCAGCAGCGTGTTGAAGGCCAGCGCCGCCATCGACAGCACCACGCCCAGTTGCACCAGCTGCAGCGGCACGCTGCCGTGCGAGGGGTCGACGAACTGCGGCAGGAACACCATGAAGAACAGCAGCGCCTTCGGATTGACGAGGTTGTTCAGCAGCGCCATTCGCACGATGCGGCCGAAGCCGGCGGGCTGCGCCTGCGCCCCCATGCGAAGGCCGCCGCTGCGCAGCGCCTGCACCGCGAGCCACACCAGGTACAGCGCGCCCGCATAGCGCAGCACGTCGAACGACGGCGGCCAGGCCGCCACCAGCGCGGTGACACCGGTGGCGGCGAAGAGCGTGTGCACCAGGTCGGCCGCCGAGATGCCGATGGCCGCCGCGAAACCGCCGCGCGGACCATGGGCCACGCCGTGCGAGAGCACGAAAGCCATGTTCGGGCCCGGCGACAGGAACAGCGCCAGTACCGCGAGCAGGAAGAGCGAGAGCGTCGCGAGACCGATCACGGGTGGCTCCTGGGTCGTGGTATCAGGCCTGCGCCACGGCCGGCGTCTTCTCGCCGAGCAGCGCCAGTTCTTCGCGCAGCGTCTGCGCGAGCGCGGCGATGGCGGTGTCGATCTCGTCGACGCTGGCCGTCACGAACGACAGGCGCAGCGTGCGCGGATCGCCTTCGCCGGCGTAGAAGGGCGCGCCGGGCACGAAGGCCACGTTGCGCTCCACCGCCTTGGGCAGCAGCTTCACGGTGTCCACGCCCTCGGGCAGGCGGGCCCACAGGAACATGCCGCCCTTGGGCGCGTTGAACTTCACGTCCAGCCCCTTCATCTCGCGGGTGAGCGCGGCCATCATCGCGTCGCGCTGGCGCTTGTAGAGGGCGCGGATGGTGGGCACGTGGGTGTCGAGGAACTTGTCCTTCATCACCGCCGAAACCATGCGCTGCGTGAAGATCGGCGTGTGCAGGTCGACGGCCTGCTTGGCCTGCAGCAGCTTCGGGTAGATCGACTTGGGCGCCACCAGGAAGCCCAGGCGCAGCCCGGGGGCCAGCACCTTCGAGAACGAGCCCAGGTAGATCACGCCCTCGGGGTTGCGCGCGGCCAGCGGCAGCGGCGGGGCTTCGTCGAACCAGAGTTCGCCATAGGGGTTGTCCTCCACGATGGGCAGGCCCGCGGCGGCAGCGGCGGCCGAGACGGCGGCGCGGCGCTCTTCCGTCATGGTGCGGCCGGTGGGGTTCTGGAAGTTGGGCAGCAGGTAGATGAAGCGCGCGTCCTTCGCCTTCTGCACGAGGTCGTCGACGATCACGCCGTCGTCGTCGCTGGCCACGCCCACCGGGTGCGGCTCCATCGGGCCGAAGGCCTGCAGCGCGCCGAGGTAGGTGGGCGTCTCCACCAGCACCTTGCTGCCCGGATCGATCAGCACCTTGGCCACGAGGTCGAGGCCCTGCTGCGAGCCGGTGGTGATGAGCACCTGCGAGGCGTCGACGTCCCACGGCAGCATGTCGGCCACCGCCTGGCGCAGCGGCGCGTAGCCTTCGCTGGCCGCGTACTGCAGCGCGGCCTGGCCGTCGTTGTGCAGCACCTCGGCGCAGGCGTCGGCGAAAGCCTGGATCGGGAAGGTCTTGGGCGAGGGCAGGCCGCCGGCCAGGCTGATGATGCCGGGGCGCTCGGTGACCTTGAGGATTTCACGCAGCACCGAGGGATTCATCTTGGCGGCGCGGGCGGCGAGTTTCCAGTTCATGGCTTTCTTCTTTCAGGCGGTGAGGTGAGATTCGGATGTTCGGGGGCGCGCACGGCGCGGGTCAATCACGGTACACGACATGGGCTCGCTTGTCGTGCCGGCCCCGGGCGGGTGCCGGCGCGGGCTGCGACAGCTGCTTGCCGATGACCACCGTGGCCACCACGGCTGCGGCGAAGGCCAGCGTGACCACGTCCAGCGGCTCGCCCAGGATCGGGATCGAGGCCAGGATCGACAGGAAGGGCTGCAGCAGCTGCGTCTGGCTCACGCGCAGCGCGCCGCCCAGGGCCAGGCCGCGGTACCAGGCGAAGAAGCCGATCCACATCGAGAACATGCCGACGTAGACGAAGCCCAGCCAGGAGGTGGTGGCGATCGGCTGCGTGGGCCACAGCGCGAGCGTGGCCGGCAGCGTGACGGGCAGCGCCATCACGCACACCCAGCAGATCACGCGCTCGGCGCCCAGCGAGGGCGTGACCTGCGCGCCGTAGATGTAGCCCAGCGAGGCGGCGACGACCGCGCCCACCAGCAGGAGGTCGGCCCATTCGAAGCCGAAGCCATGACCGCCCTGGCTCGCGCGCAGCACCGAGAACACCACCACCAGCAGGCTGCCCGCGACGGCGCAGAGCCAGAAACCCAGCCGCGCGCGCTGGTGCAGCACCCAGGCCGCGACGGCGGCCGTGACCAGCGGCAGCAGGGCGGTCACCACCGCCGCATGGCTGGCCGTGACCACGCGCAGCGCGTAGGCCAGCAGCAGCGGGTAGCCGATGACGTTGCCCAGCACCGCCATGCCCAGCGGCTTCCACTGGTGCGGAGCTGGGCGCGGCGAGCGCGTGACCAGCAGGAAAACGGCCGACAGCACGCCCGCCAGCGCGGCGCGGCCGAGCGTCACGAACCACGGCGACAGTTGCGGCGCGTCCTGCGAGCCGGTGGCCAGGCGTGTCATCGGCAGCGTGATGGCGAACATCGCCACCCCCACCACGCCCAGCCACATGCCGAGAGTTTCGTCCTTGATGTTCTTCATGTCGGCGACCGCCCCGAGAAAGGTGCCGCTGAAACCGGGCGGTGCGCCGTCGGGGAATACCGCGGAACCGGCTCGGCCGGGCCGCTGGTATTGCCCCCTGCAAGGGGGGTGGCGAAGCGACACGAAGTGCGCGAAGCCTGGGGGTGAGCCGATCTCATACGCCCGCCATCCACCAGGCGGTGAGCACGAGCACGAGTCCCATTGCGCGGTTGAACCACAGCAGCCGCGAGCCCTTGGCCAGCCAGTCGCGCAGCATGGCGCCGACCAGCGCGTAGGCGAAGTTGCTGACGAAGGCGTAGGCCAGCATCACCGGCGCCACGATCGCGAAGCGGTGCAGCGCGTCGGGCTGCCCGGCGATCCAGCCCGCCACCAGCGTGAGCGCCAGCAGCCAGGCCTTGATGTTCACGAACTGCAGCATCACGCCCTGCCCGAAGCCCACCGACAGGCTCTTGCCGTCGGCCTTGCCGAGCGTCGCGCTGCCGCTGAGCTTGTACGCCAGCCACAGCAGATAGCCGATGCCCAGCGCCTTGATGGCCAGCCGCAGCGAAGGCACCGCCACCACCAGCGCGCCGATGCCGACGGCGCACAGGGCCAGCAGCAGCGTCCAGCCCACCGGCACCGCGACCACGAAGCGCATGGCGCTCGGCAGGCCGCCGTTGGCCGCCAGGGCGGTGGAGAGCGTGGTGTTGGGGCCGGGCGAGAAGCTCATCGCCGTGGCCAGCACCAGCAGCGCGGTGAATTCTTGCCAGTTCATGACACACACTCTAAACTTGAGACCATTACAGTTCCAGTACAGATGATCGAACAATCGGGCAATCTGTATTGGTCACTCCTTCGACACAGAAGCCAGGGAATCCGGCAGATCCCGGACGACGAATGCTCACACGCACCTCCACACAGTCGCTGACCGGCCAGCTCGCCGATCGCCTGGCCGAGCGCATCCGCACCCGGCTGCTGCCGCCCGGCGTGCGCCTGCCCTCGGTGCGCGAGTGCGCGCGGCAGCAGGGCGTGAGCCCCTACACCGTGGTCGCCGCCTATGACCAGCTGCTGGCGCAGGGCCTCGTCGAAGCCCGGCGCCAGCGCGGCTTCTACGTTCGCGACTCAGCTCCTGCGCAGGACGCCCGCTCGGCGAAGGGCGCCGATGGCGCGATGGGCGTGCCCGCAGCGATCGCGGTGCAGATGATGGCCTCGCGCGTGCCGGCCGACGCCAGCTCGCTGATCCGCAGCATGTTCCACCGCCCGAGCGACAAGCCGCAGCCGGGCATGGGCGTGTTCCCGCCCGACTGGATGGCGTCGACCTTCATGCCCACGGCAGTGCGGCGCATGACCAATACAGCCGCGCTGCAGGAACTGTCGCTGCAGTACGGCGAGCCGGCCGGCGACATGAGCCTGCGGCGCAGCCTCTCGCAGAAGCTGGTGGGCATCAACGTGCCGGCCTCGCCCGACCAGATCGTGACCACCGTGGGCGCCACCCACGCGCTGGACATCGTGAGCCGCACGCTGCTGCGTCCGGGAGATCCGGTGATGGTCGAGGAGCCCGGCTGGGCGCTGGAGTTCGCACGGCTGGAGGCGCTGGGCATGCGCATCCTGCCGGTGCCGCGCCGCGCCGACGGGCCCGACCTGGAAGTGATGGCGCAGTACTGCAAGCTGCACAGCCCCAAGCTCTTCGTCAGCGTGAGCGTGCTGCACAACCCCACCGGCTACAGCCTCACGCCGGGCAGCGCGCACCGGGTGCTCAAGCTGGCCAACGAGCACGGCTTCCACATCGTCGAGGACGACACCTACAGCCACCTCGCACCCGAGCACGCCACGCGGCTGAGCGCGCTCGACGGGCTGCAGCGCACCATCTACGTCAGCGGCTTCGCGAAGATCCTCGCGCCCAACTGGCGCATCGGCTTCCTGGCCGCGCCGCCCGACCTGAAGGAGCAGCTGCTCGAGACCAAGCTGCTGGCCACGCTGACCTCGCCCACGCTGTTCGAGCGGGCCTTGTCGTGGTGCATCGACCAGGGGCAGCTGCGCCGGCACTCCGAGCGCGTACGCATCCGGCTCGACGGTGCGCGGGGGCGAGCGGTGAAGCTGGCGATGGCGCACGGCTGCACCTTCGCCTCGGAGCCGGCGGGGCTCTTCGGCTGGGTCGACACCGGCGTGGACACCGACGCGCTCACGCAGCGCATGCTCGACCAGGGCTACCTGCTGGCGCCCGGATCGCTCTTCCATGCGCGCCGGCCGCCGAGCACCATGATGCGGATCAACTTCGCCACCTCGCAGGACGCGGCCTTCTGGAAGGTCTTCAGCAAGGTCCGAAGCGAAGTCTGATCTGGCTCGCCACCAGGCGTCGCCCACTTCGCGCCGCGCGCGCCTTGCCTGCCGGGGGCCATTCCGACGGCCCGGCAAAGCCGGTTCCGTGGGGTCCCGCGGAGGGGCTTTCGCGTTGGACGGCACGTTGGGAAAAGGCGGCACGGAAAGGTCAAACGCCGGAGGCTTGGAGTAAGCTGGCAGCACAAGAAAACCCATACCCAGCACCCCAGGAGACCTCCTCGCATGAGCAACGCCAGCAAGCCCTTCGACTTCAGCCAGTTCGTTCCCGGATTCGACTTCCTTAAGAACCTCGCCGGCGGCGCTGCCTCGGGCAACGGTTCGGTGCCGGGCATCCCGAGCCTCGCGAGCTGGGTCGCGCCCACGCTGAGCGTGGAGGAGGTCGACAAGCGCATCCAGGAACTCAAGACGGTGCAGTACTGGCTCGAGCAGAACGGCCATGCGCTGAAGGCCACCATCCAGGCGCTCGAAGTGCAGAAGATGACGCTTTCGACGCTGCGCGGCATGAACGTGCGCATGGAGGACATCGCCAGCGCGTTCACCCGGCAGGCGACCGCCGCCGCAACAGCCGTGGCCCCCGCGGCCGCGGCCTCCAGGGCTGCGCCGGAGCCCGAACCCCGGGAGCCCGAAGAAGTCGAGAACGAAGAGGCGCCCGAGGAGGAGGCTCAAGAAGCCGCTCCCCCGCCCAGGAAGCCCGCCCGCAAGCCCGCCGCCTCCAAGGCCAAAGCCACGGCGGGCGAGAGCGCAGGCGTGGTCGACCCGATGCAGTGGTGGGGCTCGCTCACCGAGCAGTTCCAGCAGATCGCCAGCACGGCGCTGCAGGACGCGGCCCAGTTGAAGATGCCGTCCATGGCGCAACCGCTGGCCGATGCGGTCGGCTCGGTCATGGGCAAGCCGGCTGCGGCCCGCAAGCCGGCCGCAGCGAAGAAGTCTGCTAAGACGACGGCTCCGGCCGCCAAGAAGAAGACGTCCACCGCCGCGCGCAAGCGAACCTCCGCGCGACGCTGACGTCATACACACATCCATTTTTCAAGAACGGGTTGGCACGCATCATGAAGCTTTTTCCCTCCGGTCATGCCACCCATCCGCAATGGCGAATGGCCGCGGGCCTCGTGCTCGCGCAGCTGCGGGCGCAGATGGCGCTGCCCGACTACGCCTCCGCGCCCACGCTGGGGCTCCTCTACATCACCGACCACTACGCCGGCGACGCGCAGGACATCCTCGACCACCTGAGCGCCGAGCTGCCCGAGGTGACCGACTGGTCGGGCACCGTCGGCGTCGGCGTGTCGGCCAACAACGCCGAGTACTTCGACGAACCCGGCATGACCCTGATGCTGTGCGCGCTGCCGAGCGACCAGTACCGCGTGTTTTCCGGCGTCGCGCCCCTGGGCAATTCGGAAATGAGCGGTTTCGAGGCGCACACGGCGCTGGTGCACGCCGACCCCGCCACGCCCGACCTCGCCGAACTGATCGGCGAGATGGCCGGGCGCACCGACACCGGCTACCTGTTCGGCGGACTTTCGTCGGGACGCGGCGGCGCACTGCAGTTCGCCGTCGGCGGCAATGGCAACATCCGTGGCCATGGCGCCGCGGGCGGCGTGTTCTCGGGCGGGCTCTCGGGCGTGGTCTTCGGCGAAGGCGTGCGGCTGGTGTCGCGCGTCACCCAGGGCTGCCAGCCGCTGCGCTCGGGCGCGGTGCGCGAACGCGAGATCACCGAGGCCGACGGCAACCTGCTGCTCAAGCTCGACGGCGAGCCAGCGCTCGACGTACTGCTGGCCGACCTGCAGGTGTCGCTGGAACGCCCGCAGGAGGCCATCGAAGCGGTGCGCAACACCCTGGTCGGCCTGGCCGACGCCGGCAGCGACGGCATCCGCCGCACCGGCGACCTGGGCGCCGACGTGCTCGTGCGCCACATCATCGGACTCGACCCCACGCGGCGCGGCATCGCCATCGCCGATACCGCGGAAGCCGGCATGCGCCTGACCTTCTGCCGCCGCAACGCCCAGGCCGCGCGCGCCGACCTGATGCGCATCTGCGCGGAAATCCGCGAGGAACTGGAGCCCGAGGAACAGACGCTGGCCACCGCGCGCGCCGTGGCGGCTGGCGAGGCTGAAGCCGCGCCGCATCCCGCGCGGCGCATCGCCGGAGCCGTGTACGTGAGCTGCTCCGGCCGCGGCGGCCCGCACTTCGGCGCGCCGGGGGCGGAGCTGCAGATCGTGCGGCATGCGCTGGGCGACGTGCCGCTGGTGGGCTTCTTCGCCGCAGGGGAGATCGCGCGGCACCATCTGTATGGGTATACCGGGGTGTTGACGGTGTTCACCGCGCCCGACTGATGGAGATGGCGCCCGGCCCGGTCACCCTATCTTGTGGGCCTTCCCTCGACGAAGCTTTTCGCGGTGCGGAGCCGATGCGGTTGAGCGTAAATTCCGGCGCTTAACGAAGGGGTAATTGTTATTTGATGTAATCAAACTGTCATGATGACCGTTCGCGAAATGCTGCGCGCGCGTTGATATACAAAAAAGAGTGCTTTGGTGTTAATTCAGAGGGATTTTGTTTCGTTGGAGCCCGAAGCTGAATTGCCCCAGCGATGAGTTATTTGTCTTTTGACGAAATCATCTTTCTCGATGATTTCTTTCGATCGGAAGAGATCGGGCTTCAGTCTCATCCGTCCAACAGGCGTTTTCTTCGAGGGCTGTTCGAGTTTGCTGGCCAATCCTTGGGCATTGCCATGCGCGAGGAATACCCTGTCTCGAGCGGAGGACGAATTCCCGTCGGGCTCATGATGGATTCGCTGGGCCTTCCTCGAACGGTGGAGGGATGGGCGAGCGCCGCGATCGCGGACCTGCAGCCTGCGTTCCGAGGGTTTGAAATCGGCGTGCTCGGTGAGCGCAGCCTGGTTATCGGATGGGGAATGCCTCCTTCCCTGCTGAATTACATCGCTTCCCGAGGTGCATCATTCATCGACGTGGAAGTTCATCCCCTGCGGTTTTCCCGGCATCTCCATCTGGGGATGCGAACCAACAACCGGCGAATTGCCCGTATTCTTTCGAAGGTCCGGATCCCGGACGAGGCATTTCAAAGCGCAGCTATCGGAATGAAGGCGATGTTCTCGCGACGGGGCGACGGCGCATTGCTTTGCCGCGATGCAAAGGTAGGTGTTTTTCTCGGTCAGACTGAAGTCGATCTCGCCTTGGTCTGCGATGGTCGGCTGATCAGTCCCACAGATGTCATGGACAGGGTCGCGGAGCTGGCTGCCTCAGTAGACATCCTGGCAATTAAGCCTCATCCATATCAGCAAAACACGACATTTTTAGATGACCTGCTTGAACGCGTACCCAATGCAATCAAGATCGAGTCGAACATCTACGCGATGTTGTGCGCGGGCAATATCGAGTTCTTCAGTGCAATTTCCTCGGGTGCTCTGACTGAGGCCGAGTATTTCGGTCACAGGAAAGAAGCACTCATCACTCCGGACAGGAACAACGTCGAACGCCTTCCGGATGGATGCACCGAATGGATTCCCGTTGGCAGTGAAGTCGCGTCCCTGCCCGTGATGAAGGATGTCGTCCGCCGGGCTCGAGTCCCGCTCTTTTTGAGGCCCAGGAAGCGCTATTCCGCTGTCATATCGTCTGCGAACGCGGAGATGGTGGACCGGGCATTCGGTTTCCGCTGGGGGCTTCAGCTCGATGCTGCGGGGTTGCGTT
>Ga0068851_10001290_pt1 | contig 10927 bp, 7 predicted proteins | sample KBSCornC12_FD_66588 | JGI IMG/M metagenome (GOLD analysis project Ga0068851, IMG submission 66588) | Corn rhizosphere microbial communities from Kellogg Biological Station, Michigan, USA - KBS Corn C1-2 | ecosystem: Host-associated > Plants > Roots > Rhizosphere > Soil ...
GCGATCGCCAGGGTCGCGACCGAGGCCCTGCAGCTCGCCAGCGCGGTGGCGCTGGCCCGGCTGGTCAGCCCTGCCGACTTCGGCAACGCCTCGGTCGCTCTGATCCTGATCCCGTTGGCGGTGATCCTCACCTACGAGGGGTTCGGCAGCGCCCTGGTCCAGCGCAAAATGATCGAGACCGGCCACTTCGAGGCCGCGACGCTGACCAGCCTCGCCACCGGCATCGCCCTCAGCCTCCTCGTCTACTTCCTGGCGCCGGTGATCGCGGCGCCGATCTTCAGCGACGAAATCGCCCACCTGATCCAGGTCGCGGCGCCGGCCTTCGCCCTCGCCGGCCTCGGCGCCGTCTCCCGCGCCCGACTCTCCCGCAGCCTCGACTTTCGGCCGATCAGCATGATCGAAACCGGCGCCCTCGCGGTCGGCGCCGGCGTAGCCATCGGCCTCGCCGCGCTCGGCCTCGGCGGCGAAGCGGTCGTGATCGGGGCGGTGGCCGGGATCGCCTTCACCTCGCTGGCGATGGTCGCCGTCTCGCCGCCGGGCCGCCCCCGCTGGCGGCGCCGGGAGATGGTCGAAGTCAGCCGCTTCGGCGCCCCGGCCTCGGCCGCCGGGCTCCTCTACGTCGCGATCAGCAACGTCGACTACGCGGTCCTCGCGGCCCGCCTCAACCCCGCCCAGGTCGGCATCTACTGGCGCGCCTTCCAGATCGGGGTTCTCTACCAGGACAAGATCAGCGGCATCATGATGCGCCTCGCCTTCCCGATCTACTCCCGGACCAACAACCTGGATGAGATGAAGAAGCTGCACGAGCGCGCGACCCGGATCCACGGGGCCGTGGTCGTGCCGCTGCTGGCGATCCTGATCGTGACCGCGCCGGAGCTGATCCCGATGGTCTTCGGCGATGCCTGGCGGGCCGCGATCGAGCCGACCCAGGTCCTCGCGGTGGCGGGGATGATCGCCGCGATCCTCACCGGTTACTCCCAGGTGATGCTCGCCGCCGGCCGGCCGCGTGCTCTGCTGATCTTCAACTGCGTGGTGCTGGTTGCCTACGCGCTAGCCGTCTTCGTCACCGCCAAGCAGGGCCTCGTCACGGTGGCGCTGGCGGTGGTGGGCGTCCACGTCGGGATGCTCGCCGCCGTCTACCTGATCCTCTTCCGCCGCGTCCTCGGGATGCCGGTCGGCCGCCTCTTCACCGACCTGGCTCCGGCGGCGGCCACCGCCGGCCTGGTCCTGGTGATCGGACTACCGGTGGCCGACCTGATGCGCGGGGCCGGCGCCGCCCCTGTCCTGATCGTCCTCGCGGCCGGCCTCGCCGGCTGCGTCGTGCAGGCGCTCGCCCTGCGCGCCTTTTTCCCGGAGGTATGGAGCGACGTCTCCCGGCTGCTGCGGCGGCTGCTGCCGAACCGACCGGCGAAAAGTTCCACCCCCTCTGAGGCGTTAGCCCAGTGATGAGCGAAAAGGCGACCCACAGCAAGCACGCCCGGGCGGGGATGCTGATGGCGGTCGCGACCTTCGCGATGGCCAGCGCCGCCGCGATCCAGGCGGCCCTATACCTCCACGCCAACGGGACCGACGCGCTGACCGACGGCTTCTTCGTCGCCTTTTCCCTCTACACGGTCTTCGGAGTCTTCAGCCAGAGCATCCGGGTCACCTCGGCGCCGCTCCTGGTCCACCCCACCCGGGCACTGCCGCTACGGGAGTTCGGGGCGACTCTCGTCTTCATCGCGCTGATCGTCGCGGTCCTGACGATTCCCCTCGCCCACCCACTCTCGATCGCGCTCGCCCCCGGGCTGAGCGACGCCGGCCGCGGCGTCACCGAAGAGGCGCTGCCGATCCTCGGCGGCGCGATGATCCTGCAGCTCTGGGCCGCCGGGGGGGCAACCGTGCTCGCGGTCCGGGACCGATTCGACGCGGTCGCCGGCGCCTACATCGCCGGCGCCGGCGCCGGCCTCCTCACCTACCTGCTCAGCTCCGGCGCCGCCGGCGAGCTCTCGCTGGGGTACTCGATGCTGGCAATGGCCGTCGTCACCTGCACCCTGATGCTGATCGCGGTGCGCCGCAGCCGGCCGGCGGAGGCCGCCGCCCCGGCCCGACCGCTGGGCATTCGCCTCCTGATCGCCGACGCCGGCCTGATCCTCGGTCGCACCAGCATCTACCTCGCCTTCAACGCCCTCTACCTGGTCACCCTGGCGCTGACCACCTCCTACGCGCCCGGCGACGCGACCGTCCTCTCCTACGCCTACCTGTTCTCCAGCTACCTGGTCGCCGGAACCGCCTTCGCGCTGGGGATGTCGCGGATCGCCGACATGAGCCGCGACGCCCGCACCGACGAGCTGAAGGCGGTTGGCGGCACCGTTCCCCAGGGCTTCCGCTACTCGATCCTGATCTGTGCCCCCGCCCTCGCCGCCTTCATCGCCGCCGGGGCGCCGATCATCGGCGTGCTCTTCTCCGCCAGCTTCGACTCGGGTGACGTTCGGATCCTGCAGGAGTTCGGGGCGCTGCTGGCGATCTGGACCGTCGCCGCGCTGCTCGTCAACCTGCTGCTGCCGGCGATGTTCGCGCTCGGCCGGGCGCGGTTCACCAACCTCCTCACCCCGGCGCTCCTCGCCGTCCACGTCGGCGCCTCGCTGCTCGGCGGGGCGCTCTTCGGAGCGGTCGGGGTCGTCGGCGCCGCGTTCGTCGCGCCGCTGCTGTTCGCCGCGACGATGCTGGGGGTCGGAGCGCCGACGATCGCCGGTCATCTGGCCCGGGAGATCAGCCGCGACGCGCTTCGCTTCCTGATTCTCGCCGGCGGCTGCTTCGGCCTCGCCGGCGCGCTCGGCGCGGCGCTGGACAGCACCTTCGTCGGAGCGATGGTCGCCGGAGCGCTCGGCTCCGTGCTCTACCTGGCGCTGCTGCCGCTGGTGGCCCCGAGCCAGGTCGAGGTCGTGCTGCGCGCGCTACCTCTGGATTTCCTCAAGTCACGGCGGCGGGCGACGCCCGCGGCTCCGACCGCCTGAGGCCTTTGCCGGGAGCCCCTCAGGGCCCGTAGTGCTGTTCAGAGGGAACCCAGTTGACGCCGCGGCCGCTGGCCAGCCGGTAGTCGTCGGCAGCCGGGTCGAGGAAGGCCGGGGCGCAGTCCTTGCTCGTCCCCGGCGGCACCGGCCATGGGTTCTGGCCGACGCAGAAGGTGTTGTTCGAGCCGGTCGTGGCCGTTCCCGCGCCGCCGCCGTCGGTGACCGCCAGCCGGTTGAAGACGTTGTTGGAGAAGTCGATGTTGGTGTATTGGCCGGTGAGGACGGCGCCGCCGCCCCCGGCCCCCCAGCCGACCGTGTTGTTGCGCATTTCCCCGCCGGAGATCGGGCCGTAGATCTGCCAGGGCGAGAGCTGGTAGCCGCTGCAGAGGCTCGAGGGTTCGCAGGGGCGGTCCTGGTCGACGATCAGGTTGTTGTTGGCGATGAAGCCGTTGATCGGCGTGTTCTGGTCCTTGACGAAGAACCCCTGGCCGCCGAAGTCGTGGAGGTAGTTGCGGTTGAAGACGAGGTGGTCGCCGACCCAGACCGACTGGAAGACGTCGTTGTGGCCGCCGCGCTCGGTGTTGCCCCTGAACTCGTTGCCTTCCACCAGCAGGCCGACCCCGTCGCCGTTGGCGTCGTGGTAGACGTTGGCGCGGATCTGGTCCTCTTCCATCGCGCCGTCGAAGATGTTGCCGACGATCTTCGTGTCATCGCACTGGTCCGGCGGGGTCGCGGTGCAGACGAACACCCCGTAGTGGTTGCCGGCGAGGATCCGGTTGTGGTCGACGACGGTGCGGTCGACGTTGCGGGCGATGGTCACGCCCCCGTTGATGAGGAAGCGGGAGATGGTGTAGCCGGAGGCGTTGGCCTGGACGCTGCCGATCGTGGCCCCTCCCGGGTTGGCGGCGCGCAGGGTGACCCCGGGGGCCGCCTTGGAGGAGCTCAGCGAGATGCCGCCGTAGGTGCCGTTGGCGAGGCAGACGACCGCGCCCGGGGACGCCGAGGAGAGCGCCGTCTGGGCGGCTGAGACGCTGGAGACGGTCGAGGTGCAGCCGACGGGGGGAGTCGAAGGTTCTTCTTCGGCGGGCGGTTCTTCGACGGGAGGTTCTTCCACCGGAGGTTCTTCTACCGGAGGTTCTTCGACGGGCGGTTCTTCTTCGACGGGGGGTTCTTCCACCGGCGGTTCTTCGACGGGCGGTTCTTCTTCTACCGGAGGTTCTTCCACCGGAGGCGTAGTCGGTTCTTCTTCAGCCGGCGGTTCCGTGGGTTCGGGCGGATCGGTGTGACCCGGGACCGGCGGTACGCCCGGCGAACCTCCGCCTCGCGGCGGGGACGGCGGCATGGGCACCGGCACCGAACCCGCGGGTGGTTCGACCGTCGGCGCCTGACCGGAGTGGCCCTGGTGGCGACGGGGAGTGGTTCGCCGGCCTTCGATCAGAGTCGGCCGCCTGAAGATGTCGCGGCCGCTGCACTTGGCCCCGGCCCCGCCGGCCTCGGTGCTGGCGCAGATGGCGCCGGAGCGGTGGCTGGCGCGATGCTGGCTGACACCCGACCAGGCCAGGGCGAGAGCGCTGCCGGCCGCGATCGTCGCCAGCAAGACCGTGAGGGCGATGAGACTCCGGGACATTCCGCGCATCGTCAGCGAACGCATTGCGTCTCCTCCTCACATCGGACTGGTTCGATGGTTCCCGCCTCCACCGCTTCAGATTGTCCAACAAACGGTGGACGAATGTTGGATACCCCCTTGACAGGGGGGCAAACCGCTCAGGGACCGAAGTGGCGATTGCGGGGCGCCCAGGTGACGCCCCGCCCACCCCGCACCCGGTAGTCGTCGACGCCAGGGGCCCGGAAGTTCGGAGAGCAGGCGATGATCTCGCCGGCCACATGCAGCGGCCAGGACCCACCCGATGACTGCCGCTGACAACGGGTGTTGTCGCGGAACCGGGCGGCGGAGAGATCAGTGGAGGTAAAGAACTTGTAGACGACGTTCCGTTCGATCTTCGCCCTGGTCCCGTCCGCTTCCTGGAAGGCGGCGATCGCGCCGTTGCCCCAGATCGTGTTACGGCGCATCGTCAGCCCGGAGTAAGGCCCGAACACCTGGAGGTCGCTGGGTGCTCCGCACCCATCCGCCCCCGGTGCACAGGGGGCGTCGTTGCGGAGGAACAGGTTGTCTTCGATGCGGATGCCCCTGACCGGGCTCGCCTGGTCCTTGACGAAGAACCCCTGGCAGCGGTTGTCGTGCAGGTAGTTGTCGCGGTAGACGAGGTGGTCTCCCACCCACACCGTCTGCAGGCAGTCGCTGTGGTTGCCGTTCTCCCTGACGTTGAAGAACTCATTACCCGAGACCAGGGCACCGATGCCGTCGCCGTTGGCGTCGTGATAGCGGTTGAGCCTGATCGCGTCCTCGCCGAACGGCCCGACGAACTTGTTGCCGACGATCGCGACGTCGTTGACGGTAACGGTGTCGGTCGGGCCGGCGTCGACGCCGAAGTAACCCCCGGAGAGACGGTTGTGAGCGACCGTCACCCCGACGGTGCCCGGCTCGACGTCGATGCTGTCGGTGACCACGAAGCGGGCCAGGATTACTTTCGAGCGGCCGAGTTCGGCTCCGTCGAGGGTCGTCTTCCCCGGTTTCTCGGCGCGGACAGTTACCCTCGGGGGCCCGGAGCCGGCGTCGCCCAGCACGAGCTTCCCGTACGTACCGCCGGCAAGGCAGATCACATCGCCCTTGCCGGCGTCCTGGACGGCACCCTGCACCTCCTCGAGCGAGTGCTCTAGAGCAGTGCAGCCGCCCTTGTCCGTACTCCCGCTCGCCGCCGCGCCGATGTCCCCGCTGCTGCTCCCCGTCACCCCCATCAAGATTGCGATCGCGGCCAGCACGGCGATCGAGACCCCGACCATCATCAGACCCCGCTTCGTCGAATCCATCTCAGTTCCTCAGCGCCACCGGCGAGGTCGCGTCCCGAACCAGGAGTGCCGGCTCCCCGCTGCCGTCGGCCGGCACGGTGTAGACGTTGGTTTCATCCGAGTAGACGAGCGTGTCATCGTCGAGCCACTCCGCCTGGTCGTCGATCGACCGCTTCTCCGCCACCGGATGGTCTTCCAGCGTCGCCACGTCGAGCACGTGCAGGCGCCAGCGGTTGCTGTCGCCGATCCTGCTCTTGAAGGCGATCTGCTTCCCGTCCGGCGAGAGCGAGGGGCACTCGACCCCGTCGCGCAGCACCCGCATCGATCTGCCGCGCACGCTCCCTTCGACCAGGTAGTGGTGGGACCCGGTGCCGAGGGTCGCGTAGAAGCGGTCGGAGTCGGCGGGGTCGAAGGTGATCCCCCAGAAGTTGAAGTCGACCGCGTCGATCGGCTCGCCGTCCTTTTCGACCCCGAACCGCTCCAGCTGCTCGATCGTCTCGCCGCTCTTCATGTCGACCAGGTAGGTGCGGGTCGAGAAGGCGACGCTCGAGTCGAGATAGGCGTCGCCGCTGACGAACACGGTCATCGCCCCGTAGCGGCCGTCGGCGGAGACCCGGGCGCGCGACGGCAGTCCCGTCAGGCGGATCGAGTGCTCGGGCGCCAGCTTGTCGTCGAAGACCGAGGCGGTGTAGTCGACGCCCGAAGAGGCGACCCCCATGCAGATCCCGCGCCCGGCGGAGTAGTAGACCCGCTCGCAGGCGAGGTCCTTGGAGCGGCGGCGCACCTTGCCGTCCTCGACGACGAAGACGCCCCCGTTCAGCGTCGGGCTGGAGGGGTCGACGGCGCGGACCATCACCGCGACGTCGGCGGCCTCGCCGGCCCGCGGGCTGGCGTCGGTCGTCGTCTGGCTCGGCCCGAGCGCCGCGTAGACCACGTAGCCGCCGCCGAGCAGGACGCAGACGACGACCAGCGCCACGGTGATCTTGCCGCCGCGACTAGCCATCCAGGGCAGCGCCTTGGGCGCGGAGCAGGAGCGGCGCCGCCAGGCACATCGCCAGGCCCAGGGCGGCGGCGAAGATCAGGATCGCGCTGTGCAGCCCGATCGCGAACCAGAGGGCGCCGAAGGCGACCGAGGAGACCAGGCGACCGAGGCTGACCACGGTGATCAGGATGCCGATCCCGCTCGCCTGCAGCTTCTCCGGCAGGACCGCCCCCGCCAGCGCCGTGAGGACGCCTTCGGTCGCGGCGAAGTAGCCGCCGAGGGCGACCAGGCAGACGATCAGAGCCACGTAGCCGACCGAGCTCATCAGCAGCACCCCGTAGACGACGAAGAGCAGCGCCTGGCCGGCGAGCAGCACCGGCACCTTGCCGATGCGGTCGGCGAGCTGGCCGACGGGGATCGCCAGGGCCATGAAGGTGATCGCGGTCATCACGTAGAGCAGCGGGAAGACCGCCGGCTCGAAGTCGATCGTCCGCTGCAGGCCGACGTAGATCAGCGCGTCGGAGACGCTGGCGATCGAGAGCCCGGCGGCGGCGATCAGCAGCGGCGCGAAGCCGCGGTCCTTGAGCAGCGCCAGGGCGGCACGGAACTGAGGCGGAGTCCCGTCGCGCGGCGCCCGCCGCGGCTTGCCTTCGACGTTGAGGATCAGCACCGCGAGGCCGAGGACCGCGAACAGGGTGCTGACGACGAAGACGGCGTCGAAGCGGGCCGGGGCGAGGAAGAGGATGCCGAAGGCGATCAGCGGCCCGAGCATCGCCCCGACGCTGTCCATCGCCCTGTGTACCCCAAACGAGGTGGCGAGCTTGTCCTTGGCGCTGGAGAGCGAGATCAGCGCGTCGCGCGGGGCGGTGCGGATCCCCTTGCCGACCCGGTCGACGGCGACGATCGCGCCGACCCCGCCGATCGTGTTGCCGGCGGCGAGGAGCGCCACCTTGCCCAGCGCCGAGAGGCCGTAGCCGAGCCCGGCCACCTCCTTGTGGCGGCGCCAGCGGTCGGAGGTGAAGCCGCTCGCGACCTGGACCAGCGCCGCGGCGCCGCGGTAGGTGCCGTCGATCGCGCCGAAGACGAGCGGGCTGGCGCCGAGCGAGAAGATGAGGTACATCGGCAGGACCGTCGCGACCATCTCCGAGGAGACGTCGGTCAGGAGGCTGACCATCCCGAGCATCACCACGTTGCGCGGCACCCGCAGGCGGGCCGACTGGCGCGCCCAGAGGCGCGGCTTCAAGAGGGCTTTGGAGGCTTCTACCTGGTACATGGCGTCAAAAGAGAGCCAGGACCGGTGGCGGCGGACCCTCTAGGAGTTCAACGCGCCGGCTAGTACTTTTCTCGCACTTTGATCGCCCGGCTGGCCGGATAGACCAAGCCGCGAGGCGACTTCCCCCGCCACCTCTTCGGCAAAGCCCATCACCGAGTCGCCGTTGAGGAGGTAGGGGTAGATCTGCGCGTTGGAGGCAAGGGCGAGGCCGGGAACGCCGGGCCAGACCGGGGCGGCTCGCGGCCCGTCATCGCCGCGGACCTGGTGCACAGGCTCGACCAGCTTCGCCCGCTGCACCGTCCAATCAACGACCTCGTCGCGGCTGAAGCCGGGCGAGAGGCGGGCCAGGTAGTCGGTGAAGCGCCGGTAGACGGACTCGTCGTCCTCGCTCTGCTCGGGCGCCCCGGGGTCGCAGTACTTGGGCAGGTAGACCAACTCCAGCCCGTCGGTGTGGTCGGTGCCGAGCACCTGGGTCGTTTCGACCGCGCTGGTCAGCGGCGTCGGCTCGGTGATGTTGATCGCGTAGTAGGGCAGCAGCTTGCGCCGTACCTTGACGATCGGGCAGACACAGCCGAGCCAGCGCTCGGGGTAGGGCGCGAGCAGGTGCTGGTGGCGCTCGGGCAGCAGGAAGCGCAGGGCGGGCGGCTGCAGGGTCGGGATCGTCAGGTCGAACTCGAGCGTCTCGCCCTCCAGCTCGACCCCGGTGACCGAGCCGTCCTCGTCCAGGGCCAGTCCCTTGACCGGCGCGTCGGTCCGGGCCTCGACCCCGAGCTCGCCCGCCCGCGCGACCATCGCGTCGATCAGGCGCTGATGGCCGCCGACGATGTGGCCCATTTCCTCGCCGCCTTTGCCGCCGCCGCTACGGGCTCCCGACATCCGCCGGGTGCGGGCCCAGAGGTAGGTGGCCGGCAGCCCCGAGGGGTCGCCGTCGAAGCGCGTGTCGAGCAGCGGTTTCCAGATCCGCTCCCAGACCTGGTTGCCGCAGATCCGCCGCAGCCAGGTCTCGAGCGGGATCTTCTCCAGCTTCTCGTAGGAGCTACGCAGCTGACACTGGGCGACGAAAAGACCGAGGCGCAGCCGTGCCGGCGGGCTCAGCGGCGAGAACCGCAGCAGGTCGCCGACGCCGTTGAAGTCGTGCATCTCGCCGCCCGAGAAGAAGCCGGCGCCGACCGGAGTGAAACGCAGCTGATCGCCGAGCCCGACCTCCTCGGCCATCGCGATCATCCGCTCGTCGGCGGGGGTGATCACGTGGTAGAAGCGGTCGACCTCGTGGCCGCCGAAATCGAAGGTGCCGGCGAGGCCGCCGAGGCTGGGGCCGCGCTCGACGACGGTCACCCGGGCGCCCTGCTGGGCCAGGCGCAGCGCCAGCGAGACGCCGAGGACGCCACCGCCGACGACGCCGATGCGCGGCGCGGTGCCCTCCATCAGCCCTGGACGACCGGAGCCCGGCCGCCTGCCGGCGATCCCTCGATCGCCGTCGCGGCGGCCGGCTCGGGCAGGCCCTTCGGCGCCGTCGCCTCGGCCAGCGGCGACACCGGCGGCGGTTGGATGCGGCCGACCATGTGGGCGGCCATCACCCGCATGTAAGCGAGCACGGTCGGCTTCAGCTGCATCTTCGACTCGCCTTTGCGGGTCGTCCAGTCGTTGGTCGTCGGCACCTCGGCCACCGTGGCGCCGGCGTTGTAGAGCTTCAGCAGGAGCTCGACGTTGGCGGCGAAGCCGGGCTCGCGGACGAGCAGGTAACCGTAGGTGTCGGCCGCCTTGCGCAGCGTCCCCGCCCGGTAGACGCGGTAGAGCGAGGAGAGCGTGTGCATGTCGCGCAGGCCGCCGAGGTAGCGGAAGGTGTTGGAGACCGACTTGCTCGCCGCCAGGCGCCAGCCGGCGACGCCGACGATCTTGCCGCCGGGCGCGTAGACCGAGGCGAGGACGACGTCGTTGCCCCGCTCGAAGAGCTCCATCATCCGCGGCAGGTCGGAGAGGTCGGAGGTCGTGTCGGCCTCGAGGGTGACGATCGCGTCGTCGTCGGAGGACTCCTTCAGGGCCGAGCGGATGCCGGTGTTGATCGCCGTCCCGAGGCCGCGGTTGACGGTGTGGGTGACGACCGCCAGGTGCATGTCCTGGGCGTGTTCGCGGATCACCTCGCCGGTGCCGTCGGTCGAGCCGTCGTCGACGATGATCACCCGGGCGCCGAGCTCGCGCGCCACCGGGGCAAGGTCGGCCAGCAGGCGCGGGATGTTTTCGGCCTCGTTGTAGGCCGGGATCACGAAGCGGATCATGCGAAGACCTCCAGGGGACGGGGAGTGGGGATGTCGAGCAGCTCGACCGGGCGGCGCACGGCGGCCGACTCGCGCACCGCGAGCGCCGCCGCCAGAGCCTTGACGCCGTCGTGGGCGCTGACCGGCTCGGGCGTGTCGTCGAGGACGCAACGGCAGAAGGCTTCGAGCTCGGCCCGCAGCGGCTCCGCCTTGGCGAGCGAGAAGCGCACCGCGGCGCCCTCGCCGTCGCCGCGCAGGACCGAGAGGCCGTCCCACTGCAGCGGCGCCGTCGTCGACTCGACGAACCAGACGTCCTGGGTGATGTAGCTGGCCCGCAGCAGCCCGTTCTCGCCGATCAGGGCGATCTCGCGCTTCTTCTCCGGGGTCAGCCAGTTGACGTCGAGCAGGCCCAGGGTCTCCGCCTCACCCTCGCCGCCGAAGCGGGCGAGGCAGGTCAGCAGGTCCTCCTGGGAGCTGTGCATGAAGCGCCCGCCGTCGGCGTAGATCTCGCCGATCG
>Ga0068851_10001297_pt1 | contig 10903 bp, 7 predicted proteins | sample KBSCornC12_FD_66588 | JGI IMG/M metagenome (GOLD analysis project Ga0068851, IMG submission 66588) | Corn rhizosphere microbial communities from Kellogg Biological Station, Michigan, USA - KBS Corn C1-2 | ecosystem: Host-associated > Plants > Roots > Rhizosphere > Soil ...
GTGCACGGCCTCGAGCTTCCAGGTGCGAACGCCCGGCAGCAGCGCGCTCGTCAGCGGCACCCGGCCGTCGCCGCCGCCGATCGCGTCGGTGTACTCGAGGCCGGCGTCGCCGAACGTGATGCCGCCGGGCGTGAACGGCGCGTGGCCGATGACGAGGAGGGTCTTCGCCGCGTCGGGCAGCGCTGCCGCCTGCGCATCGAGCTTGCGGCGCAGCGCGACCGACTGGTCGAGGACGCGCTGCGGCGGCGCGCTCCACTGATAGATCGCGCGCTGCACGCCTTCGACGTGCCAGAGGCTTCTTTCGAGCAGGCGCGCCATGTCGTCGTCGGCGAGCTTCTGCCAGGTCTCGCTGCGGTCGAGGCGCAAGGCCGGATCGAGCAGCCCGGCCTGCAGCTGCAGGAAGCCGGGCATGCCCGCCATCACCTTGCGGGCGCCGCCGTTGTCGAACAGCGAGCCGAACGCCGCGAGCGCGTTGCCGAAGGTGTCGTCGCCCGACAGCGTCTGCATCGGCGACCACGAGCCGCCGTTCGGCGTGCCGAGCATGACGAAGCGCGCACCGTCGCGCGCCATCATGCGCGCCCACGTGTCGGGCTTTTCGAGCGCCATCGTGCGCGCGACGAGGCCGCCCATCGAGTGGGCGACGATGCGCACGGGCTGCTGGCTCGTGGCGCGCGCGTTGAGCGCGATGTCGACTTCGGCGCCGAGCCGGCGCGCTTCGTCCTCGACCGGCCGCCGCCAGTCGTACGCGAACGGGATCACCTCGTGGCTGTCGGCGAGCCGCTCGATGAGGTCGCTGTACAGGCTGGCGACCGGACCGTCGGGCTCGACGCTCGCCGCGGTCGCAGGATCCCACGCGAGCGAGCGCAGCCCGTTGACGATGCGAAAGCCGAGCCAGATCCGCTTGCCGTCCTTCTTCAGGTTCGAGCCGACGATCCCGGGGATGACGAACACCGCCGGCCGATCGCCTGCGGCGGCGCCGTCGGCACCGCGCGAGCGCGCGACCGCGACGGCGGCGCGCGTTCCACCCGCGTCCTCGCCGGCCCACGACAGCGGCCCGATCGCGGCGAAGTCGGCGGGCCGGTCGTCGAGCAGCGCGCTCGCGATCGCCTGCACCGTGCGCTCGTTGCTGAAGTAGTTGAAGTGCGAGACCTTGCCGCCCTTGTCGAGCAGGAAGCGGGCGCCGCTGCCGGCCGCGGTCTTCGCGCGCGGTGCACCGCCGTACATCGAGCGCGTCTGCACGACCAGGTCGTTGTCGGTCCAGTAGAACGCGTCGGAGAGCAGCGTCTTGACCCACGAGCCGATCGAGTCGCCTTCCATGTCGCCGGCGACGACGCGCAGCTCGCCGGGGATCGTCTCGGCGGCGTGGTTCAGCCATGTGATGACCGGGCTCTCGGGAGTCATCGCTTCGAGCCCCGGCAGCTCGGCAGGCTCGGCGCGGCGGCGCGCGACCTCGTGCAGGAAATCGACCACCTCGGCGGCGACCGGAATGCTCGCCAGCCCGAGGCACCAGGTGAGGATCGAGAGATACGCGTCGAGCCGCTTCGAGGCGAGCAGCGTGCCGCGCGCCGGGCAGCCGACGCGGACGACGCGCTCGCAGCGGATGCCTTTCTTCTGCGCTTCCTTGACGAGCGCGCGCAGGTCGCTGCGATGCTGTTCGTAGTCGTCGCCGGCGAAGAGCGCGAGCGCCTCGTCGCCGATCGCGTTGCCCCCCGCGCACGCGCGCGCGAACGCCTCGGCGACGAGGCCGCCACGCGAATGCGTCACGAGGTGAATGCGCGCACCCGAAGGCAAGGCGCGGACCAGCGTCAGCGCGTTGCCGATCGGGCTGGTGCCGAGGGTCGGATGGTCGAGCGCGTAGACGCGGTCGTCGTAGCTCGAGAACAGCTGGCGAACCGTGGCACCGTGCAGCGTCCAGAGCTTGCCGAACGTGCCGACGGTCTCGGTGAACGTGCCGTGCACGAAGACGAGGAGCGGGCCGCCGTCGGCGGCGGCGGGCACGGCGTCGAGCTTCGCGCCGCTGCCCTTCAGCGGCGCGAGCGCGTCGGCCGAGAGGCGGTAGACGCCGGCATCGACCTGGGCATCGACCTTCTTCGTGATCGCCGCCGCCGCGAGCTTGGCGGCCGGATCGAGCGCATCGCCGGTCAGCACCTGGAAGCCCGTCAGCAACGCCTGCCCGAGCCAGCCGCGCGTCGTCCCGCGCGTCGCTTCCGCTTCGAGCCCGGGCCAGCCGAGCTGGGCGGGGACGAGGATCTCGCTCGGCCCCGACTTGCTGCGCGTGCCGGCGAGCGCGCTGCGCGTCACCGACGCGCTCTGCGCGAGCATCAGGTCGCGCGCCGCGGCGGGATGAAGGACGAGCGTCGGCCCGTTGGCGATCTCGAGGACGACGACGTCGCGGCCGGGACGCGCAGTGACGCGCACCGGCTCGCCGCCGCCGCGCTCGGTGCCGACGCGCACCGCTGCCTTGACGGTGCCGCGCGTGGTGGCGGCGGGCGCCGCGCCCTGCGCCTGCCCGGGAACGATGAAGGTGATGTCGTTCGTGCTGCTGCCGCTCGCCATGGACGCTCCTGGGCCGCGGCTGCGCGCCGGCGACATCGCCAGCGCGCCGGACCGCGTGCTCCGTCAGACGGTGAAGGGTTCCTGCGCGAGGAACGGCCCGGCGGTGCCGAGGGTGAACAGGTTGGGCGTCTGCGTCGCCGGCATGCGCGCGCGGATGCGGGCGTGGAAGTTGGCGTAGTTGCCCTGGAACGAGCCCTGGTTCCACACTTTCAACAGCTGCTCGGTGAACGCGCCGTTGTGCTCGCCGTCCATCGACGTCTGGTTGTCCTGGCATCCCGAGATCAGGATCACCACCGGATCGAACTTCTTGACGATCGCTGACAGCCGCCCGCTCTGTGCGACCTGCGCGATCGCGGCGTCGGGATCGACCGGACGCTTGCCAGCCGCCTTGGCGACGTCGAGCTGCAGCTCGTCGTAGAACTTCTGGTGCTCGCGGTAGACGCGCATCGCGACCGCGTCGGGCATGAGCTTCGGCCGTTGCGTCGGGATCGTCGTCGGCGGCATCAGCGCTTCGCGCGTCACCGTGCCGCTGTGGCAGCTGTCGGAGACGACGAGGACGCGGACGCCGCTGCCGAACCGGCTGAGCTCGAAGTAGAGCTCGTCGTCGATCAGCTGGCCGTCGTAGAGGCACCACGTCTCGTCTTTCTTGTCGTCCTCGTCGCCGCTGACGTCGGGGACCTGGCCGCCGTGGCCCGAATAGGAGAGGAAGAAGAGGTCTCCGCTCTTCAGCTCCTTGGCGGCGCTGCGCATCGCCCCGAGGACGGCGGCGCGCGTCGCCTTCTTCGTCATCAGCACGGTCGGCTGCATGCCTGCCTTCTGGGCCAGCGCCGCCATGTCGCGGGCATCGAACTCGCACGCCGCGAGCGGGCCGTCCCAGCCGGCGTACGCGGCGGCACTGACGCCGTTCAAGCCGATGTTCAGCGACAGGGCTTTCGCTTTTCCGGTCGACGCGCCCCTGGTCTTCGTCTTTCCGCTCGCCTTTTTCTTCGCCGCGCTCTTGGCCATGGTTCTCTCTCCGTGGAAGTGATTCGTCGTCTGCGTGCGACGGGCCGATCATCGTTGGCGCGAGCGGCCGAGGCAAGCGCACGCCGGGCGGCGATTGCAGCATCCGCGTCCGCCACGCGACATCCCTTCGAATGGTGAAGTCAGAGCGCGCGGGTGTCGATGCGGATCACGGTGCCGCCGGCAGCGCGCACCGCCTCGACGAGATGGCGCGTCCCGCCCGGGCCGTCGCCGCCGCCGCCGTCCCACAGGCAGATGCAGCAGAGTCGCTCGGCGCTCGCCGCGCGCGCGCTTTCGAGCAGCCAGAGGTTGCCGCGAACGAACGGGTCTTCGCCGGCAGCGAGCGCACCGAGCTCGCGCGGCGCTTCGCGCGGCGCGGCGCCGAGGCGAGCGACGACGGCGCGATAGCGCGCGCGCCACGCCGCGCCGTCGGTCACGGGCAGGAGCGAGCGAGCGATGAAGTCGTCCTCGGCGAGCGGCAGCAGCAGCTGCAGCGGCACGCCGCGCGCGAGGCACGCCTCGGCGAAGAGCAGGTCGCCGCCCGCGGCGCCTTGCGTGAACGCGACGTCGCCCGCACCGGCGTCGAGCGCGGCGAGCGCGGCGTCGATCTCGCGCGCCGCGGCCGCGACGAGGCGCGGCGGAAAGCGCGGCACCGCCCGATCGGGAGCGTCGACCATGTGGCCGGTGAAGACGATCGCCTGGCGCGGCCGCACCGCCGCATCGCGCGCCGGCGCCGTCATCGCCGCTCGACGACGACGGGAACGAGCGCGAGCGCCGAGCGCGCGCGCTGCGCTGCTTCGTCGGCTTCGTCGCGACTGCGGTAGGGGCCGGCCTGGACGCGGTACGGCGCGCTCTCGCCGACGATCACGAGCAGCGGCTCGAGCCAGCGCGCCGCAGCGTCGCTGCCGACCTGGCTGCGAAACGTCTCGGCACCGTCGCGCGCGCGAAACGCACCGAGCTGGATCCAGAAGCGGCCGGCGTCGACGGCAGCAGGCGTGGCGGTGACGAGCGCGACGTCCTGCGTCGGCACCGTCGTCGCGAACGATGGCGGCGTCGCGGTTGCAGCGGGGGTCGCTGCGGCGGCGATCGGCGTCGACACCGGCGAAGGCAAGGGTGCAGCGGCGAGCTGCACCGGCGCCGGGTCGACGTCGTTGCGCGGCGCCCCGGTGCCCCGCCATGCACCGGTGCGGATGTCATCGAACGTGATCCGCTCGAGCTCGACCGGAGCGACGCCGCGCAGGAGGTCGAGCTTCAGCGCCGCGGTGTAGCTGAGATCGACGATGCGACCGGAAACGAACGGGCCGCGATCGTTGATGCGCACGATCACCTCGCGGCCGTTGGCCGGGTTGCGGATCCGCGCGTAGCTCGGGATCGGCAGCGTCGGGTGCGCCGCGGTCATCGCGTACATGTCGTACGGCTCGCCGCTCGACGTCATCTTGCCGTGGAACTTGCGGCCGTACCACGACGCGAGGCCGCGTTCGCGAAACGGCACGTCGCGCGTCTCGGGAACGTAGGTCCTGCCCTGCATCTGATACGGCTTGTTGGCACCGCCGACGCGGATCGATTCGACGCGCGGCTCGGCGTCGGCGCGGCTCGCGAGATCGGACGGCGGATTCGCGCCCGGGCCATCGCGCTCGCTGCCGCCGTCGGCAGCTGCGCGCTGCGGCGCCCGCGGCCCCGACGCGCAGCCGCAGAGAACGGCGACGACCGTCGCCGCGAGCACGGCGCGCATCGATCGCGGCAGCCTGCCACAGCGCATGGCCGCGACCTTACCCGAAGCGGCACACGATTTGCTGACGCCTGTCCGCCTTCGGCCTCTGCGTCACCACCCAGCCCGCGCCGTGTTCCGGCGTTGCCTCAACGCCCGTTCACGCCATGCGAGCACCCTGCCCGCGCACGCTGTGCCGCCCTTCAGCGGCAATCGACGCTGCGAAACTCGACGCGCCGGTCGAGCGCGTCACGCAGGTCGTCGGTACCGAGCCCGACGATGATTTCGCGCGAGCCGACGCCCTCGGAGCTCACCCGCGTCGCGAGCTTGCGGTTCTGGCGCTCGAGGTTCTGCTTGATCACCATCGCGCGCTTCTGCGAGAGCACGTCGTTGGCCTGCGGATCGCCGGTGCGGCTGGTGTGGCCGATGACCTTCAGGCAGGCGTCGTTCGCGGCGGTGCGGCTCGCGACCTCCTGCAGCCAGAGCGCGTACTGCGCCTGCAGATCGGCCGTCTGCAGCAGCGTCGTCGTTCCCGGGTTGAAGAAGAGCTTGATCGGCAGCCGCTTGTTGGCGAGGCCGACGTCGATGATCTTGCCGAACGCTTCACCCGCTTCCTTCTTGCGCCCGGTCTTCCAGCTCGTCGTGTAGAGGCCGTTGAGAACGCGCAGGTCGTCGGGCGCCGCCAGCGTGCGCGCCTCGCGGTAGAGGCGATACGCGTCGGCCATCTTGTTGTCGGTGAAGGCGAGCGTCGCCTCGTTGATGACTGCCGCCGCCGGCAACCGCTGCAGGTAGAGCGGCGCGATCGGATCGCCCGGGTTGCTGCCCTGGCAGCTCTTGATGTAGGCCTCGGCGGTCGCGTCGAGCGCCCACGTCGGCGCCTCGCGGAAGAGCGCGATCGGCTCGGCGTCGACGCTCGCGAGCGTCGCACGGTCGACGCGCTTGGCCACGAGCTTGTTCGTTCTGAGGTCGATCAGCACGAGGCAGATGCGAAAGGCATCCGCGTTCTCGTCCTTCGCCGCCTTGCTGTTGATCGGTGTCAGCGTGCCGATCAGGAGCAGCGGCTTGGCCGCCAGCGCCGATCGCGTCAACGCCTGCACGTTCCACGTCGGCACGCGGCGCGTGATCAGGCCGGCGAGCTGGCCGCCCATCTGCACGGTGCTGTTGGTCTGCTGGCCGGTGTTGGCGTCGATCAGCGGATCGATGACGAGCTCGCGCGGGCCGGTGCCGAGGGCCGCGGTCGCGTCCTGCAGCAGTCGATCGCCGGCGCGCGCGACGGCGTCCGCGAACGGCGCGGCGACGAGCGGTGGCGTCGGCGCCGGCCGGGCCGCTGGCGCTGGCGCGGGAGCCGCGGGCTGCTGGGGCGATGGCGGCGGCTGCTCGGGCGGCGGCGTCGCGCAGCCGGCGACGAGGACGACGAGAAGCGAGAGACGCGCCAGAGGCGACGAGGCGAGATGCTGCATGACGGTCACGCGCACGCGTCGAAGTCGAGGGGGAACGGACACTGTAGCGTCGGCAACCGCGTGGCGACAACGGTGAAGGTCCCCTGAACGGACGATGGACTGGCTCGACCTCGTGCAGTGGCCGGCGATGGCGGTGACCGTCGGGGCGGCGTGGCTCGTCGCCTCGACGCACAAGCGGCGGCGCGAGATCGGCTTCCTGGCGTTTCTCGCCAGCAATGCGCTCTGGATCGCCTGGGGCTGGCACACGAGCGCGTGGGCGCTCGTCGTCCTCCAGGTCTGCCTGGCAGCGCCCAACATGCGCGGCATCGTCAAGGCCGAGCCGCAGCAACGCGACTAGGGCGCTGCCTGCGGCAACGAGGGACGCTTTCCTACGCGGTGCGGCAGCCGGTGCCGACAGCGGCCTCGCACCGGCTCAGCCACAGTCCCGCAACGGGCAAGCGCCGTCGTTTCGACGACCGGCCCGAGTCAACTGAAGTGAAAGGTGCAGGCATGAACAAGGACCAGGTGAAGGGCCGGATGGAAGAGGCCAAGGGCAGCGTCAAGGAAAAGACCGGCAAGGTGATCGGCAACCCGAACATGCGCGATGAAGGCACTGCCGACAAGGTCGCCGGCAAGGCACAGGCGAAGGTCGGCGACGCCAAGGAAAAGGTCAAGGACGCCGTCGACAAGATCTGACGGCGCAGGGGTCGGGCCGACGCCGAAAAAACGACGTCGGCCGGTCATCGGCGGCAGCGTGGGGTGACCTGCGCTGCCGCCTTCTCGTTTGCGCGCTCGTCAGCGCGCAGTCAGGCCCAGAGCGCGCGCACGCGCGCACCGACGTCGACCGGCGCCGACAACGCCGACGAAGCTTCCGTCCGAGCGCCGTCGGCACTCGGCGCGATGTGATCGAAGAGGCCCTGCAGCGACGGCGGCAGGAAGCGGCTGATCGCGCCGTAGACGTGGCGATCGCCGAACGCGGTCTGCTGCGAGACGTAGAAGCGCTGCGGCACGAGCAGATGCAGGTGATGGCGCGCCCGCGTCATCGCGACGTAGAGGAGCCGCCGCTCCTCCTCGATCTCGGCGGCGCTGCCGGTCGCCATGTCCGACGGCACGCAGCCATCGACGACGCGCAGCAGCGAGACCGCGCTCCACTCCTGGCCCTTCGCCGAGTGGATCGTCGACAGGATCAGGTAGTCCTCGTCGAGCCCCGGTGGGCCGGCGTCGTCGCTCGCCGCCGCCGGCGGGTCCAGCGCGAGCTCGGTCAGGAAGCGCTCGCGCGACGGATAGCCGCCGGCGAGACGGACGAGGTGGGCGAGATCCGCGGCGCGCGGCGCAGGGTCGTCGTGCAACCGCTCGAGGAGCGGCAGGTACCAGCGCTCGACCGCCGCGAGCTCGCGCGGCCACGGCGAGCCGGCGCCGCGCAACGCCGCGTAGAGCGCGACGAACTCGTGCCATGCCGACGCGAGCGCCGCGGGCACGACGACCTCGCGCAGTCGCTCGACGACGTCGCCGCCGGCGGCGAGCGCTGTGAGCACGCGCTCGGCGGTCACCGGGCCGACGCCGGGCACGAGCTGCAGCGCACGCAGCCCGGCGCGCTCGCCGTGCGGATTGGCGGCGAAGCGCAGCACCGCAAGCACGTCCTTGACGTGCGCCGCGTCGAGAAAGCGCAGCCCCCCGTACTTGACGAACGGGATGTCGCGGCGCGCGAGCTCGAGCTCGAGCGCATTGCTGTGCTGGCTGCTGCGAAAGAGCACCGCCTGGCTCTTCAGCGCGAGGCCCGACTCGCGCAGCGCGAGGACACGTTCCGCGACCCAGGCTGCCTCGCCCGCTTCGTCGTCGACCCAGACGAGCGCCGGCCGCTCGCCGGCGCGATCGCTCCAGAGCTGCTTGACGTGGCGCTCGGCGGCGAGCGCGATCACCGCGTTCGACGCCGCGAGGAGCGGCGCCGTCGAGCGATAGTTCTGCTCGAGCGTCAGCACCGTCGCCGGCGGCTCGAACTGGCCGGCGAAGTCGAGGATGTTCCTCACCTCGGCAGCGCGAAACGAATAGATCGACTGGGCGTCGTCGCCGACGACGGTGAGGCCGCGGCCGTCGGGACGAAGCGCGTGGACGATCTCGGCCTGGATGCGGTTGGTGTCCTGGTATTCGTCGACGAGGACGTGGTCGAAGCGCGCACGGATCGCCGCACCGACCGAGGATGTGGCCATCGCCTCGGCCCACCAGACGAGGAGATCGTCGAAATCGAGCACGTGCTGCGCCTGCTTTTCGTCGACGTAGGCCGCGAAGAGCCGCCCGAGCGACTCGGCGTGCTCGCTGCACCACGGGAACGCGTCGGCGAGGACGGCGGCGAGCGGCCGGCGCGAGTTGACGGTGCGCGAGTAGATCGCGAGGCACGTCGCCTTCTGCGGAAAACGACGCGCACCGCTCGCGAGCGCGAGGCGCTGGCGGAGAAGATGGAGCAGGTCCTCCGAGTCGGCGCGGTCGTCGACGGTGAACGCGGGGTCGAGGCCGACGTCGGCGGCGACGCTGCGCAGCAGCCGCGCGCCGACGCTGTGGAAGGTGCCGCACCACGGCAGCCGCGGCGCGCGCTGCAACGCGGCGAGACCGAGCGAGTCGTGCAACGCACGGCCGACGCGACGCTCCATCTCGAGCGCGGCGCGCCGCGAGAACGTGAGCAGCAACAACCGGTTCGGGTCGGCACCGGCGAGGACGAGGCGGGCGACCCGCGCGGCGAGCGTCATCGTCTTGCCCGAGCCCGCCCCGGCGACGACGAGCAACGGGGGCGTCTGCTGCGCCGGCGTACTGTCGTCGATGCCGAATCCGGCGGCGCGCCGCTGCGCGTCGTTCAGGCCGTCGAGGAGGGAGGCGGAGCCCGCGGGCAGCGGCGGGAGAGGCATCGGGCGAAAGCGCTCGCGGTGGCGGTGGCCGGACTGTAAATCCATCCAGCCTTGCCGAGCCGAATCGGCCACGCCGCTGCCGCCATCGGCGCTTCAGGTCGCCGTCCGCGTGCCGATAGCGCCGCATGGGCTCGACTTCGAGGGCGGCGCCGCCGCGCCCCGCGCGCTGACGCACATGGCTGGCGAATCCGGATTCGCCGCGCTCGCCGACGGCGAGCTGCGTGCGGTCGAGGTCTCGGCGCCGCCTGTCGCGCGCTGGCGCGTCGCCGCGACGCCGACCGTCGAAGACGACTCCGAGGCGCGCTTCTCGCGCCAGTTCGCCGCCGAGTGGCTCGCGCTCCTCTTCGGCCTCGCCGTCGTCGGCGTCCTCATCGCCTGGTCGCTGCTGAAGGCGCACGAAGCGCGCGACGCGACCGAGCGCGACCGCCTGCAGGTGCAGGCGCACGTCGTCGAGGCCAACGTCGGCCAGCAGATCGAGGGCATGAGCCACGCGCTCGCGACCGTTCGCGACGACTACCGCGCGACTCCGGTCGGCATCGTTCCGACCGTGCTCTCACAGCGCATGAAGGCGCTGAGCGATGCGATCCCCGGCGTTCGCTCGATGGCGCTGCTCGACGCCGAGGGCACCGTCGTCGCGAGCAGCGTCGACGCGCTGCTCGGCCGCGACTTCGCCGACCGCAAGTACTTCCGCGCCGCGCGCGACGGCAACCCGGAGACCCTGCACGTCGCGGCACCGCTGAAGACGCCGCTCGACAACTACACGGTGATCTTCGTCCGCCCGATCCATTCGCAAAGCGGCGTCTTCATCGGCGCCGTCGCCGCCGCGCTCGAGCCCGAATACTTCCGCGTCCTGCTGCGCTCGATCCTGTACGCGCCCGACATGTGGGTCGCGCTCGGCCACGGCGACGGCAAGGTGTTCGTGACGATGCCGGAGGACACGCGCCGCATCGAAGGCGAGTCGCAGCCGCTGATCGCCGCGTTCGGCCGCGATCGCGACGCCAGCGACGGCCGCATCGTCCTCGGCCCGCTCGGCGGCGCGGGCGAAGCGCGGATCACCGCGCTCGGCCGCATCGCGCCGCCGCCGCTGCACATGGACCAGCCGCTCGTCATCGCCGTGAGCCGCTCGACGGCGGAGGTCAACGCGCCATGGCGGCAGCAGGCGTTCGCCTATCTGACGTTCTTCGCGGTGCTCGGCACCGGCGCCGCGTTCGGCCTCTACCGCGGCCAGTGGCGGCGCAAGTCCTACGCGTTGCTCGAGGCGAGCGCCGAGCGCGAGCGGAGGAAGACCGCCGAGCAGCTCG
>Ga0068851_10001302_pt1 | contig 10882 bp, 8 predicted proteins | sample KBSCornC12_FD_66588 | JGI IMG/M metagenome (GOLD analysis project Ga0068851, IMG submission 66588) | Corn rhizosphere microbial communities from Kellogg Biological Station, Michigan, USA - KBS Corn C1-2 | ecosystem: Host-associated > Plants > Roots > Rhizosphere > Soil ...
TCAGGAAGACGACGCGTTCGTGCAGCACCTTGTTGTGCTTCAGATTGTGCAGCAGCGCGTGCGGCACGCGATCCGGTGTCGACGTCAGGAACACCGCCGTGCCGTCGACGCGCGTCGGAGGCGATGCCTCGATGCTCTGGATGAAGAGATCGAGCGGCATCGCGTCCTCGGCCAATCGCCGCATCAAAAGCGACCGGCCTTTTTTCCACGTCGTGAGCAGCGTGAAAACGATGCCGCCGATCAGGAGCGGAAACCAGCCTCCCTCGGGAATCTTCAGCGCATTCGACGCGAGGAACGTGAGATCGATCAGCAAGAGCGGCGTCGTGATCGCGATCGATATCCAGACGGGCCAGTCCCAGAGCCGTCGCATGACGACGAAGATCAGGATCGAATCGATCAGCATGGCCATCGTGACGGCAATTCCGTACGCACCCGCGAGATTGTCCGAATTGCGAAAGCCGATCACGAGCGCGATGATCGCAATCAGCAGCATCCAGTTGATGAACGGCACATAGATCTGCCCGATCGCGCGTTCCGACGTATGCAGGATGGTGAGGCGCGGACAGTAGCCCATCTGGATTGCGGCGCGTGTCAACGAAAACGCGCCGGAGATCACGGCCTGCGACGCGATGATTGCCGCCGCCGTCGCCAGGATGAGCAGCGGCACGCGTCCCCAATCTGGCGCGAGCAGGTAGAACGGGTTGCGTATTGCCGCCGGGTCGTTGAGGATCAGCGCGCCCTGGCCAAAATAGTTGAGCAGCAGCGCCGGCATCACGAAGAACACCCATGCGCGACGGATGGGCGTCTTGCCGAAATGTCCCATGTCCGCGTAAAGCGCTTCCGTTCCAGTGACAGCGAGCACGACAGCGCCAAACGCGACGAACGCGATGATCGGATTGCCGCTGACGAAGCGCACCGCATACATCGGGTCGAACGCAGCGAGCACGTGTGGGCCGCGCATGATCTCGAGTGCACCGAGCACGCCGAGCACGATGAACCACAGCACCATGACTGGTCCGAAGACCGCACCCAGTCGCGCCGTTCCGGTACGCTGGATGGCGAAGAGCGCGACGAGAATGGCGACCGCAATCGGCACGATGAACGGATGCAACGCGGGCGCGATAACACCGAGCCCTTCGACGGCGCCAAGCACGGTGATCGCCGGCGTAATCATGCCGTCGCCGTAGAACATCGCCGCGCCGAAGATGCCGAGGCCGACGAGCCACCACCGCATGCGTGCGCGATCCTCAATGCCGCGCGAGACGAGCGCCGTCAGCGCGAGGATGCCGCCTTCGCCGCGATTGTCCGCGCGCATGATCAGCGTGATGTACTTCAGCGTGACGACGATTACGAGCGCCCACACGATCACCGACAGCACGCCGAGCACGTTGGAAGGCGTCAACGACAACCCGTATGAGCCGGTGAATGCCGTACGCAGCGTGTACAGCGGGCTCGTGCCGATGTCGCCATAGACGACGCCGACAGCACCGATGATGAGCGGCATCAACTTGCCGCGCGGACCCATCGCCGCTGCAGCCGAAGTCACCGTCGCAGCTCCCGACTCGCGGTCAAGTGGCCGCGCTGTCGTCGGTGCGGCGCGAGAAGCGGATGTTGAGTTGCTTCAGTTTGCGGTACAGGTGCGTACGCTCGAGACCCGCTTTTTCCGCGACCTTGCTCATGTTGCTCTGCTCGCGGCCGAGCAGTTGCTCGAAGTAGATGCGCTCGAACGCCTCGCGCGCCTCGCGCAGCGGCAACTCGAAGAAACGCGTCGTTATTTCCGGCGCGAGCACCTGATTCGGCGATGCGGACTCGCCAAGCAGCCGCTTGACGAGATCGGGCGTGATGTCGCCGCGCAGAAGCTGCATGTTCGCGACGACGCTTTGCAGATGATCGAGATTTCCCGGCCAGTACGCGTTCGACAGCGCGGTCAATGCCGCGGGCGACAATGAGGCGAGCAGCGGTGTCGCACGCTCATCCGCGCCGGCTGCGCGCCAGAATCGCTCGATCAATGCCGGGATATCGTCGCGACGCATCCGAAGCGGTGGCAGCACCAGCGCACCGGACGACAACTGCGACAGGAGTGCCGCGTCGAAGCGGCCTTCGGTCGCAAGATTGGCGAGCGGTTCCGAGCTCGTCGCAACGAGCGCGATGTTGTGCTTGTCGAGCTTCGGCAGCAGGAACGCGAGCCCCTTCTGCTCGGCGCGCGAATACTGGCCGATCTCTGAACAGTAGATGACGCCGTCACGCGCTTCCTCGAGCAGCGTCAACGGATTGTTCGCAAGTCGCGCGCCGTTCGCGAGCACGACAAATGGCGAACCGGACGTCTGCAGCGCACGCGCCGCGAGATCGTGCCCGGTGCCGGGCTCGCCGAGAATCAGCACCGGGCGGCGCGCGGCAACCAATGACTCCAGCGCCTTTTCGGCATCGCGTATCGGCGCACTCGCGCCGAGCATTGCCAGTGAAATCCGGCGGGGCTCCTTCGACGCCGCGGTCTTGAAGGCGCGTGCGATCGTCGTCAAAAGCTTCGAGAGGCCGATCGGCTTCTCGAGAAAATCGAATGCGCCAATGCGCGTTGCCTCGACGGCCGTCTCGATCGTGCCGTGACCTGACATCATGATGACGGGCATCGTGAGCTGCGACGTCGATCCCCACTCGCGCAACAGCGTGACGCCGTCGGTATCGGGCATCCAGATATCGAGCAGCACCAGCGCGGGTTGCTGGCGCTGGCGGTACGCGCGCGCCTCGCTTGCATTTTCGGCAAGCGCCACGCGATAGCCTTCGTCCTGCAGGATCTCCGACAGCAATTCGCGGATGCCGATCTCGTCATCGACGACGAGGATTTCGCGTGCCTGCGCCATTCGCGGATCCATCAGCTGGTACTCCCCGCGGGAGTCGCGGATTTCAGTGCGCGGAAATGCAGCGTGACGCGCGCGCCGTGCGGTTCAATGTTCTCGAGCGTCACGCGACCTCCGTGCTCATCGACGATTTTTTTCACGATTGCCAAGCCCAGACCCGTGCCTTTTGCCTTCGTCGTCACGTACGGCTCGAACGGGTGCTCGAGCACGTTGTTCGAAAATCCCGGACCGCGATCGCCAAATGTAAGCATCGCCTCGCCATCCTTCACGCCCACGGCGATTTCGATCGTTGGACTATCCGTCCCTGCCTGCGCGTCGACTGCATTCTGAAGCAGATTATGGAATACCTGGCGCAGCCGGGTAGGCTCACCCTGGATGATGACGGGAGTTTCGGGAAGCGCCAGAGCGACGTGCGGGCGCAGATTGTCGTACAGAGCGAGCACGTCGAGCAAGAGCGCCCCCACATCGATCGCCTGCATCTGCCCAGGACGCGGCTGCCGCGCATAGATGGCGAAATCGTCGACCATGTGCTTCATCGCGGATACCTGCGACACGATCGTCTGCGTTCCGCGACGAAGCGTTTCCTGATCTGCGGTATCGAGCCGCGCCGCGAGCTTGACGGCGAGACGCTCGGCAGAAAGCTGAATCGGCGTCAGTGGATTCTTGATCTCGTGCGCGAGTCGTCGCGCGACTTCCGCCCACGCGGCATCGCGTTGCGCTTGAAGAAGCTCGGACACATCGTCGAACACGACAACGTAACCGGGCACCGGTGCACCCGGCAACCGCGTGCCTCGAAGCAGCAGGGTCCGCGTTTGTCCTGCGACCGTCAACGATGCTTCGCGCTGCCATTGGCCGTCGCGCGCTGCACGAAATCCTTCGGCGACGAGCTCGCTGAAAGGTGCTAGCGCAGGCAAGCGCCCGCCCCATTCGGCAAGCGTCACGCCCGCAAGCTCAGCGAACGGTTGCTGCAACAACACGGCAGCGCTTGGATTCGCCGTGCGTAAACGATAACGATCGTCGAACGCGAGCACGCCAGATGACAAGTTGCTGAGCACGCTTTCGAGATACGCACGCGTCGTCTCGGTCGCGCGCTGCGATTCCTCCGTCTTGATGCGCGCGTCCTCGAGCTGCGACGTCATCGTGTTGAACGATTCGGTGAGCACGCCAAGCTCGTCACGCGAGGTTACCGGCTGGCGGCGCGTGAAATCGCCTTGCGCGACGGCGCGTGTGCCTTCGGCCAGCAAGCCGAGGGGCTCGGCGAAACGCTCCGACAACACGACGGCGAGACCGAGCGCTGATGTCAGCGCCAGCAGCAGCGTCAACGCAAGCGTCAGCTGATAAAGGCGCTTCAGCGCGGCGCGCGAGAACGAAATTTCCTGGTAGTCGCGCGCGCCGGCCTGCACTTTTTCGAGATCCTGCGCGAGCGCGCGCGGCACGCGATCGATCACCTGCAAAACGCGTAACGGATCGAGCCGGTCGCTCGAATTCACCGGCACGACGACGCGCAGCATGAGGCCTTGATCCTGCGTTTCGACTTTCGCATACGTCTGTTGCAAACGCGCGCGGCGCAACGCATCGCCTGCGAGCGGTTCGGGCGTCATGCTGCCTGCAGTACCCGCAACAGCGATCACGCTGCCCGATGGCGCATACAGCGCCGCTTCGTAGACCGCGGCCTGCTCGGCAGCGCGCGCCAATGCAGGCCCTGGGCTTCCCTGCGAATCGGCGACTGCGTTGGCGATCACCGTCGCGCGATTGCTCGTTTCCTTCAACAGATAATCGAGCGAGCTTCGGCCGAGGTTGATGCCGCCGTCGAGCGCACGGTCGACGCGAACGTCGAACCAGCTTTCGATGCTGCGTCCGAGGAATTGTGCCGACACTGCGTACACGAGCGCACCGGGTACGCACGCGACGAGCACGAACAGCAGCACGAGTCGCAGCGCGAGCCGTGAGCCAAACACGCCCGCGCGCAGGTTCCGCCACAGCTGCAGAAGCTGCCCGCCGACGACGAGCATCAACAGCGCGACGAGACCGCCATTGATCAGCACGAGCGTGTTGTAGTGACCGGCGAAGAGATCGGTATTCGCCGTTGCGGTCGCGAGCAGGAACAGCGCAATCGAGGCGACACTCGCAAAGCCGAGCGTCACCCAGCGCAATCGCCGCGATGCGAGCAGGTTCGTCATGGCGTGAATGAAAACCGATGCCACTCGGACGCGAGCTGCCAATCACGCGATGCGAGCGCGTTGACCTGGAACGGCTTCGGCAACTGGTTCACGTCGAGCTTTTCCCGAACGGACGCTTCGTAACGTGCGCCCTTGACGAGATCATCGACGCGGGCGACCGGGCGCCCGGCGACGTGGCCGATGAAACGCTGGACATCGTCGAGCGACTCGAACGTCTGGCCGAGCGGCCCGCTCGACACGCGATATTGACGCGTCAGCGAGTTGTACGACACGCGATACGAGATGGACCAATCGGCGACTTTCTGCGGGAACCACAGGAAGCGCGTCCGCTGAAGCTCGAACTCGATCGTGAAATAGAGCGGAATGCCTTTTTCGAGCGCTTCCTCGAGCGCCGGCGTCAGCGCAAACCCGAATTCCGCGGACAGCAGCACGTCGCCCTCGTCGATACTGAGGCTCGCCGAGATCGTCGGGATCGTATCGGCGCGCGAAAGTGAGGCAGCGAGTGCCACGACCGATGCGACCAAGAGCCGCAGCACGTGCCGTCGGGGGTTGTGGACCCGCGCATCGGTGGAGCGAGGATTGAGCGGCATGCCGGCGGGACGCGCTCCGTTCCCGGTGCTGGAACGGCGTGTCGGAAGCGCTTGACGCACGCGCGACGTGGAGCGAAGGCCACATCAGCGCTTGCGCAGCCGCGCGTAGAAAAACCCGTCCTGATTGTGGCCCGCGGCCGAAGGCGAAGGCAAGAGTTGGCCGTCGCGGTGCGCGGCATCGGCCGGAAACGTGAGGGTTTCGCGCAACGCATCATTATGGTGCGCGACGAAATTGGTGACTCGGTCGTCGTTTTCCGCCGCAAACACCGAGCACGTCGCATAGAGCAGCTTGCCGCCAGGGACAAGCAGCGGCCATGCAGCATCGAGGAGCCGGGCCTGCTCGCGAGCGAAACGCTCGACGTCGGATGCTCGATGCCGCCATTTGCCGTCGGGATGGCGACGGACGACGCCCGATGCCGTACAAGGCACGTCGAGCAGAATCCGGTCGAACGGCTGGCCGCCCCACCATGCGGCCGGAGTGCCCGCGTCGCCTTGGACGATCGCAACACGATCGTCGTCGACGCGCAATCGCGTGAGGTTCTCGACGACGCGGCGCAGACGATCGGCATCGGCATCCACCGCGACGACATCGATACGAGGCCTATCCAGCATGTGGGCCGTCTTGCCGCCCGGCGCCGCGCACGCATCGAGCACGCGCATCCCGGGCTCGATCTCGAGCAACGGTGCGGCGAGTTGAGCGCCGAGGTCCTGGACGGCAAATGCGCCTGCGTCGAATCCGGGAAGCGCCGTCACTGGTTGCGGGTCATCGACGATGACGCCGAGCTCGCCCGCGGGCTTTGCGGTGATGCCGTTTGCTTCGAACAGCCGGAGCAACGATGGTCGGTCCATCACGCGTTGATTGACGCGTAATGTCAGAGGAGGTCTCACGTTGCCGGCCTCCAGGATCGATTGCCAGTCCTGCGGATGATCGCGCCGCAGGCGCTCGATCCACCACCGCGGATGCGACCACCGCGCAACCTCGTCAGCGATTACCGCTTCGTTGATGGATTCGCGCTCGCGCAGGTAACGGCGCAGCACTGCATTGACGAGCGCTTTCGCACCGGGCCGCACGAGTTCGCCCGCCGCGAACACCGCTCGATCGACGACGGCAAACGCAGGCGCGCGCGTGTGATCGAGCTGATAGATCGCAATGGCGACGAGCGAGCGCAACAACGGTTCGGCGATGGGCTTGCGGACGAGCGCGCCCCCGAGCGCGTCGAGCGTGCCCCAGTGGCGCAACGTGCCATAGGTCAGTTCCTGCACGAGCGCGCGGCCGCGCAACGCACTGCCGTCATCCACTTCGGCGAGCGCCTCACGAATTCGCGCGCCACCGAGCACGCGGGTCACCGCGCGCGCTGCGAGCATCTGCTCGTCGTGCAAGAGTGTCAGCCGGCCTCGTCGAAGCGCGTGCCCGGGGCAAGCGCGCGACCCGCCGCGAATGCAGCGGCTGGCATTGGGCGGCCAGCGGCCGGTTGCAACTGCGTCAAGCGGAGCACGGTGTTCTCGCCGCAGACGACGTCGATTCCTGCGGCATTCACGGCGACGACGGTTCCGGGCCCCTCGTTGGATCGTGCCGCGACGGGAATCGCCTCGACGATCCGCACCGCAGCGCCTCGCCACGAGACTGTTGCACCCGGCGCCGGGGATAGCGCGCGGATCTTCCGATCGATGGCGAGAGCCGGTGCGCGCCAGTCGATGGCCCGCTCGGCGCGGTCGATCTTGGTCGCATACGTAACGCCGGCGGCGGGCTGCGGCGTCGCCCGGACTTTGCCGTTTTCGAGATCCTGCAACGTCTCGACGATCAGCCGTGCGCCGACGTCCGCGAGCCGGTCGTGCAGCGTGCCGGCCGTGTCGCGATCTGCGATGGGTACAGGCTCGACGGCGAGCATCGGCCCCGTGTCGAGGCCGGCATCCATTTGCATGATCGTAATGCCCGTCGAAGCGTCGCCGGCCTCGATCGCGCGCGCGATCGGTGCCGCACCACGCCAGCGCGGCAGCAACGACGCGTGGATATTGATGCAGCCGCGACGCGGCCAGTCGAGGACGGACTGCGGCAGTATCAGGCCGTAGGCGGCAACGACGAGCACGTCGACGTCGATGGCATTCAACTCACGCCGGGCTTCGTCGGAGCCAAGACTCGCCGGCTGCCGGACGTCGAGCGCGTGCGCGATCGCAAAGCGCTTCACCTGCGATGGCGTGACCGCCATCCCTCGGCCGGATGGCCGATCGGGCTGGGTCAGCACCAGCGGTATCGTGTAGCCGCTCGCCTGAATTGCCGCGAGCGCGCGGGCCGCGAACTCCGGTGTGCCGGCAAACCCTACGCGCATCGGCAGGACGCGCCGGTCAGCCAGCGAGGCGCTGTTTTTTGCGAGCCTTGGCGGCGAGGCGCGCCCGCTTCAACGGTGACAGGTACTCGACGAAAACCTTGCCCTCGAGATGGTCCATTTCGTGCTGGATGCATACCGCGAGCAGGCCCTCGGCCGCGAGCTCGAACGTTTCGCCGTTCTCGTCCTGCGCACGCACACGGATCCGGGCAGCCCGGGTCACCTTGTCGTAGTAGCCAGGAACGGACAGGCAGCCTTCCTCGCACTCGGCCTCGCCCTCGGTCATCAGGAGCTCGGGATTGATGAATACGCGCAACTGGTCTTTCGTGTCGGAGATGTCGATGACCAGCACCCGTTTGTGAACGTTCACTTGCGTCGCAGCCAAGCCCACGCCCGGAGCCGCGTACATCGTTTCGGCGAGATCGCGTACGAGTCGACGGATGTCGGCGGTCACGGCGGCAACCCGAGTTGCAACCTTTTTGAGACGCGGATCGGGATATTCGAGTATCGGAAGCAGGGCCATCGCGTTATCGGCTTGCCAAATGCGAGCCGTTGGATGCAGAATCGATCTTAAGTCCTTATTTTGTGGCAGTTTAGGACGTTAGCAAGTGCGTCCATCGACAAAGAGGCCATATGCGTCAACACTTTAACATACCGAAGCGCCTCCAGGCCGCGTTGCTGCTCCTGTCCATTCTAACCGTGGCGGCCACTGCAGCGGCCCAAGGTGTTCGGACGCTCGATAATGCACCGTCGAGCTACACGGTGCAAAAAGGCGACACGCTGTGGGGCATCTCGGGCAAGTTTCTCAAGGATCCGTGGCGCTGGCCCGATGTCTGGCGGATGAATCGCGAGCAGATTCGCAACCCCCATCGGATTTATCCCGGCGATGTCATCAACCTGACGTACGTCGACGGCCGCGCTCAACTGACGTTGTCCCGGAACACAGTTCGCCTGTCGCCCGAGGTTCGCATCACGCCGCTCGAGCACGAGGCCATTCCCGCGATCCCGCCCGGTGACATCGAGCCATTCCTGACGCGGCCCCTGATCACCGGGCCCGCCGGCCTGGGTGAAGCGGGTGAGATCGTCGCCGGTCGCGACGAGCGCGTCGTTCGCGGTCAATCCGATGTCGTCTACGCCGTTGGACTCGATCGGAAAATGGGCGACCTCTGGTTCATCTACCGACCGGGCGAGCGCCTCGTCAGCGACACCGGCGAAACGCTGGGTTTCGAGAACCGGTTCCTTGGAACGGTCCGCGTCGAACGATTCGCCGACGTGTCGACGGCCCGCATCGAATCAGCCACCGAGGAAATCGTCATCGGCGACCGGTTGCTGCCGGCTGCGCGTGAGGTGATCCAGAATTACGTGCCGCACGCGCCGGATCGCGCGATCGACGGCCGCATCCTGAAGCTCGCCCGGGATGGCTCCGAAACCGGCCGTGCCTATGTGGTGACGCTCGACAAGGGCGCGCGCGATGGTCTCGAGGTGGGCCACGTGCTTGGCATCTATCGCGTCATCGCGCCGATCCGCGACCCGCGGCCAAATTCGGACGGGCCGCCGGTCATGTTCCCGAATTTCGATCAGACGACCGTCTACTCGGCGCCGCGCTACCTGCAGGTGCCCGATGAGCGGACCGGGATTCTGATGGTATTTCGCGTATTCGACCGTGTGTCCTACGCGATCATCCTGAACTCGTCGGACGCGATTCGCAGCGGGGACTACGTCCACACGCCGTAACGGCACGACCGCCACGCTCCGGCTGCGCGCGGCGCTGTCTGCCCGCGCGCAGCGGAACGTCGTGCGGCCTTTGATCCATCGCTGACAGATGGCGCTCGAACCGCGTGCGCTGGAATGGGCAACGCTTGCCCACAAGTCGTTGCCGCTGCGCGAGCTCGTAACGCTGCTGCGCGAATTCGACGGCCCGGGCGCCATTCTTGACGCGACCGCGGCGCAGCTCGCCCGCCACGTGCCAGCAAACGTCGCGGCTGCAGTACTCGCGCCCCTCGACGCCGTCGAGCTCGAGACGACGAAGCGATGGATCGACGACCCTGCGCATCACGTCATCGCGTGGGACGATAGCGACTATCCGCGCGCACTGCTCGATATCGGCCATGCGCCGCCGGTGATCTTCTATGTTGGCCAGCGCTCACTGTTGAACCAGCCCGCTGTGGCCATCGTGGGCAGCCGAAATGCAACGCCGCAGGGCCAGACGAATGCGCGCGAATTTGCAAAGGCGCTCGCGCGCGCCGGGCTGACGATCGTCTCGGGACTCGCACTTGGCATCGACGCGTCTGCTCACGAAGGCGCACTCGGCACTGACGCCTCGACGCTCGCCGTCATCGGCACCGGCGCCGACCGCATCTATCCGGCACGAAACCGCGATCTCGCGCGGCGTATCGCGCAGTCGGGCGGCATCGTGTCCGAGTTCGTTCCCGGCACGCCGGCGCGCAAGGAAAACTTTCCGCGCCGCAACCGCCTGATCAGTGGGCTTGCGCGCGGCGTGCTCGTCGTCGAGGCGACTTTGTCGTCGGGCTCGCTGATCACGGCGCGCTGGGCAGGCGAGCAGGGCCGCGACGTCTTTGCAATCCCCGGCTCGATTCATTCGCCGTTCGCGAAAGGCTGTCACAAGCTGATTCGCGAGGGCGCGAAGCTCGTCGAAACGGCGGATGACGTGCTTGCCGAGCTTGGCCTTGGCACGCAGACGCCATCGAAACGGAGCACGGCACGCCGCACGAAGCGGCACGAATCGCCGCTCTTGTCGATGATGGGCCATGACCCCGTGACGATCGACACGCTCGTCGAGCGCACGGGGTCGTCGGCAGATACGATCGCCGCCGGACTGGTACGATTGGAACTCGACTCGCTCGTCGCCGCACTGCCGGGCGGTTATTGGCAACGTCAGCAATGACGGAGATTGGCAACGCCGGACGTCGCCA
>Ga0068851_10001304_pt1 | contig 10875 bp, 10 predicted proteins | sample KBSCornC12_FD_66588 | JGI IMG/M metagenome (GOLD analysis project Ga0068851, IMG submission 66588) | Corn rhizosphere microbial communities from Kellogg Biological Station, Michigan, USA - KBS Corn C1-2 | ecosystem: Host-associated > Plants > Roots > Rhizosphere > Soil ...
GCGTGGGCGAAGTCGTAGGTCTCGAGCTTCTCGGTCACCGAGGCGATCGTCCGCTCCAGCCGCGAGAGGATCCAGCGGTCCTCGACGCAGGTGGGCCGCGGGGCCGGCTCGACCTCGGCGGCGTTGAGCAGGATCAGGCGGCTGGCGTTCCAGAGCTTGTTGGCTAGGTCGCGGCCCTGCTCCACCTTGGCGTCGGAGAAGCGCACGTCCTGGGTCGAGGACATCGCCAGCAGGCCGAAGCGCAGCGCGTCGGCGCCGTGGACGTCGATTTCCTCCAGCGGGTCGATCCCGGTCCCGAGGCTCTTCGACATCCGCCGCCCGTCGCGGGCCTGGATCACCGAGTGGACGTAGACGTCGCGGAACGGGACCGCGCCGGGGAACTCGAGCCCGGTCATGATCATCCGCGCCACCCAGAGGAAGAGGATCTCCCGCGCCGTGGTCAGGAAGCTGGTCGGATAGAAGGCGCGCAGCTCCGGGGTGTCCTCGGGCCAGCCGAGGGTGGCGAAGGGCCAGATCGCCGAGCTGAACCAGGTGTCGAGGACGTCCTCCTCCTGGCGCAGCTCGCCGCCGCAGGAGCCGCAGCGCTCGGGCTCGGACTCGGCGACGATCGTCTCCTGGCAGGCATCGCAGTACCAGACCGGGATCCGGTGCCCCCACCAGAGCTGGCGGGAGATGCACCAGGGGCGGATCTCCTCCATCCAGTCGAGGTAGACCCGCTTCCACTGCGACGGCGAGATCCGCACCTCGTCGCGTTCGACGACCTCGATCGCCGGCCGCGCCAGCTCGTCCATGCGGCAGAACCACTGCAGCGAGATCAGCGGCTCAATCCGCTCGCCGGAGCGGTGCGAGAAGGGGACCGAGTGGACGTAGGGCTCCTCGGCCCGGAGGCGGTCCTCGGCGCGCAGCGCCTCGACGACCGCCTTCTGCGCCTCGGCGGCGGTCAGCCCGGCGAACTCGCCGGCCTCGTCGGTCATCCGCCCGTCGGGGCCGATCACGCCAATCTCCCGCAGGCCGTGCTTGCGGCCGATCTCGAAGTCGTTGGGGTCGTGGCCGGGGGTGATCTTCAGCGCGCCGGTGCCGAACTCGACGTCGACGTGGTCGTCGGCGATGATCGGGACGCGACGGCCGACCAGCGGCAGCACGCAGTGCCTGCCGACCAGCTCGGCGTAGCGCTCGTCGTTCGGGTTGACGGCGACGGCGGTGTCGGCCAGCATCGTCTCCGGCCGCACCGTGGCGACGGTGAGGACCTGGTCGGAGTCCTCGACCGGGTAGTCGATCGAGTAGAGGGCGTCCTCGACCTCGCGGTTCTCGACCTCTAGGTCGGAGATCGCCGAGTGCGAGCCCGGGTCCCAGTTGACCATGTAGTTGTCGCGGTAGATGTAGCCCTTGTCGAAGAGCTGCTTGAAGACCCGGTAGACGGCCTTGACGTAGCCCTCGTCGAGGGTGAAGCGCTCGCGCTCGTAGTCGCAGGAGGCACCGAGCCGCTTGTACTGCTCGACGATCCGCGAGCCGTACTCGGCTTTCCATTCCCAGACCCGCTCGACGAAGGCCTCACGCCCCAGGTCGTGGCGGCTTTTCCCTTCTTTTCGCAGCTCTTTCTCGACCACCGACTGGGTCGCGATCCCGGCGTGGTCGGTCCCCAGGATCCAGAGCGAGTTGCGCCCCCGCATCCTGTTCATCCGCACCAGCGCGTCCTGCATCGAGCCGTTCAGCGCATGCCCCATGTGCAGCGCCCCGGTCACGTTCGGCGGCGGAATGGCGACCGAGAAGTTCTCCTCGGCCGACCCCGACGCCTCCGGATGAAAGTACCCCCCCTCCATCCACTCACTGAAGATCCGCCCCTCTACCTCCGAAGGGTCATAACGAGTCGTAGCCTCAAGCTTTTTCCGCTGCCCCGCGTCCACGCGGCGAGTCTAGATAGACGCTTCCGACTTTGTCCCCACTCCAGCGGGGACAAAGTCGGAAGGGCTAGGCGGATTCCTCGGTGAGACCCTCGTCGGCGGGGCCGATGTCCTGCTGGACGGCCTCGGTGACGAGCGTCGGGCGGCGGCCCTCGGTGATCGTCTCCTTGGTGACGACGCACTTGGTGACGTCGCGGCGGGAGGGCAGCTCGAACTGGACGTCGAGCAGGGTCTCCTCGAGGATCGAGCGCAGGCCGCGGGCGCCGGTCTCGCGCTCCAGGGCCTTGTCGGCGATCGCCTCGAGGCTGTCGTCGGCGAAGACCAGCTCGATGTCGTCGAACTCGAAGAAGCGCTGGAACTGGCGGGTCAGCGCGTGGCGCGGCTCGGTCAGGATCGTGCAGAGGTCGTCGCGGCTGAGCTGGTGGATCGCGGTGATCACCGGCAGGCGGCCGATGAACTCCGGGATCAGACCGTATTCGATCAGGTCCTCGGGCAGCACCTGCTCGAACCACTCGCCGGCGTCCTTCTTGACGCGCGAGGAGATCTCGGCACCGAAGCCGATTCCGCGGTCGCCCACCCGCCGCTCGATCACCTTGTCGAGTTCGGCGAAGGAGCCGCCGCAGACGAAGAGGATGTTGGTGGTGTCGATCGTCAGGAACTCCTGGTGGGGATGCTTGCGCCCGCCCTGCGGCGGCACCGAGGCGGTGGTCCCCTCGAGGATCTTCAGCAGCGCCTGCTGGACGCCTTCGCCGGAGACGTCGCGGGTGATCGACGGGTTGTCGGCTTTGCGCGCGATCTTGTCGATCTCGTCGATGTAGATGATCCCCGTTTCGGCCTTCTTGACGTCGAAGTCGGCGGCCTGGATCAGCTTCAGGAGGATGTTCTCGACGTCCTCGCCGACGTAGCCGGCCTCGGTCAGCGCGGTCGCGTCGGCGATCGCGAAGGGGACGTTGAGGATCCGGGCCAGGGTCTGGGCGAGCAGCGTCTTGCCGCAGCCGGTCGGTCCCAGCATCATGATGTTCGACTTCTGCAGCTCGACCTCGGTCTCGTCGGACTGGGCGATCTGCACCCGCTTGTAGTGGTTGTAGACGGCAACCGAGAGCGAGCGCTTGGCCGCGTCCTGGCCGACCACGTACTCCTGCAGGACGTCGAAGATTTCCTGCGGCTTGGGCAGGTTCTCCAGCTCGAAGGCGGGCGGCGCGGTCAGCTCCTCGTCGATGATCTCGTTGCAGAGGTCGATGCACTCGTCGCAGATGTAGACGCCGGGGCCGGCGATCAGCTTTTTCACCTGGCGCTGCGACTTGCCGCAGAAGCTGCAGAGGAGCTGCTCGTTCGAGTCTGAAGGACGTGCCAGCGGAATCCCCTCCTAACGGGATGATCTCTTGCCTCCGGCGGCGCCCCAAAGCTTAGACAGGGACCCGCACCGGTTCGTGAGGGTCGTTTACGGCATCGACCGGGCTGTCCCTTCACGTGAGCGCAGCCTTGCGTGGCGCTACCGTGACGATGTGCCCGCCGAGTTGGAGATCGCGCCAATCGCCGTCGAGCAGTTCGAGGACCTGCTGCCGCTGATCGCCGCCTACCAGCGCTTCTACGAGGTCGCGGAGGTCGATGACGATCGCAACCGGCTCTTCTTCCGTCGCTTTCTCGCCCCCAGCGAGGACGGCCTCCTGCTCGGCGCCCGCGACGAGGGGCGACTGGTCGGCTACGCCTGCCTCTACTGGCACTTCAGCTCGCTGGAGGCCTGCGAGAGCGTGCTGATGAACGACCTCTACGTCGACGAGTCCGCCCGCGGGCAGGGCGTCGGCCGGGCGCTGATCGAAGCCGCCGCCGCGGTCGCCCGCGAACGCGAGGTCCCGTTCGTCGAGTGGTCCACCGCCCCCGACAACGAGACCGCCCAGCGCCTCTACGACCGCACCGGCGCCAAGCGCACCGAGTGGTTCAGCTACGAACTGCGGGTCTGAGCGCCTTTCAAACGGAACGGAGATTGGGCGGCGGTTGCTGCTGGTCGAGCCGGTCGATCACCCTGAAGATCGCCTCCAACACGGCGCGTCGCTCATCCCGGTGTTCTTTCAGCTCGGCGATGATCGCGTCTGTCTTGCGAGCGCTTTCCTTCCGGTCCTCCCGCATCGCTACCCGTTCTTCCTCCCAGCGGGCGTCTGCCTCTGCCCAGCGCTTCTCCAGCTTCTCCATGATCGCTTCCTGCCGGGCGATCGATTCCTCCTGCTTCTTCCTCGCCACATCTATCCCGGCCCGCGCCTCCTCGCTTATCGCAGCCGCGCGCTCGGTGCGCGCGGCGCATTCGGCGACGACTGCAGTGAGTTCCTTCTGAGTCACGGAGGGAATCGTGTCAGGGGTGACCGTACGCGTCGCGCGCAGATTGGAGAAATTCCGCAACGCGTTAGCGTCGTCTCCGTGACTTTCTCGCTGGAGCCGATCGAGCGCGATGATCCGCGGGTCCGGGGCTTGTACGCGGACTTCGTCCGCGAGGCAGATGGGCCGCTTGTCTACGACCGCGAGGGTGCGGGGATCGATCTTGACGAGGAGATCGCCAAAGGACCGCCGGCCGACCTCGTGCCGCCAGACGGCATCCTCTTACTGGCCCTTGTCGACGGCGAACCGGCCGGGCTCGGCGGCGTCCGCCACCTCGACACCGGCGTCGCCGAGGTGAAGAGCATGTACGTGGCGCCCGCTTACCGGGGGACGGGCCTCGGTCGCCGCATCCTCGCCCGCCTCGACGAGATCGCCCTCGAACACGGTTGCGGCGCCGTCCGCCTCGACACCTCCGACTACCTCACCCCCGCCGTCGGCCTCTACCGCGCCGCCGGCTACCGCGAGGTGGCCGCCTACAACGAGAACCCGAAAGCCGACCTCTGGTTCGAACGGACGCTGCGGCAGGACGCTCAGGAGTAGCGGTCCCAGCGCCGCAGCGACGGCTCCGGGTCGATCGGGACGCCGCGGACGTGGATCTCGAAGTGCAGGTGACAGCCGGTGCCGGCGGCGTTGCCGGTTTCGCCGACCAGCCCCACCTGCTCTCCCTCCCAGACCCGCTCACCCCTCCTGACGGTGGCCGGGCGCGGCATGTGGGCGTAGAAGTAGCCGCGGCGCTCGCCTTCGCCGTGGAGCAGCAGGTACCAGCCGTAGAGGACCGGATCGAAGCCGCTTCGCAGGACCCTGCCGTTGCGCACCGCAACCAACCGCGTCCCGCAGGCCGCGGTGACGTCGAATCCTTCGTGGATTCGACCGCCGCTGCGCGGCGCGTGGAACTCGCCGATCGCGCCCCGCACCCCGTGCGCCCCCCGCACCGGGAAGACGTGCCCGAAGTACGGCACGCCACCGTCGTGGCCGGCGATCTGGGCGGAGGCCGGCGCGGCGAGGATCGCCAGGGACAGCGAGAGAGCGAGGAGGGAAGAGCGGCGACTCAGTGGTGTTCGATCACGCGGTCGACGATGTTGTACTCCTTCGCCTCCTCCGCGCTCATGAAGTAGTCGCGTTCGGTGTCTTTCGTGACCTTCTCGAAGGACTGACCGGTGTGCTGGGCGATGATCTCGTCGAGGCGGCGGCGGACTTCGATGATCTCTTTGGCGTGGATCTCGATGTCGGTCGCCTGGCCCTGGAAGCCGGCGGAGACCTGGTGGATGAGGATCTTCGAGTTCGGCAGCGCCATTCGCTTGCCGGCTGCGCCACCACTCAGCAGCAGCGCCCCCATGCTCATCGCCACGCCGACGCAGATCGTCTGCACGTCGGGCTTGATGAACTGCATCGTGTCGTAGATCGCCAGCCCGGCGTAGACCGATCCGCCCGGCGAGTTGACGTAGAGGCTGACGTCCTTGTCGGGGTCCTCGGACTCCAGATGCAGCAGCTGGGCGACGATCAGGTTGGCGATGTCGTCGGTGACCGGCGTGCCGAGGAAGATGATCCGCTCGCCGAGCAGGCGCGAGTAGATGTCGAACGCGCGCTCGCCGCGCGACGTCTGCTCGACCACCATCGGCACCAGAGGACTCATCGTCGGGACTCTATAGAAGGCGCCAGCCGTGCCTGCGGCGCTACTCGCCGCCCGGGGTCCAGAGCTCGCCGGCTTTCGATTTGCCCTCCTCCGGCGCCAGGATCTTCTCGCGGGCCTCGGCCTTCTCCTGGCGGGCGTCGGCGTCCTCTTTGGGAATCGGCTTGGCCGACTCGGCAACCAGATCGAGTGCCTTCTGCGCCCGCAGGTCTTCGCGGATCATCGCGTCGCGACCGCTCTGCCGCAGCCGCTCGAGCAGTTTCTCCGGGGTCGTGCGCTCGTGTTCGGCGCTGTGCGCCAGCGCCTCCACCATCTCCTCCTCGGAGACCTCGATCGCCTCGGCCTCGGCGATCGCCGTCACCACCGCCTCGCGGCGCAGCTCGGTTTCGGCGTCGGGCTTCGTCTCCTCGATCAGCTCCTCGCGGGTTTTGCCCTGCATCTGCAGGAACTGGTTCGGGTCCATGCCGCGGCCGGCAAGCTGGCGTTCCATCCGCTCCCAGCGTTCGGTCGCCCGCGCCGTCGCCAGCTCCTCGGGAACCTCCACCGTGGCCTCGGCGACCGCGGCGTCGATCGCGGCGACCCGGAAGTCTTCCTCCGCCCGGCTGCCGAGCGCGGTGCCGACTTTCTCGCGGATGTCGGCGCGCAGCTCCTCCAGCGTGTCGAACTCCGAGGCGTCGGAGGCAAACTCGTCGTCGAGCTCGGGCAGGACTTTCTCCCGCACCTCCTTGACCTTGACTTTGAAGACCGCCTCTTCGCCGGCAAGGTGCTCCGCCTGGTAATCCTCGGGGAAGGTGACCTTCAGCTCGCGGTCCTCGCCGGCCTTGGCGCCGACCAGCTGCTCCTCGAACCCCGGGATGAACTGCCCCGAGCCGAGGGTCAGGCTCTGCTCCTCGGCGGCGCCGCCCTGGAAAGCGGAGCCGTCGATGAACCCCTCGAAGTCCATCACCAGCATGTCGCCGTCGGCTGCCTCGCGCTCGACCGTCTCCAGGCGGGCGAACCCCTCGCGGATCCGCTCCACCTCGGTGTCGACGATTTCCTCGGGGACCTCTTTCTCCTCCTTGCCGACCTCGAGGCCCTTGTAGTCGCCGAGCTTCGCCTCGGGCCGCACCCCGACCTCGAACTTGAACTCGAGCGGCTCGCCTTCGTCCTCCGGCGTCGAGACCATCTCGATGCTGGGATCGCCGATCGGGCTGACGCCGGCGTCGAACAGCGCCAGTTCGTACCACTCGGGCAGCGCGTCGCGGATCGCCTCCTGCAGCACCGGTCCGAAGCCGAGCCGCTGGATCACCAGCGACGGCGGCGCCTTGCCGGCGCGGAAGCCGGGCATCCGCATCTCCTTCGCCATCGCGCGGGCGGCGCGGGAAGTCGCTTTCTCGACGTCGGCGGCGGGTACCTCGACCGCGACCTCGACACGTGAGTTGGGGAGCTCTTTGAGGGTCGTCTGCATGGACGCGTGACCCTAGATGATCGTCTAGCGCCGCTGCGCCAGCATCGTCCGCAGCGCCACGGCGAAATCGATCGCGAAGGAGAGGCCGCGCCCCACGGGCCCGGTCACCAGCCAGGCACGCACCCGCTCTCCAGTGTCACTCATTCGCGTATTCCAGCAAGGAAGAGTCGACGAGCCACTCGACCGGGGCGCGATCGTCGGTGTAGACCTCGCCACCCGAGAGGCGGGGCGCCAGCTCCCGGGCCGCCTCCCGTGCCTGCGGGCGCAGCGCCCCCGGCAGCGAGGCCAGATTCGCCCGCAGCCGCTCTCCCGAGAACCAGCCCTCGCCCGCCACCAGCAGCGTGTTGGTGTCCTCGATCGGGTAGCGCAGCACACGCGGAAAGGCGGCGGCCATCGTCCGGCCCAGCACCCGCTCCAGCTCCCGCGCGCCCTCCGGATGACCGACGTTGACGATCGTCAGGCCGCCAGGTGCGAGCCGCTCGCGGGTCAGCTCGAAGAACTCCCGGGTCGCCAGATAGAAGGGGATATAGGGCTGGCGGTAGGCGTCGACCATGATCGCGTCGTAGCCGCCCTCGGAGCGCTCGAGCCAGGGGCGGGCGTCCTCGGCGAAGGTCCTCATCCGGGGATTGCGGAGGTCGAGGTAGCGGCGGCCCAGCTCGGTCAGCTCGGCGTCGATCTCGACTGCGTCGACCGCGGTCCGCGGGAAGAAGCGGCCAAAGGAACGGGCGACCGTGCCACCGGCGTTGCCGAGGATCGCGATCCGACGCGGCTGCCGCGCGGCAGCCGCGGCCGGCAGCACCAGGTGCCCGTCCCAGTAGTCGCCGGTGAGGTAGGAGCCTGGCCGGTATTCGGAATGCACCGTCTGCCCCTCGTTCAGCTCCAGCACCCGGGTGCCGTCGTCGCGTTCGATCACCCGCGCGTACTGGTGGGTCGTCTCCGCCTCGTAGAGGACGCGGCCGTCAGCGTCGGCTTTGATCGCCCCCACCGGCACGGCCAGCACCGCCAGGAGGCAGACCGGCACGACGAGCGCCCGCGCGCCCACCCCCACGGCCGCCACCAGCGCCAGCGCCAGCGCGAAGACCAGGAAGGTCCGCTGCGTCCCCAGCAGCGGAATCAGGACCAAGGCCGAGATCATCGTCCCGACCAGCGAGCCGGCGGTGGAGATCGCGTAGAGGCGACCGACCACCTCGCCCGAGCCGCTCACCTCCCCCACTGCCAGCCGCACCGCCCAGGGCGCCACCGCCCCCAGCAGCGTCACCGGAACCGCGACCAGCACCAGGACCCCGAACAGCGAGCCGGCGAAGCCGCCGACCGAGACCGTGTCGAAGGCGTCGACCGAGAACCCGAGGAAGGGACGGGCCGCGAAGGGAACGGCGGCGATCAGGATCGAGGCGGCCAACACCAGGAGGCAGAGGCCGCGCAGGTGCGGGTGGCGGTCGGCGTAGCGGCCGCCGAACCAGTAGCCGACCGAGAGGGCGACGAGGACGACCCCGATCGTGTTCGCCCAGACCACCGTCGAAGCGCCGAAGTACGGAGCGAGGAGCCGCGCCGCGGCGATCTCCACCCCGAGGCTGGAGGCGCCGACGACGAAAACAAGGGGCGCCAGCAGCCGGCGATCAGCCAGGGTGGCCGTCCTGCTCACCCCCGGCCCCGATCAGCTGCCGCTCGAGCCGCTCGGCCTGCCCGGCGGCGACCGCCCGCTGCGCCCGCGCCTCGTCCAGCTCCACCCCCCGCTCGGTGGCGAGGTCGAGCAGGCGCTGCTTCTCGATTCCTTCCCGCGAGACCTCGAAGAAGACCCAGGCCAACAGGCCCAAGCCGAGGAAGGTCCCCTCGACCATCATCACCACCCCGGCGGTGCTCTGGTCTGCGAGCGGCGAGATCTTCCAGTAGGCCTCGCCGGCGGCGTACTTCGGGTAGAGGGCCGACCCCGACCACATCAGGACGTTGCCGAGGATCGCCCCGGCGAAGCGGACCGCGACCACATAGGCGACCTTCCAGCCCGCGTTGAACCAGCCCGGCTTCGGCAGCGGGCCGAAGATCGGCATCCACATCAGGCAGCCGAAGAAGATGAAGCTGGCGTGCTCGAGCAGATGCACGGCCGCCCCGCCGTAGGCGGCGTCATACAGCGCCGGGACGTGCCAGAAGTAGAAATTCAGCGCCCAGAGCGGCAGGGCGACGAGCGGGTGGGCGAGGATCCGCAGCCGGTCGAAGACGGGGATCGCGAGAATCGGCTGCAGCAGCGGGCCGGTCAGCCCGAGCACCAGGAGCAGGGTCGCGATATCGCCCAGCAACAGGTGCTCGACCATGTGCGCGATCACCAGCTCCTCGCCGATGTGGGCGACCGGCGAGACCAGGGCGACCGCGATCGTCAGCAGCCCTGCCGCGAAGCAGAGCTGCCGCCAGAGCGCCACCGGCCGCCCCCGGGTCGCCAGCGTCAGGGAGCGCTTGGCGTAGAGGGCCGCGACGACCAGCAGCGGGAGGACCTCGAGCGGGGCGAAGGTCCCGCTGACGTGGGCCGATGAGAGGTTCATGCAAAGTCAGCGTAGCCCGCTGGTAGCTTGGCTTCGCCCGTGAGCTCCCAGAACCACCGTTTCCCCCCGATCGGGAGCTACGGCTTCCTCTCCGACTGCCACACCGCTGCCCTGGTCTCCTTCGGCGGCAGCGTCGAGTGGCTCTGCTTCCCGCGCTTCGACTCACCCAGCGCCTTCGGGGCGCTGCTCGACCGCGGTGCCGGTCACATGCTCCTGCGGCCCAAGGGCGTGATCGTCCCGATCAGCCGCCGCTACGTCCCCGGCACGCTGGTGATCGAGACGACCTGGGTCACCGAGACCGGCTGGGTGGTGGTCAAGGACGCTCTGACGATCGCCGAGTGGGCCGCCGGTGGCGGCGAGGACGGAGACCGCCGCGGCCGCCCCGAGACCGCGCACCAGAACGACTGCTCGCTGCTGCGGACGATGACCTGCATCGACGGCGAGGTCGAGCTGGAGATGGAGTGCGTGCCGCGCTTCGGCTACGGCGCGGAGGCAGCCGAGTGGAGCGGCGGCGAGCTCGGCGAAGCGCGGGCCACGGCAGCCGGTGGCGCCGAGCTGTCGCTGACCAGCGACATGCACCTCCAGCTCGCCGACGGCGCCGCCCGCGGCCGCGTCACCCTGCGCGAAGACCAGAGCGGATTCTGCGCCCTGACCTGGAGCGACGGCGACCTCGGCGGTCCGCGCAGCGCGCCGGAGGCGCTGGAGCGGATCGACTCGACGGAAGAGTTCTGGCGCGAATGGCTCCGCGACGGCGACTTCCCGGACCATCCGTGGCGGATCCACCTGCAGCGCTCCGCCCTCGTCCTCAAGGGCCTCACCTACACCCCCACCGGGGCGATCGTCGCCGCCCCCACCACCTCGCTGCCGGAGACCCCCGGAGGAGAACGCAACTGGGACTACCGCTTCAGCTGGATCCGCGACTCGACCTTCAGCCTCTGGGCGCTGCACACCCTCGGCTTCGACGAGGAGGCGCGCGACTTCATGCGCTTCATCGTC
>Ga0068851_10001306_pt1 | contig 10862 bp, 9 predicted proteins | sample KBSCornC12_FD_66588 | JGI IMG/M metagenome (GOLD analysis project Ga0068851, IMG submission 66588) | Corn rhizosphere microbial communities from Kellogg Biological Station, Michigan, USA - KBS Corn C1-2 | ecosystem: Host-associated > Plants > Roots > Rhizosphere > Soil ...
TCGGGATGCTGCGGATGCCGCAGAGCCCGCGCTGGCTGGTGATGAGCGGCGACGACTTCGCGGCGCGGGCGACGCTGGCGAAGATCCGCGTCGACGATCCGGACACGATCGACCGCGAGCTAGAGGAGATCAAGGACTCGATCGACGAGAAGCCGGGCGCCTGGAGCGAGCTTCTGCAGCCAGTGGTGAAAGCGGCGCTGGTGGTCGGCGTCGGGCTGGCGATCCTGCAGCAGGTCACCGGCATCAACACGGTCATCTACTACGCGCCGACGATCGTCGAATTCACTGGCGTCAACTCCTCCGCTGGCTCGATTCTCGCCGCGGTCGGGGTCGGGATCATCAACGTCGCCTTCACGGTGCTGGCGCTGCGTCTGCTCGACCGTGCCGGCCGACGGACGCTGCTGATGATCGGGGTCTCAGGAATGGTCGTCTCCCTCTTCGCCCTCGGCCTCGCCTTCACCGGCGGCGGTGACAGCACCCTCGCCTCGGTCGTGGCGATCGTCAGCCTGATGGCCTACGTCGCCTCCTTCGCGATCAGCCTCGGCCCGATCTTCTGGCTGCTGAACGCCGAGATCTACCCGCTCGGCGTCCGCAGCAAGGCGGCCGGGATCGGGACGATGGCGAACTGGACCTTCAACTTCATCGTCTCGCTGACCTTCCTGCTGCTGATCGAAGCGCTCGGTAAATCGGGCGCCTTCTGGTTCTACGGCGCGATCGGGATCCTCACCCTGGCCTTCTGCTGGAAGCTGGTTCCGGAGACGAAGGGCAAACGGCTGGAGGAGATCGAAGCTTTCTTCCAGGCACGCGTTGAGTGACAGTCACTAAGCCCTGACTTAGATCGGATGGCTACCCTCTCCGGGTGCGGATTGACGAAATCATCGCTGAGCGGAAGCCGACTTTCTCGATCGAGTTCTTCCCGCCGAAGACGCCGGAGGCGACCGCGGAGCTCTATGAGACGGCGCGGGCGCTGCGCGAGCTGGAGCCCGACTTCGTTTCGGTGACCTACGGCGCCGGAGGCTCGACCCGCGACGGCACGGTCGAGATCACCACGGCCCTGAAGGACGACCTCGGTTTCGAGACGATGGCTCACCTCAGCTGCGTCGGCGAGACCACCGACGGGCTGGCGACGACGCTCGACCGGATCGAGGCGGCCGGGGTCGAGAACGTCTTCGCCCTGCGCGGCGACCCGCCGCGGGGGCAGGAGGACTTCGTCCAGCCCGAGGGCGGCCTGGGCAGTGCCGCCGAGCTCGCCGCCTTCGTCTCCGCCGGCTGGAGCTTCGGGATCGGCGGTGCCTGCTTCCCCGAGGTGCATCCCGAGGCGCCCGACCTCGGGACCGACCTGCAGTACCTGAAGACCAAGGTCGACGCGGGGGCGACCTTCCTGATCACCCAGCTCTTCTTCGACAACCAGGTCTACTTCGACTTCGTCAAGGAAGCGCGAGCGCAGGGGATCGAGGTGCCGATCCTGGCGGGCGTGATCCCGGTCGCGAGCTTTGCCCAGACGAAGCGCATCTGCGACCTCTGCGACGCGACGATCCCGCCACAGCTGGAAGCCGCCTTTGAGGCAGCCGGGGGCGAGCCAGAGCGGGAGTTCGAGCTCGGGATCGCTTACGCGGCCCAGCAGTGCGCGGAGCTGCTGATCGCGGGCGCCCCCGGCATTCACTTCTACGCACTCAACCGGGCGCCGGCGACGCGGGCGGTGCTGGGGGCCCTGAAGGCGTCGCGTCCGTGGGAGCGGGTGCGTGGGGACACCGCCTCGATCGGTCAAGCTGATTAGGCTTAAAGGAGAATCATGAGCAAGGGAGAGCGGGAACGCGAGAAACTTCGCCAGGAACGGATCGAAGCCGAAGCCAAGGATTCGCGCGGCGACAACAAACGGACGGTGCTCGCCTACGTGGTCGGCGCGGTCGTGGTTCTGGCGATCGTCGCGGTGATCATCGTCGTCGCTTCCGGCGGGGGCGGTGGCGGCAGCGGGGACGGTGGCAACGCCCACATCAACCTCGACACCGCAATCGGTTCGACCAATGGCGTCAAGCCCGACGAACGCGAAGGGATCCCGCCGCAGCCGATCAAGCAGACCAACCTGCAGAAGGCGGCGAAGGAAGCCGGCTGCTACCTGATGCTGCATCTCGAAGACGAGGGTCACGAACACATCCCGCAGAACTCGCCGACGCCCAAATACAAGACGGACCCGCCGACTTCGGGCAAGCACGTCGAACCGCCCTATCAGCAGGCTGACGGCGCATACCTGGAAATGCCGGACCCGATCGACTTCGTCCACTCGCTTGAGCATGGCCGGATGGAGATTCAGTACGCGCCCGACCTCTCGGAGAAAATCCAGAAGGAACTGAAGGGGCTCTACGACACGATGTACGGGGCGACGCTGCTGTTCCCGAACACGGAAATGAACTACGCGGTCGCGGCGACTACCTGGACCAACCTGCTCGGCTGTACCAGCTGGGAAGGGCAGAAGACGATCGACGCGATCCGCGACTTCGGCCGGCAGACCTGGGGCAAATACGGCGGCGAGCCGGTCTTCGCCTTCAAATTCACCGGTCCCACTCCCTCTGAACCCGAAGAACCCGACGCCGAAAAGTCGGAATAGCGCTCAGGCGCGGTAGGCGGGGAAGAAGCCGCCAACGTCGCGATCGGCGCTGAGCTGCGCGTAGGCTTCCTCGTCGCAGACGAGCTCCGAGGTGAGCCAGGTCTGCTGGCGGTTGGCGAAGCCGCGCTTGAACTCCTCGAGGGCATCGCCCGGGGAGATGCCACCGCCGAGGTTGAGGGGGAGGCCGAGCTCGGCGGAGTGCTCGATCAGACGGGCGACGACGTTCTTCATCGGCGAGTCGCGCAGGTGGGAGTCAGCGCTGCCGCTGAGGTAGTAGTGGAGGTAGCCGTCGCTGACGGCGGCGATCGAGGCGGCGGCGACTTCGCCATCGGGATCGGTGGCAAGGGCGAGCCAGGTGCGGTCGGCTTCGAAGATGCGGTCGAAGTAGGCAGCGCCGAAAAAGTAGTGGTCGGCGGCACCGGCGCGGCGCATCGTTTGCTCGTAGGCAGCGAGGAAGGCGGTGCGCTGCTCGGAGGTGGCCTCCGCGCTGGGGACCAGCTCCATTTTGTAGCCGGCTTCAAGGTTGCGGCGCACCTGACGGCGGTCACTGGGACGGCTCTTCGGCGGCAACGCCGGGTCGGCGATCTGAACCACGTTGCGCTCAGTCGCGCCGGCTAGGGGTGAGGAGTCAAGGGTGTGGCGGATGAAGACACTGACCAGGCCGGCGCTCGAAAAATTGATGACGGCCGGTTCGATCTCGATGCCTCCGGGATTCGCGAATCCCGGATACCCGTAAGGGGAGACGGCGTCGCGCTCATCGGCGCCGGGGATGTCGCGGACGATTAGGGGGGCGAGCAGTTCTCCCTGGTCGGTATCGATCTTCAGCGTGTGGGTGACGCCCTCGGCGTCGAGGAAGGGGCGCGAGCGGAAGAACTCGGTGTCCGCGGCGGCTTCGCCGCGGTCGTCGAGGAGTTTGGCCTTGGCGCTCACTCGAGCAGGTCCGCAGCGGCGGCGCGGAACTCGTCGGGGAGGACACCCCATACCTCGCAGTCGTCCGGCGGGCCGTCCCTGCGGGCGAGGTGGGCGCGCATCGTCCCCTCGTGCTTCCAGCCGAGGCCGGCGACGGTCTTCTTCGCCACCTCATTGCGGGCGGGGATGCGACCATAGACGCGGTGGGCACCGTACTCGTCGAAGGCTTTGGCGATCGTCAGCGCCTCGGCGCGGCGGCCGACCCCCTTGCCGCGCACGTCGTCGCCGATCAGGGCACCGAGCTCGGGCGCGGTCTGCCGGAAGAGACCGTAGAGGGCGGTGAAGCCGACCGGCTCCTCGTAGCCCTCGACGACGATCGCGAACTTACGGTCCTCCCCCGAGTCGTCCATCGCCCGCCGCGTCCACGCTTCCGCCTGCTCCAGCGTGAACTCGTCCCGCTGCTCCATCAGCGAAGCGATCGCCGCGGGGTTGTTGAACCAGCGGCGGACAGCGGGCGCGTCGCCAGGCTCGAATGGGCGCAGGCTGACAGCGGGGCGGTCGGTGGTCACGCGGGAACCCTAATCAGTCCGGGGCAAGGCCTTGGCCGGTGAGGACCAGCCAGGCGGTCTTGGTGAGGATGCGGAGGTCGAGGGCGGGACTGCGGTGGTCGACGTACCAGACGTCGAGCTCGATCCGCTCCTCCCAGGGGATGCCGGCGCGGCCCTGGACCTGGGCCCAGCCGGTGATGCCGGGCAGGACCTCGTGGCGGCGTCTCTGCCGCGGCGTGTAGTCGTCGACTTGCGCTTTGAGCGTCGGGCGGGGGCCGACGATCGCCATCTCGCCGCGAAGCACGTTGACGAGGTTTGGGATCTCGTCGAGCGAAGTGCGACGGAGCAGGCGGCCCGGGGCAGTGACGCGGGGGTCGTCGCGGTAGACGATCTTGCCGACGCCGACCGGGTCGGAGCCCTGGACCATCGTCCGCAGCTTCCACATCTCGAACTCGCGGCCACCGAGACCGACGCGGCGCTGGCGGTAGATCACCGGTCCCGAGCCGGTTAGCTTGATCGCGATCGCCGCGATCAGCAGTAAGGGCGAGAGGATCGCCAGGGCGACCGCTGCAATGGTGATGTCGAAGGCGCGCGGCATCAGCGGGTCCCCTCGGCCTTCTCCCAGCGCCCCCCAGCTCCGTGGCGGAGGCGATCCCAGAGGCCGGCGGCGATCGAAGCGGTGGTCAGTAAGTAGTAGCGGGCTATGCGGAAGGGACCAATCGGCACTGCGCGGCCGAGCAGTGCCGCCGCGACAAGGGCAAGCTGGAGAACGAAGGTAAGGACGTAAAACCAGCCGCTGCCCAACAGGAAGGCGTTGGCGACGAGGGCGACGAGATGGAGCAGTGGGCTGAGGTAGCGCAGCAGGCGGTGGGAGACGACCTCGAAGGCGTAGAGGGGCGGGTAGCCGCGCGGCGAGAGCATCCCTTCGCCGGCGACGATGTCCCAGAGGCCGACCATCATCCGGCGCTTGCGGGCGAACTCGCCCTCGATCGTCGGCACCATCTTCTCCTCGGCGCGGGCGCCGGGAGCGTAGAGCGAGCGCAGGCGGCGCTTGGCGAGCCGGAAGGGGAAGCTGAGGTCGTGGCTGCCGGAGGGGGCGAGCGGGATGTAGGCGTCGCGGCGAACCGCGTAGATCGCGCCATTGCCGGCGGTGACGCCGGCCAGCGCCGACTCCTGTTCGCGTACGGCCATCTCGTAGCGCCAGTAGGCCCCCTCGAGGTTGTTGCCCTCGGGGTCGAGGAAGCGGACCTGGCCGCAGACGTAGCCGACGCCGGGGTCGGCGAAGGGGGCAACCAGGCGGCGCAGAGCGTCGCGGGCCCAGACGCTGTTGGCGTCGGAGAAGGCGAGGATCTCCCCGGCGGCCTGCTCGGCGGCGGCGTTAAGGGCGGCGACCTTGCCGCCGGGGGGGAGCTCGAGGACGAGGCTGGCGCCGGCGGCACGGGCGCGCTCGGCGGTGGCGTCGCTGGAGCCGTCGGAGGCGACGATGATCTGGAGGCGCTCGCGCGGGTAGTCCAGCGCGAGCGCGTTGGCGACTTTGTCCGCGATCACCTCCTCCTCGTCGTAGGCGGGGATCAGGAGAGAGACCGTCGGGACGCCCTCTGAGGCGTGACCCGCGCCGCGCGGCTTAAAAGGCCGCCGCTCTTTCCGTAGCCGCAACAGTCCCCAGAGCACCAGTGGATAGCCAAGGTGGGTATAGACGAGCAGGCCGGCGCTGAGCCAGAAGAGGATCGCTGCGAGGGTGGTCATCCGCGTGCCTCGATCAGCTCGCGGTAGAGCTCCAGGGTGCGGCGGGCGGCCTCGTCCCAGGAGAAAGGGCCGGCGGCGGCGCGGGTCGCGGCGGTGGCCAACTCGGCGAGGGCGCCCTCGTCCGCGGTCAGCTCCTCGATCGTGGCGGCGAGAGCCTCGGTGTCTCCCGGCGGTACCAGGCGAGCGGCGCCGGCCTCTGCCACCTCGGGGAAGCCCCCAACGGCGCTGAGCACCATCGGCTTGCCGAAGGCGAGGCCGGTGTAGAGGACGCCGGAATGCTCAGCATCGAGGTAGGGGAGGACGACGAGGTCGGCGCGGCGAAAGATCGCCGGGATCTCGGCGTCGTCGACGAAGCGGGTGACGAAGCGGACGCGGCCCTTGGCACGATCCGCCAGCTCGCGCAGCGGCGCGACGTCCATGCGCGGGTTGCCGACGATCCAGAGCTCTGGAGCACTGCTACTGCTCGCGCTGACGCGCTCGAACGCCTCGAGCAGGTTCTCGATGCCCTTGTAGGGGCGCAGCAGGCCGAAGGAGAGGATCACCGGGCCTTCCGCTCCCTCCAGCTCCGGCGGCAGCGGCTTCTCGTCCGGCAGCTTCGTCAGGTAGTCGAAGGCGCCGTGGGGGATGACACGGACCTTGGCCGGGTCGAGCCCGACCTCGTCGCGGAGGCGGGCGACGCCGTGCTCGGAGTGGGCGACGACGACGTCCATGGCATCGAAGACGCGGTGGGCGGAGCGGACCTGTCGCCGGTTCGGCTGCGGGGGCAGGATGTAGTGGGCGGTCATCACGCGCGGGCGAAGCGGTGGCAGCAGGCGCGCGTCAAGCGAGGGGACCGCCAGCCACTGGTAGTGGACGACGTCGGCGTCGACGGCGCAGCGGAGTCGGAGCATGTCGGGCACGTGCTCGGCGGCCTTGAACGGGAGGCGCGCGGGAGCGTTCAGTCCGCGGGCGGCCGCGCGACGATAGAAGAACTCGTTGACCTTATAGCCGTCGGCCGGTGGCACCGGTCCGTAAAGGAAGCGGGTGGTCAGCAGCTCAACCTCGGTGCCGGCACGCGCGAGCGCGGCCGCGAGGGCGCGGTCGTAGGGCGGCGTGAACGCCGAGGGGTCGACGAGTTGGACCTTCATGCGTTTGCGTGGTGCGTTGTCGCACTGCAGTGCGACACGCGATTATCGTGACCCCGGTGCCGCCCACGCTCTCCTACTGCGTCGTGAACACGAACGGCCGCGACTACCTGCTCGCCTGCCTGGCGGCGATCGAGCGCGCCCATCCCGAGGACGTCGAGCGCGAGGTCCTTGTTCTCGACAACGCCTCCGAGGACGGCTCGGCGGAGGCGGTCCGGGCGCTCGGCGGCGAGATCCGCCTGATCGCGCTGGAGCGGCGGACCGGCAAGGCGGAGAACGATTCGACTCTGATGAAGAAGGCGGAGGGCAAGTACTGCCTGCTGCTGAACGAGGACTCGGAGCTGCGGCCGGGCGCGGTCGAGGCGCTGCTGGCGGTGATGGAGCGGGAACCGAAAGCCGCGGCGGCGACGCCGCAGTTGCTCGACTCCGACGGCCGCCCGGTCCCCTGCGCCTGGCGCTTCCCGGGAGTGGACACGGCGCTGGCTGGAGCGCTCTTCCTCCACCGTTGGCTGACGGTGGAGAGCAAAGGCGAGACGGTGCGGAGCGTCGACTGGGCGCAGTCGAGCGCGCTGATGGTCCGCCGCGAGGCGGCCGCCTCGGTCGACTACATGGACCCCGACTTCTTCGTCTACCACGACGAGTGCGACTTCGCCAAGCGCCTGCGCGAGGCCGGCTGGCACTCCCTTTACGTCCCCGCCGCCGAGGCCGTCCACCACGACCAGCTCTCGACCGACCTCGCCAAGGGCCTTCCCCGCATCGTCGAATTCCACCGCAACCGCGACCTCTACATGCGCAAGCACCACGGGCGCGCAGCGGCCCTGGCGGTGCGAGTGCTCACCGCCTGGTCCTACGCGCTTCGCGCACTCGCGGCAAGCGTCCTGCCCAAGCAGCCAGCAGCCGTGTATTGGGCCCACACTCGCCAAGCACTCTTCCCCAACCGCGGCGAATCACTCCGCGACCGCGCTCAGAAGCGGGCGTCTTCATCCATGCGCTCTGCCTCGTAGATCTCGGACACGTCGCCTTCGACTGCAGCCGGTTGTGCACGCAGCGCTGCGAGGCCGGCGATGACGGCGCCAGGGTGGCGAAGCTTGGCTATCCACACCCGCTCGCCCTCGGTGAAGAAGCCGGTGGCGAAGAGGACCGCCGGGTAGGCGGCGAAGAGGACGATGCGGAGCAGTAGCCCGACGGCGCCAGAGGTCGGTACCGCCAGTTCGGCGATACCGACGAGTGCGGCGACCGTCAGCGTCACTCGCAGCAGCCTTCCCCACTCGTAGGGCACCGGGAAGAGGCGCTGGGTGAAGACGTACATCAGCGCCAGCACGACGAAGTAGGAGGCGACGAGGGCGAGGCCGGCGCCGGTGATCCCCATCGCCGGGACCAGAACCAGGTTGAGGGCGACGTTGGCGACCAGCGCGCCGATCGCGGCCGGGAAGTTGAACTCGGTGCGGCCCGTGCGGCCGAGGATCACCACCAGCACCAGGTAGAGCGCGTAGAGGGTGACGGCGGTGGAGATCAGGCCGATCGCTTCGTAGGAGTCGAAGAACTTCGGCGCCGCCAGGGCGCGGACCATCCAGCGCGAGAACAGCCACATGCCCGCGACGACCCAGGCGCAGCCGGTGACGAAGAGGGTGACGACGACGGCATAGGCGCGGCGGGCCTCGTCGTCGTCGCGGATCGAGTAGGCGAGCGGCGGCCAGGCGAGCTGGAAGCCGCGGACGAGGACGTTGACCCCCTGCGCGAACTTGACCGCCAGCGAGTAGAGCCCAGCCTCGGCGAGGCCGAGCGAGCGGACGATGATCAGGCGGTCGACGAAGTTGAGCAGGTAGAGCGAGACCTCGGCCGGCATCGTCGGCGAACCGAAGCGGAAGAGGCGGCGCAGCAGGCCGCGGTCGAAGCGCAGCGAGAGCCGGCGCCACTGCCAGACGATCAGGCCGAGGACGAAAGCGCCGCCGGCCGCATAGCTGCCGAGCAGTAGCCCGCGCGCGCCCTCGTCGAGCCCGACCACGAGGACGACGGTGAGGCCGATCGCGGCGAGGACGTTGAGGATCGTGGTGACGAAGTAGGCCCGCGCCCGCTCCTCGAGCCGGAACAGGGTCAGCATGAACTCCCACATCGTCAGCACCCAGAGGCCGCCGATCGCGATCCGCGTGAGTTCGGGGGCCGATTCCTTGAGCAGCGCTTCCGAGAGCGGGCCAGCGAACGGGAGCAGGACCAATGCGCCGAGCGTCGAGAGCCAGAAGAGGCCGGCGAAACTGCTCTTGACGACCTCCGCCTGGTCCTCGTCCTCCTGGTAGTAGAAGCGCAGGATCGCCTCGATCAGGCCGAAGCGGACGATGATGCTGGCGACGACCACGGCGGAGAAAAGGATTTCGGCAGCGCCGTAGTCTTCCGGACTGAGGTAGCGCGTGTAGAGCGGCAGCAGCGCCACCGCGATGACCTTGGAGAGGATGCTGGCCGCGGTATAAGCGGCGCCCGTGGTCGCCAGGCGGCGCAGGTATCCCGACATGGCGAGACCCTACGCGTGGTCGCGGATCACCGGGTCGTCCCCGACAGCTGCATGGGCCAGCGAGGCGCCGATGGCGAGCAGAACCCAGGTGATCGGGTCCTCGAAGAACCCCGCGTACGCAAGGGTGTGGACGAGCAGGGCGATGAAGGCTGCGAGGACCGCGGCGCGGGCGGCTATTCCGGCGGGCTCCGGTCCCCAGAGGCCGCGGGCGAGGGTCCAGAGCGCAACCGCGATTAGAGCCAGATAGACGAGCAGTCCTAGGAGGCCTTGCTCGGCTGCAACGGTCACCGGCTCGGTGTGGGAGACGGTCACCGGGGCGTCCTTGTTGGCGCGGTGTTCGCGGTAGGCAGCTTGGAAGGAGCCCGAGCCGTAGCCCTGGATCGGGCGTTCGGCGAAGAGGTCTGCGCCGCCGGAGATGAGGCTGCCGCGGCCACTGAGGTCGACGTTGAGGCGGTCAGAGGTGATCTTGCCGGAGCCGCCGACGAGGACGACGACTAAGACGGCGCCGATCGCCCCGACGACGACCACGCCCAGGGTCCAGCGCCAGCTCCACTTGATCGCCGCCAGCATCGCCAAGCCGGCGAGCAGGGCGAGGAAGCTCGACTGCGAGTAGGTCGGGACGAGGCCGAGCCAGAGGACGAGGATCAGCCCGCTCAAAAGCCAGAAGGCGTCTCGCGTCCGCGCCCAGAGCAGCGCCCCGGTCGCGATCACCGTGACCAGCGCCAGGTAGCGCCCGTAGACGTTGGGGTCCCAGAAGACCGAGTTGACCCGGAAGTAGGTGTGGAATTCGTTCGAGCGGATGATCTGGTCGTTCCAGAAGAGGCTGCGGCTGACCAGCTCAACGCCGCCGACGAGGACGAAGGCCACCGCCTCGACCCCGACCACGATCAGGGCCAAGCGCAGCAGCCGCCGGTCCCACTCGACCTCGCGCAGGAGGCGGTAGGCGATCGTGAAGGGGACGAAGAAGAAGCAGACGTTCTGCAGACCCTTGGAGAAATCCTCCGAGTAGAGCGCCTGCAGCGCATAGAGGACCACGGCAGCGGCGAGGACCCAGGCCATCGCCCGCGGCGCGTGCCCGGGCGGTGGGTCGCTCCAGTCGCGCAGCAGCGTCGCGACCACCGCGGCGCCGATCACCAGGTACAGCGGCACCAGCAGGTTGGCGGTGTCGCCGCCGGCGTGCAGCGGCACCCGGAAGGGGATCGCGAAGACGATCGCCAGCGGCAGCAGGATCGGCCAGCGGCGGAAGAGGTAGGTGAGCGCACCGACGGCGGCTGCGGCGAGCAGCAGCAGCTCGACGATCCGCGCTTCGTCGTGCCGCAGGTCGACGATCTGGCGGGCGTGCCACTGGTCGCCGGCGATCAGGACCGGGAAGAGGGCCATCGCCGCGACCATCAGCAACGCCCGCAACCGGCCCGGCGGCAGCA
>Ga0068851_10001312_pt1 | contig 10827 bp, 13 predicted proteins | sample KBSCornC12_FD_66588 | JGI IMG/M metagenome (GOLD analysis project Ga0068851, IMG submission 66588) | Corn rhizosphere microbial communities from Kellogg Biological Station, Michigan, USA - KBS Corn C1-2 | ecosystem: Host-associated > Plants > Roots > Rhizosphere > Soil ...
AAACCCGGCGCCGGCGGCCTCGTGGGCACGCAGTTCGTCGCCGCCGCGGCACCCGACGGCTATACGCTGCTGGCGGTGAGCCCCTCGCACGTGATCAACGCGACGCTTTATGCGAAGGCGGACTACGATCCCGTGAAGAGCTTCGAGCCGATCACCCTGATGGCTTATACGCACCAGGTGCTGGTCGCGAACCCGGCCACGCCGTTCAACACGCTGAAGGAGCTCATCGACTACGCGAAGAAGAATCCGGGCAAGCTCAACTACGGCTCCGCGGGCACGGGCTCGGCCACGCACCTCAACATGGAGCTCTTCAAGTCGATGGCGGGGGTGGACATCGTCCACGTGCCGTACAAGGGCAGCACGCAGGCGCGGCAGGACGTGGTGGCGGGGCAGGTGCAGCTCGCCATGGACGGATTGCTGCCGGTCCTCGCGCTCATCAAGGAAAAGCGGTTGAAGGCGCTCGCGCTCACCAGCGGCCATCGCTCTGCCTCCGCGCCCGGCATCCCCACGATGAGCGAGGCGGGCGTGCCGGGGTATGTCTCCGATACGTGGTACGGGCTTCTCGCCCCGGCCGGTACGCCCAGGGACGTGCTGGCAAAGCTCGAGCATGCGGCGAGCGCGGCCCTCAAGAGCCCGGAGGTCCGCGACCGGTTGACCAAGGCGGGCGCAGAGCCGGCCGGCACCACGGCCGGGGAATTCCGCAAGGTCATCGAACGCGAGAAGCCCATCTGGGCGAAGGTGGTGAAGGACTCCGGCGCGAAGGTGGACTGATGAAGCGTGCGAGCACACGGCTGCGAGCGTTGATCGCCCGGGGCCCGACGTTATACGTTCCCGGCTGCTACAACGCCATGAGCGGTCGCGTGCTCGAGGCCGCAGGCTTCGAGGCGATCTACATGACGGGCTACGGCACCTCGCTCGCGCTGACCGGCATGCCGGACGTGGGGCTTGCCACGATGAGCGAGATGGTCGCGAACGCGCGCTACATCGCGGCGGCGGTGGATGTGCCCCTCATCGCCGATGCGGACACCGGCTTCGGCAACGCCATCAACGTGATCCGCACCGTGCGCGAGTACATCGGCGCCGGCGTGGCGGGAATCCACCTCGAGGACCAGGTGATGCCCAAGCGCTGCGGGCACGTCGCGGGGCGCCTCGTGATCCCGCTCGAGGAAGCCGTGGGCAAGATCCGCGCGGCGGCCGATGCACGTGACGGGGCCGATCCCGATTTCGTGCTGGTCGCGCGCACCGATGCGCGCGGTGCTTCCGGCGGCTCGCTCGACGAGGCCATCCGCCGCGCCAACGCGTTCGTCGCTGCCGGCGCCGATCTCGCGTTCATCGAGGGGCCCACGTCCGCGGACGAAGTGCGGCGCATCTGCCGCGAGGTGCAGGGACCGGTCTTCTACAACATGACCGGCGTCTCGCCGCGCTTCACGCTGGACGAATTGCGCGCGCTCGGGATCGCCGTGTGCATCTCGCCCAACGCGATGCTGCGCTCCGCGCTCGCGGCCATGCACGACCTCGCGGCCGAAATGAAGGCCGAAGGGCCCGTGGCCGAGACCCGCTTCATGGAAAGCTTCCGCAAGCACCCGCTCGGGGACCTGCATACCTTCGCCGGCTTCGACCAGGTGCGCGCCTGGGAGAAGGAATACCTCGGCGAGGAGGCGATGAAGAAATACGCCGGCTCCATCGGGCACGTGCCAAAGTAGTTTCAAAAAAGCATGGACACAGATGAACACGGATGAACACAGATGAACCCCGATAATTGTTTGGTGCAAGAACGCGTTCGTTAGTAAAGGTTTTATCTGTGTTCATCTGTGTTCATCCGTGTCTGATGCTTTTCGCTCCTCACCGCCGTGGGTAAGACGCTCTACGAAAAGATCTGGGACCAGCACGCGGTAGCGAGCGGCGCGGGTGGCCGCACGCTTCTCTACATCGACCGTCACCTGTTGCACGACGGCAGCTTCCACGCGTTCGAGGCGCTGCGGCGTGCGGGACGCAAGGTGCGCCGCCCGCAAGCGTCGTTCGCGACACCCGACCACTACGTGCCCACCGTCGGACGCGAGAACATCACGCACCCGGAGCTGCGCGACAAGGTCGAGACCCTCGAGCGCAACGCCACGGCCGCGCGCATCACGTTCTTTCCCGTCGGCGACGATCGCCAGGGCATCGTGCACGTGATCGGGCCGGAACAGGGCATCACGCAGCCGGGCGTCACGCTCGTGTGCGGCGATTCGCACACGTCGACGCACGGCGCCATGGGCGCGCTGGCGTTCGGCATCGGCGCCTCCGAAGTGGCGCACGTGCTCGCCACGCAGACGCTGTGGCAGGCGAAGTCGCGCACCTTCCGCATCGTGGTCGACGGCGTGCCCGGGCCGGGCGTGTACTCCAAGGACATCGTGCTGGCGCTCATCGCGAAGATCGGCGCCTTCGGCGGCACGGGACACACGCTCGAATTCGCGGGCAGCGCCATCCGCGCGCTGTCGATGGAAGCGCGCATGACGATCTGCAACATGGCGATCGAGGCGGGCGCGCGCAGCGGCCTCGTGGGTCCGGACGACGTGACGTTCGAGTATCTCGCAGACAAGCCGCTGGTACCTCGCGGCGCGGCGTGGGGCGAGGCGCTTTCCCGGTGGCGCGCGCTGGCGAGCGATGACGACGCTCGCTTCGACCGCGAGGCCACGCTCGACGCGAGCATTCTCGAGCCGATGGTGACCTGGGGCACGAGCCCGGAGCATGGTGCGCCGGTGACCGGCGTCGTGCCGGATCCAGCCGCCGAGCCCGACCTGACGCGCCGCGGCAGCATGGAGAAGGCGCTGCGCTACATGGACCTCGCACCGGGACAACGCCTCGACGCCATCGCGGTCGACCGCGTCTTCATCGGTTCCTGCACGAACAGCCGCCTGGAGGACCTGCGGGCCGCAGCCCGGGTCGCACGCGGCCGCAAGGCGGTGGTGCCGGCGCTGGTCGTGCCGGGCTCGGGCCTGGTGAAACGGGCGGCGGAGGCCGAAGGCCTCGACCGCATCTTCCGCGAGGCGGGCTTCGAATGGCGCGACGCCGGTTGCTCGATGTGCGTGGGCATGAATGGCGATCTCGTTGCCGCGGGGGAGCGCTGCGCATCCACTTCCAACCGCAATTTCGAGGGCCGGCAGGGGAAGGGCGCGCGCACGCACCTCATGAGCCCCGCGATGGCGGCGGCCGCTGCGGTGACCGGGCGGATCGCCGATGTGCGCAAACTGGTGGAGGGAGATTGGATCCCGGGCCATCGCCGCAACAGCGGCGCCCGGGATGACGGCGGCCGGCACTGACCGAGATCGTGGAACCGTTCACCACCCTCACCGCCATCGCCGTGCCGCTCGACCTCGTGAACGTCGACACGGACCGCATCGTGCCGGCGCGCTTCCTGCGCCAGCCGCGCAGCGCGGGATACCAGAACTTCCTCTTCCACGACCTGCGCGAGACGGACCCGGATTTCGTCCTCGATCGTCCCGCCTACCGCGGCGCGAAGGTCCTCGTGGCGGCCGCGAACTTCGGTTGCGGCTCGTCGCGCGAGGCGGCGGTCTGGGCGCTCGCGGGATCCGGGCTGCGCGCCTGGATCGCGCCGTCCTTCGGCGATATCTTCCTCGAGAATTCCTTCAAGAACGGCGTGCTCGCGATCGTGCTTCCCGAGGCGCGCGTGGCGGCGCTGCGGGAGCAGTTGCGCGAGCATCCCGGGGCCGCGGTCACCATCGACCTGCCCTCGCAGGCCGTGCGCTTCCCGGACGGCAGCGAGGAGCGCTTCATGGTCGATCCCTTCCGCAAGGAGTGCCTGCTCGCGGGCATCGACGAGATCGACCTCACGCTGCGCGAGGAACGCGCGATCTCCGAATACGAGCGGCGCCATGCCCGCGAAACGCCGTGGCTTTTTCCCGATCTTGCGGGCGATGGCGAGCGGTAGAATCGGGTGATGAAGGTCATCGGCATCGCGGGCTACAGCGGCAGCGGCAAGACCACGCTCATCGAGAAGGTCATTCCGTGCCTCGTGATGGAGGGACTGCGCGTCTCGCTCATCAAGCATGCCCATCACCACTTCGACGTGGATACCCCGGGCAAGGATTCGTACCGCCATCGCGAGGCCGGATGCACCGAGGTGCTGGTGAGCTCCGGGCAGCGCTGGGCGCTCATGCACGAGCTGCGAGGAGCGCCGGAGCCGTCGCTCCAGGAGCAGCTGCAGCTCTTCGCGCCCTGCGACCTGGTGATCGTCGAGGGCTACAAGACCGAGCCGATCCCGAAGATCGAGGTGCACCGGCGCGAATGCCGCTCGCCGCTCATCCATCCCGACGATGCGCATGTCGTCGCCATCGCCACCGACGAGCCGCTCGCCACGCGCCTGCCGCAGCTCGACGTGAACGATCCGCAAGCGGTGGCCGCGTTCATCATCAAGTACCTCGGCCTGCACCGCGCGCGCCTGGTGGCGGGATAGGGCGCCATGGTCACGTTGCTCTTCTTCGCAAGCCTGCGCGAAAGCCTGGGTCTGTCCCGCGAGCAGGTGCCATTGCCCGCGGGGACCGCCACCGTGGCGAGCCTGGTCGAGGCACTCCGTTCGCGCGGCGAGGGCTGGAGCGAAGCGTTCGCCCCCGGAAAGCCGTGGCGCGTGGCCGTGAACCAGCGCATGGCCGATCACGCCACCCCGGTCAAGCCCGGCGACGAGGTCGCTTTCTTTCCACCGGTCACGGGAGGCTGAGCCATGGCGCACGTGCGCGTGCAGGCGGAAGATTTCGACGTGGGCCGCGAGCTCGATGCGCTCACCCGCGGCCGCCGCGACGTCGGCGCGCTCGCGAGCTTCGTGGGCCTGGTGCGCGACGCGAACGACGGCCACGCCATCCAGGGCATGACGCTCGAGCACTATCCCGGCATGACCGAGAGCGCCCTCGAGGACATCTGCGCGCAGGCCCATGCGCGCTGGGAGCTCCTCGACACGCTCGTGATCCACCGCGTGGGCCCGCTGGTTCCGGGCGACCGCATCGTGCTGGTGGGCGTCGCGGGCGCGCACCGGGGCGAGGCGTTCGAGGCGTGCGAGTTCATCATGGACTACCTCAAGACCCGGGCGCCGTTCTGGAAGAAGGAAGACACGCCCGGGGGCGGCCGCTGGGTCGACGCTCGCGAAAGCGACGACGCCGCCGCGCAGCGCTGGAAGGGATGATCCTCTCCGCCGCAGCGATCCCGTGTGTGGGCATGACCGCGCGCAGGTATAATTTTCCACGCAGGTCAATAGCTCGCGCCAGTCGGGCATTCGCGCGCCAGCCACGCATTTGCGCGCCAGCCACGCATTTGCGCGCCAGCCACGCATTTGAAGGAGAAAGCATGCAGAGCGGTCGGAGGAACATGCTGAAGGGCAGCGGCGGCGCCGCGGTCCTCGGGCTTGCCGCCATGGCGGGGCTGTTCCGCCCGGGCAGCGCCTGGGCACAGCAGGGCGGCTGGAACCAGCAGGCGTTCGAGACCAAGTCGCTGCAGGACGCCGTGAAGGCCCTCGGCGGCCAGCAGCCCACGCAGAGTGCGGACATCGCCATCACCTCGCCGGACATCGCGGAGAATGGCGCCGTCGTCCCGTTCACCATCGCGAGCAGGATTCCGCAGACGCAGAACATCGCGATCCTGATCGAGAAGAACCCCAACATCCTCGCCGCCAACTTTTCCATCCCCAACGGCACGGAGCCGTGGGTGAACACCCGCGTGAAGATGGCGGAGACCTCCAAGGTCTACGCGCTGGTGAAAGCGGGCGACGGCAAGTTCTACTACGCGAGCAAGGAAGTGAAGGTCACGCTCGGCGGCTGCGGCGGCTAGGGAGACGAAGATGGCAGATCCCATGAAGATCCGCGCCCAGATGGTGGGGGACAAGGTCGAGGTGCGCGTGCTGATGGCCCACGAGATGGAGACGGGCCTCAGGCGCGATCCGAGCGGCAACGGCGGCTACATCGGCGCCTGGTTCATCCAGAACGTGACGGCCACGTGCAACGGCCGCACGGTGCTGTCGGCCGAGTGGGGCACGGCGGTGTCCAAGAACCCGTTCCTGTCGTTCCGCTTCACCGGCGGCAAGCCCGGCGACAAGGTGCAGGTCACCTGGACCGACAACCACGGCGACAAGCGCACCGACGAGACCACGATCGCGGCCGCCTGAGCGGCATCGCGCGCAACGGCCTTCGACGCGCAGGAGGACAGCTCATGAAGGCATGGCGTTGGCTGCTGGCGGTGTTCGCCGGCGTTGCGATGACGGCGCTCGCAGCCGTCGGCGACCCGGTGAAGGTCGTCTACCACATGAACGAGGGCGTGGACCACGCGCCGCAGATGCTGCGCAACATCCGCAACCATCTCAATGCCGACCCGAAGGCGAAGATCGTCGTGGTCGCCCACGCCGCCGGCATCGATTTCCTGCTGCGCGACGCGAAGGACAGGAACGGCAACCCGTTCGAGGTGACGGTGCAGGATCTCGTGAGCCGGGGCGTCGAGTTCCGCGCCTGCGAATACACGCTCAGGTCGCGGAACATCGACCCGAAGAACGTCATCGAAGAGGCGAAGCTCGTGCCTTCGGGCGTGGCCGAAGTGGCGCGGCTGCAGGCGCAGGAGGGGTTCGCCTACCTGAAGCCCTAGCAGGCTGGCCCCGGGGCGTCACGGAGGCGCTCCCACGATTCGAACAAACGGAGAATCGCACTTGAATCGCATCGCGTGGTTGCTGGCGGCGGGTGTGGCGTTCGCGGCGCAGGCACAGCAGCCGCAGCGCAGCACCGCCGAGGAGATCGAGCGTTACCGCGAGGCGCTGGGGGAAGGCAACCCGGCGGAGCTCTGGGAAGCACGCGGCGAGGCGTTGTGGCACCAGAGGCGCGGGCCCGGCAACGTGTCGCTCGAGCAATGCGACCTCGGCCTCGGGCCGGGCGTCGTGAAGGGCGCCTATACGGTGCTGCCGAGGTATTTCCCGGACACGGACAAGGTCGAGGACCTCGAGTCGCGCCTGGTCACGTGCATGGTGAAGCTGCAGGGGTTCAAGCTCGAGGAGGCGACGAAGGATCCCTTCGGCGGCCCCGGCAAGAAGGTGCCGATGGACGCGATCGTGGCGTACGTGACGGCCCAGTCGCGTGGCATGAAGATGAATGTCGCCGCCACCCATCCGAAAGAGCGCGAGGCCTACGAGCTCGGCAGGAAGATCTTCTTCTTCCGCGGCGGGCCGCACGATTTCGGCTGCGTCACCTGCCACGGCGACGACAACAAGCGCATCCGCCTCCAGGACCTGCCGAACCTCACCAGGACCGCGGACGCGCAGCACGCCTACGGCACGTGGCCGGCATATCGCGTCTCGCAGGGCGAGGTGCGGTCGTTCCAGTGGCGCCTCAACGACTGCTTCCGGCAGCAGCGCTTCCCGGAGCTGCGCTTCACCTCGCCGGCGTCGATCGCGCTCACGATGTTCCTCGCTAAAAACGCGAACGGCGGCACCCTCGATGCCCCGTCCATCAAGCGCTGAGGGCACGCCATGAACAAGTCGATCCTCGCAGCCGCGGCGTGTGTCGCGACCGCAGCCGGCTGCGCCGGCACGACGGCGCCTCCTTCCTCCGGGCCGCAGGTGACCACGGAGCAGGCCATCGCCGTGATGAAGGCCTCCTTCATCGAGAAGGGCCAGGCGAAGCTCGACCGCCTCGACCAGGACGATGTGCAGAAAGCCTGCAGCGACCGGCCGCCGGGCACGCCCTTGCCGAAGGAGGTCGGCCAGCGCATCGAGAAGGAACAGCTCGCCAGCATCCGCTATCCCGCCGACGGCAAGCTGCTCGGCGACTGGAAGCGCGGCGAGAAGATCGCGCAATCGGGCGTGGGCAAGCAGTACACGGACGATCCCAAGGTGGTCGCCGGCGGCAACTGCTACGCGTGCCACGAGCTCACGAAGAAGGAGCTCGCCTTCGGCACCATCGGCCCCAGCCTCTACAACTTCGGCAGGAAGCGCGGCTTCACGCCGGAGAACCGGAAGTACGCCTACGCCAAGGTCTACAACTCGGAGGCCTTCGCGGCGTGCTCCAACATGCCGCGCTTCGGCCACAACGGCATCCTCTCGGAGGAGCAGATCAAGGATGTCGTCGCGTTGCTGATGGATCCGGAGAGCCCGGTCAACCAATGAAGGCGAACGCGGTCTGCGCCGTCATCCGCATGACCGCACTCGTTCTCGTGGCCGCAGGCCTCGATGCATCGGCGGCCGAGGCGGGGACGTTCACGGTGCGCGCGCTCACGCCCGAGACGGCGCTCAAGGCCGCGCAGGCCGCCATGGCCAAGTGCCGCGCGGAAGGCTTCCAGGTGACGGTCGCGGTGGTCGATCGCAGCGGCGTGACACAGGTCGTGCTCCGCGATCGTTTCGCGCCGCCGCACACCGCGGAGACCGCGCAGCGCAAGGCCGCCACCGCGGTCAACTTCAAGATGCCCACTTCCGAGCTCGATCGCGAGCTGCAGGCGGGACGGCCCACCGCGGGCATCCGGCAGCTCCCCGGCGTGGTCGCGATCGCGGGCGGCGTGCCGATCGAGGCGGCGGGCTCGCTCGTCGGCGCCATCGGCGTTTCCGGCGCCCCCGGCCCCGCGAACGACGAGCGCTGTGCCCAGGCCGGTCTGCGCGCGATCGCCGAAGACCTCGAGTTCTGATGGATCGCCGCGGCTTCCTCGAGGCGCTCGCCGCCGCGGCCGCCGCGGGCTTGCCGATCGCGTCCGGGCGCGCGCTCGCAGGCGAGGGCGGCGACTTCTACGACATCCCGCGCTTCGGCACCGCGAGCCTGCTGCACATGACCGATTGCCATGCGCAGCTCCTGCCGGTCCATTTCCGCGAGCCCGATGCGAGCATCGGCGTGGGACCTGCCTCCGGAAAGCCGCCGCACCTCGTGGGCGAAGCGCTGCTGCGCGCGTACGGGATCAAGCCGGGCTCGCGCGAGGCTTATGCCTTCACCCACCTCGACTTCACGCAGGCCGCGAAGGCCTACGGCCGCATGGGGGGCTTCGCGCATCTCGCCACGCTCGTGAAGCGGCTCAGGGCCTCGCGCCCGGGAGCGCTGCTGCTCGACGGCGGCGACACCTGGCAGGGCTCGGCCACGTCGCTGTGGACGCGTGGCCAGGACATGATCGGCGCGCAGAAGCTCCTCGGCGTCGACATCATGACGGGCCACTGGGAGTTCACCTACGGGCAGGCGCGCGTGAAGGAAGCGATCGGGAAGGAATTCGGCGACCGCATCGAGTTCCTCGCGCAGAACGTGACCACGGCGGACTTCGGCGACCCGGTCTTCAGGGGTTCGACGCTGCGCACCATCGGCGGAATCCCGATCGGCATCGTGGGCCAGGCCTTCCCGTACACGCCCATCGCCAACCCGCGCTACTTCACGCCCGACTGGACCTTCGGCATCAAGGAGGAGGAGCTGCAGAAGCAGGTCGATGCGTTGCGCGAGAAGGGCGCGCGCGTGGTCGTGCTGTTGTCCCACAACGGCATGGACGTGGACCTCAAGCTCGCGCAGCGCGTGAAGGGCATCGACACGATCCTCGGCGGCCACACGCACGACGCGGTGCCGCGGCCGGTGCCCGTGGGCGAGACGCTGGTCACGAATGCCGGCAGCAACGGCAAGTTCCTGGGCGTGGTCGACTACCACGTCGCGGGCGGGCGGGCGGAGCAACGCTACCGGCTGCTCCCGGTGTTCTCGAACCTGCTGCCGCCCGACCGCGAGATGGCGGCTTATATCGAGCGTGCGCGCGCGCCGTTCGGCGGGAAGCTGCAGCAAAAGCTCGCCACCACCGAAGGCCTGCTCTACCGGCGCGGCAATTTCAACGGCACCGCGGACCAGCTCATCCTCGATGCGATGCTCGCGGTGAAGGACGCGCAGATCGCGTTCTCGCCGGGCTTCCGCTGGGGCACGACGCTGCTGCCGGGTGAGCCCATCACGATGGAGAACGTGATGGACTGGTCGGCGATCACGTATCCGTACGCCACGTTGAACGAGCTCACCGGCGCCACCATCAAGACCATCCTCGAGGATGTCTGCGACAACCTCTTCAATCCCGATCCCTACTACCAGCAGGGCGGCGACATGGTGCGCGTGGGCGGGCTCACCTACACCTGCACGCCGCGTGCCGCGATGGGCGCGCGCATCAGCGACATGCGGCTCGGTGGCGAGCCGATCGACGCGGACAGGCGCTACAAGGTCGCGGGCTGGGCGCCGGTGGCCGAGGGCGCGCAGGGCGAGCCCATCTGGGACGTCATTTCCGCGTACCTGCGCGATCGCAAGAGCATCGCGACGCCGCGGCTGAACCTGCCGAAGCTGGTCGGCGTGGCGGGCGATCCCGGGCTTGCCTGACGCGGCCGGCGCGCAAGCGACTCAGTAAGCGGCGACCCCGCCGTCCGAGCGTGGATCGAACCCGCCTTCGAGCAGCCCGTCGGGACCGCGGATGATGGCTCCCGCGTGGCCCACGACCTCGTCGTACGCACCGACCACTTCCACCTCGTGGCCGCGGCGGCGCAGCTCCTCGATCACTTCGGGCGGAAAGCGCGACTCGAGCTTGAGCGTGTCGCTCACCTGCCCCCAGGTGCGCCCGAGCAGCCAGCGCGGCGCCGCGATCGCATCCTGCGGGTTCATGCCGAACACGACCGTGCGCGTGAAGACCGCGCTCTGAGTCTGCGGCTGGCCGTCGCCGCCCATGTTGCCGTAGACCATGGTGCGGCCGCCGTCGAGCAATGCGAGCGCGGGGTTGAGCGTGTGGAACGGCTTGCGTCCGGGGCGCAGCACGTTGAGCGCGCCCTCGTCGAGCGAGAAGCTGCAGCCGCGGTTCTGCCAGTTGATGCCCGACTGC
>Ga0068851_10001313_pt1 | contig 10821 bp, 1 predicted proteins | sample KBSCornC12_FD_66588 | JGI IMG/M metagenome (GOLD analysis project Ga0068851, IMG submission 66588) | Corn rhizosphere microbial communities from Kellogg Biological Station, Michigan, USA - KBS Corn C1-2 | ecosystem: Host-associated > Plants > Roots > Rhizosphere > Soil ...
GCCGGAACCCAGCCGGCGCGCCAGGGTGCTCCACGTCCGCGCGGATTTCTCGCACGCCCACGAGCGGCATCGCGTTCGCCAGGCCGATGACGTTCAGCAGCCGCGCATCGGGGCCCGCTACGGCCAGCCACCGGTGGGCGAACCAAGGTCCGCAGGCGACCCCTCGCACCACGCCGATTCGCAAGGTCTTCGCAGGGCCGTCGCTTGCCGTGGCGAGCGCCTGGGCGAAGCCTGCGTCTTCCCCACACAGGACCGTAACGCCCCTCTTCCGCGACTCGTCGATGACGCTTGATGCTTGCGCCTGCGCATCGAGCACGGCGAACGCCGCTCCGGACTCGCGGGCTGCAAGGAAGGCCATGAACCAGAGATCCGACGGCACTTCCCGTATCGAGGCGCAAACGTCGGTGGCCGACATGCCGACGGCAATCGCCAAGGAGTGCGCCGCGCGTTGGAGATCGGGCAATGTAACGAGTCGCACGGAGCCATCCGTGCTGTCCACGAGGACCAGAGCTCCAGTACCGACCGCCGCAACCTCGCGGCGGGAGGCGGCCCCGGCGCCGAGGAGCGCGGCCGTGGACACGAGCTTGCCAACGCCTCCGCGCTCCGCGACCTGCGCCGCGTCGGTCGCATCGGAAACCAGCACGGACACGCCGGCCGCGCGGAGGAAGTCGCCGGCCGCTTCGCACGACGGTGCGTCGTCGAGAAGCATGCACTCGATTCCCGCTTCCATCGCCCCCAGCAGCAGCGGCAGCGCGACATGCGCACCCACGCCACGAATGGCGACACGGAAGCCGGACTCGGGCATCGCAGCCAGGAGCGCGCCTCCCATCCGCCGGGCCATGTCGTCGAGTGCCTGGCAACCGGTCGTCGTGCCCGCGACTGGCAACGACGCGCCGCCAGCGCAGATGCCCGGTGGGCTCGAAGGAATGTCTCCCGGCGCGGCAACGGGAACCATGCTGCCCGTCGGACGTGCGAACGCGCCAACGAGGTCCGGATCCACGTCGCGTTGCGCGACGACCGATTTGACGACGTCTACATACAACTCCCAGAAGCGCCGGATCGTCCGCTCCTCGAACAGGTCGATCGCATATTCGATGATGCCGACTATCCTGCCCTCGCGCTCTTGAAGCAGGAACGACATGTCGAACTTCGCCGCGGGTACCGGTTGGTCCAGCGGACGCACTACAACGCCTTCCAGGCGCAGGCTCGCCTGCGGCATGTTCTGGAGCGCGAACATCACTTGCACCAGGGGGCTGAACGAGGCATCGCGCGGCGGGTTCACGGCGTCGACGATGACGTCGAACGGGACCGCCTGATGGTCGAAGGCGGTGGATGCGTGGGCGACGATCTCGCGCAGCAGCTCTCGCGCCGTGCGCGCGGTGCTGGTGCTGCGAATCCTCAGCGGCAGCGTGTTGATGAAGAAGCCGATGACGTGCTCGAGCTCCGCTTGCTGGCGGTTGGCGACCGGAACGCCGATGGTGAAATCGACCTGTCCCGAAAGCTTGCGCAGCAATATGGCGAAAGCGCCGAGGAGGAACATGAAGAGGCTCGCGCCCTCCTCTCGGGCAGCGGCGTTGGCGGCCTTCACCAACGCGGCCGGCATCTCGACCGCGACACCCGCGCCCTTGAACCCCCGGCGTGCCGGTCGCGACCAGTCGGTGGGGAGATCGAGGAGCACCGGAACGCCCGCGAGAGCGCGCGTCCAGAACCGCAAGTCCGCATCAAATTCGCCGTCCTGCCGCCACTTGTTCTGCCAATGGGCGAAGTCGGCGTACTGCAGGCGCAATGCCGGCAGCGCGGCAGGTCGGCCGCTCACCAGCTCCGCGTAGAACAGTGACATTTCGCGGCAGAAGATCTCTATCGACCAGCCGTCCACGACGATGTGGTGCATCGAGACGATGAGCAGATGCCTGTCGGCGCCGGCGGCGAGAAGCAGGCCTCTCAGCGGCGCGTGCCTTCGCAGATCGAACGGCGTGGCGGCCTCATCCGAGACGAAGGCCTGCCACGAATGACTCGGCACGCGCTCCTGGCGGAACGGTACTTGCGACGACGGCAGCAGCCGCGCGACGGGTTGATTGTCTCCTTCCGAGAACACCATGCGCAGGGATTCGTGGCGCTCGACGACGCGGCGAAAGGCCTCTTCCAGCGCCGCGACGTCGATCGGTCCCTCGAGGGCCGCGCAGAAAGTCGCGTTGTAGGCCGCTTTCGTGGGATCGATCGCGTTGAGGAACCAGAGCTGGCGCTGCGAATGCGAAAGGGGCAGCACATCGGCTCGCGCAACGGGCGTCACCCGGCGGCGGCCGCGATCGCTCCTCGGCGCCGACGCCAGATGCGCGGCGAGCCGGGCCGGCGTCGGGTGCTCGAAAAACGCGGCCACGGGAACCTCGACATCCATTCGATCGCGAACTCGGGCGATGGCCTGCATCGCCAGCAGCGAATGGCCGCCGATGCGGAAGAAATTGTCGTCCACGCCGACCGAGGCTCGGCCGAGGACGATGGCGAATATCTCGCCCAGGACGCGCTCGGCTTCGGTCGCGGGTGCCCGTGCCGGCCGCGCCTCGGGCAAGGTGCAATCGGGCGTCGGCAGTGCCGTTCGATCCACCTCGCCGGTGGAATCGAGCGGCAGGCTCTCGAGGAACAGGTAGCAGCGCGGCCGCGACAATGGCGGCAGGCGGCTCGCCGCGAGCGTTCGCAGGTCCGGCTCGAGCGATTGCGCCCAGCGCGGCTGGATCGGATTGTTCGTGAGCGCCGCCGGACGCGGGCGCTGCCGGTGCACCGGGCGAGGCAAGGGGGCGGCCTTCGCATCAGGCCTGTCGCACACGAGATCCACGGCTCCGGACTCGTCGTGGTCCAGCCAGCTTGTCCAAGCGTGGAATCCCACCTCTTCAGCAGCCCGGGCGAGCGCCTGCAATGAAGACAGCGGAGCGCGCGCGGCATCGACCGCCGCCTGTGCCTGGACTTCCGCGCAGCTCGCACCCGGTGCCGAAGCGGCCGCGACGCGCATCGCACTGGCATCGTACGCGAGCACCGGATTCGGGATACCGGTCAAAAGCAGCCGGCTGGCTTGCGCGAGGTGCAGGCGTCGCGCAAGCGTCGGTGCGTCGTGGCAATCGACGCCCCATCGAATCGCTTCAATCGGCTCGGATTCGTGCTGCGCGCCGATGGGAATAACCACGTCGTAGCGGTACTTGAACAACTCGTTCGCCGCGCCCTCTTTCGGCCTCACGACCGGAAGCCCGGCTCGTGGGATCTCGTCGCCGAGCGCCACGAAGAACGCGGGATCCACCACGAGCTCCTTGTCGATTCGCCGCGCCATCCCCGCCGCGGCGAGGACGCGTGCAACCGGCTCCTCGCCGCTCGATCGCGCGAGCGACACGGAGAAGTGGAACAGCGAATTCAGCGCCGAGGACCGCACGTCCCCGACGAAGATGAAGCCGCCGTCGCGCACCTTCGACACGGCCTCTTCCAATATCCGCCGCAGGTACTGCGCCGTGGGAAAATATTGCAGCGTCGAGTTCAGCACGACCAAGTCGAAGGTTTCGGCGGGAACGCGATGCAGGTCGTGCGCCGCCAACCGGTGCAGCTGGACCGGAAGGTCCCGCGCCGCAGCGGCCTTGCCGGCGATTTGCACCGCATGCTCGGAGAAGTCGATTCCGACATAGCGCTCCAGATGCGGAGCGATCCTCCCCATCAGCAGGCCGGTGCCACAACCGATCTCGAGCACGCGCCGGGGTTGCAGCGCGAGAATCCGTTCGGACGTCGCATCCAGCCAGTGCCGCATCTCGTCGGTGGGGATGGGCCGGCCGGTGTAGCTGCTGATCCATCCTGAAAAGTCCTCGGCACCCGCGGCGGCCTCGTCCGGTCGATAGGTGCTCTCGTAGAGAGCCGCCCATTCGCTCACGAATCGATCGCTTTCGGCGCCGGCGGCCTGCTCGTCCATCCTGGGGACGACATAGCAAGCAACGTGCGTTTCGCCGTCGTCGCCACGGTAGGTCGTCGCTGCGCAATGCGAGACGCGCGAATCCGCGCCGATGGTCTCCTCCACGCGCGAAAGTCGCAGGCGCGCTTCGTCGTCCGGGCGCGCCCCGTCGATCCGGCCGCGAAGCTCCGCCTCCCCATTCGCGAGCCACGCGGCAAGCTCCCCCGTCGCGTGCCAACGCGCGCCGCCGGAGGCGTCGGATTCGCCCTGGATTGTCGCGATGGCGCCATTCAAGCCGAGGGCGGGCGCGCGCAGGAGCAACTCGCCGGGTACTCCGACCGGCAACGGACAGCGATCCGGGTCCACGATGGCGAGCTCCACGTCGGGCATGACATGCCCGAGAGACAGGCGCGCACGCCCCACGCAGCGTGCGACATCCGCTACGAACGCCACGCCCGCGCATTCCGGCGGTCCATAAGCACTCAAGAAACTTCCGGGAGGGTCGCTCTCCACGATTTCACGTGCGACTTCGCGATCCGGCATGTCACCCAAGCACACCAGAGTGCGCAAGCTCGTGAAGCAGCGGCTGCCCGCGCGCGCCAGGTCGTTCAGGACAGCTGCGGACAAGCAGAGGTGGTCGATGTGCGAGCTGCCGATGGCCGAACGCAACGCATCGGCAGTTCGCAGCGCTTCCGCTGGCAGGCAAACCACGGTGCCTCCGGTCAACAGCGGCAGCCAGGTTTCCAGCACCGATCCATCCCCGCGCCGCGGCCCATGGTGTGCGAAGCGCTGGCCCGCCTGCAACGCCACGAAACCTTTCGCCGTCGCCAATCTTGCTATGGCCCGCTGGTAAATCGGCCTGCAGTCGTCATGGTCGCCTTCCCGCACGTGGATCACACATGCGATCGGGTTGCCCGGTGCCAGGGCACCGCCGTCGGCCGCGTTCAGCAATTGGTCGAGCGTCGCAACCGGGAAGTCGGCGTGCGGCCACGCGTTATCGCCGTGAATGATGGCGGCGGCAGCGTGCGCTTGCGTTAGCACCTCCATCCAACGCTCGGGCGCATCGTCCGGGTCCAACGCCAGATAGGCGTTGCCGCTCGCGACGATCGCCAGCACGCTGGTAATGGTCTCGATAGCCGGAGCGCCAAGCACGCCGACCACGCCGCCTGCAGGCACCCCCAGGGCCCGCAAGCCGGATGCCGCGGCGTGCGCGTTCCTTTCCAGATCGGCGAATGCGATCGAGCGGCCGCTGCGATCGATAATGGCCGGCTGCTGCGGCGCACGGCGCACCTGGTCGCGGAAAAGCGTCCATAGATCGCAGTCCGACGGATCGCCGCTGGCAACGCCCCGTCCCATAGCCAGCGCCTCGGGAAGATCCTTCCGCGCCAGCAAGGGCAACCGATCGATGGGCTGCTCGGCGTCCGCCGTGGCATTGCGGATCATCGCGAGCATCGCACGCGTGTACGCCTCGACGGTCGGTCGGTCGAAGACGTCGGTGGAGAATTCGACGCTGCCCTGGATCCCCGCGGCCGTCTCCAGGAACTGGAGGAAGAAATCGTATTTGGCGGTGCGCGTCCGCAGCATCGAGGGTGTCGCGTTCGCGCCATCAAGGTCGACCGCGTTGAACGCCGCCTCGTCGTACGAGAACACCATCTGGAAGATCGGCGTGTGGCCGACGTCGCCGACCGCATCGAGCTCCTGGATCAGCCGCTCGAACGGCACATCCTGGTTCTCCAGCGCGGAAGCCGCGCTCTTCCTGAGCTCCCGCACGAAATCGAGCAGGGAAAACGATTTTCCGACGCGGCAGCGCAGAGGCACCATGTTCACGAAGAAGCCGGCCACGGTCTCGAGTTCCCGCCGCCTGCGTCCTGCGACCGGTATTCCTATCGCGAAGTCGGTCGAACGGGTTATGCGATGCACGAACGCGCAGAAGGCCGCGATCAGCACCATGAAAATGGTCGTTCGCTCCGATCGCGAGATCCGTCTTGCCCTTGCGATGACATCGGCGGGAAGGGCGAATGACAAGTAGTCGCCCGCAGGGGTGCGCCCGCCCTTCCGCAGTCTATCCGCGGGGAGGCATGCCGCGTCGGGCAGCGGCGAAAGCAGGCGCCGCCAAGCCGACAGCTGCGGATCCAGCTTGCCACTATCGAGCCATGCCCGTTGCCAGGCGACGTAGTCGGCGTACGACACCTTCGGGCGCGGTGGCCGCTCGCCCTTGCCGGCCGCCCACGCGAAGTAGCGTGGCAGCAGTCCGCCGAGCAGGTTGATCGACCAGCCGTCAGTCGCGATGTGGTGCATCGTGATGACGATGAAATGGTGCTCGGGGCCGGGGGATGCCACCAGCACCCGCAGGGGCATCTCGCACGACAGATCGAATGGCCGGTGGATTTCCTCGTCGATCACCGGCTGTGCCGAGCCGCCTCGCTGTCGCAACTGCGCCTCGTCGACGAACCGGATCGAGATCCATTCCGGATCCCCCAGCGCGTACCGAGGCAAGCCATTGGTCACGTTGAACAACGCACGGAATGCGTCGTGATCTTCCGCGAGCGCGCGAAACGCCGCCTCCGCGACCCTGGGCACCAGCCGGCCGGACACCTCGACCTGGAGGATGGCGTTGTTGACCGGCGAGTGGCCCATCAGCTGCTCCGCCATCCAGATTCGTTCCTGGGCGAACGACAATTGGCCGACAGCGGCGTGGGAGCAAGGCTCAATGGGACGGTCCTCGGGCGCCGGCATCGAGCGCGCCGCCTCGATGAGCGCAGCCAAACCGCCCAGCGTCGGCTCATCGAACAACGCCGAAATCTGCAGGTCGACGTTGAACTCCTTGTGGATTCGCGAGACCACCTGCGAAGCCTTGAGGGAGTGGCCTCCGACGAGGAAGAAATCATCGTTGCGCCCGACATGCCGCACGCCCAACACCTCCGACCAGATCGCGGCGAGACGTGTCTGCACTTCGCCGACAGGAGGCTCCTGCGACGATTTCTCGGACCGTGTGGCGAGCTGGCGGCGATCGGGCTTGCCGCTCGCGAGGAGAGGCATGGCGTCCAGCACCATGCAGGTCGAAGGCACCATGTACTGCGGCAGCGACTGCCGCATTGCGGAAAGCACGCCTTGGGCAGCGAGCGTCACCCCCTCGCACGCGGTCACGAACGCCGCGAGCGCCGCTTGTGAGCCCCGGCCCTGCAATACCACTGCGGATTCCATGACGCCGCTCACGCGTGCGAGGGCCAGCTCGACCTCCTCGAGCTCGATCCTGAAGCCGCGAACCTTCACCTGCCGGTCAACGCGACCGACGAACTCCAGCTCCCCGGAGTCGCGAATACGGACCAGATCACCCGTGCGATAGAAACGGCGCTCGCCCGATGGATCGAGCGGATCCCGCACGAAGCGCTCCTCCGTGAGGTCGGGCCGGGCCAGATAGCCCTTGGCGAGCTTCGGCCCGCCGAGGTAGAGCTCTCCCACGCCGCCCTTCGGCACCGGATTGCGCAGCGGGTCCAGCACGTACGCTGTCGTTCCCCGCACGGGCCTGCCGATGGCGGGCCGCTCGTCGCCGCGTCGAATGCGCGTGAACGTGGAGCACACCGTATCCTCGGTGGGGCCGTACAGGTTGTAGAGGACGATCCCCGGACAGGCCTGAAAGATTCTTTCGACCACCTCGCGCTGCAGCGCCTCGCCGCCGACGTTCAGTGTCCGCATGCCTGGCGGGAACCAGCCGGCGCCGATCAATTCGTTCACCGCCGAGGGCACCAGGAGCGCGAACCGGATATCGTCGCGCTCCGGGCACTCGCCAACCGTGAGCGCGTTGTCCACCAGCACGAGTGAGCCGCCTGCGCAAAGCGGGCCGAAGATCTCGAACACGGTGATGTCGAAAGTGAGGCTGCCGGCCACGAGCGCGCCGTCGAGCTGCTCGGCGCCATAGGTTTCGCGCATCCACGAGCACAGCGCGCTCAGGCCTCGATGGCAGATCATCACCCCCTTGGGACGGCCGGAGGAGCCCGAGGTGTACAGGACATAGGCCAGGTCTTCCGCGTCCAGCGACGGCAGTTCCGGCATCGGCTGCGGCGCGGACGTCTCGAGGCACTCGTCGAGATCCAGCACGGCGGCCGCGGAGGACAAGGTTGGCAACAGCGGCAGCGTGGTGTGGTCGCACAGCAACGCGACCGGCGCCGCCTCCCGGACGATTTGCTCCAGCCTCTCGGGGGGGAAGGCCGGATCGATCGGAAGGTAGGCGGCACCGGACTTGAGAATGCCAAGCAGGGCCGCGACCAGGTTTTCGTCCCGCCTCACGGAGATCGCTACGATGGCGTCCTTCCCTGTCTTCATAGCCGCGAGGCGCGCCGCAATTGCATTCGACGCGGCTTCCAGGCGGCCATACGACATGACTCGGCCACCGCACTTGACTGCGGCCGCCCCGGGTCGCTGCCGGGCATGCTGCGAGACGATCTCCGGCACCGATCGCGTCCACGGCTCCGGGGACTGCGCTTCGATGCGTGCGGACCGGAGATCCTCTTCCCGGACCGCCAGCTCGAGAACGGGACGGTCTGGCTGCGCGGCGAGCGCACCCGCCATCCACGTCCAGCGCTCCATCACCTCATGCGCGATCTCGCCGGAGACGACGTCCACGTTGTGCGACAAGAGACAGATCAACGACTCCCCGTCGTCCTCGCCAATGGCCACGATGTCCGTAACGGCTCCCTGTTGCGGGTGCACGCGGATCTCGCGCGGCATCAACGCATTCCACGCTTCGCGCGCCGCCTCGTTCACGCCAGAGCGGCGGTGCCATGCCATCACGACCTGGTAGACCGGGGTGACGCTCGCGTCGCGGGGTACGTTGAGATGGTGGACGAGGGCCGGGAAAGGCACTTCGTGCTGTACTCCCTGCGCGAGCGATGCGCGAACCGCTCGCACCAAGTCCACGCCTGCCATCCCGTCCTGCACGGAGCATGCAAGCGGCACCGTGTTGGCGAAGTTACCCACGACCAGCCGGAAGTCGTCGTCCAGCCTTCCGAGAGTGGATACACCCACGCAGAAGCGAGTGGTAGCGGCCTGGCGCGCCAGGACGACTTCGAGGGCCGCGAGGAGGACGTGGAACGGCGTCGCGCCGCACGAGGCGGCGAAGCGGCGGATCGCAGCGGAGGTGGCGGGATCGATCGTCCGCAGGAGATTGCGCCCCGAATAAGTCTGCTGCCGCGGCCGGGTACCGCCGACGGCGAGGTCGAGCATGTCGAGCTCCGTGGGCATCGTCGAGCGCCAGAAGTCGAACCGCTGCGCGAGAACCCTCGGAGTCGATCTCTCGGCCAGGGCGATCTCCGAGAACTGGATGGGCGGCTCCGACTGCGCGCTCGCGCGACCCGTCGCGAGCTCGCGATAGGTGAGCGCGATGTCCTCGAAGATGATGTAGATGGACCACATGTCCGCGACGATGTGGTTGCACACGATCCCGATGGCGATGTTGCGCCCGTCACCGGGCGCGCCGTCGTCGTACAGGATCGCCACGCGCCACGGGCGTTGGCCACGCAGGTCGAACGGTTTGCCGGCCTCGCGATAAAGCCAGTTGCGGACTTCCTCCTCGCTCCAGCGCTCGATCCCGACGCGCTCGAGATGGACCTCGTCGTCCACCTTCAGGAATGTCTGGAAAGGCTCTCCGTCCTGGTCGCCGAACCTCGCGCGCAGCGCCGCGTGGCGCGCGACCGTCCGCCTGAGCGCTTCGTCGAGCAGGTCCAGGTTTGTCCGCGGCGCCAGCAATGCGGCACCCGTGAGGTTGTACGCGATGCTTTCGGGCGCGCGCATGAACGTGGCCCAAATCGCCTGCTGGCTATAGGTGAGCGGATACCGACCGGTCTCGGCGGCGTCGTTCTCGAGCGCGAGCGTCTCCAGGATCGCGTCCCTTTCGGCCTTCAGGCGTTGCTGCGTCTCCTCGGAGAGAACGCCCCTGGGGCCCACGACGGCGAGCTTGCCGGCCTTCCGCGTGAGGGTAACGCCATCGCGGCGGAGACGCGAGATCAGAGCGGCGGTATGCATGATCGCTTCTCCGGAAGAACCGCTATCGCACCTGGCGCCCGGTCGTTGCAAGAGGCGGGGCGTCGTTCGACGGAGCCGCGCCCATCGTCGGCAACTTCCGAAGCACCAGCGCCGCCGGAATGGTGAGCACCGCGGACAGCGCCACGGCCAGTTGCAGGCCCGCGATCAGCCCGGCGGCGGGGCTGCCCGCGTCCGCAACGGAGAAGAACGCACCCGCAAGCAGGGCGATCCCGATCGCATTCGCCAGTTGCATTCCCGTGAGCAGGACGCCCGAGCCCGCGCCCGCCATCGCCGGCTTCACACGGCTCATGACGATGGCCATCAGGGGACCGGCGACACAGCCCTGGGCCAGACCCACCAGAACGAGGCCTCCCGCCATCAGGATCGATTGAGCGCCGGCGGCGACATTTGCCAAGCCCATCGGCAGCACAGCCAGCAAGACGCTCGCTGCGATGGATGAGCCCCACACGAGCGGGAATCCGAGTTTGGCGACCAGTCGCGCGGAAAGCGCCGACGAAACGACAAACGCGAAACTCGCAGGCAGGAAGATGAGCGCGACTCTCAACGCGGAATAGCCGTGCGCCACTTGCAGGTAGAACGTGAAGACGAGCTGGAGCGCGGCCGAGACGTAAAGCCCGAGCACCGCGAAAAGCGCCCAACGGAACGCGCGGTCGCGGAATAGCGCTGGGGGAACCAGGGGCGTACCGGACCTGGCCTCGATCGCCCTCTGCGTCGACGCAAACACGGCCAGGAGCGCGATGCCGCTCGCCATGAGGATCACGGCGCCCACTCCTGCGCGCCCGTTGATGAGCGCGATGAGCCCTCATCAACGGGCGCGCAGGAGTGGGCGCCGTGATCCTCATGGCGAGCGGCATCGCGCT
>Ga0068851_10001317_pt1 | contig 10812 bp, 9 predicted proteins | sample KBSCornC12_FD_66588 | JGI IMG/M metagenome (GOLD analysis project Ga0068851, IMG submission 66588) | Corn rhizosphere microbial communities from Kellogg Biological Station, Michigan, USA - KBS Corn C1-2 | ecosystem: Host-associated > Plants > Roots > Rhizosphere > Soil ...
GCTTGGCGCCGGCGTCGCCCTGCTGCTCGCCGACAAGGTGAGCGGCTCGACGCGCAAGAGCGTCGGCTGGGGGCTCGTCGCCGTCGGCGTGCTGACGACCGTCCCGGCGGCGATGCTCGTCCTCGGCAGACGAAGGAAGGTCGAGTGAGCCTTTCCGCTGCGCCGTGGTGGTTGCGCACAATCGCGTGATGGCCGACGTCGTCGACCCGTTCGTCCTCAGCCTCGATGGCGACGTGCCGCCGCACGGCGCGACGCCGATGCTGCGAGCCGTCTGGCACGGCCTGCGCGGCGACTGGGACGCCGCCCACGAGCTCGCACAGGCGCAGGACGACGCCGAAGGCGCGTGGGTCCACGCCTGGCTGCACCGCATCGAAGGCGACCTCGGCAACGCCGACTACTGGTACCGCCGCGCGCAGCGACCGTCGCGGCGCGACGAGACGCGCGACGAAGGGCTCGAGATCGCGCGTGCGCTGATGCGATCGCCATGAGTACGCTCGATTCGGGCAAGCGCGCGAAGCTGCCCGCCAGCGCCTTCGCTTACGTCGACTCGAAGGGCCGCAGGCGGTTGCCGATCCACGACGAGCCGCACGTTCGCAACGCGCTGGCGCGCTTCAACCAGGTCGCATTCGAGGACGAAGCGGCGCGCGAGCGCGCGCGCAAGAAGCTGCTCGTCGCTGCGCGCAAGTACGGCATCGTGCCGATCGGCTTCGTCACCGGGCAGCTCGAGTCGCGCGCGAGCGAAGCCACGGCGGGTCGTCTCGTCGTCGAGCTCGTGCAGGCCGGGACTCCCGCCGAGTTCGAACGCCGCGTGCGCACGGCGCTGCGCGACCCGGCGCTCTCGGTGCTGCACTGGTCCGAGTCGGCCGGCGCCTATCTCGATCGCGACGGCCAGCCCGTGGCGTTGCCCGCGCCCGCGAGCGACGCGGCGCCCGCGCCGCTGACCACGCTGCTCGAGCGCGACGGCCAGCCGATGACCGCCCTCGTGCATTCCGCCGCGGTGCTGAAGAGCCGGGCGCTGCTGAGGACGGTGACCGCGGCGATCCGCCTGGCGGTCGAGAACGATCGGCTGCGCGGCAGGATCGAGGCGCAGGCGAGCGAGGTGCGGACCCTGCCGACGGGAAACGTCACGTTCCTGCTGACCGACATCGAAGGCTCGACGGGCCTGCTGCATCGGCTCGGCGATCGCTATGCAGCGCTGCTCGCGGACATCCGCGCCGTCATCCGCGGTTGCGTGCACCGCGCAGGCGGTCGCGAGGTCGACGCGCGTGCCGACGAGTTCTTCGCCGTCTTCGTTCGTGCCTCCGCAGCGCTCGAAGCCGCGCTCGCGATCGAGCGCGGCCTGCGCGCGCGCGCCTGGCCCGACGGCGTCGGCGTGCGCGTCCGCGCCGGCATCCACAGCGGCCGACCGACGCTCACCGACGCCGGCTACGTCGGAATCGCGGTGCACACGGTGGCCCGCCTCTGCTCGGCGGGCCACGGCGGCCAGATCCTGCTGTCGGCCGCCGCGCGCGACGGCCTCGGCCGTTCGCGGCCTGCGGGTCTGCGCATGCGCGACCTCGGCCCGCACCGCTTTCACGGCCTGCGCGATGCCGTTGCCGTCGTTCAGGTCGTCGGGCCCGAGCTGCAGGCGCGCTTCCCGCCGTTGCGAACGCTCGCCGCCGCCGACGCCGGGCCGGACACGAATCGCGGCTAGCAGCGAGATGCGAGGGAGGGCCACGATGCGCGACGCGATCTTCGTCAGCTACGCCCACGCCGACCGCGCGTGGCTATCCGAACTGCAGCACGTTCTCGACCGTCTGCCGGCCGAGGTCCGGATCTCGATCTGGGACGACACGCGCATCGCTCCCGGCTCGCGCTGGCACGGAGAGATCAAGGAGGCGCTCGACACCGCGGCTGCCGCGGTGCTGTTGCTCAGCGACGGGTTCTTCCGCTCGGACTTCATCGCGACCTCCGAGCTGCCCGAAGTCCTCGCCGCCGCGAAGAGGAGCGAGCTGACCGTCTTGCCGGTCGTGCTCGCGTCGTGCCGACACGAGGCGGTGACTTCGGAATATCAGGCGGTCCACGATCCAGCCCTGCCGCTCGCAGTGCTCGACGAACCCCGTCGTGGCGAAGTCTGGCGGCGGCTGCTCGCCGCCCTGAACGAAGTCGCTGCCGGCATCGGCGAGGAGGCGCGCATCGGCGCCGAGACGCTCCGGCTCGGCAACGACGTCGCGGCGAGCGCCGAGGTCGCGCACGTCCTCGACAAGATGGCGCGCGCGAGAGTCGACGCCGCGTTCGACGCCGACGAGACGATGCGCGAAAACACCTTGGTGTTCCTCGAAGGTCAGCGTTGTCAGGCGACAGCGACGTGGCTGATGGAAGAGATGAAGCGCAGCGACCTCGCGCCGGCGCGGAGCAAGGCGATCGTTCGCATGCTCGAGAGGGTCTCGCGCGAGCAGGAGCTCGCGCTTGCGCGCGCGACCGAATTGACGCAGGCGTTCGCCGATCGCGCGCTGACGATGCTCGAGCGCGCCAGAGGCGCCGCCGACGGCTCGAGCTGAGGATCGATGGCCGGACCTGCGGCCGGCGCTCGGCGAGCGCGGCGGCGGGCTGATGGACAATCTCCGGCACATGAGCCAGCAACGCCGCACCGTCCGGACGCGATGCGGCGCGGCGACGGCGCGGCGCGCGTTCTGTGCCTCGCTGCTCGGCGTGGCGATCTCCGCTGCGGCCGCGCCCGGGAGCGCGCCGGTGCAGGATGCCCCGCCCGCAAGCGCGGCGGCCCCGCAGGCGCAGGGCGAGTGGCTGCACGCGTATGCGGCGTTCGGCGCGCCGAAGTACCCGCGCGGCTTCGACCATTTCGACTACGTCAACCGCGACGCTCCGCGCGGCGGAACGCTCTACCTGTCGAACCCCGACCGACGGACCGCGTTCGACAAGTACAACCCGTTCACGGTGCGCGGCTCGGCACCCGCGGGACTCGAGATCTTCATGCTCGAGACGCTGATGACGCTGAGCGCCGACGAGCCGCAGACGATGTACGGCCTGGTCGCCGAGGAGCTGAAGGTCGCACCCGACTACAGCTCGGTGACGTTTCGCATCCATCCGAAGGCCAGGTTCTCGAACGGCGATCCGGTGACGGCAGCCGACGTCAAGTACTCGTGGGAGACGCTGACCGGCAAGTACGCCGCGCCGTCGTACCAGTCGACGTTCGGCGACGGCGTCGCGGGCGCGGTGGTCGTCGACGATCGCACGATCCGCTTCGACCTCCGTGGCCACAGCAGGACGCCGATCTTCAAGCTCGGCGGCCTGTTCGTGTTCTCGCACAAGTGGGGCCTGAAACCGGACGGCAGCCACGTCCGCTTCGACGAATTGCTGAACGAGGTGCCGCTCCTGAGCGGGCCGTACGTCCCGGTGCGGCTCGATCCGCCGCGCCGGCTCGAGTTCAAGCGCAACCCCGCCTACTGGGCCGAAGGCCTCGGCGTGCGCCGAGGCTTCTACAACTGGGACCGCGTCGTCTATCGCTACTACAAGGACGAGGTCGTCGCGACCGAGGCGTTCAAGGCGGGCGAATACGACATCGTCAAGGTCTATTCGGCGCGGATCTGGGAGCGCCAGCACCGCGGCCCGAAGTGGGACGACGGCCGGATCGTCAAGCAGGCGCTCGAGACCCAGTCCGGCAAGGGCCTGCAGGCGTACGAGCTCAACATCCGCAAGCCGATCTTCGCCGACGTCCGCGTGCGTCACGCGCTTGCGCTCACCTACGATTTCGAGACCAACAACCGCTACGGCCACCTGAAGCGCGCCAACAGCGTCTTCAACAACTCCGAGTTCGCTGCCCAGGGCCTGCCGTCGCCCGGCGAGCTCAAGCTGCTCGAGCCGTACCGCGCCGAGCTGCCGAAGGAGGTCTTCGGCCCGGCGTACCTCGCACCCCGCAACGACACCGACCCGAACGCGCTCCGCCGCAATCTCCTCGCGGCGCGCGCGCTGCTCGAGGCGGCGGGCTGGCAGCTCGCGCCGGACGGCGTCCTGCGCAACGGCAAGGGCGAGCCGTTCACCTTCGAGTACCTGTCGCCGACCGGTCAGGACACCGATCCGCGCATGAACCCGTGGCGACGCAACCTCGAGAAGCTCGGGATCTCGGTGCCCGACCGCAAGGTCGACTACGCGCTGTTCGATCGCCGGCTCACCGAGTTCGACTTCGACATGGTGACGATCGTCGAGCCGCCGTTCACGTTGCCGCAGGTCGACGACTACCGCGACCTCTACGGCAGCAAGGCCGCCGACGAGAAAGGGTCCGGCAACTATCGCGGCGTCAAGAGCAGGGCGGTCGACCACGTGCTCGACGCGATGGCCGCGGCGACGACGCTCGACGAGTTTCGCGACGCCTGCCGCGCGCTCGACCGCATCGTGATGTGGGACTTCTGGCAGGTTCCCGAGCTCTACGGCAGCACCGAGGATGTCTCGTACTGGAACAAGTTCGGCATCCCGGCGGTGCGCGCCAAGTACTTCGACATCGACCTCTCGCCGACGACGACACCGCTGCTGCCGTGGCCGCTCGCAACCTGGTGGATCAAGGATGCGGCGCAGCGCCGCTGATCCATCGTCGCAACCGGAGCCGATCGCATGCTGAGCTACATCGTCAAGCGCCTGTTGCTGATGCTGCCGACCCTCTGGGGGGTCCTGACGGTCACCTTCATCGTCATCCAGTTCGTCCCCGGCGGCCCGATCGAGCAGATCATGGCCGAGGCGCGCGCCGGCGTCGGCGGCTCGGCCTACCGGGCGCGCGCCGACAACACCGCCCAGCAGATCGCCGAGCTCAAGAAGCTCTACGGCTTCGACAAGCCGGTGCACGTCCGCTACTTCGAGATGCTGAAGAACTTCGCGACCTTCGACCTCGGACGCAGCTTCATGCAGAACAAGGGCGTCTGGGAGCTGATCAAGGAGAAGCTTCCGGTCTCGATCAGCCTCGGGCTGTGGACCTTCCTGATCTCGTACCTGATCTCGATCCCGCTCGGCATCGCCAAGGCGGTCCGCGACGGCTCCCGCTTCGACACGATCAGCACGCTCTTCGTCCTCGTCGGCTACGCGATCCCCGGCTTCGTCCTCGGCGTCTTCCTGATCGTGCTGTTCGCGGGCGGCTCGTTCTGGGACATCTTTCCGCTGCGCGGCCTGACCTCGGACAACTGGGACGAGCTGTCGTGGCCGGCGCGGATCGCCGACTACTTCTGGCACCTCGCCTTGCCGCTGACGTGCCTCGTCATCGGCAGCTTCGCGATCGTCACGATGCTGACCAAGAACACCTTCATCGAAGAGATGCGCAAGCAGTACGTGCTGGTCGCGCGCGCGAAAGGGCTCCCGCACAAGAAGGTGCTCTGGAAGCACATGCTGCGCAACGCCATGATCCCGATCGTGACCGGCTTCCCCGCGGCGTTCATCGGCGCGTTCTTCTCCGGAGCGCTGCTGATCGAGAGCCTGTTCTCGCTGGACGGGCTCGGCCTCCTCAGCTACGACTCGATCGTCCGCCGCGACTACCCGGTCGTGCTCGGGTCGCTCTACCTCTTCACGCTGATCGGGCTCGTCGTCAAGCTCGTCTCCGACCTGCTGTACGTCGTCGTCGATCCGCGGGTCCAGTTCACGGCGGTCGCGAGTTGAGCGCGCTCGACACCCCGGAGCTCGGCGTCGTTCCGACCGACGGCGGCGCGCACGTCGTCGCGCCCGAAGCCGAGATGCTTTCGCCCAACCAGCGAGCGTGGCGGCGCTTCAGGCGCCACCGGCTCGGCATGTGGTCGCTCTGGATCTTCGGCGCGATGTTCGTGCTCAGCCTCGTCGCCGAGGTGCTGAGCAACGACGTGCCGCTCGTCGCGCGCTACAACGGCAAGCTCTACTTCCCGCTGGTCGACAACCCGCCCGAGGTCGAGTTCGGCGGCGATTTCCGCACGCCGACCGACTGGAGCGATCCGTTCATCGCGGCCCGCTTCGCGCAGCCGGGGAACTGGGCGATCCACCCGCCGAACCACCACTCCGCGACGTCGATCGAGTACTTCGCCAAGCCGCCGAATCCGGCGCCGCCGAGCGCCGACGACTGGCTCGGCACCGATTCGCTCGGCCGCGACGTCGTCGCCCGGCTGCTCTACGGCTTTCGCGTCAGCGTGCTGTTCGCGCTCGCGCTGACGGCGATCGGCGTCGTCCTCGGGCTCCTCGCCGGTGCGATCCAGGGCTACTTCGCGGGCCGCGTCGACCTCACGATGCAGCGGCTGATCGAGATCTGGACGTCGATCCCGGAGCTCTACCTGCTGATCATCTTCGCCTCGATCTTCCGGCCGTCGATCGGCCTGCTGCTGGTGCTGCTGTCGCTGTTCGGCTGGGTCGGCCTCTCGGATTACACGCGCGCCGAGTTCCTGCGCAATCGCTCGCTCGAGTTCGTCAAGGCGGCGCGCGCGCTCGGCCTTTCGAACGCGCAGATCATCTGGCGGCACGTGCTGCCCAACTCGCTCACTCCGGCGATCACGTTCCTGCCGTTCCGGATGAGCGCCGCGGTGCTGAGCCTCGTCGCGCTCGATTACCTCGGGCTCGGCGTTCCCGCCGACGTGCCGTCGCTCGGCGATCTCGTCCGCCAGGGCAAGGCGAACCTCGATGCCTGGTGGATCATCTTCCCGACCTTCGCGCTGCTCGTCGTCATGATGCTGCTGCTCACGTTCATCGGCGACGCGCTGCGCGACGCCTTCGACACGCGCAAGTCGTGAGCACCTCGCCGCCGCCGCTCCTCGCCGTCGAGCACCTCAGCGTGCGCTTCGGCCGCGCCACGGTCGTCGACGACGTCTCGTTCACGATCGCTGCGGCGGAGAAGTTCGCGCTCGTCGGCGAGTCGGGCTCGGGCAAGTCGATCACGGCGCTCTCGATCCTTCGCCTCGTCGACGCCGCGGTGACGACGGGCTCGGTCCGCTTCGCCGGCGCCGAGCTGCTGCAGAAATCGGAGCGCGAGATGCGCGCCGTCCGCGGCAACGACATCGCGATGATCTTCCAGGAGCCGATGACGGCGCTGAATCCGCTCTACACGATCGGCAACCAGATCGGCGAGGTGCTCGAGCAGCACGAGGCGATGCGCAAGAACGAGGCGCGGGCGCGCGCGATCGACCTCCTGCGGCGCACCGGCATCCCCGAGCCCGAGCGACGCATCGATGCGTTCCCGCACCAGCTCTCGGGCGGGCAGCGCCAGCGCGCGATGATCGCGATGGCGCTCGCGTGCCGGCCGCGCCTGCTGATCTGCGACGAGCCGACGACCGCGCTCGACGTCACGATCCAGGCGCAGATCCTCGCGCTGCTCGACGAGCTGCAGGCCGAGATGCAGATGGCGCTGCTCTTCATCACCCACGACCTCAATCTGGTGCGCCGCTTCACGCACCGGGTCGGCGTCATGGAGCGCGGCAGGCTGGTGGAGATGGGCGACACCGCCACGGTGTTCGCGGCGCCACGCCACGCCTACACCAGAAAGCTCCTCGCGAGCCGGCCCGAGCGCGCCGTCGAGCCGCTCGCCGGCGACGCGCCGACCCTGGTCGAGGGTCGCGCGATCACGGTCGACTTCCCGGCGCGCGCCGGCTGGTTCTCGACGCGCCACTTTCTCGCCGTCCGCAACGCGACGCTGACGCTGCGCCGCGGCGAGACGCTCGGCATCGTCGGCGAGTCGGGCTCGGGCAAGACGACGCTCGGCATGGCGCTGCTCGCGCTGCAGCCGATCGCCGCCGGCGAGGTGCTCGTCGACGGCGTGCGCACCGACAACGCGGCGCGCGACACGCTGCGCGCGATGCGCAGGCGCATGCAGGTCGTCTTCCAGGATCCGTTCGCGTCGCTCAGCCCGCGGATGACGGTCGGTCAGATCGTCGGCGAAGGTCTCGCCCTGCATCGGCCCGAGCTCCCGGCGAGCGAGCGCGAGGCGCTCGTCCTCGCGATGCTCGACGAGGTCGGCCTGAGCGCTCGCCACGGCGTCGCCAACGTGCTGCAGCGCTATCCGCACGAGTTCTCGGGGGGCCAGCGCCAGCGCATCGCGATCGCCCGCGCGGTCGTGCTGCGGCCCGAGGTGCTCGTGCTCGACGAGCCGACCTCGGCGCTCGACGTCTCGGTGCAGCAGCAGGTGCTTCGGCTGCTCGCCGACTTGCAGCGCCGCTACGGCATGAGCTACGTCTTCATCAGTCACGACCTCGCGGTCGTCCGCGCGATGTCGCACCGCGTGATGGTGATGAAGGACGGCGACATCGTCGAGGAGGGCGAGGCCGAGGCGCTGTTCGACGCGCCGCGCGAGAGCTACACGCGCGCGCTCCTGGCCGCGGCGCAGCTGGCTTAGCATGCACGCCCTCGTGCGAGGAGACAGCGATGATCAAGGTGAGCGTGATGTACCCGAATCAGCCGGGCGCCCGGTTCGACCAGGTGTACTACCTCGACAAGCACATGCCGATGGTGAAGGCGCGCATGGGCTCGGCGCTGAAGTTCTACGTCGTCGACAAGGGTGTCGCGGGCGGCGCTCCCGGCAGTCCGCCGCCGTACCTGTTCGTGGTGCACCTGCATTGCGCCTCGCTCGACGACTATCAGCGAGGCTTCGGTCCGCACGCCCAGGAAATCCTGGCCGACATTGCGAACTACACCGACCAGACGCCGGTCGTGCAGATCAGCGAGGTCGTCGTCGACAAGGGCTGAGCGCGAGCCGGGGCGCGGGGCGCTCGCGCCGACTCAGCCGCCGACGGGCCCGCGGGCCAGGAACTGGTGCACGAACGCGATCGCCATGCTGCCTTCGCCGACCGCTGCCGCCACGCGCTTGACCGGGCTCGAGCGCACGTCGCCGCAGGCGAAGATGCCAGGCACGCTGGTCTCGAGCAAGTAGGGGTCGCGCTGCAGCGACCAGCGGCCGGCCTTCGCGACCGTCTCGCCGGTGCACACGTAGCCGCGCTCGTCGCGCGCGATCGATGCGGGCAGCCAGCCGGTCTCGGCGTCGGCGCCGATGAACGCGAACACACCGCCGCAGGCGAGGCGCCGCACCCTCCCCGTCGAACGATCGAGCAGGTCGATCGCCGACAGCTCCTTGTCGCCGTGCGCCGCGGTCACCTCGCTGCGCAGCGCCACGTGGACGTTCGACTTGCCGCGAAGCTGCTCGACGAGGTAGTGCGACATGCTCTTCTCGAGGCTGGCGCCGCGCACGACCAGCGTCACGCTGCGCGCGTGGCTGGCGAAGAAGAGCGCCGCCTGCCCGGCCGAGTTGCCGGCGCCGATGAGGTGGATGTCGCGACCCTGCGTCGACGCCGCCTCGCTCCGCGACGCACCGTAGTGCACGCCTTTGCCGAGCAGGCGCTCGAAGCCGTCGGTGCCGAGGCGGCGCCATGACACTCCGGTGGCGAGCACGACCGTGCGCGCGCGGACGCGCTCGTCACCGTCGAGCGTGATCGTCATCGTCGCCGGGTCGACCGCGACCGCGCTGCGGGTGACGGCGATCTCGGCGCCGAGGCGGGTCGCCTGTTGCAGCGCGCGGCGCGCCAGCTCGTCGCCCGAGACTCCGGTGGGAAAGCCGAGGTAGTTCTCGATCCGCGACGAGGTCTCGGCCTGGCCGCCGGGCGCTTCGCGCTCGACGACGAGCGTGCGCAGCCCTTCGGAGGCGCCGTACACGCCGGCGGCGAGGCCGGCCGGCCCGCCGCCGACGATGACGACGTCGTAGACGCCGTCGCCAGGACGCGTCTGCAGCCCGAGGTGCTCGGCGACGTCGCGGCAACTCGCGCGGCGCAGCACGACGCCGTCGTCGCAGACCAGCACCGGCAGCTCGTCGTCGCCGACCGGCGGACCCGGCCAGCGCGTCGCGCGATCGGAGGCGTCTGCCGCGATCCAGTCGTGCGAGATCTGGTTGCGGGCGAGGAACGTGCTCAGCTCGCGCACGGTCGCGTCGTCACGCTGCCCGAGCATCAGCGCGCGCGTTCGCGGCGGCGCCGTCGCGATGCCGCGCAGCCCGCCGATGCGCTCGCTCGCCAGCGCCGCGACCTTGGTGAGCACCTCGGGGTTGGCGGCCGCGAGCGCGTGGAAGTCGCGCGCCGCGATGCTCGCCACCCGCGTCGGCTCGGTCGCGCGGTAGCTGCCCTGGAACGTCGTGCCGAAGATGATCGGCACCTCGCCGAAGATCTGGCCCGGCGCGCGCACGCCGATCACGCGCTCGATGCCGTCGATGACCTTCGTCACCTCGATGCGACCGGCGAGCACGAGGAAGAGGGCACGCTCGTCGCCTTCGTGCACGGCGTACTCGCCGCTCGCGAGACGCACGTCGCCGGCGACTTGCGCGACGCGGGCGAGGTCGTCGCCCGGCACCGACGCGAGGACGGGCGCACCGGCCAGCTCTTCGACAGCGATCATCGATCGATCCTCACGATCGCCACGCGCGTCGCCGCCGACGCGGCTGCGCGAAAGCGGCGGCATTGTGCCGCGAAGACGGCCGACTCTTCGCCGCCGTCGTCTCGACGAGCGCGGCCCGGACGGTTGGCGATACTCGCCGGACATGACGACTACCGTGAAGCGCCGCGTCGAGCCCGCCCTGGTCGTGATCCTCGCCGGCGTCGCCGCGGCGCTGCACATCGGCAAGCTCCCACCGGCGATCCCGGTGCTGCGCGACTCGCTCGGGCTGACGCTCGTGCAGGCCGGCTTCCTGCTGTCGCTGGTGCAGCTCGCCGGCATGACGGTCGGCGTCGTCTTCGGCGTCGTCGCCGATGGCCTCGGCAGCCGTCGCAGCATGACGATCGGGCTCGCGCTGCTGGCGGTCGTCAGCGCGCTCGGTGGCTTCGCGCAAGGCGTTGCGCAGTTGATGCT
>Ga0068851_10001321_pt1 | contig 10808 bp, 9 predicted proteins | sample KBSCornC12_FD_66588 | JGI IMG/M metagenome (GOLD analysis project Ga0068851, IMG submission 66588) | Corn rhizosphere microbial communities from Kellogg Biological Station, Michigan, USA - KBS Corn C1-2 | ecosystem: Host-associated > Plants > Roots > Rhizosphere > Soil ...
CCGCTCCGCGCAGCTCGGTAGATCACCGACAGCATTGTTTTCCAGCGCGGAGTGCCGAGCGCGGCCGCGGCTTCACGCAGCGAATTGGGCACGAGGCCGAGCATGTCCTGTGTCGTGCGATTAACGACCGGCAGCGCGATCAGTCCCAGCGACGCCGCACCGGCCCACGCCGAGAAGTGCCCCGAGGGCACGACCACCACCGTATAGACGAAGAGGCCGATGATGATCGACGGGGCCGACAGGAGGATATCGTTGATGAACTTTGCGGCTTCGCCGAGCCAATGGCCGCGCGAATATTCGCTCAGATACGTGCCCGCCAGGATGCCGATCGGAGTCGCAACGACCACCGCGATCACGGTCATGGCGACCGAGCCGAAGATAGCGTTGATCAGCCCGCCATCGTCGCCGGGCGGGGGCGTCGATTCCAGGAACATCTTGGGCGAGATCGCGGTGAAACCCTTGTAGAGCAGCGTGATCAGGATCGTGAACAGGAAGAACAGCCCGACCACCGCCGCGAGGGTGGCGAGGGTCATTGCGATCGAATTGCGGGCCCGGCGGCTTGCATAGCTTGCCATCGACGCCTCCTACTTCACGGCCGTGCGCGCCAGGAGCCATTTGGCCAAAGCGAGCACGCCGAAGGTGATGACGAAGAGAATGAGGCCCAGCGCGATAAGGCTCGAGGTGTACATCTCGCCGGTCGCTTCGGAAAACTCATTGGCGATGGTCGCCGAAATGGTCGTCGCGGGCGCCAGCAGCGAGGCGGAGATGTTGTGTGAATTGCCGATGACGAAGGTCACCGCCATCGTCTCGCCGAGCGCGCGGCCGAGCCCCAGCATGACGCCGCCGACGAGGCCGACGCGGCAATAGGGGATGATGATCGAGCGCACGACTTCCCACGTGGTCATCCCCATGCCGTAAGCGCTCTCGCGCAGCAGCGTCGGCGTCGTCTCGAACACGTCGCGGGTGATCGAGGTGATGAAGGGCAGCACCATGATCGCGAGGATGATGCCCGCGGTGAGCAACCCGATGCCATAGGGTGCGCCGCCGAAGAGCAGGCCGATCACGGGCAATTTGCCAACTGATCCAATGAGCCACGGCTGGATCGTCGTCTGCAGGAATGGCGCGAGAAAGAAGAAACCCCAGAGGCCATAGATGATCGAGGGAATGCCGGCGAGCAGCTCGATGGCGATGCCGATCGGGCGGCGCAGCGCTTGCGGGCAGAGCTCGGTCAAAAAGATCGCGATACCGAAGCTCACCGGGATGCCGATGATCATGGCGATCAGCGAGGTGATGATCGTGCCGTAAATCGGCGCCAGCGCCCCGAAGATTTCCTTCACAGGGCTCCAGCGCTGGGTCCATAGGAACGACGGACCGAAATTCGACAGCGCGGGCCAGGCGCCGATCAGCAGCGAGACGATCACACCGAGGAGCAGCACGACGACCAGCGCCGCAGAACCGAGCGTCAGCCAGAGGAAGAAGCGATCCTGGATGACGGCATTGCGGGCCTTGCTCAGCGCCACTGCGTGCGCCTTGCCGTCCACCGTTTCCGTCATGACCGCCATGTGACTACCCCGGATGTATCGAAGGAGCGGGCACTCCGGCGCCCGCTCCGAAACTAACCCACGCTTACTTGCCGGCGAACACCGGCTTACCGCCGGCCTGGATGGCCGACCACGATGTCTCGACCAGCGCGACAACGCTGTCCGGGATCGCGACGTAGTCGAGCGCCTTGGCCTGGTCCTTGCCGTTCTTGTACGCCCAGTCGAAGAACTTCAGCGCTTCGCCAGCGGCCGCTGCATCATCGGGAGCCGAGTGGATAAGCACCCAGGTCGAGGCCGCGATCGGCCAGGAATTGTCGCCCGGCTGGTTGGTGATGATCAGGTTGAAGTTCTTCGCATTCGCGAAGTCGGCGTTCGAGGCCGCGGCGGCGAACGTATCGAGCGAGGGCGCCACGGTCTTGCCGGCGGCGTTGACCATCTTGGCGTAGCTCAGATTGTTCTGAGTGGCGTAGGCATATTCGACATAGCCGATTGCACCGGCGGTCTGCTTGACGGTGTTGGCAACGCCTTCGGAGCCCTTGGCGCCGATGCCGACCGGCCACTCGACTGCCGTGTCGGAACCGACATTGTTCTTCCAGTCGTCGGATTCCTTGCTGAGGTAGTCAGTGAAGTTGAAGGTCGTGCCCGACCCGTCCGACCGGTGGGCGACGACGATCGGAGCCGAGGGCAGCGTCAGCGAGGGGTTGAGCGCCTTGATCGCGGCGTCGTCCCAGGAGGTAATGGTGCCGGCGAAAATGCCCGCAGTGGTCTTGCCGTCGAGCACGAGGTCGCCCGGCTTGATGCCGTCGATGTTCACGATCAGCACGATGCCGCCCATCACCATCGGGAACTGCACGAGGCCGTTCTTGGCGAGGTCGTCATCGGAAAGCGGTTTGTCGGTCGCGCCGAAGGTGACGGTCTTGGCTTCGACCTGTTTGATGCCGCCGCCCGAACCGATCGACTGATAATTGAGGCCCGTGCCGGTCGCGGTCTTGTAGGCATCGGCCCACTTGGCGAACACGGGGTAGATGAAGGTCGAGCCGGCGCCGGAGATATCGGCGGCAAAAGCGGCCCCGGTGAAGGCCACAGCGACGGCGGCCGCGGCAATGCCGCTCAGGATTGCGTGCTTCATGTCTTGTCCCTTTCGACGAGAGATCGGGGCAGTACCCCCTGCAGGCTGGCCGGATGCCATGGCCTGTTAGGGGCGAGTCCTATGCGGCGCACACTCAGCTTTTATGTCAGTTCAGCGACGTGTTTGTGACAGGTTAACTGGCTGTCCTGTCGAGACAATTCCGACAGCTACTTGTTGAGAAGCACTTCAACCCGTGTGCCCTCGCCCGGCCGCGAGCGGATCGACAGCTGGCCGCGATGGCGGTTGACGATGTGCTTGACGATGGCGAGCCCGAGGCCGGTGCCCTTTTTCTTGCGGCTCGACTCCGCATCGACGCGGTAGAAGCGCTCGGTGAGGCGCGGCACGTGCTCGGAGGCGACGCCAGCGCCGTGGTCGGTGATGGTCAGCGCGTAGTCGTATCCCGCCCGCCCGGTTGAGACGGACATCTCCACGCGGCCGCCCTCGCCACCATATTTGATGGCGTTGTCGAGGAGGTTCTCGATGACCTCGTGCAGTTCGCCCGCGTCCCCGGTCACGATCGCCGGAACGGCATCGATGGTGATTGCAACCGCGGCTTCCGCCGCCTGCGTTTCGAAGCCATCGCGAACGTCCGAGAGCAGCTTTGCCAGATCGACCTGCCCTGTTGGCCGCATGTGCTGGCGCAACTCGATGCGGCTCAGCGAGAGGAGATCGTCGATCAGCGCCGACATACGGGCTGCCTGCTGGCGCATGATGCCGAGAAAGCGGGTGCGCGCCGTGTCGTCCCTGGCGGCGGGGCCCAGCAGCGTATCGATGAAGCCGACGAGCGAGGTGAGCGGCGTGCGCAGCTCGTGGCTCGCATTGGCGATGAAGTCCGACCGCAATTGCTCGAGGCGCTTCTGGTCAGTGAGGTTCTGGAGCGTCACCGAGAGCATTCCCTCGCCGCCCGGCAGCGTCGCGATATGGGCGCGATGCCAGGTTTCGTTGGGCACTGTCTGATGCATCTCGACCGATTGAGCGGTGCCATCGCGACGGACGGAATCGATCGCGTTCACCAGCGCCGGATTGCGGAGCGCGAGCGTCACGACGCCGCCGTCGGACACCGAGGGGAACTCAGCGATGGCTGGCGGATTGCGGTGCAGCACCACGGCACGGCGGTCGAGGATCAGGCAGGGATCGCTGAGAGCATCGGCAAAGCCCGCCAAGAGCTCGAGACGCTGCGATCCACTTATGGGCTCGGCCATATCGGCTCCGGTTGGGCGGGCGGTAACTCAGTTCCTGGCGCGCACTTGCCACAAAAGCGGACGGGATGCACGCTCGTCCACAAGGAGAAACGCCCATGGCCGACGCGCCGCAAACTTTCGACATCGAGGATCCAGTTCTGCCCAAATGGGTCCGGAAGGGCGCGCTGGGGTCGGGTGGATATCCCTATTCCGAGCGCCTCGACGACGACGTCTATCTCAAGGCTCTGAGGAAGCTTCAGCTCGAGCTGGTCAAACTCCAGACACACATGCTCAAGACCGGCAGCCGCATGGTCATTCTGTTCGAGGGCCGCGACGCCGCCGGCAAGGGCGGATCGATCGACACGTTCCGCGAGCACCTCAACGGCCGCTACTGGACCGACGTTGCGCTTCCCCGGCCCTCCGATCGCGAACGCACGCAATGGTATTTCCAGCGGTATGTGGACTGGCTCCCCGCGGCGGGCGAGACGGCGCTCTTCGACCGCTCCTGGTACAACCGGGCCGGAGTGGAGCTGGTCATGGGATTCTGCACCCCGGAGCAGACGGCGGACTTCCTCGACGAGGCACCGCGCTTCGAACGTATGCTGGTGCGGGATGGCATCCATCTGTTCAAGTTCTGGCTCGCGATTGGCCGCGAAATGCAGCTCAAGCGTTTCCATTCGCGGCGTCACGACCCGCTCAAGCAGTGGAAGATTTCCGACATCGACATTGCGGCCCTCGGCAAGTGGGACAGCTATACCGACGCGGCGCATCGCATGCTGCGGGCAACGCACAGCGACATGACGCCCTGGCGCGTCGTCCTCGCCAACGACAAGCGCCGCGCCCGCCTCGAGATCATGCGCTCCGTCCTCGTCGCCACCGACTACGAGGGCAAGAACGAAAGCGCGGTTGGCGAGATCGACGAGAAGATCGTCGTCGACCCGGAGCGCTTCATCGCGCAGCACTCGAACGCCTAGCGACCCGTCGCTTCGAGCACTGTCAGGACTACCCCGTTGAGGTTGCGAAGCACATCCTCATTGGTCACGCGAATGACAGCAAATCCTCTGGCCCGCATGAATCAATCTCTTTGCTCGTCGTATTCTGGTCGATCATGCGCCCAGCCATCGACCTCGATGACGAGCTTTGGGTGACGGCAAAGGAAGTCCGCGTAGTATGGGCCGAGCGGGACCTGCCGTCGAAAATGCAGATCATGCGCCCGTAATTGTCGCAGCGCGTTCCACAGGGCCGCCTCGGCGGGAGGCATACTCTTGCGAAGATCTCTCGCTCTCTGGCTGGTCATATTCGAAGGCTAGCAAACGGAGTTAGCTCGGTCTCCCTCCCCTTGCTAATTCGCTTCGCTCATAGCGCGCCGCCCTCCCCTCTCGGGAGAGGGAGAAGCGGCACCGACGGTTGATCGAGCCGATTTCCACACCTGCCCGCGGCCCTTGTGTGTCGGTTGTTTGACAGTGTCAGAAAAAGCGAATCAACTCGCGTTTTGACCGGTTGGTCAACCTCTTGGGGGCTGGCCGGAGCGGGTGTTCGAGCGTCGGCGCCCGCGTTCGGGGGAAGGCATGGGCAACGCAGCGATACCGCGCTTCGGCGCGGATCTTGTTGCGCCGGTCAGAGTGGTCAATGCGCACGGCGCTGGCCCCTTCGCGCTCGTTTGCGACCATGCGAGCAACCGCATCCCGTCGCGCTATGGCGATCTCGGATTATCGCCGAGCGACAGGATCCGGCATATCGCGTGGGATCCCGGAGCGCTGGGCGTGTCGCTGGCGCTGTCGGCCCTGCTGGATGCGCCGATCGTCCATTCGACCGTGTCGCGGCTGGTGATCGACTGCAACCGCTTCACGACCTCCGACACTCTCATCGCAGAGAGCTCGGAAGACACGCCGATCCCGGGCAATATCGGGATCAGCGCTGCGGATCGCGCTGATCGGATTGCGAATTATCATGCGCCGTTTCATGCAGCCATCGATCGATTGCTCGCCGAGCGGGAGGCCACGGGCCGCCAGACGATTCTTGTCTGCATGCATTCGTTCACGCCGGTCTTTCGCGCCGTAGCGCGGCCCTGGCCTATCGGCATCCTGCCGCCACCCGACGACGGCTACAGCCGCGGCGTGTTCGATGCGCTCAAGCGCGAGCTGCCGGACGCCGAGATTGGATGGAACCAGCCTTACGCGAGCGGCGCAGGCGTCTCCTATACGGTCGACCATCACGGGGCGGGGCGCCCGTCGGTCATGGTCGAAATCCGCAATGATGAAATTCTCGAACCCAACGGCGTCGCCCTCTGGGCGGCCCGGCTGGCACGGGCACTGGAGGCAGCGCGGGTCGCGCTGCAGGGCGACCCGGCACATCTCTCCTTACCGCGTCGCGGGGGAATAGGCTTGGAAGGAAGGGACTAACCAATGAGCATGGAACACCACGAGGATAAGAAGATCCTTCACTCAATGGGCTACGCCCAGGAGCTCTCACGGCGAATGGGACTATTCTCCAATTTCGCCATCTCGTTTTCTATTATCTGCATCCTCTCGGGCGGCATCAATTCGCTGGCGCAGGCAACCTCGGGTGCCGGCGGCGCCGGCGTGGGCATCGGCTGGCCGCTCGGCGTGGTCATGTCGGGCGTTTTCGCCATCTGCATGGCGCAGATCTCCTCCGCCTATCCCACAGCCGGTGGTCTTTATCACTGGGGGTCCATTCTGGGGAACCGGTTCACCGGATGGGTCACCGCTTGGTTCAACCTGCTCGGACTGGTCACGGTGCTTGGCGCCATTAATGTGGGTACCTACACCTTCTTCATCTCGGCCTTCGCACCTGAGCTCAACGCCGTCGGCTTCCAGAACAACCTCGTCACGGAGATCATCTTCCTTGTGGTGATCACTGGTGCGATGGCGCTTATCAACCACCTCGGCATCAAGCTGACCGCTTTGCTGACTGACATCTCCGGATACCTGATCCTTGCGACTGCGGTGGTACTGACAATCGTTTGTCTGCTTGCGACGAAGACCTGGGATTTCAGCCGGCTATGGACCTTCTCGAACTACTCCGGCGATGCCGGTGGCGGTGTATGGCCTCAGGTCGATGGCACCTGGGTGTTCCTGCTCGGACTGCTGCTGCCCGTCTACACCATCACGGGATATGACGCCTCGGCCCACACGTCAGAGGAGACCAAGGGCGCGGCCCGTACGGTACCCAATGGCATGGTGCAGTCGGTGCTCTGGTCGGGCGTGTTCGGCTGGGTCATGCTCTGCGCCTTCGTCCTGATGGTCCCGGACATGAAGGAGGCCGCGGCGCAAGGCTGGAACGTCTTCTTCTGGGCGATGGACGCCAACGTGAACTACGTCGTCAAGGAGATCCTCTACATCGCGATCTTCATTTGTCAGCTGCTGTGCGGCCTTGCGACCGTCACTTCGGCATCGCGCATGATCTTCGCGTTCTCCCGCGACGGTGGACTGCCGTTATCCAAGGCGCTGTCGACCGTCAGCGTCAAGTACCGCACGCCCGTTGCGGCGATCTGGACCGCGTCGATCCTGGCCGTGCTGTTCGTTTGGTTGGCGACCGCGGTGTCGATCGCCGGCACCTCGGCCTATACCATCGTGGTCTCGTGCACCGTCATCTTCCTGTTCTTCTCTTTCATCATCCCGATCGTCCTCGGGGTGTTTGCATGGGGAACCAGCAAGTGGCCGTCCATGGGCCCGTGGAACATCGGCAGGGGGCCCTATGTGGTGGTCGCGGTGCTCGCGGTGATCTCGATGATCCTGATCTTCGTGATCGGCATCCAGCCGCCCAACCAGTGGGCCCTCTACATCACCATCGGCTTCGTGGTGATCACTGCAATCGTCTGGTTCGCCTTCGAGAACCGCCGCTTCCAGGGGCCACCAGTCGGCGATCTCATCAAGAAGAAGCAGGCCGAGATCGCGGCGATCGAGGCCAAGTTCGGCGAGGCGTAAGGGCGCCTTCAACCATCGAGGCCGCGGGACACAACCCGCGGCCTTTTCAATCATAAGACTTCAGGGAGACTTCAATGGCCTACACGCTCGCGCAGCTCAAAGCCGATGTCGCGGCCGGCACCATCGACACCGTGCTCTGCTGCTTTCCGGACATGCAAGGGCGGCTGATCGGCAAGCGGTTCCAGGCCGAGTTCTTCCTCGAGAGCGCGGTCGATGAAACTCATGGCTGCGACTACCTGCTCGCCAACGACATGGATATGGAGCCCGTGCCCGGCTACGAGGCCGCGAGCTGGGAAAAGGGCTATGGCGATTTCGTCTTCAAGCCGGATTTGACGACCCTGATGAAGGCCGCCTGGCTCGAGGGCACGGCGATCGTTCTTTCGGACCTCGTCGATCACCACCACCACGAGCCTATTCCGCACAGCCCGCGCGCGGTGCTCAAGGCGCAGCTGGCGCGGCTCGAAAAAATGGGCCTCACCGCGAACTTCGCGTCCGAACTCGAATTCTATCTCTTCGACGAGGACTACCGCTCGATCTACGACAAGGGGTTCCGCAACCCCAAGACGGCCGGCTACTACATCGAGGACTACCACATCTTCCAGACGACCAAGGAAGAGGGCGTGATGCGCGCGCTGCGCAAGCAGCTGACGGCCTCGGGCATTCCCGTCGAGAACAGCAAGGGCGAATGGGGTCCGGGCCAGGAAGAGATCAACGTCAAATACACGGACGCTCTCACGATGGCCGACCGCCACGTCATCCTGAAGCATGCCACCAAGGAGATCGCGTATCTCCAGGGTAAGGCCGTCACCTTCATGGCCAAGTGGGATTTTGGCCTCGCGGGCTCCTCGAGCCACATCCACATGTCGCTCGCCAAGGGTGGCAAGAACGTCTTCGTCGAGCCCAAGGATCCGCTCGGAATGTCGCCGATGATGAAGTCGTACATGGCGGGGCTCCTCACCTATGCCGGCGACATCACCTATTTCCTCGCGCCCTACATCAATTCCTACAAGCGCTTCCAGGTCGGCACGTTCGCGCCGACCAAAGCGATCTGGAGCCGCGACAACCGCACCGCCGGCTTCCGGCTCTGCGGCGAAAGCACCAAGGGCGTGCGCGTCGAGTGCCGCATCGGCGGCGCCGACCTCAACCCCTATCTCGCCTTCGCGGCGCTCATCGCCGCTGGCCTCAAGGGGATTGACGACAAGCTCGAGCTCGAGGCGCCGTTCACCGGCGACGCCTATTTCGGCAAGAAGCTGCGCGAAGTGCACAAGACGCTACGCGACGCGACGACGGCCCTCAAGAAATCAAAGATGCTTGCAGACGCCTTCGGCCAGAAGGTCATCGACCACTACGTCCATACCGCCGAGTGGGAGCAGTTCGAATATGACCGCCGCGTCACCGATTGGGAGTTGAAGCGCGGGTTCGAGAGGTCGTAAACACCGCCAGCATTTCCTCATAGGTGACGACATGACCGAGACGGTCAAAATCATCTCGCCCGTGGATGGGCGGGTCTATGCCGAACGCCCGGTAGCCAGCGCCGCCGAGATCGAAGCCGCGATCGGCAAGGCCAAGGCCGCGCGCAAGGCGTGGGGCGAGGTGACAATTCGCGAGCGGGCAAAGTTTCTCTCGCATTTCGTCGACGCGATCCTGGGCAAGAATGATGAGATCGTGCCAGAGCTCGCCTGGCAGATGGGCCGCCCCATCCGCTACAAGAACGAAATGCGGGGCCTCGAAGAGCGTTCGCGTCATATGATCGCGATCGCCGAGCATGAGCTCGCCCCCTCTCTCAGACCCGAGAAACCCGGCTTTCGCCGCTGGATCGCGCGCGAGCCGATGGGCATCGTGATGGTCATTGCGCCCTGGAACTATCCGTTCCTCACCGCCTGCAACTCGATCGTGCCGGCACTGATGGCCGGCAACGCCGTGATCCTCAAGCATGCGAGCCAGACGCTGCTGGTCGGCGAGCGCTTCGCCGAAGCCATGAAGGCTGCCGGCCTGCCCGACGGGCTCTTCCAGAACCTCGTTCTATCGCACGGCGATACGGAAAAGCTGATCGCCTCGGGCTCGATCGACCATGTCAATTTCACCGGCTCCGTTGAAGGCGGCAAGCGCATCGAGCGCGCCGCGGCGGGGACATTCGCTTCGCTCGGGCTCGAGCTCGGCGGCAAGGACCCTGCCTATGTGCGACCCGATGCCAAGCTCGATTACGCCATCGAAAATCTGGTCGACGGCAGCTTCTTCAATTCCGGCCAGTCCTGCTGCGGCGTCGAACGCATCTATGTGCACCGAGATGTGTACGACAGTTTCGTCCGCGGCTTCGTCGAAAATGCGAGGGGCTGGACGCTGGGCAATCCGCTCGATGCCGACACCGTCGTCGGCCCCATGGCCGCGCCGAAATTTGCCGATCTCGTGCGCGAGCAGACGGCCGAGGCGCTGCGCAAGGGTGCGACGGCGCATCTCAAGACCCAATATAAGGGCGACATGGCCGGCTCGCCCTATCTCGCGCCGGAGGTGCTCACCAACGTCAATCACCAGATGGCGGTGATGCGCGAAGAAAGCTTCGGCCCCGTGGTCGGCATCATGAAAGTTGCCGACGACGAGGAAGCGATCACGCTGATGAACGACAGCCCCTACGGCCTCACCGCCTCGATCTGGACCGACGACCTCGACGCCGCCGCACGCATCGGTGCCAGGGTCGAGACCGGCACGGTCTACGCCAATCGCTGCGACTATCTCGATCCAGCCCTCGTGTGGACCGGAGTCAAGGACACCGGCAAAGGCGGCGCGCTGAGCGAGATCGGCTACCACAATCTCACGCAGCCCAAATCCTATCACTTCAAGATCGTGTAACGAGCATGGCCATCAAGTCGAACTGGAACTACCCCACCGCCATCCGCTTCGGCGCCGGCCGCATCGCGGAGCTGCCCGATGCGCTGAAGGCCGTCGGCATCAAGAACCCGCTATTCGTGACCGATGCCGGTCTCATCAATCTGCCCGTCACGCAAAATGCGCT
>Ga0068851_10001346_pt1 | contig 10739 bp, 8 predicted proteins | sample KBSCornC12_FD_66588 | JGI IMG/M metagenome (GOLD analysis project Ga0068851, IMG submission 66588) | Corn rhizosphere microbial communities from Kellogg Biological Station, Michigan, USA - KBS Corn C1-2 | ecosystem: Host-associated > Plants > Roots > Rhizosphere > Soil ...
TTGACGACCGCAAACTTGTTGCGCCCGACATTTGCGCACGGTTGACGGGCAAATCATTCCACAAAAAACGGGAGCACAAAAATGTTGTCGAGAAGGAAATTCCTGAAGACAGGCGCCCTTGCGGGGGCGGCGGCATTCGCGCCGGGCGCGCTGATGTTCGCAGGCAAGGCGCTTGGCCAATCAGTGACCGCGGGCCTCAACCCGAGCCAGATTCCGCAGTTCGTGCAACCTCTCACCAATCCGCTGGCGCCGGGCTACATCCTCCAGCCCGATGTAGCCGGGGGCAGCAACTTCACCATCAACATCACCGAGTTCACCGGGGACCTCGGGCTCGTGAACTCGAACGGCACGCCGCTGGCGACCCGCCTGTGGGGTTACGGAACCGCGTCGCAGCAGCCGACGTTCCCCGGCCGCACGTTCGAAGTGCAACGCAACCGTTCCATCACGGTCACCTACGTCAACAAGCTGGTCGACGCCAACGGCAACGCGCTGCCGAACCGCATGCCGGTGGACACCACGCTCGACTGGGCCAACCCCGGTGCGATCGGCGGCCTCACGCCGGTGCCCGCGGTCGCGCACCTGCACGGCGGCGATTCGCAATACCTTTCCGACGGCCTGCCCGATGCGTGGGCGACACCCTTCCAGGGCCAGGACGGCGCCATTGCCCCGAACGGCGCGACCATCAACGGCCCGCAGAGCGGCCGCCTGTTCTCCAAGCCGTACACCTACGAGAACCTGCAGGAAGCCGCGACGATGTGGTACCACGACCACGCGCTCGGCATCACCCGCACCAACGTGTACATGGGCCTCGCGGGCTTCTACATCCTGCGCGACGTGAACGAGAACGCGCTGCGCTCCTCGAACGTGCTGCCTTCGTTCCCGTACGAAGTGGGCCTGCTGATGCAGGACCGCACGTTCACCGCCGACGGCAACCTGTTCTACCCGTCCACCGCGCAGGGCAACCTGCCCAACCCCACGCACCTGCCCGAGTTCTTCGGCGAGTTCGTGCTGGTGAACGGCAAGGTGTGGCCCAAGATGGACGTGGAGCCGCGCAAGTACCGCCTGCGCGTGCTCGATGGCTCGGACGCGCGCTTCTACGAGATGCGCTTCGAGATCTTCCCGAAGGACGCACAGATCGTCCCGGGCAAGGGCACGCCGGTGCCGTTCTTCGTGATCGGCACGGAGCTGGGGATGCTGGACACGCCGGCCGTGCCGGAAGTCAACGGCGCGCCGGGCGTGCTCCTGATCGCCCCGGGCGAGCGCTACGACGTGATCGTCGACTTCACCAACGTGCCTGCGGGCTCGCGCGTGGTGGTGACGAACACGGCGCGCGCGCCCTATCCCGGCGCGCACCTGCCCTCGCAGGGCACGACGGACCGCATCATGGCGTTCGATGTCACGCTGCCGCGCTCCGCCATCGCGAACGCGAGCGTGGGCCTCGGCACCAACCTGCGTCCGGTGCTCGGTCCGCTGGCCCCGGTGAATACGGCGAACGTCCCGGTCCGCCGCATCGTGCTCTTCGAAGGCACGGACCGCTTCGGCCGCCTGCAGACGATGATCGGGCCGGTCGACCGCGATCCGGCGACGGGCCAGCTCGGCACGCTCACGTTCAAGGATCCGATCACCGAACGTCCGGCGCTGGGCGCGACCGAAGTCTGGGAGTTCCACAACACGACCGAAGATGCGCACCCGATCCACATGCACCTCGTGGATTACCGCATCGTGAGCCGCCAGCCGTTCACCGGCACGCTCACGCCCAAGGTGAACAGCGACGCCTCCAACGGCGCGATCCTCGGCAACATCGCGCTGGCGGGTCCCGCGCGCGCACCCGGCGCATACGAGGGCGGCAAGAAGGACACCGCCGTGATGTACCCGGGTGAGATCACGCGCGTGCTGGTGACCTTCCGCCGCCGCGGCGAGTACGTGTACCACTGCCACATCCTCTCGCACGAAGACCACGAGATGATGCGGCCCTACCAGGTCGTCTGACCTCTCGCGCGGCCGCCGGTCAGGGCACGATCCATTCGTCCCTGACCGGCGTCACGCGCTTGTCCTGCGGCGACACGAAGCGCACGAGGTAAGCCCCCTTCGAGCTGAAGCGCTGGCCGGGCCCGAGGCTGAAGCGCGGGAACGCCTCCGGAGCGGGCGCGTTGCCCATCGCCGTCGGGTAGTTCTCGATCGTCTCGACGAGATAGTCGCGCATGAACTTGCCGTTCATGCGCAGCAGGCTTTCGGAGACCACGTTGCACGCGGCGAGCGTATTGCCCTGCAGCCGCATGTCGCCGGCCTTGAGGTGATGCTGCGCAAGCCACGGCTTCAGGTTGCGATCCATGCGCAGCTTCCAGCGCGCGGCCGCGTCGTACGGATAGCTCATCTGCGCCACGGCCTTCCACGCCGGGTTGAGCGGCGCTTCCTCGAGACCCGCGAGCAGCCCCGAGACGAGCACGAGCGTGCCCTTGGGCGGCGCCGGTACGCGCTTCATGAGCGCCGCGAGCTCCTCGGGCGACTGCCACAGGATGAGGATGTCGTCCTCGCCGAGCTTCGAGACATCCTTCTCGTCCTCCTCGAGCTGGATGCCGGCGTCGTAGAGCGAATCGAGCACGAGCGAGCCCCCGCGGGAGGCCGCGCCCTTGCCGATGACCTGCATCACGCGCGGAACCGGACGCTCGCCGTGGCGGCGCTTCACCTCCGACATGAAGACGGTGGCCTCGAGCTCGACGCCGCGGAAGAAATAGAACGTGTACCACCCGGGCACGCGCGAGCCCGGCACGATCACGTTGGGAAAGAGGCACGGCACCGACTGCGCTTCGCAAAAGCGCTGCACCGGCGCCCAGTCGATGCCGCCGATGCCGGAAAGCACGGCGAACACCGGCTCGCGGGCGTTGCGCTCGCGCAACTGCCCGGGCCACGTCGCGGTCGGTCCCTGCAGTGTCCACTCGTGCAACTGCCACTCCGGGTGATCGGCCGCGCAGGCGCGCAGGACGCCCAGGTATTCGTCGCGCTGCTGCGGCGAGGCATCGGGCGTGATCACGGTGGCGACCTGCACGCGATTGCCCACGACGCCCGCGGAGGGCTGCGCCGAGAGCGTGTGCAGGTAAGCGACGAGCGCTTTCATGTCCGCGTCGGCCAGCGCGTAGCGCGGCATCAGGTCCTTCAGCGGCTCACCGGCGGGATTCACGCCCTCGCGGATGGCGCGTGCCAGCGTTGCATCGTCATATGCAGGGCGCGTGCGAAACGGATAGTCGCGGAACTCCATGCCCGGCGCACGGCGGCCTGCGGGCGTCGGCACCGCCTTTTCGAACAGCACCGGCCCGGACACGGGTGGCGTCACGACCGCGCCTTCGGAGACCCCGAGGCCGCTGCGCTGGTGGCAGTTCGCGCACGCGGCGGCGGCGCCCTCGACGGCATCGCTGCCGGCTCGCTTCGCCTCGAGCGGGCCGCCCGTGGTGAGGACACCGTCGCGGTAGATCGCGCGCCCTGCATTCACGAGGTCGTCGTCGGGCGCTGCGAGTGCGGCGCCTGCGAACAGCGCGAGTATTGTGAGCAACAGGATTCTTTGCATGGTCATGCCACCGCCGAGAGGCGTTCGATGAGTTTCAGGCGTTGCACCTTACCAGAAGGGCCGCGCGGCAATTCGTCGACGATCGTGATCGCCTTGGGCGCCTTGAAACGCCCCAGCCGCTCGATGCAGAAGTCGCGCAGCTCCGCGGCCGAGATCGCCGCGCCCGGCCGCAGGATCACGCAGGCGGCGACCTCCTGCCCGTAGTGCCGGTCGGGAATGCCGACCGCGGCCGCGTCGAGCACGGCCGGATGGCGCAGCAGCACCTCGTCGATCTCGCGCGGCGCGATGTTCTCGCCGCCCTTGATGATCAGCTCCTTGATGCGGCCCGTGACGAAGAAGAACCCGTCGGCGTCGCGAATGCCGAGGTCGCCGGAGCGCAGCCACCCGCCGGGGAAGAACGCCGCCGCCGTGGCGGCCGGGTCCTTGTAGTAGCCCGGCGTGACCTGGGGGCCGCGGATCGCGATCTCGCCCGCGGTGCCGTTGGCCACCTCGCGTCCCCGCTCGTCGACGATGCGCGCCTCGCAGCCCGAGGGCCGTCCCACCGAGCCCAGCTTGCGCAGCTCCGGCTCGTACGGATTGGAGAATGCCGGCGCCACGGTTTCCGTGAGGCCCATCGTCTCGATCACGCCGATGCCGAACTTGCCCTCGAAGCCGCGCAGCAGCTCGGGGGCGAGCGGCGCCGAGGCCGAGCGGCAGAAGCGGATGCGCGCGAGCGCCTCGCGCGGTGGCACTGCGCCCTCGAGCAGGTAGCTCACCATGGTCGGCACGACGTTGAGCCACGTGCACTCGCAGCCGATGGCGAGCTCCCAGAAGCGCGCGGCGGAGAACCTGGGCGGCATGGCGAGCGATCCCCCATGCGCGAGCGGCGCCAGCATGGTCACGGCGAACGCGTTGATGTGATAGAGCGGCAGCACGCCGGTCACGCGGTCCTGCGGACCGAGCCGATGCTCGGCGCCGATGGCATGAGCGTTGGCGGCCAGGTTGGCCTGCGTGAGCATCACGCCCTTGGGCACGCCGGTCGTGCCCGAGGTGTACATGAGCAGCGCGAGATCGAGCGGATCCGGGCGCGGCGGCTCGATCGCGGCATCCGCCTCGCGCTCGCCGGCCAGCCGCTCGCCATCGGGATCGGCTTCGATCACCGTGATGACCCGCCCGATGCCCTTCACCAGCTCGCGCACGCGCGCGGCCCATTCGGGCGCCGCGACCACGACCGTGCAATCGGAATGGTCGAGCACGTAGCGCATCTGCTCCGGCTGCGAGAGGAGGTTCACCGGGTTCACGCAGAAGCCCGCGGACATGGCGCCGAGGAGGATGCGCAACGTGGCGAGGCCGTTGGGCATCACGATGGAGACGTGCGCGCCGGGGGCGGCACCTTCGCGCGTGAGAAGCGCGGCCACGCGGTTGCAGGAGGCGCGCAGCTCCGCGAACGTGAGCGTCCGGCGTGTCTCGCTCGCGACGAAATACGTCGCATCCGGGCGCTGGACGGCCTGGGATTCGACGAGATCGCGGACGGTCATCGTCCCCATCGCGCGAAGTAGCCGCCGAGCAGGTCGTCCACGCTCGGGACGCGCTCCGGAATGGGACGCGCCACGCGGGTGATGTTCATGTAATGCCGCACGTTGAGGTTGTCGGAGAAGTTGTTCCGGCCCCACGTGCCGCATCCCATCGAGAGCGAGACGGGCAGCCCGTTGGAGAAGCTGCCGCCGTTGGCCACGACGTGCACCTGGTTCACGATCACGCGCGCCACGGGCAACGTGAGGCCGAGATCCACGGCGCGCGCCTCGATCTTCGTGTGCAGCGAGACGGAGTGGCCCGCGCCCTGGAAGCCGTAGATGCGCCGCACCAGCTCCTTCGCATGCTCGAAGTCACGGGCTCGATAGATCGTGAGCACGGGGCTCAGCTTCTCGCCCGAGAAGCGATGCGCGGGCCCGACGCCCTCCTCGTCCACCATCAGCACCTTCGCCTGTCGCGCGGCCGCATCCGCGAGCCCCGCACGCTGCGCGATGGCGCTCGCCGACTGCCCGATCACCGCGCTGGAGAGCTTGCCATCGGGCCACATCAGCGTTTCCAGCCGCTGCCGGTCCGTGCCGGCGACGCGCACGCAACCGTGGCGCGCGAGCGCGGCGAGCATGCGATCGGCCACGGCCTCCACCAGCACGAGGCTGTTTTCCGACGAGCAACTGGTCGCGTTGTCGAAGGTCTTCGACTGCACGATCTTCGCCGCCGCGTCGTCGACATCCGCAGTCTCGTCGACGATCGAGGCGACGTTGCCGGCCCCCACGCCGAAGGCGGGCGTGCCGCTCGCATAGGCGGCGCGTACGTTCGCCTGCGAGCCTGTCGCCACGACGAGGTCGCACTGGCGCATGAGCTCCGCGGTGGCGTCCTTCGTGACCGGCGCGGGCAGCATCTGCACCAGGTCCCGCGGCGCGCCGATGCGATCGAGGCCTTCATGGATGAATTCGATGAGGCGCGCGCAAGTGGACACGCCCTTCGGCGACGGCGCCACGATCACCGCGTTGCGCGCCTTCAGGCTGTTGATGATCTTGTTCGCGGGCGTGGCGGCCGGGTTCGTGGACGGCGTCACGGCGCACACCACACCCACGGGCCGGCCGATCTCGACGATGCCGGTCACCGGATCGTCGCGCATCACGCCGACGGTCACGAGGCCGTGCAGGTCGCGCAGCAGCCCGAGCGTCTTGCGGTGGTTCTTGAGGACCTTGTCCTCGACGTCGCCGATGCCGGTATCGCGCACCGCCATTTCCGACAGCTCGCGGTTGCGCGCGGGCTCGAGGATGGCCCAGGCGGCCGCGGCCACGACATCGTCCACGCGCGCCTGGTCGTAGCCCTCGGCCACCGCCTGGGCGGCACGCGCGCGGGAAACGAGGGCCGCCACGGCCTCCGCCACCGGGGACTTCGCATGCGTCGTGGCGATGCTCATGGGTTCGCCTCCGGGATCGCGGCATCGGCGCGCGCCTCGCGATCGCGCAGCGCCTGTCGCAAGCCGCGCCAGAGCGGCCACGCGAGCGCGGCGAACGTCAGCAGCATGACGACGCCGCTGATGGGGCGCGTGAAGAACACAGTCCAGTCGTTGCTGTAAGCGATCATGCTGGTCATGAAGGAATTCTCCGCCACGGGGCCCAAGATGCAGCCGAGCACCATCGGCGCGATGGGAAAACGGAAGCGCTCGAAGAGGTAGCCCAGGATGCCGAAGGCGACGATCATCCAGAGATCGGTCACGCTGTTGCGCGCGCTGTATGCGCCCACGAAGCAGAAGAGCGCCACGAAGGCAGACGTCGCCGCCTCGGGCAGCCTCAACACGGCGATGAGCGGCCGGATCGCGAAATAGCCCAGCAGGCACATGCCGAAGACCGCCACGAACATCGACGCGAAGATGGTGTACACCATGTCCGCGCCGGTCTGGAAGATCTGCGGGCCGGGCTGTACGCCATGCAGGAGGAAGGCGCCCAGGATCACGGCGGTGGCGCCGCTGCCGGGAATGCCCAACGCGAGCAGAGGCACCATGTGCCCGCCCACGGTCGCCGTCGACGCAAGCTGCGGCGCCACGATGCCCTCGGGAATGCCGGTTCCCATCTTGCTCGCGCGCTTGCCGTATTGCGATTCCACGCCGTAGGCGACGAAGGAGCCCACGGTCGCGCCCGCGCCCGGCACGATGCCGCACAGGATCCCGACGAGCGAGCTACGCGCGAACGTGCCCTTCAGCTCGCGAATCTCGCTCCAGCGCGGCAGCCGCGTGCTCACCTTCGCGCGCGCATCCATCTGCGGCGTGACGAATCCCTGCTCGAGCCGCGTGAGGACCTCGCCCAGCCCGTACGCGCCCACCATCACCGTGAGGTACTCGATGCCGTCCTTCAACATCGGCACGCCGAAGGTGAACCGGTCCGCCCCGTAGGTCTCGTCCACGCCGACCGTGGCGAGCATGAGGCCGATGCACAGGCTCACGAGCGCGCGCGGCAGCGACCCGCCGCCGAGCGACACCACGCCCGACAGCCCGAACGCGATGATCGCGAAGTACTCGGGCGAATCGAAGCGCAGCGCGAACCTGGCGAACGGCACGGCGAGCGCCACCGCCGAAACCGCGGTGAGGAGACCGCCCGCCAGTGCCGCGATCAACGTCCAGCCCAGCGCCCTCGCCGGCTGCCCCTGCCGCGCCATCGGGTACCCATCCCAGAGCAGCGGCACGTCGAGGGGCTCGCCGGGGATGCGGAAGAGGATCGAGGTGAACGCGCCGCCATACGTGCCCGAAAGGTACATGGCCGTGAGCAGCACGATCGACGGTGTCACGCTCATGCCGTACGTGAACGGCAACGCCAGCACCACGCCCATCACCAGCGTGAGGCCGGGCAGCACCGCCACCAGCATTCCCACCACGAGGCCCACCGCGAGCGCGAGCGCGTTCGACGGCGTCGCGAGGTGGACGAATCCGAGGGCGAGCTGGTGGATCGCGTCGGGCACGGCCCGCCCTCAGTGGATCCCGAGCGCCGCGAGCAGCGAGGCCGAGAACGCGCGGAACGGACCCATGCCGAGCGGCAGCGAGACGTACACCACCTTCATGAACACGAACACGAAGGCGAGGCTGCCGCCGATGCTCGCGATCGCCACCACGAAGGGGCGCCGGTAGCGGCCGATGACCATGAATGCGGCGAGAAAGATGGCGGTCGCGATGAAGAATCCGAGCGCCTCCATGGCGGGCACGTACGCCGCGGTGAGCGCGATGCCGGCGGCGAGCCGCAGCGGCTGCCGAGGCGGCTCGCCCGGCGCTTCTTCGACCCGCGCCGCGGCAACGGGGCCCGCACGCGCATCGCGGGGAAACCATGCCGCACGGGCGATCTCCCAGGCGCACACCAGCATGAGCAATCCGAGCACCGCGCGCGGCCAGAAGGCGGGGCTCAGCTGGCCTTCGCGGCCCATGGCTGCGAAGGCATCGGTCGCGTGGTACAGGTACAACGCCACCGCGAGCACCGCCGCGTACGGCACCGCGGCGCGGAGCCGTGTCACGATTTCTTCACCATCGCGTTCTTCATGTCCGCGAGCTGTCGATCGAGGTACGCCGCGGCGCCCGACGCGGGCACGAAGCTGTCCTCGGCCGCGTATTGCTCCTGCAGGAACTTGCGGTACTCCGCGCTCGCGGCCACCTTCTGCAGCGCGTCGCTCAGCACCTTCACACGCTCGGGCGGCGTGCCCGCCTTCACCACGAAGGCGCGGAACTGCGGCAGCGCGATCTCGAACCCCAGCTCGTGCGAGCACGGCACATCCTTGAACGCCGCCAGCCGTTGCCTGCCGAAGATGATGATCGGGCGGATCTGCTTGTTGTTCACGAACTGGGCCACGTCGCCCGCCTGCTCGTAGAGCGCGTCGACGTGCCCGCCGATCACGGAAACGTAGCGCTCGCTGGGCTTCGCGTACGGCACCTCGACCACCTTGATGCCCTTCGACTCGAGGTAGCCCAGCGTCATGTCGTCGACGCTGCCGAAGCCGAGCGTCGCGACCTTGAGCGCCTTGGGCTTCGCGCGCGTCTCCTTCTCGAACTGCGCCCAGTCCTTGAAGGGGCTTCCCTGCGCGACGAAGATGAAGGACGGCACCTGCATCATGACGGCGACCGGCTGGATGTCCTTGAGCGTCCAGCGCGGCGAGGGCGAGGCGAGCAGCGCATGCGAATCGGCGATGTACACCGCCATCGAGTAGCCCTCGGCCGGCTCGGCGAGGAGCTTGGCCATGCCGGTGGCGCCCGTGGCGCCCGGCACGTTCACCACCGGCAGCGACACCTTCACCAGCGGCTCCATGAGCTTCGAGGTGAGGCGCGCGAGCTGGTCCGCGCCGCCGCCCGGGCCCCATGGCACGACCACGTCGATGGGGCGCGTGGGATAGCGTTCCTGCGACAATGCGAGCCGTGGTGCCGCCGCGAGCGCGGAGCCCGCGATGAGCAGTGAGCGCCTGCGCGTGCTGAACATGCCCTCGTCCATGTCGTCTCCTCCATGATCGAAATCGCCACTGCAGGGAATCATGCCATGCCGCGAGCGCCGCGAGTGGGGGCGTGAGCGGGATCCTCGAAGCGCTGATGCAGCGTGCACGTGCGCGCCCGCGCCGCGTGGTGCTGCCCGAGACCGGCGACGAGCGCATCGTCGAGGCCGCGCGCCGCCTCGAGCGCGAAGGGCTGGCGCAACCGATCCTGCCGCCCGAGCCGCGCCTCGACCCGCGGCAGGAGGAATACGCGGCGCTGTGGCCGGGCGACCCGAAGCTCGCGCGGCGCGCGGTGCTGAAGCCGCTCTTCCATGCCGGGCTCATGGTCCGCGCGGGCCATGCGGACGCGATGCTCGCCGGCGCCACGCACACGACCGCACGCGTGATCGAGGCGGGGCTGATGACCGTGGGGCTCGCCGAAGGCATCGGCGCGCCTTCGAGCTTCTTCCTCATGGCCCTTCCCGGCCGCAACCTGGTCTACGCCGACTGCGCGGTGAATCCGGATCCGGACTCGGGGCTGCTCGCGGACATCGCGCTGGCCTCGGCGGCGAGCGCGCGCGCCGTGCTGCAGGAGGCGCCGCGCGTCGCGATGCTCTCGTTCTCCACCAAGGGCAGCGCCACCCATCCGCGCGTGGACAAGGTCGTCCGTGCGCTCGAGCTTGCGCGCGCACGCATGCCGCAGCTCGCGATCGACGGCGAGCTGCAGGCCGACGCGGCGCTGGTGGAGTCGATCGCGCGGCGGAAGATGCCGCAGCCCGGGCCCGTCGCGGGCCGCGCGAACGTGCTCGTGTTTCCCGACCTCGACGCCGGCAACATCGCCTACAAGCTCACGCAGCACCTGGCGGGCGCGCAGGCGATCGGGCCGATCCTGCAGGGCTTCGCGCGCCCCATGAGCGACCTGTCGCGCGGCGCGAGCGTGGAGGACATCGTGATGACTGCCGCGGTACTTTGCGCGCTGGCCTGAACGCGTCCCGCCTCAGCGATCCTCGATCGGCACGTAAGGCCGCGGCGCGGGGCCGTTGTAGACGGTGAGCGGCCGGATGAGGATGTTGGCCTCCATCTGCTCGATCACCTGCACGGCCCAGCCCGGCACGCGGCCGGCAGCGAAGATCGGCACGAAGAGATCCGGCGGGATGCCATTGAGGTAGTAGACGACGCCCGCATAGAAATCGACGTTGACGTTCACGCCGTGGCGCGC
>Ga0068851_10001353_pt1 | contig 10699 bp, 14 predicted proteins | sample KBSCornC12_FD_66588 | JGI IMG/M metagenome (GOLD analysis project Ga0068851, IMG submission 66588) | Corn rhizosphere microbial communities from Kellogg Biological Station, Michigan, USA - KBS Corn C1-2 | ecosystem: Host-associated > Plants > Roots > Rhizosphere > Soil ...
AAGCGGATGATCTCCTCTTCGGTGAAGCTGTGACTGCCGAGAGGGAAGATTTCGTCGATCGTGATGTCTTCGAACCAGCGGGTCATCGTGTCATCGTGCGAAAGGCCGCTCGCGTGAGCATTTCCTTTTCTGCCCTGTCTAGTGCAGCAGAATCTCTGACCTCCACCAGGTTGGCGAGGCGCATCGACATCACCGGTTCGCCGCGTTGATTGCGGATGTCGAGGTCGAGCGTGACGATGCCGCGCTCGGGATGGCTTTTCGAGCGGCGCAATTCGGCGATGGTGGCGGTGCCGGAAATGGTGTCGCCGACCATCACGGGCTTTTTCCATTTGAGGTCGGAGAAGCCGAGCCCGCCCATCGATGCGATGGTGTTGAGGAAGGCGTCGCCCAGCATGCGCAGGCTCAGCGCCGCCGTCTGCCAGCCGGAGGAGGCGAGGCCGCCGAGCAGCGAGGCTTTCGCGGCGGCTTCGTCGAGATGGAAGGGGAAGGGATCGAACTCGCGCGCGAAGGAGGTGATCATCTCCTTGCTCATGGGCGTGCGGCCAAGGGCGATGACCTCGCCGATGGCGAGATCCTCGAAATGGCGGCGGTTCGCGGTCACCGGATTCATGGCGGTTGACGTATACGTCAATCACGCCGAATCCGGCAACCGGCGCTCTGTCACGTGCTGGCGGGCATCTCGACGACGGCCGGGCCGGAGACCGGATCGGTGAGGCCCATGCCACCGCCGAGGTCCTCAAGCAAAGGCCGTGCCTTGTCGAGAATTTCGATCATCTGCGGGCGGGCGGCGACGATATCGTCGAAGCTCTGCCAATGGCCGATGAAGCAATAGCTGCGCTCGCCGGTCTTGATCAGGCCGCCGCCGAGAAACCCCTTCATCGGGCTTTGCATGCTCTGCTTCTGGCTGTCGATGAAAGCCTGGTCCATGCCGGGCTTTACGCGAAAGCGGACGGAATTGTAGGCGGTCATCAAAGGCCTCCGTGTTTTACGCGGAGCGAGACTACCGCCGAACCGGGGGCTGGACCAGACGCGTCAGGTATTGAAGCGGAAGAGCATCACGTCGCCATCCTTGACGACATACTCCTTGCCTTCGTCGCGGGCCTTGCCGTGCTCCTTGGCGGCGACTTCGCCGCCGAGGGTGACGTAGTCGTCATAGGCGATGGTCTGGGCGCGGATGAAGCCTTTTTCGAAATCGGTGTGTATGACGCCGGCGGCCTGCGGAGCGCGATCGCCTTTATGGATCGTCCAGGCGCGCGCTTCTTTCGGGCCTGCAGTGAAATAGGTCTGAAGGCCGAGCAGGCTGAAGGCTTCGCGGATGAGGCGATTGAGGCCGGGCTCGCTGAGGCCGAGCGATTGCAGATATTCGCGCTGCTCGTCGTCCGGCAGTTGCGCGAGCTGGCTCTCGATCTCGGCGGAGATGACGACCACTGCCGCGTCGTGCTGCTTTGCATACGCTTCGACGCTGCGGCTCATGGCATTGCCGGTCGCGGCCGACGCCTCTTCGACATTGCAGACATAGAGCGCGGGCTTGCTGGTCAGGAGCTGCAGCTCGCGGAAGGCTTTCTCTTCATCATCGCTGCGCTCGACGAGGCGCGCCGATTTTCCATCGCGCAGAAGCGTCAGCGAGCGGTCGATGAGATCGAGGGTGAGCTTGGCCTCCTTGTCGCCGCCCTTGGCTTTCTTTTCGACGCCGTTGCGGCGCTTCTCGAGGCTTTCGAGATCGGCGAGCATGAGCTCAGTCTCGATGACTTCCGCGTCGGCCAGCGGATCGATGCGGTTGGCGACGTGGATGATGTTTGGATCCTCAAAGCAGCGCAGCACATAGGCGATGGCATCGCACTCGCGGATGTTGCCGAGGAACTGATTGCCGAGCCCTTCGCCCTTGCTCGCGCCTTTCACGAGGCCGGCGATGTCGACGAAGGTCATGCGGGCCGGAATGATCTGCACGGACTTGGCGATGACGGCGAGCTTTTCGAGGCGCGCATCGGGGACCGCCACCTCGCCGATGTTGGGCTCGATGGTGCAGAAGGGGAAATTCGCGGCCTGTGCGGCTGCGGTGCGGGTGAGGGCATTGAACAGGGTCGACTTGCCCACATTGGGCAGGCCGACGATGCCGATCTTGAGGGCCATCAGCGGCTCCGGAGGAAACTGGGGGTCACATCGGGGATGGGACGGGGGAAGTCAATGTTCGCCGTCACCGTCCTTCTTGCCGAACATCTTGGCCAGCATGTCGGCCAGCGGACCCTTCTCCGGAATCTTCGCCTGGGGCGCGTTCGGTCGCGCAGCGCGAATGTGGGACTGGGCGGTGGATTTCTTGCGCGTGGGGTCGGCGGTTTCGGGGCGGGCGTCGCGGGCCGCGCCATCGCCGTTCACCGCGATGGCGAGCTTGTTCATCAGCGCGTTGTCGTCGCCCGTCACGATGAGGCCGGCATTGTCGGCGAGGGTGCCGAGCAGCGGCTCAAGCCATTCGAGGTCGACCTTGGAGAAATCGCCGAGCACCCAGGTCATGACCGCATCCTTGTGACCGGGATGGCCGACCCCCAGACGGATGCGGCGGTAGTCGGGTCCAATGCGCGGATCGATCGAGCGGAGGCCGTTATGGCCGCCGGCGCCGCCGCCGCGCTTGATGCGGGACTTGCCGGGGACGAGATCGATCTCATCGTAGATCACGGTGATGTCGGCGGGGGTCAGCTTGTAAAATTGCGCCGCCGCCTCAACGCTCTCGCCGGAGGAATTCATGAAGGTCTGCGGCTTGAGGATGAGGACGCGCTCGCCGCTGATCGAGCCTTCGCTGATCAGGCCTTTGAACTTTTCGCGGAACGGGGGAAAGCCGTTGCGCTTGGCGATTTCCTCGACGGCGAGGAAGCCAATGTTGTGGCGGTTCTTTGCGTATTTGTCCCCGGGATTGCCGAGGCCGACGATGAGGTGCATCGGCGCGCTCCGCTGAGGGAGGCGAGGGGCGGCACGAGGCCGCCCCAGAGCGTGTTACTTCTTGGCCGGACCGCCCTTGGCGGGAGCGGCACCAGCGGCGGGAGCAGCGCCCTTGGCCGGCGCAGCGCCAGCGGCGGGGGCAGCGCCCTTTGCAGGAGCGGCGCCAGCGGCGGGAGCAGCACCTGCGGCCGCCGCATCAGCGGCGGGAGCGGCAGCTTCTTCCGACTTCAGGGCCGACGGCGCGGCAATCGTTGCGATCGTCATGTCCTTTTCGTGCGAGCGCACGGTGGCGCCCGACGGGAGGGTGATCGCCGACAGGTGGATCGGATCGCCGATGTCCTTGCCCGCAAGATCGACGGTGAGGGATTCGGGGATCGCATCCGCCGGGACGCTGAGCTGCAGCGTGTGGTGGACGATGTTGAGTACGCCGCCCTTCTTGATGCCGGGGCTCTGGTCCTGGTTGATGAAGTGGACCGCGACCTGCACGTTGAGCTTGGTGTGGGCGCCGACGCGGAGGAAGTCCACGTGCATCGCCTTGTCGGAGACGACATCGAGCTGGAAGTCGCGCGGGATGACGCGGTGCTTCTTGCCATCGAGATCGAGGGTGATCACGTGGCTGAGGAAGCCGCCGGCATAGATGGCGCGCATCGCTTCGTTATAGCCGATCGAAATCGGCAGGGGGTCTTGCTTGTCGCCGTAGATCACAGCGGGAACGAGGCCTTCACGACGAACAGCACGAGCGGCCCCCTTGCCCACCCCGCTGCGCGCCTTGGCCTTCAATTCGGAAGTGGCCATGGAACGTGTCCTTGGGTTGGTGCGATGGCGGGGATTTTGGACCCCAAAAACATCGCGCGCCCGTCCTCCAGGGGTGACAGGCGCTTCATGGCGGGGGTCTATAGTGGAAGTATCCCGAAATGGGAATAGGCTCGGCCAGCCCAAACGCCGCGGAAAGGCTCGAAAATGGGGCAATTGCAGGCAAAACCAGCGCCAATCGAGTTCGATCCGGCCCAAACCGCGTTGATCGTGGTCGACATGCAGAACGCCTTTGCCAGCAAGGGCGGCCTGTTCGACCTCGCCGGTCTCGACATTTCGGGGGCCGGAACGGCGATCTCGGCGACCCACCGGGTGATCGAGGCGGCTCGAGCGGCGGGCATTCCGCTCGTCTTCCTACAAATGACCTATTCGCCCGGTCTCAGCGACGCGGGCGGTCCGGACTCGCCCAATTATCAGAAGGAGCTCGGCCAGATCATGATGCGGCAGCGGCCCGAGTTGGCGGGCAAGCTGCTGGTCCGCGGCAGCTGGGATTGGCAGATCGTCGAGGCGCTAAAGCCGAAGGACGGCGACATCGTTGTCGAGAAGTCCCGCTATGATGGTTTCACCCGGACCGGATTGGCGGAGACGCTGCGACGTCTGGGGGTGCGCAATCTGCTGTTCACGGGCATCGCCACCAATATCTGCGTAGAGAGCACGGCGCGACACGCGTTCTTCGAGGAGTTCTGGCCGATCCTCGTCGAGGACGCGGTCAATCACGCCGGTCCGGACTTCAACCGGCAGGCGACGGTATGGGCGTTCGAGTGGGTGTTCGGCTGGGTGACGCAGACGGAAGATATCGTCGCGGCCCTGAGTGGGGTTCGTGCCGCGGCGGCCGAGTAGCTCAGGCGGGCTTGTACCCCTTGGGTGCTTCCATCATCAGGCCGACCAGATGGCCGTCCGGATCTTTGACGAAGGCCATCCAGAGGTCGTGGTCGGGCATGGGCGCGGTGAGGTGGGGCTCGGAGAAGATGTCGAGGCCTTTCGCGTGCAGCTCATTGACGGTGAGGACCAGGTCGGGGACGCGGAAGTAGATGGCGCCCTGCGGGATGATCGTTGCGCCATCCTCGTTCGGCGACAGCATCAGGCGGACGCCGGCGCAGTCGAAGAAGGCGAGATCGCCGAAGCGGTAGAGCTTTCGGAGTCCGAGTTTTTCGTAAAAGGCCTCGGCCGCGTTTGTGTTGGAGACGGCGCGGGCGATCTGGCCGATCTGGTTGAGCATTGGTCCCTCCTTGCGGAAGGCTAGCACGGCTCAACCGTCGTGCAAGGCGCTCAGTTGGCCCTGGAGATAAGCTCGGACGGCCTCGTCTGTGGTGAGGCCGATGGCGACGCGGAAGGCTTCGGCCGCGTCGATGCGGCGGCCGGTGCGTGCGAGGAGATGGCCGCGGGCGGCCCAGTAGGGCTGGTAGGACTTGAGCCGCTTGTCGGCGTCGATGGGATCGAGGGCTGCGAGGGCAGCTTCAGGCCCCGCAGTCTCGGCCAGCGCCACGGCGCGGTTGAGGGCGACAACAGGCGATCCGGTCATGACGATAAGGTGATCGTAGAGCGCGACAATGGCCGGCCAGGTGTAGGAGCCATTGAGGCGGCGCGCTACGTGTGCCGACTGGATCGCTGCTTCAATCTGATAGCGGCCCGAGGGACCGCCGGCGTTGGCTTCGCGCAGCAGGCGCTCAGCCAGCACGATCTGTGAGTCGTCCCAGAGGCTTGTGTCCTGCTGCTCGAGCGGCACGTAAGCGCCGGAGGCGTCGCGGCGTGCGGTGCGACGTGACTCCGCAAAGAGCATCAGCGCGAGCATGCCCTTGGCCTCGGGCGCATCGGGCATGAGCGAGATGAGGAGACGGCCGAGCCAGATGGCTTCGTCGGCAATCTCGGGCGTGCCGGCCTCGCCCATCTCGTTCCAGCCCTTGGCGTAGGCGGCGTAGATGGCGTCAAGCACGGCATCGAGACGGTCGGCCACGTCTTCCTTTTCGGGGATGCCGAACGGGATGCCGGCGTCCTTGATACGCATTTTCGCGCGGACTAGGCGCTGACCCATGGTCGCGGGGGGAATGAGGAAGGCGGCCGCGATTTCCTCCGCTGTGAGGCCGAGGATGGTTTGGAGGATCAACGGGGCGCGCATGCCCTTTTCGATCGCCGGATGGGCGCAGGCGAACATCAAAGCGAGGCGGCGATCGGGGACGGTTTCGCCCTCGTGTGCCGCGGCTTCGAGCTCGTCGGCGATGAGGGTCAAATGCTCCTCCCCCTGCTTGCGGGTCTGGCGGCGGCGAACGGCGTCGGTCTGGCGGCGTCGCGCCACGGTGAGCAGCCAGGCGTCGGGATTGTCGGGGATCCCGTCGCGCGGCCAGGTGGCGAGAGCGGCGGCGAAGGCTTCGCTGAGGGCGTCCTCGGCGCCGGCGACGTCACGCGTGCGGGCGGCGAGGAAGGCGACGAGGCGGCCATAGCTATCGCGCGCGACGCGCTCGGCTGCCCTGGCTGCCTCGTCATTTCCTGTCACTTCCACTTGTCCGTCTGCTCGACGACCGGGCGGATCTCGATCGAGCCGTATTTGGACGAAGGGCAGCGCTTCGCCCATGCGATAGCCCCATCGATATCGGGAGCGGTGACGAAGAAATAGCCGGCGAACTGCTCCTTGGTGTCGGCGTAGGGGCCATCGAGCACATCGGCCTTGCCGTCGTGCTGGCGAACAGTGGTGGCCGCGTTGCTCTGCTGTAGGCGCTCGCCGGTGGCGCTGCCTTCAGCTTTGCTGAGGGCTTCGTTGAAGGCACCGAAATCGGCCGAGAGGGCCTTCTGGTCGGCAGCGGCGAGAGCTTTTTCGTCGTGGTGGATCAGCATCATGTAGCGCATTGTTCACTCCGTGGGTTGGGCGGACGATGGGTCCGATGCTGCAATGTCGGGCCGGCCCGACCGATTTCGACCGGGTCCGGCAAGTTTCTCAAACGGGGCTACTGGCACCGATGGCGCGGACCTCGACCGTGCCCTCCTTTGCCGCCGGGCAGCGCTCTGCCCATGCGAGGGCATCGGCTTCGGTCGGTACGTCGATAATGAAGAAGCCACCGAGTTGTTCGCCGGTGTCGGCGTAGGGTCCATCGAGAACGACGGCCTTTCCGTCGCGAACGCGGACGCGTCTGGCGGAGCGCGTGGACTTCAGGCGTTCGCCGCCCTTGAGAACACCAGCCTTGATGAGAGCCTCGGTGTAAGCCACGAATTCGGGGCTGATGGGCGCGCCGCCCGGCGGCGGCTCGCGGTTCATGACGGATTCGTCGCCGGTAATCAGCAGTGCGTACTTCATTGTCGTCTCCATTCCTGCCGGGACTGCCCCGGCACGACAATGACGGCAAGCCTGCCGGAAGTTCTACAAATTGGCACGCGGCAATTTCAGCCGGCGTAGGTGAGCTCGCGGACCTCGATGTGGCCCCAGCCAGACGCCGGGCAGCGAGCGGCCCATTCGTGGGCCTCGGCGCGATCCTTCGCCTTGATGATGTAGTAGCCGCCCAGTTGCTCCTGGGTTTCGGCGAACGGGCCGCGATGGACCTGCATCTTGCCGTTGTCGAGATGAACGGTGGTGGCATCGGCGGTGGCGCCAAGGGCACCATGCGCGACGTGCGCGCCGGCCTTGGTCAAAGCCTCGGCATAAGCGTTCATCTTGCCCATCCAGGCGTCCATCTCGGCCTTCGGCAACGCCATGCCGGCTTTTTCATTGGCGTAGAGCAGGAGCATGAACTGCATGATCGTATCCTCTCGAGTGACATGAGCTGGTCACAACAATGTCGCGCGACAAATGAGGATTTCGACAGGCGGCCGAAATAATTCTCAGTCGAAGAGACTCGAGACCGACTGCTCGGAGGCGGTGCGCGCGATGGCTTCGCCGATCAGCGGGCCGATGGTCAGGCGGCGGATGTTCTTGACGGCGGCGACCTCGGGCCGAGCCTCGATCGAGTCCGAGACCACGAGCTCCTTCATCTTGCTCGCACCGATGCGGGCGGGGGCATTTTCAGAGAGCACGCCGTGGGTGACATAGGCTGAGACAGATTTGGCTCCGGCCTTGAGCAGGGCTTCGGTGGCGTTGACGAGCGTGCCGCCTGAATCGGCGATGTCGTCGTAGAAGATGCAGTCGTGGCCGGCGACATCGCCGATGATGTTCATGACTTCGCTGACGCCGGCACGCGGACGGCGCTTGTCGACGATTGCGAGGGTGACGCCGAGACGGCTCGCGACATCGCGGGCGCGGACCACGCCGCCAACGTCAGGCGAGACGATCATGGTGTTGGCGAGCTCATAGTGCTCGCGGATATCGCGGACGATGACCGGCGCGTAGCTGAGGTTGTCGGTCGGGATATCGAAGAAGCCCTGGATCTGCGCGGCGTGGAGATCGAGGGTGAGAACGCGATTGGCGCCCGCGGTGGTGATGAGGTTGGCGACAAGTTTCGCCGAGATTGGGGTGCGCGGCGCCGATTTGCGGTCCTGCCGGGCGTAGCCGAAATAGGGGAGCACGGCGGTGATGCGGCGGGCCGAGGAGCGGCGCAGCGCATCGATGATGATAAGCAGCTCCATCAGGTTGTCGTTGGCCGGGAACGAGGTCGACTGGAGAACGAACACGTCCTCCCCGCGGACGTTCTCGTGCATCTCGACATAGACTTCCTTGTCCGCGAAGCGCTTTACGGTGCAGTCGGTGAGGGGGAGCTCCAGGTAGGCCGCAACGGATTCGGCCAGGGCACGGTTCGAGTTGCCGGTGACCAGTTTCATGGTGCGCGCGCCCGTGGCTCAGGAAAGCTGGCGCTCTTTAGCCCGCGGTCCGTGGGCGCGCAATGCGCCTTGTGACGGAAAGATGAATGGTTTCAGGCGAGCCCGATGATCGAAATCTGTCGGCCCGTAGTGGTGCCGTGGTGCGTCGCGTAGCGATGGGAGAAATAGGTGGCGGGGTCGGCGTAGGTGCAGAGCGCCAAATCGCCCACGAGGCCGACACCGGCCGCGAAGAGCTGGGACATCAGCAGGCCGGGAATGTCGAAATGCTCGCGGGATTTGCCGGTGGGAATTGAGATTTGCGAGGCGGCCGCCGGGTCAAGGGCGACGATCTGTGCGGCGGTTTCGGGGCCGACCTCGTAATTGGCGCCGGAGATGGTGGGGCCTATCGCGGCGCGTATGCGGTCGGGTTTCGCGCCGAGAGTGACCATTGCGGCAACAGTTTTTGTGAGGATGCCGCCGGCCGCACCTTTCCAGCCGGCGTGGGCCGCGGCGACGACGCGGGCATCCGGATCGGCGAGCAGGACCGGTGCGCAGTCGGCGGTGAGGATGCCGAGGAGAAGGTCGGGGCGGTTGGTCACCATCGCATCGCCTTCGATCGCGACGCCCAATGGAGGACGATCGATGAGGGTGACGACCGTGGTGGAATGGATCTGGCGGAAGACCACGAGGTCCTTGATCCCGTGGCCGCCCATCGAGTTGGCGGCGCTCGAGCGATTGGAGATGACGAAGTCCGGATTGTCGCCCGTGAGCGACATATTGTTGGACGCGAGGTCGCCGTGGGAGCGGCCGCCTTGCCGACCGAAGAAGCCGTGACGGAGGCGCGGATCGTCGAGCACTTTGCTGGTGGTGTACGGTGCGCCCATCAGAAGCCTGCCGGTTTGAGGCCGGGCGAGTGCGCGCAGAATGCCTTGAACAATGTGCCCATCTGCCTGGGCGAGGTGAGGCGCTCAACGGCGCGCGCGATGTTGCCGGCCTCTGCGGGGTTGGCGCGCGCGAGCGCCTTGGCGCGCTCACCGAGACCAAGACGCAGGAGGAACTCGCCCTGATTGGCCAAGGGCGCGGTGGCGAGGCCGGTGACTTTCGCGGCTTCGGCGAGGACCTGGAAATTTACGTGCGAGGAGAGGTCTGCTTCGCCGGGTTCGGCGAGGGGCTCGGCAAAGGCGTGTGACTTTACCGCCTGCAGGGTCTCGCCGGTCTGAGTTTTTCCGTAGCCGTAGTCGAGGGCGAGGATCGCGCCGCCCTGGAGCGCGACCTTGCGCGACAGACGCTGTATGGTGTCGGCGGCCGCGGCTGAGAGCTCGAGGATTTCGCCGGCGTAGGCGCCGTGAACCTCGACGGGTGCGGCGGAGTCGGCGATCGGCGTCGGCGATAGGCCGAAAGCACGAGCGCCTTCCTTGAGACCGACAAGGCGTTCGTGCCAGCCGTCGTCGGTCTTGACAAATTGCTTGATGGGCAGGGCGTCGAAGAATTCGTTGGCGACGATGAAGAGCGGGTCTTCGCTGACCGCATCGAGTTCGGTCGACCAGTAGGGATGATATTTGCCGAGGCGCTTTTCCTGCTCGGATTTTAGAACAGAGTTCTGTTCGAAGAGCTGTAGATGCATCGCGTCGAGGAAGCCTTCCGCCTTGCCGGCGGCGCGCAGGGCGTCGGCCATCAGCGTGCCGCGGCCCGGTCCCAGTTCGAGCAGCGTGAAGCTCGGCGGCTGCCCCATCTGCTGCCACAGGTTGACGAAGAAGAAGCCGATGAGCTCGCCGAACATCTGGCTGATCTCGGGGGCGGTGATGAAGTCGCCCTCAGCTCCGATCGGGCGCGCGACCGCGTAGTAGCCATGATGCGGGTGGCTGAGGCAGAGGCCCATATAGGTCGCGATCGACATCGGGCCGGTGGCCTTGATCTGCGCATCGATCTGGTCGGCGAGCGAGAGGGATTTGTCAGGCACGGGGACGGACCAGTGCGTAGGCGACAAGGGCGATGCCCGCGATGAGGATGGGCAGGCTCAGCACCTGGCCCATGGTCAGCCAGCCTGTGCCGAGAAGATAGCCGAGCTGGACGTCAGGCAGACGCACGAACTCGACGAGAATGCGGCTCAGCGCATAGGCGATGCCGAAAATGCCGGCGACGAGTCCGGGGCGCTTCAGCCAGCCGAGCCAGCGGCTGCCGATGAAGACGATGACGAAGAGCAGCAGCCCCTCCAGCCCCGCCTCGTAGAGCTGGC
>Ga0068851_10001369_pt1 | contig 10630 bp, 2 predicted proteins | sample KBSCornC12_FD_66588 | JGI IMG/M metagenome (GOLD analysis project Ga0068851, IMG submission 66588) | Corn rhizosphere microbial communities from Kellogg Biological Station, Michigan, USA - KBS Corn C1-2 | ecosystem: Host-associated > Plants > Roots > Rhizosphere > Soil ...
GTGGTAATGAAGTTTTTAATGATTTGGAAGTTCTGAGTGACGGCCGTGTCGCTTTTGTTGGTTTTGGAACACTAACATTAACAGAAGTCAATAGCGCCGCCGGCAGCTCCGTCAATTCAGATAACGATGGAATACTTGGCGTGTTGAATAACACCGGGACAGCATTCAATTATCTTGATGAAATTGGAGGCTCTGGCAACGACCGGATATTTGATGTGGAGGTAGTGGGTGATACACTTTATTGGACCGGCTCTGTTTCATCAGGATTTCCGGTTTCAGCATCTGGCGTATATGACATTTCCCAAAATGGGTCAACTGATGTTGTGGTCGGCAAAGTAAGTGATACCGGTGGATCAGCATCTTACAAAGCTACATTCTATGGTACTTCATCTGCAGATCTTGGCAATGGAATCAGGTTAGTTACACAAACCGATTGCGATGGCAATCAATCCGTTTTTCTATTGGTATTTGGTACCGTTAGTGGTTCCGGGCTTCCGACTTTAAATATCAATGGAGAGCCTTTTTATAGAGCCACCTATACGTCAGGTGGATCATCCGGGACGGATATGTTTTTCGCTGCGTTTAATAGCGCCTTATCCACTTTAAAATTTGCAACCTACATGGGAGGCAACCAGGATGATTACCTGGGTGCTACAGGAGATCCCAGGGGCGCTAATCATTTATGGGTCAACAATGCTGATGTTTTTCTGGGTACTACAACGCACAGTGCAACTCACTCGCCAACACTTGTTGCAGGAGGATTTGATACGAGCAAATCGAATAGCAACAATGATTCTCATATTGTTCTTTCCATTTCATTCAATACTTTTTTTGAATCCGATTATAGTGATGCCCCGGCTACTTATGGAGTGCCCTCACACATTTTGGATTGCCAGGATCTTCATATCGGTCCACTATTGGATTTGGAAACAACTCCATTTCCAGGACCTGCCGCCGATGGTGATGATCTGAATAATTTAGATGACGAAGATGGTGTGCTTATACTTCCTGCATTTTCGGCCGGAGGTCCGCAAAATATTTCCGTTACCGTTTCCAACCTCGTGAATTCAACAGGTTCGGCCGCCAATCTTTACGGCTGGATAGATTTAAACAGTAATGGACAGTTTTCATCCGGTGAATTTGCGTCTTCCACATTAGCGAATGGTTTTACCGGAACAAAGACTTTAACCTGGACAGGTGTAACCATCAGCGGACTTGCGTCGAGTCATTACCTGAGGACGCGATTGACGACGAACATACTGAATGATAATCCAGGGACTTCAACCATTGATGAACGATCCACTATTCCTGCATCGAATGGTGAAGTTGAAGATTATCGGGCCATTGAACTTACCTGCCCAACGGCAAGCATTGAGGCGGCATGTCAAACACAAGCTGTCATTGATTCCAAATATGCAACCTGGCTGGCGACCGTCAAGGCAGGTGGTGGATGTAATGGTGTCTTAACCAACAATAGTACAGGTGCGCCGTCCAGTTGTGGCGGTTCGGTAACCGTAACCTTTACTTACACTAGTTCATGTGCACCTCTAACCACTACTTGTTCATCAACTTTTACTGTACTTGCAGATGCTGCACCGACAATCGCAAGCTGTGCGGTGGCCAGAAATATTGAAGGGTGTAACACATCAGTTATTACGGGACCACCTTTTTCTGCTACCACGGCATCTTCCAGTGAAGCTGTTTTTGAAAACGCAACTAACCAGGGAAATACCAGTGATGCTTGCGGTATAACAGGGGTGACCTATATTGATGTTGCTGCAGGTACATGTCCCATCATAGTGACCAGGACATGGACCGTTATTGACGCCTGTGGTCATACCGCATCCTGTAATCAGGTCATCACTGTTGATGGCAGTGCGAATCCGGCGATTAGTTCTTGCCCGGTCACTAGAAATATTGAAGGCTGTGGCACATTGGCCATAACAGGACCTTCTTTTTCAACCCTATCTGCAACTTCTACAGAAGCTATTTTTGAAAATGCAATTAACCAGGGCAATGCCTCAGATCTTTGTGGAATTACATCCGTGGTCTATATCGATGTTGCAACAGGTAGTTGTCCTATCGTGGTGATACGGACTTGGACACTCACAAATGCCTGTGGAAATTCTGCATCGTGTAATCAAATCATCAACGTAGATGATACCGCGAGTCCGGTGATCACCACTTGTGCAGTAACCCGTACAATAGAAGGCTGCAGCTTATCCGCTCTCTCGAATCCTGTTTTTTCATTGACTAATACAGTTTCCAGTGAAGCTGTTTTTGAAAATACGGTTAACCAGGGGAATGCAGCAGATGCTTGTGGCATTTCGGCAGTGACTTACCTAGATGCTGTTGTGGGAACTTGCCCAATTGTTGTAACACGATTGTGGACTATTACAGATGCTTGTGGTAATACATCAACTTGCAACCAGGTTATCAATGTAATTGATGCAACTCCTCCTGTGATAAGTTGTCCCTCCAATTTGACATTGCAATGCACAGCAAATACAATTCCTGCTAGTACGGGAAATGCATTGGCCAATGACAATTGTGATCCTTCACCAATTGTCACCTGGAGTGATATCACGGTGGCCGGTTCATGTCCGCAGGCATATACAATCAATCGCACCTGGACGGCAACAGATCTCTGTTGTAACAGCACTACCTGTCTGCAATCGATTTCCATTATAGACAATACACCTCCTGTTCTCGTCTGCCCTATAGACCTAACTTTAAATTGTGGTGAAAATTCGTTGCCCGCAAATACTGGCTTTGCTACAGCGACTGACGATTGCGATAACGTACCAACCCTGAACTATACCGATATAATTACTGCAATTCCAGCTTCCAATGGATATATTATAACCCGCACCTGGTCAGCGACTGATGATTGCAATAATTCATCGACGTGTAACCAGATGATTACTGTTCTTAGCATTCTGATTCCTGCTATTGAGGGCAACCCATTTGATACTATATGTTCAGGTCAAAATGTAGTCTTTGAAGCAGTCGATCCTGGAATTACTCCGATCACTTATACATGGTCATTTGGTTCCGGATCAAATCCATCAACAGCTACCGGGCTTGGTCCCCATACCATCACATACACTTATAACGCAACGAATGGAACCATTGGAGCATTTGTTATGCTTACGATAACCACTCCTACATGTCTATCCGTCATGGACACAGTTGCGAACGTGCATGTCAATTCACTCCCTTCTGCAGCTATTACTGCTTCACCTGGCAACCCCTGCATCTTTGGGAGCAAGACGTTTCAACCAACAGCTGCTCAAGTTCCTGGATATATATATCTGTGGAATTTTGGTGCAGGAGCCATTCCATCAACGGCAAATGGATATGGACCCTATACCATTGAATATTCTACTGCAGGATCAAAAACAGTGAAACTCATTGTGTGGTCAAATGAAGCCGGAGCTTCGTGTGCTGATTCATCGACTTATACTTTCACAGTCAACACCTGTCCCGGGCAAATTACAGGACGAGTATTTATCAACACTACCACGACCGATACAGTAGGTATTTCAGGAGTTACGTTACGCCTTTTTGCAGATCAAAACCTGGATGGTATAGCAGACAATGGAGTCATCATTCGGAATGTTACCACCAATTCACTGGGTAATTATTCGATGGCCTCGATCACACCGGGATATTATGTTATAGTTGAACTTCAGCCTTCAGGCTATTTTAGTTTGTGGGATGATGATACTTCGGAAGATTTTGATTCTTTATCTAACCTGATTCCAAATGACAATATCATTCCGGTCACGATAGAGCCTGGTGAAGTAGATACTCGCAATTTGTATTCGGAAGTTGTATCTCCAGGGATCATCACCGGGTATGTATTTGATGACTATAACGGGGACCAAATACCTCAGTCAGCAGAAGGAATATCGGGAGTCACGATCAGCCTCAGCAGGGATAATAATACCGATGGTATTGCAGATAGTGCTGCAATTGTCAGTACAGTTACTAATGGAGTCGGATTCTACACCATTGGAGGGATGGGTGCAGGAAATTATGTTTTGACTGAACAGCAGCCTGCTGGATATGCGTCAATCCTGGATATAGATCCGACTAATGACGGGGATGTGGTGCCCAATACGAATATGATGAATGATACATTGCCTCTTACCCTGACGAATGCAGAAGTAGACGCAGAGAATTTCTTTATTGAAGCCACGCCTTGCAGTCAATATGTTACGACTACTGAAGATAACGTACCGGGTTCATTGCGATTTGCTATTCAGTGTGCGCAGAACCTGGATACTATTTATTTCGGTCCTGCTTTATCCAATCAAACCCTTCACATCAATGGAGGCAGGATAGAGATTAATAAAGATGTTTACATCTATTCCACGCTGCAGCCAACAGTGATGATCAAATCAGATAATATTGGTGCATTCAAAATATTACCTGGCAATATGGTGGAATTCAAAGGAATCAATTTCACCAGCGGACTAACCGGATCTCCCGGGGCGGAGTTTGAAAATTATGGTCAGCTGAAATTGTGGGACGGCGAAATATTTCGAAATGCGCTCTTGCCAACCGGAGATTACCTGATCTTTAACCAGGTACCCGGAGAAATCACTATAAAAGGTATTTTCAAGATACACAACAATTAATTTTCCAATAATGAATAAGCAACTTGAGTTGATAAGCGATTACGATATCAATTTAAAAACAATTATTGTTTCTTGATTAAAATGCTGCCAGTCATCGAATCCGGAACCGGGATATCCATACAATACAGTAAGGTTGGTGCAACATCGGCCAGGCGGCCCGCCATCACTTGATTTCCTTTCAATTTAGCAGATAAATAAATAATGGGTACAGGATTTTTTGTGTGAGCTGTATTCGGTGATCCGTCTTCATTGATCATCACATCTGAATTGCCATGGTCAGCAATGATGATGATGCTGTAATTTGCGGATAAACATAAAGGCACCAATCTTGCCAGGCAGGCATCAACAGTTTCAGTTGCCTTTACAGCTGCTGCAAATACACCAGTATGTCCTACCATATCTGTATTGGCAAAATTGAGACAAATGAAATCCGGTGCATGCTCATTAATGTATTTTATTGTAGCATCCGTGACTTGTACTGCACTCATTTCGGGCTGAAGATCATAGGTCGCTACTTTCGGTGAAGGAATTAAAGTTCGCTCTTCACCAGGAAATGGTTCTTCTCGTCCACCGGAAAAAAAGTAAGTGACGTGTGGATATTTTTCAGTTTCCGCAACTCGTAATTGCGTTTTATTTAATGATGATAAATATTCTCCAAGTGTATTACGGATATCCGATTCTGTAAAAAGAGTATCAATACCGGTAAATTCATGATCATACCGGGTCATCGTGATCATTTGAATATTAAGAGGTGACATATTATAATCTGAAAAGGCTTGTTGGGATAAGACTTCTGTGATTTGTCTTGGGCGATCAGTACGGAAATTGAAAAATATAACAGTGTCGCCATTGGATATTATGGAAACAGGTTGTTGGTCCTTATTTACTAATGTAATAGGCTGAATGAATTCATCAGTGACATTTTCCGAATATGATTTTTTTATAGCACCCAGTATGTCTCCTGTTTTTAACCCGGTTCCATGAACAAGGAGATCGTAAGCGAGTTTGGTACGTTCCCATCGTTTGTCTCTATCCATGGCGTAATACCGGCCAATCACACTGGCAATGGGAATATCCAATGGGTCCATTTCCTGTTTCAATTGTTGCAGAAATCCAAATCCACTTTTCGGATCTACATCTCTTCCATCGGTAAATGCATGAATGGCAATTTTACCGGTATAATTTTTTCTGCAGATATTGGCTAATGCAATGAGGTGATTGATATGGGAATGAACACCACCATCTGAGACAAGACCGATTAAATGAATTGTACCTGTGGCGGAAGCAATTCCGTGAAGTAAGGTTTCATTCTTTGCCAATTCACCTTCCCGGATAGCTTTGTTGATGCGGGCGAATTCCTGGTAAACAACGCGACCTGCGCCAATATTGAGATGACCGACTTCTGAATTTCCCATTTGACCATCAGGAAGACCGACATCCTCTCCGTGTGTGATCAGTGTTGCATGCGGATAAGTGGACCAAAGAGAATCAAAACAGGGTGTATTGGCTGCTTCGATAGCGCTGATCTTGGGGTTGGGATTTAGTCCCCAACCGTCCAATATGATTAAAATACTCTTGGAGGACATTTGCTTTTTTATGTGAGGTAAAGATAGACGGGTTCTCTCCGTGACCCAATTCCTGTAATCAAAAACAGAAATGGGTTTTAAAGTTCAGATCAACCGGATTATTACAAGAGTGAGAAAAACAGTGAGCTGAAACAATTTTTTTTATAAAAAAGTAAAATTCAGGGAAAAACCAGGGGCCCTCATGGTAAACCCTAGGTTCAGAATTCCGGTGTGTTTTTTAGTATGAGTTTAATTCATCCAGCAGCTATCGATATATAGATCCGAATATTCTGAAGGTGAATGTAATAGATATTTGAAGTTTATATAATTAATCAGAATTTTTGAATGCGGTTTAAATATGTAAGTATTTAATAATCATCTGCTAAAACATAAAAGTGAATGTGGATAATGGGTAGAACCAAATATATGTTAAACTAATATGTATGGATGAAGTGATATATTAAAAATTGTATGATTACATTCGTGTAGCATCATGAATTGCATGTGATGTAGACTTGGGCTTAACCCATAAGCCTTAGATCGAAGACCTCCAATAACAAAGGGTCTTCGTTTCTTTTTCTCACCTGAGTTGCATAATACCCCTTTAAGGATTTTTGGCAAGGTTGTTGCACCAATAACCACTGGTATTCCCAGCCTGGTTATGGTCAACTGAAAAAGAATTTACAGACTATCGACAAATGAGAAAAACCATTGTCCAAGGGACTTTCCGGCTTCCAATTTCTCACCCATTTTCGCCAGGAGGTCTCAGGATCTTGTATCAGGTTCTCGGTTTGACAGCTACACCTTTGGTCATCTCATTGTTGATGACGTCAGCTGTTCATGCTCAAGGACCTTATTGTTTTGGATTTAACTGTACGGCGAATGACGTACAGCATCCAAATTATTTCATTAATGATGTCAACGCCAATGACATCACTTCAATTGTTTTTACTCCCGGACAACTGGTAACCCATGTTTATCCCTGGCTTACTTTTCAGGGTACTGTTGCCAATTATTACGACATCCATGTGGTCGTATCCGGCTTCTCCAATTCAGCGGCTTTTCTTTCAGGACAAACCTTTGAAATCCAGGCCGACTCCTTTTCTACAATTACGCTGACCAGTTCTGCCCCAGGCAATACTGGTCAATGTGCATGGACCAATTTGAATTAAGTATGAGAATATATATACCACCAACAATGAGAAAGGCTATCGTTAATGCGGAACCCCAACTCCGGATTTCTCAGCCCTATTTATCAGGGTCTATTCAAAAAACAGGTCAATCTCATCTGGCCACAAGTGTTGTGGACTTATTCTTTTCAGCCAAAGGAATGTCCAGTCGAAATAATATTAGCATTCTTATCCCGGTATTATGTTTCTTCTTTTTTTCATTACTACTTCCACAAGAAGGCTTTTCTGCCAGCCGATATGCAGTTGCTTCAGGTCCCTGGTCATCCACTTCAACTTGGTCGTCCAGCTCCGGAGGTGCACCCGGAGCGTCTGTCCCGGGAAATGCTGATGCGGTCACTATTGAACGCGGATTTAATGTAACTGTAGATATCAATACTGCTGCAGCAAACAGTTTGCAAGTTGGCGGTCTTGTCATTGGGAACGGAACACTCACTTTCAATGCGGGATCACAATTGAGTGTTGATAATGATCTAATCTTAGGTAACGGTACACGAACAGGAAGTCTTGATTTTACAAATGGTGGCATTCTTCAAGTTGGCATTAACGGCACAGGTACATTAGTCGTCACCACCATTGGTACATTCATTCCGGGTACAGGAACCATAATTTATGGAGATAATGCTGCACAGACAGTGGCTACGACCGCTGCACTTGGAGCCCCTTATTACAACCTGACATTAGCGAGCAGTGGAATCAAGACCATAACAGGTGTAACTGTTAACGGAGTTTTATCCATGGAAGGCACAGCAACTGCTTCAGTTGCACCGACCTACGGAGCAAATGCAACTCTTCAATACAATACAGCAACCAGTAGAGTCGTAGGTGTTGAGTGGATCACGCCATTTGTTGGTTTGGGAGGAGCCATCATTGCTAATACGGGAGCTATAACTTTAGATGCTGCCAAAGTATTAGGCACTGATGCACCGCTGAAAATTGGTGATAATTCAACGCTGCTCACGAATAATTTCCAACTTACGTTTGGAGGTGATTTTACCAGGGATCTTGGAATAATTACCGCCGGGTCTTCTCCAGTAGTTATCACCGGGACTGCTGCTACGCAGAGCATTGCCGGGTTCGTCACAACAGGTGCTTTGTCCATGACTAAGACTGCTGGAACAGCAACTATTACCGGCGACATCAGTGCTTCCAGTCTTACCATGAATGGTGCAGGCGGAACACTTAACCTGGGTGTAGGCGAGACCATTACGATTTCAGGAACGTGGACAAGAACAGCAGGGACTATAGATGGAAATCATAGTACCATCAGGTTCGGAGCCGGATTCACCGGAACAGGAGGAACATTTATTCCTACATTAAGCACTGTTGATTGGTATGCTGCGGGTGCTCAAACTATAGCCAACATCAGTTATAACAACTTGATTGTTTCAGGATCAGGAATCAAAACGGTTGTATTATCAAATCCAATTGCAAATGATTTTACTATAGCTGGTTCGGCATCTGTAATACCTGCTGCAACATTAACTGTCAACGGAATAACAAAGACTACTTCTACAGGCACACTTACATTAGGAGCCTCGAACATTCTTTCCAATACAGGATCAATCTCACTTGATGGTGGCACATTCAGTTCCGGAAATCCAACAGGAAATAATGAGACTGTCGGAACACTGAAGTTGACCAACAATACAACTATTGCTTTAGGAACAGGTGTACATTCAATAAATTTTGCAGCAAGCCAAGCTATTCCGTGGACAGCAGCAAAGATGCTGACCATCACTGGATGGACAGGAGGATACAATGGAACCAGTGGTACAGCTGGAAAAATATTTTTTGGTACATCCTCCAGTGGCTTAAGTGTTACACAACTTTCCCAGGTCAGGTTTTACAACGGCACAACCTATTTCGCAGCCGCAATTTTAGCAACAGGAGAAGTAGTACCAACCAATACGATTAATTATTATTCCAAGACCACAGGAAATCTTGATGCTTTAACGACGTGGACATCGGACATCACACTATTAACTACAATATCTCCTGCAAGCTTTACAGCCGCTAACCAGGTCTTCAATATCCGCAACCAGGCAGCACCGTTGATCAATGCCAGTTGGACCGTCTCTGGAACCAATTCTAAAATCATTGTAGGTGATGGTATTACAGCCTGCAACTTTACGGTATCCGGTGCGCAAGTATTAACTGCTCCGACCAATGTTTCAAACCTTGGTACTCTTACATTATCGACATCCGGTATTCTGACCGGAATTGTTTTTGGTACACTCTCCAGTGGTAGCACGGTCAATTATGCGCGAAATGGAACTCAAACTGTCAATGTCGCCACCTATTACCATCTGACACTTTCAGGTTCGGGTGTAAAAACCATTACCGGGTTAGCAGCAATAAATGGAAATTTCACTTTTGCCGGAACAGCATCCGCTACAGCTTCCAACAGTATGACTGTAGAAGGTGATGTCATCCTGGGGAGCGGCACCATCTTTGCCGCAGGTGCATTTACTCATTATGTTGGAGGAAACTGGACCAATAACGGAGGTACATTTACGAATACTGGGAGTACCATTTACTTTATGAATACCCTCGCAAACCAGCAAATCAATGGTACTGCAGCGACACAGGTATTTAACAACCTTACTATTGCTAAATCCAGTCGGAAATTAATTATCGGAGGAAGCACAACTACGGCTACTGTTGTAGGAACGTTGACCATGATCTCAGGAAATATTGACTGCGGTATTAATACACTTCAATTAGGAACTTCGACAGCAACATTAGGTACGCTTTCTTATACTGCAGGAAATATCATTGGAAAATTTACGAGGTGGTTTAATACTACCGGCGCAAAAACTTTTCCATTGGGAACCGCGTCAGGTTCTGGTACAGGTACCGCAAATCGCAATGCATTGATTACGTTCACCAATCTCACCGGTGGTTCACTGACAGGATCATTCGTTGCTACCAATCCGGGTTCCACCGGACTTCCATTAACTGAAAATTCTATTAGTTTAATTCATCAATTTACTGAAGGTTACTGGTCATTGGTAGCGGCTAATTCACTGGCAAGTACCAATTATAGTCTTGAACTGACCGGCGCTGGGTTTACGAGTTATGGACAGGATGCTGAAGTTCGTATCATCAAACGGCCTGTAGGTGGTGGCGCGTGGACATTAAATGGAACGCACGTTCCTATGGTAGGTTCCACAGCAAAAAGGGCTGCCCTCACCGGTGTTTCGGGTGAATTTGCACATGTAACACGTTG
>Ga0068851_10001375_pt1 | contig 10618 bp, 11 predicted proteins | sample KBSCornC12_FD_66588 | JGI IMG/M metagenome (GOLD analysis project Ga0068851, IMG submission 66588) | Corn rhizosphere microbial communities from Kellogg Biological Station, Michigan, USA - KBS Corn C1-2 | ecosystem: Host-associated > Plants > Roots > Rhizosphere > Soil ...
ATGCGGACATTGGTCGTGCTCGCGCTCGCGGTGTTGTTGACTGGCTGTGTTCCCATCGGCGCCCGCGTGCAGAACATGTACGCGGTCGTGATCGTCGCGATTAGCGCGTAAAGCGCGAAAAACAACTGGTACGGTCGTACGAGCGACGGGCGAGGGTCACGACCGTGAATGCTCAGCGCGTGGCGGTCGACGGAATGGCGCTTGCCTGATATCGACCGCAGCGCGAGCAGTCCTGCCGAGATCTCGCGCCGCGGCTGGCGCGATGTGCTGCGACGAAGCTCGCGAGCGATGATCGAGCAGAACATGTCGCTCGCCGCCGCCGGAATCACGTTTTTCATGGTGTGGGCATTTTTTCCCGCCCTCGCGCTCATCGTCGTCATCGGTGCGATAACCCTTGGCAAGGCGCATATGCTGGCTTGGCTATCGGCGCTTCGACTCGATCTGCCCGAGAGTTTCAACGTCATCGTCATTGCGCAACTCGATGCCATCGCCGAGCGCTCGCGCGGTTTGTCGATTGCGACGATCGGTGGCGCCCTTTTGCTGTCACTGTGGAGTGGAACGCGCGGCGCGCGGGCGCTGATCGTCGCGCTGAATCTCGTCTACGCCGAGCGCGAGCGGCGCAGCTTCTGGCATCGCCAGATGCTCGGAATCGGTTTGTGTCTATTGAGCGGCGCGTTCGTGCTGTGCGCGCTGACGTTGATCGTCGGCTTTGCGGGCTCTGGTGTCTCCATCAACGCGACGCGTGGAACGGCGCTTCCGCCGCCTTCGCGCTGGCCCGTTCTCGTCGTCGGCATGATGCTGCTCTTGTCGGTCGCTTATCGATACGGGCCGTGCCGGCGCGTCGCGAAGTGGCGTTGGGTGACATGGGGCGCATCGGCGAGCGCGGCGATCTGGCTCGCGGGCTCCGCGCTGCTGTCGTTTTACGCAGCTCATTTCACGCACCTCAACCCGCTGCTCGGCTCGCTCGGGTCGGTGATGATCTTCTTGTTCTGGTGTTACCTGACCGTGTTGACGGTATTGTTCGGCGCGCACATCAATGCCGAGCTCGAGCGGCATGCAGGCGCTCTGCCTGCGGCAGCGAAGAAATCGAATTCGAGGGATCGCGCTACTGCAACCCCGTTTTCGTGAACAGATGCTGGATCACCAGGAACAGCACCGCGCCAAGAGCTGGCGCCAGCATGCCTTGCGCCTCGAAGCTATTCACGTTGAGGCCGACGCGCGGTAACAGATAAACGCCGGCGAAGGCGCCGGCAACGCCGACGAGCGGCTTGATCAGCAGCCCACCGGGACCCGTCCCCGAAGTCAATAATTTGGCGATGATGCCGGCAACGACACCGACGACGACTGGCCAGACTGGATGCATTCGTTCAACCTCCCCGCACGCGCAGATCGCCGGGCGCCCGGTGTTACCTTCGTCGAAGACGCTTGCGATCCCGCGAGTCGAAAATTGTCGCACTGATCCGCGGTGGCCGAACTCCAGGTGTCCAGCAGTGCCGGAACGGCCGACGGGTGGTGCCCGGGGCCGGAATCGAACCGGCATGACCTTGCGGTCGAGGGATTTTAAGTCCCTTGTGTCTACCTGTTTCACCACCCGGGCGGCGCGACGATTGTAACGGCCAGCGTCGCGAGGCGGCCAATCGCCGGTGGTAAACTGACCTCGCGTCGCCCGGCTCGGAATGAGACGCGGCGACTGCTGTTAGCGCAGTCGGATTCCCGCTGATCCACCGCAAATGCGCGTCGGCGAACGCTCAGCGCAATGCGGCATCCATCCACACTAGGGGGTAGCAATGGAAGCACTTGCAACGTCGAAAAAACGCATGAACGTGATGACATTGGCGCTGGCGCTGTCGTTCGGCATCGCGTCGGCCGCCGCGGTCGCTGCGGATGTCAAGCTGTCGGGTGACCAGGAAGTGCCGCCGGTCAAGAGCGCGGGTTCGGCCTCCGGCGCGATCACGATCGGCGACGATGGCGCCGTCAGCGGCTCGGTCACCGCGACAGGCTTCACGCCGACAGCGGCGCACATCCACCAGGCGGCTGCCGGCAAGAATGGCCCCGTGATCGTTCCGTTCACGAAGGAAGGCGACAAGTTCAGCGCCCCCGCTGGCGCGAAGCTCACGCCGGACCAGTTGAAGGCGTACAAGGCCGGTGAGTTGTATGTGAACGTCCACAGCGCCGCCAATCCGGGCGGTGAAGTGCGCGCGCAACTGAAGTAAACGCCAGACGCAGGTGCCAACGCGGCCGCGCTGTCCGGATATGCCGGGCAGACGCGGCCGTTCTGCATTGGCCGGTCAGTGGATGAGCATGACCGGAATGTGGGAAAGGTGCAGCACCCGCGTTGCCACCGAGCCCATCGCCATGTTGGCCAGCGCCGACATCCCGCGCGTGCCCATGTAGATCATGCTGGAGCCGGCATCGTTTGCGCGCGCGACGATCGTCTCGGCAATCGGGCCGGTCAATGCATGCGATGTGTAGGCGATGCGGGCTGCGTCGAGGAGCTTGATACTCGGCGCCAGCATGGCCGCGCATTCGTCGTCGTAGTACTTCTGGATCATGTCCTTGCTGACGAACGATCCGAGGTTCGGCACCCGCGGCACCGGCAGGTGAACCGCCACGACGTCGATCGCGGGCGCCTCGCGATACCACTCGATCGTGTCGATCAGCGTCTGCGTCGCGCGCACGGCACTCTCCGACCCATCGACGGGCAGCAGGATCTTCAGCATTGACGTTCCTTCCGAATGAAGCGGGGGCAAAATTGTCGCAGATCAAAGGCCAGTCGGCACGTGCTGACAAGTCGGTTCTGCTGGTGATTCATTTCCGAACCGATCGACGTTCGCGCTGACAGAACGTTGATGGGTGCAATATCCGCGTACAAGGCCTTCCTGACCGAGACCCGCGTCGGGCGGAGGCGACAAGCAATGCGTGACGCAGCCGATCTCGAAGCGCTGTGGCAACGCGCGCCCGCCGCGTCGCGCTCGTTCGTTCCGCAGGACGTCGCGCATCTTCCCGAACTGGCACGCAGTTATCTGACGCACGCGATTGCGCCGGGGACGCCGCTTGCATCGGCCGTTCGTCTGCGCATGCACGGCTCGATCCGGCTCAAGCGCTGGCGCAGGTTCAAGGCGGTGCAGGTGATCACGCGCGAGGGTTCGATGGTGTGGAGGGCATCGGTGCGGATGAAGGGCGCCTCGATCCGCGGCTACGACAGCTTCGTCGGCGGGAAGGGCGCAATGCAATGGCGGCTGTTCGGCATCATCCCGGTGATCCGCGAATCGGGGCCCGACATCACACGCTCCGTTGCGAACCGCGTTGCCGCTGAATCGATCTGGCTGCCGTCGATGCTCGTCGACGACGCTGTCCGCTGGCGCGATGAGGCCCCGACTGGTACGCACGCAAGCGTTTCCATTGGCGCATATCCATCGAAGCTGCACATGATGCTCGATCATGGGCATCTCATTGCGCTCTCGCTGGCGCGGTGGGGCAACCCGGATGGTGGCGTATTCGGCGAGTGGCCGTTTGGCGCCCACATCGACCAGGAAGCGACGTTCGGCGGCTATACGATCCCTGCACGGCTGCGCGTCGGCTGGCATTTCGATGATCCCGCGCGTTTCGACGCCGAGGGCAAGTTCTTCGAGGTTGTGATCGACAGCGCGACATATCGCTGAACTGCCGTCTCCAGTGGCCATTGCGCGTCGTGCGGCCGCGCGACGATGGCACAATGCAGCGCTCGATCGAGCGCTACCTTGTCGATGACCCCTGGTGTTCCACGTCGCGTTGCATTTCATGTCGCGTAAGGCTGCGCGTGCGGCGGCGGATGCACAGCAAATGCTGTTTGCCCCGGGCGATCGCTTCGCCAATGTCATCGAAACGGCGATGGATGCGATCGTCACCGTCGACGAAAAGCAGCGGATCGTCGTTTTCAATCCGGCTGCTGAGCAAACGTTCGGCTATCGGAAGGCAGACGTCATCGGCAAGCCGCTCGACATGCTGATGCCGGAGCGCTTGCGGATGGCGCACCGGCGTCATGTCGAACGCTTCGGCGAAACCGGCGTCACGTCGCGTCGAATGGGCTCGCAACAGGTGCTCGTAGCATTGCGCAGCGACGGCAGCGAATTTCCAATCGAGGCGTCGATCTCGCAGCATGCCGACGGCGAGCAGAAGCTATACACCGCGATCCTGCGCGACGTGACGGCGCGGTTCGAAGCGATCGAGGCATTGCGCAAGTCGAAGGAAGAATTGCAGCAGCTTGGCGCGGCGGCACACCTGACGCGCGAGCAGGAGAAGAGCCGGATAGCCCGGGAACTGCACGACGAGCTCGGGCAGTCGCTGACGATGCTGCAGATGGACGTCGCGTGGTGTAAGGACAAGGCGCCGCAGGACGACGCTGCGCTTCGTGCAAGACTCGAGCGAATGACGTCGCTTCTGAAAAGCACGATCGCTGCTACGCGGCGCATCGCATCCGACCTGCGGCCGCTGATGCTCGACGATCTCGGCCTCGTACCGTCGATCGAATGGCTCGTCGAGAATTTCACGCAGCGAACGGGCATCGTATGCGAGCTCACCGTTGCCGCTGCGCCACTGGAGGTGTCGCAGGCGCAGGCAAGCGCGATATTCCGCATCATCCAGGAATCGCTGACGAACGTCGCCAGGCATGCGCAGGCATCGCATGCGGAGGTCGCCATCGAGCAAGACGAGGCCACTCTCATCGTTCGCGTCGAGGACAATGGTGTCGGCTTCGTGCTTTCCGGGCCACGCAAACCGAACTCACTCGGGCTCTATGGCTTGCACGAGCGTGCGGCACTGCTCGGTGGCGAAGCGAAGATCGTCAGCTCGCCGGGGCAGGGGACGATGGTCGAAGCGCGGCTTCCGCTCGTCGATCCAACGGTGGCCGCATGATCCGCGTCGTCATTGCCGATGACCATCAGATCCTGCGCGACGGGTTGAAGCAGTTGCTGCTTGCAGCCGGCGATCTCGACGTCGTCGGTGAGGCGTCCGATGGTCATGAAGTGATCGAGCGCATTCGCGCGCTCGACGTCGACGTGCTGCTGCTTGACCTTTCGATGCCGGGCAAGAGCGGCATGGAGCTCATCCGCCAGGTCAAGACCGAGCGGCCCAAGCTGCGCATTCTCGTGCTCAGCATGCACGAGGAGCATCAATACGCGGTCCGCGCGATCCGCGCGGGCGCATCCGGATATTTGACGAAGGAGAGCGCGGCGTCGCAACTCGTCGCGGCGATCCGCAAAGTGGCCGCCGGGGGTGCGTTCATCAGCGCGGAAGTCGCCGAGCATCTCGCGCACGATGCGATGCCGCACGCCGTCGATCGGCCGCGGCATGCGGCGTTGTCCGATCGCGAGTTTCAGGTCTTTACGCGTCTTGTCAGCGGCGAAAGCGTCACGGACATTGCGGCTGCGTTGCACCTGTCCGCGAAGACGATCAGCACGCACAAGGCGCGGCTGATGGAAAAACTTGGCATCGACAACAATGCCGAGCTCGTCCGGTACGCCGTCGAGCATCGCCTCGTCGCCGATCCGAACGCGCCTCGCTGACGCATGGGCTTATCCCAGAGCCTAACGCGCCTCGCTGACACACCCGCGTAGGGCATTCCCTACGGCGCGTCCGGCGTCACCGATCCCCCGCTCACGGCGTCTCCCGACAGTTGCGCGTAGCAGTCCGCCGATATTGGCGTGGCCAGTGGATGCCGACAATGGCATTCGATGACCGCGCCGCACTCGATCTCCGTGTTTGTCGTCGACGACCTCCCGTCGATGCGCGAGCGCCTGCGCGAATTGCTCGACGACATGGTGGGTGTGACGATCGTCGGCGACGCCGGCAGTCTCGAAGAGGCGACGGCCGGAATCCTGCGCACGCATCCGGACTGCGTGCTGCTCGATTATCAGATCGACGGCGGTACCGGCGTGCAGTTATTGCATGCCGTGCGGCCGCGATCGCCGCGGACCGAGTTCATCGTATTGACGAACCACGCGACCGATCAGCACCGGCGCGCGTGTCTCGAGGCCGGCGCGCGTTTCTTTCTCGACAAGAGTGCCGAGTTCGGCTGCATCGGTGCCGCGATCGGGCAGATCGAACGGCTGCGCGCGAAGTTCCCAACAAGGGCTGCGCGATGACGGCATTCGAGGAGGTGGGAATTCCCGCAACACGCTGCTTGCAGTCGTTGCGACCCTCGCGAACGTCGCGTCCGGCACTGCGCGACGTCAGCGCGCCCAAGTGTGCGACATGTTCGCTGCGCAATTTCTGCGTGTCGCCGAGCCCAAGTCTGGATATCGTCGCTGCAATCGATGGGCTCGTAGCCATGCGCAGCCGCCTGCGGAAAGGTGACGTGCTGTTTCGCATTGGCGATCGTTTCAACGCGCTCTACGCTGTTCGCAGCGGCTCGTGCAAGACCGTAATGCTGACCGAAGATGGTCGCGAGCAGGTCGTTGGCAATCACCTTCCCGGTGAGATCATGGGGATCGAGGCGATTGCAACCGATGCGTACGGCTGCCAGGCCGTTGCGCTCGAGGACAGCGAGGTTTGCACGATACCGTTCGATCGAATCGAGGCGCTGGCGCAGATGGACCCCGGTTTCCAGCGCAACGTGCATCGGATGATGGCACGCGAAATTGGCCGCGAGCGCAGCGCGGCGCTGATGCTCGGCACGATGCGCGCCGAGCAGCGGGTGTCGTGGTTCCTGCTGGACCTGTCGAGCCGGTATCAGGCCCGCGGTTACTCGTCGACGGAGTTCGTACTCCGTATGAGCCGCGAGGAGATCGGCAGCCAGCTCGGGCTCAAGCTCGAGACGGTGAGCCGGCTCTTCTCGCGTTTCCGCGACGAGGCGCTGATTCACGTCCGCGGGCGTATCGTCACGCTGCTCGATCGGGTCGCGCTCCAGCAATTGATCACCGCGAGCTGAAGGCAGCCGCCGCCGACGCTGTGTATCAGCGGGGGCAGGTGCGGCGCCGCAGGCATAATGTGCCGACACGTCGAATCGTCGCGCGCTGGCTGCGACGCACGACACCTTCGGAGATCCGGTTGATTCCATTGAACGCTCGGCTCGCTGCGCTGCCGATCGGTGCACTGCGCGGGCTCATTCGCGGCGTCGAGAAGGAGAGCCTGCGCGTCACGGCGGACGGACGGCTCGCCACGACGCCGCACCCGGCTGCGCTCGGTGCAGCACTCACGCATCCGCACATCACGACGGATTTCAGCGAGGCACAGATCGAGCTCATCACCGGCGTGCATCCGAGCGCCGATGCATGCGTGCGCGAGCTCGCCGAAATCCACGAGTTCGTCTACCGGCATCTCGACGAAGAAATGTTGTGGTCGAGCAGTATGCCGTGCCGTTTGCCGGCCGATGAGGATATCCCGCTGGGTCAATACGGCCGCTCGAACGTCGGCAGGCTGAAGACCGTCTACCGGATGGGGTTGTCGCTGCGATACGGGCGGCGAATGCAGACGATTTCCGGCGTCCATTACAACTTCTCGCTGCCCGATGAATCGGTCGCGTCTTTGCAGCAGGCCGGTGCAACCGCGAGCGACGCAAAGGAATTCCGGACGGCGGCGTATTTCGGACTGATCCGCAACTTTCGGCGCCATTCCTGGTTGCCGCTGTACCTCTTCGGCGCATCGCCCGCTGTTTGCAGCACGTTCGTGGCCGGTCGCTCGCACCGGTTGCAGCGGTTGTCCGAGGACACGCTGTATCTGCCTTATGCGACATCGCTGCGGATGGGTCCGCTCGGTTACCAGAGCGACGCACAGCGAACGCTCGCCGTCAGCTACAACAGCCTCGCGAGCTACGTGGGCTCGTTGCGTCACGCGCTGACCGAACCGTATCCCACGTACGATGCGCTTGGCATCCGCGACGACAAGGGCAACTATCGCCAGCTCGCGACGACGCTCTTGCAGATCGAAAACGAGTTTTACGGCACCATCCGACCGAAGCGCCGCATTCGTCGCGGCGAGCGACCTCTGCATGCGCTGACCGAGCGTGGTGTCGAGTACGTCGAGGTGCGCAGCCTCGACGTCGATCCGTTCTCACCCGTCGGTATCGACGCGCCGACGATGCATTTTCTCGACGTGTTCCTGTTGCATTGCCTGCTGTCACCGAGCCCGCCGGATACTGCGGACGAGATTGCCGTGCTCGCGCAAAATCAATATCGCGTTGCCGAGCGTGGACGCGAGCCTGGCCTTGCACTTACTCGTAATGGCGGCGACGTTCGACTGGTGCAGTGGGGCATGGAGATACTCGACGAGTGCGCGCCTATCGCTGAAAGGCTCGACGACGTCGCGGGCACGACCGAGCATCGCGAGGCGCTCAAATCGGCACACCAGGCGCTGCACGATCCCGAGCGAACGCCATCCGCGCGCGTGTTGCGCGAGATGAACCGTGATCACGGCGATTCGTATATTGCGTTCGCGCTCGATAAGTCGCTCAAGCATCGGCGCGAATTCATCGACGGGACGGCCGTATCGGCAGAGCATCGACTGCAGCGAATGGCGGACGAGTCGCTCGCACAACAGCGAGCGATCGAGTTAGCCGACAACGAGACGTTCGAGCAATATCGGCTGCGCTACCTCGCGCGCGACCTCACGAGCGGCATGCGGCTTGATTGACACGCGTAATGCGCGTCGCCACGCCGCATCACTGCGGCTCGAGTCCGATCTTCTTCACGATCGCTGCGTATTTCGCCATTTCCGAGCGAATGAAATGCCCTGCGTAGTCCGGCGTGCTGACGGAGATCGAATTGCCTTGCTTGTCCATCGCGTCCCTCACGTCGGGCGACGCGAACGCGGTCGCAACGGCGGCATTGATGCGCTTGACATCGGCTTCCGGAAGCTTCGCGGGGCCGATGACCGCGAACCAGCCTTCGACGATGTAATTCGGCATGCCTTGCTCGGCCATCGTGGGGATGTCCGGCGCCGCTGCCAGCCGCTTCGCAGCGCCGACACCAAGCACGCGCAATGCGCCGCTCTTGATGTGCTGTTGAACCGACGGCAGCGACGACGTTGCGAAATCGACCTGGCCACCCAGGAGATCGGTCAGCATAGGACCGACGCCCTTGTACGGAATGTGTTTTGCCGTGACGCCGGCCTGATCGAGGAACATCGCCGCCGCCAGATGCAAAATCGTCCCGTTGCCCGATGACGCGTAGTTCAGCGTGTCGGGCTTCGCCTTCATCAGCGCGATCAACTCCTGGACGTTTTTCGCCGGGACGTTCGGATTGACGACGAGGACGATCGGCGTCGTCCCGACAACGGCGATCGGTGTGATGTCGGTGACAGGATCGAACGGGATCGATTTGTAAACGCTCGGATAGATGACGTGGTTGTTCGAGACGATGGAAAGCGTCGTCCCATCCGGCGCCGACTTCACGAGCGCCGACGTGCCGACGATGCCGCCTGCGCCCGGCTGGTTCTCGACGATCACCGGTGCGCCAAGGGCCTTCGACAGTGCGGGCGACGCGGCGCGCGTGATCGTGTCGACGCCGGAAGCCGTCGCGACCGGCAGGATGAACTTGATGGGTCGCTCGCTTTGCGCCGCAGCTACGCCGGCGGCGAGCGCTGCCGTCAACCCTAACGCCGCCAGCGCGATGCGTGCGAAATTACGGCGACGCGGTGATGGCGGCTTGTTCCAATCGTTCGTCACGTGATCGCTCTCCTTGTGCAGGTGGATGTTGGGCGTCGTCGCTCGCGGCGACCGCGCCTTGTGCGACGAGCGCATCGATCGCGTCCGCCGCATAGCCGACATCGCGCAACAATTCGCGCATGTGCTCGCTGATCCTGGGCGGATCAAGGCGCACGCCAAGTCGGCGCCCCTGCAGCGTGATCGGGAACAACGTCGTTCGTACCGTTTCGCCCGCGCGATCGCCGTCGGGCAGGCGTATATCAGCGAGTCCGCCCGTCGCGTTCAGGTGAATGTCATCGAAGAGGTCCTCCGGACGACGGATCGGCGCATAGGGAAGACCGACGCTTTCGAAGCGTTCGGCGAGCTCGTCGGCGCGCCAGTGCGCGAGACGCTCGCGCAACGCCGGTATCAGCGTCGGCCGCGCGTGCACGCGTTGATTGTTGGTCATCAGAGACGGGTCCGACTTGAGGTCAGCGAAGCCGAGCAGGTCGCAGAACGTTTGCCACTGCGCGTCGCTGACGGCTGCGAGGAAAATCTGTTCGCCGTCGCGAACGGTGAACACATCGTAAACCGCCCATGGGTTGTCCCGCGCCGGCATCGGCGATGGATGCTTGCCGGTCATGGCGTACTGCAGCATGTGCTGGCCCATCAGGAACACGTTGTTCTCGAACAGCGCTGACTGCACTTCCATCCCTTTGCCGGTGATGCCGCGCTGGATCAGCGCACCGAGTGCGCCGATCGCGCCGAACAGACCGCCCATGATGTCGTTGACGCTCGTGCCCGCGCGCAGCGGATCGCCAGGGCGTCCGGTCATGTAAGCGAGGCCGCCCATCATCTGCACGACTTCGTCGAGTGCCGTCCGATGATCGTACGGGCCGGGGAGGAAACCCTTGTGTGTCACGTAGATGACGCGTGGATTGACGGCACTGAGTGACGCGTAGTCGAGACCATACTTCTTCATCGTGCCGGGCTTGAAATTCTCGGCGACGATGTCCGCGC
>Ga0068851_10001377_pt1 | contig 10618 bp, 10 predicted proteins | sample KBSCornC12_FD_66588 | JGI IMG/M metagenome (GOLD analysis project Ga0068851, IMG submission 66588) | Corn rhizosphere microbial communities from Kellogg Biological Station, Michigan, USA - KBS Corn C1-2 | ecosystem: Host-associated > Plants > Roots > Rhizosphere > Soil ...
GTGCAGCCGCCCGATCGCTTCTTCGAAGATGCGGTTGTAGTCCAACGCCGATAACCTCGCTCGCGGGCCCTTTAGCCAGCGCCCTCGGGCAAGGCCATTGAGAACGACTCGCAACTAGCTAGAGGATTCTAACCTCACCGAGCCCGTATGTGGCGAGCGCGCCGAGGAGCGGTTCACGCGGCGGTGCGGTGAAGACTGCGAGGCCAGGCTGCGGCTCCGCGGGCCACGGCTGCTCGCGGGTCAGCCAGGCGATACGGCGGGCGATGCCGGGGCCGCCGTCGACATATTCGACACGCGGGAAGGCGGCGCGAAGCTCATCCTCGAGCAGCGGAAAATGGGTGCACGCCAGGACAACCGTGTCGATCCGCTCGCCGTCGGCGGCATCGAACATTGGCTTTGCGGCTGAGCGGACGGCGTCCACGCTCACATCCTCGCCGGCCAGCTTGGCTTCGGCCAGCTCGACCAGTTCGGGAGAGCCGTGGCGGATGATGGTGCAGTCGCTGGCGAACTTCGCCGCTAGGTCGTCCACATAGGGCTGGCGCACCGTCGCCTCCGTCCCGAGCACGCCGATCACTCGCGTTTTCGACATCTCGGCGGCAGGCTTGATCGCCGGGACGGTACCGACGACCGGCAAGTCGAGGGCCGACCGGACATGCTCCAGCGCGATCGTCGACGCTGTATTGCAAGCGATGACGACCAGGCGCGGGTGAAACCGCTCGACCATCCGGCCAAGCAGGGCGGGGACCCGGCTCGCAAGTTCGGCCTCGGTACGCTTGCCGTAGGGAAAGCCGGCGCTGTCGGCGGCGTAGATGATCGGCGCGTTGGGCAGCAGCTTCAGTGTCGGACCAAGCACCGACAGCCCGCCAACACCGGAATCAAAGAAGAGCAAGGGCGCATTCGGATCCACGGCCGCTCTGTGGCCTGACCGGCTTTCAGTCGCAAGTTGCGCCACCGTTCCGGTTTGCTACCAACCGCGCGTGACCCGCGAACTCATCCTGTCGCTGCTGATCGGCTACGCGCTGGGCTCGATCCCGTTCGGCCTGCTGCTGACGCGGCTGTTCGGCAAGGGCGACATCCGCAAGATCGGCTCGGGCAACATCGGCGCGACCAATGTGCTCCGGACGGGGAGCAAGCCGCTCGCAGCCGCGACCCTAATCCTCGACTGCCTCAAAGCGACGGCCGCGATCTTGCTGGCTCGCTACCTGTTCGGTGATCTCGACGACCTCGCCGCGCGCTACGCTGCTGGCGGAGCGATGTTGGGTCATCTCTATCCGGTGTGGCTGAAGTTCCGGGGCGGGAAGGGCGTGGCAACCCTCCTCGGTGTCCTCATCGGCCTCATGTTCTGGCCCGCCGCCGCTATTTATGCCGCCATCTGGATCGGCCTGCTCCTGACGCTCCGAATCTCGTCAGTCGCAGGGATGACCGCCGCTGTCAGTGCGCCGTTGGCCGCCTTCATCTTACGACCATCACTCCTCCCATTGCTGCTCGGTTTCGCTGTGCTCGTCCTCTGGAAGCACCGCGAAAATATCCTCCGCTTACGGAAAGGAACCGAGCCACGAATAGGATCCAAGACCTCACCGACCGCCTGAGGCTGGTTAGGACCCCCGGCATCGGGCCGGTTACGTATCGCCAGCTGATCAGCCGCTTCGGAACTCCAGCGGCAGCGCTGGCGGCTGTGCCGGATCTGGCGCGGCGCGGCGGAGGCAAGGTGCCCGCTTTGTGCAGCGTCGCCGATGCCGAACGCGAGATTGCCCGCGTCGAGAAGGCTGGCGCGCGATACCTGGCCCTTGGCCAAGGACTGTACCCACGCTTGCTCGCAGAGCTCGAAGATGCCCCGCCGCTGCTAACGGCGCGGGGCAACCTCAACCTGCTCGACCGAACAGCGGTCGCGATCGTTGGGGCGCGCAACGCATCCGCGGCAGCATGCCGGTTCGCGCGCGGCTTGGCGCACGACCTGGGCCAGAATGACCTGGTGGTCGTCTCGGGTCTTGCTCGCGGCATCGACACCGCGGCCCATGACGGTGCGCTTGAGACGGGCACGATCGGCGTGGTCGCCGGCGGTATCGACATCTTCTACCCCCCGGAGAACGAAGCGCGGCAACGCGCAATGTACGAGCGGGGACTGGTGCTCGCCGAAATGCCGCCGGGTACCGAGCCGAGGGCTCGACACTTCCCTTACCGCAACCGCGTCATCGCCGGGATCAGCGCGGGGACGGTCGTGGTCGAGGCAGCGCCAAGGTCGGGGTCGCTGATTACCGCACGCCTCGCCGCGGAGGCGGGGCGCGATGTAATGGCCGTGCCGGGCTCGCCGCTCGACCCGCGAGCACAGGGCTGCAACCAGCTCATTCGCGACGGCGCGACCCTGATTCAGAGCGCCGCTGACGTGGTCGAGGCGATTCGTTTGCCCACCAGTCATGTTCGCGCCGCGCCAACTCCATACGAACCGGCCGAACAGCTCAACGGCCATGATGCGCTTCCAACAGTCGAGGAATTGCTCGGACCGTCGCCGGTTCCGGTCGACGAGATCATGCGCCTGTCAGGCGCTCCCTCGGGGGCGGTTCAGATGGCGTTGCTCGAGCTCGATCTGGCTGGCCGCCTCGACCGGCACGCTGGGAACAAGGTCAGTCTCAGGCCCTAAGGCGTGTGCCGTGCCTCGCGGATCCAGCGGCTGGCAAGGTATTTGACCCCGCTGGTTACAGGCAGGCCCGCATGCTCCGACAGCGGATCGAGGCCGCCGTCACGGCCGATATTACGGAACAGCAGGAGGTCTCCCTTGTGCCCTTTGACGGTCAGGCCCGTCTTTACGAACCGCGTCTCACCGCCCTCGTAATCGTCGTTGAGGTAGATGAGTGCCGTCAGCACTCGGCGGTTGGCCTCGCCCAGCCAGTCGAAGTGCGGATGATATTGCTGGCCGGGGCGATACCGCAGGATTTGCAGCGGCTCTCCCTGCTCCACGGCGGTGCCGGTCATGGCCGCGAGGCGGCGATTGATCGCATGCGTCGCGGGATCCTCGATCAGCCAGTGGATCGTCGATCCGTCGGACGTCCGGATTGGATCGGGAACATCTTGCCCCTCCATCTTCACCAGCGATCGCTCGAAGGTGGGCTCGGCCAGCAGCATTAGCCATTCACATTCGGCATCCGAGAAAGCTCGCTGGAAGAGCCAGACGCCCGGTTCATCGCTCAACTGCTTGAATGGTGGAACGCCGAGAGGATCGCCGTTTGGATCGATCTGCATATCCCGGATCACGGCGAGCATGCGGGCGCGAAGGGTATCGGTCCGACTTTCATCCTCGAGGCGCGCCAGCGCGCGCCGCCAATCGCGCTGGCCACCGGTCCCGCTCGCCAACAGATTCGTGTAGGCGCGGACGGCCATCGGGTGCTCGACATCGGCCGCCTCCCCGAACAACTCGCGTCCACGGACGACATCCTGCTCGACCCCCGCGCCGCGCCAGTACATGTCGCCGAGGGTGAACAATGCTTCGGGATCGCGCGCCGTGGCGTGATGCTCGACGATCGCCAGTGCCTCCGCCGCGCGGCCAGCCTGAAACAGCACGAACGCATCGGAAAGAGGTGGCGCGGGTTGTTGCACCAGCCGACTATGCCAAGTGCGGCGTCGCGTTTCCATCTTTGCACCGCTTGACGACTGGATTCCGCCGACCCCACCTTTACGCGTATGCGTGAGGGAACACTTTGAAGCTCGTCGTCGTCGAATCGCCCGCCAAGGCGAAAACCATCGAAAAGTATCTCGGAAGCGGGCACCGCGTGCTGGCGTCCTTCGGCCATGTCCGCGACTTGCCGCCCAAGGACGGCTCGGTCGACCCGGATAAAGCGTTCGATATGCTGTGGCAGGTCTCGCCCGACCGCGCCAAGCAGCTGAAGGCAATTACGGACGAGGCCAAGACAGCCGAGACCTTGATCCTGGCCACCGACCCCGACCGCGAGGGCGAGGCGATCAGCTGGCACGTCCAGGAAGTGCTCCGCCAGAAAAAGGCGCTTCCGGCCCAGGTTCAACGCGTAACGTTCAACGCCATCACTAGCTCGGCCGTGACCGAGGCGATGAAGAAGCCGCGTGAGCTCGATGAGGATTTGATCGACGCCTACCGGGCTCGGCGCGCCCTCGATTATCTCGTCGGTTTCACGCTCTCGCCGATCCTTTGGCGCAAGCTGCCGGGCGCTAAGTCAGCGGGTCGCGTCCAGTCGGTCGCGCTTCGGCTGATCGTCGACCGCGAGCGCGAGATCGAGGTCTTCAAGGCCCAGGAATATTGGTCGATCAGCGCAACGTTCGAGAAGGACGGGCAGAGCTTCGTCGGTCGGCTGGTCCAGCTCGACGGGAAGAAGATCGAGCGGCTGACGATCGGCAGCAAGGGCGATGCCGATGCGGCCAAGTCGGTCGTCGAGGCCGGCCGCTTCACGGTGGAATCCGTCGAGACCAAGCCGTTCTCGAAGAACCCGCCGCCGCCATTCACAACGTCGACATTGCAACAGGAGGCCGCACGCAAGCTTGGCTTCTCGGCAAGCCACACGATGCGCGTTGCGCAGGGTCTCTATGAGGACGGTCTCATCACCTACATGCGGACCGACGGTGTCGACATGGCGCCCGAGGCGATCAGCGGCGCTCGGCGGGCAATCGCGAGCCGCTATGATTCCGGCTATGTTCCGGACAAGCCGCGCCAGTATCAGAGCAAGATCAAGAACGCGCAGGAAGCGCATGAGGCCATCCGGCCAACCGACTTCGATAAGTCCCGCGCTGCCTCGGGCGATCACGCGCGGCTATACGAGTTGGTCTACAATCGAGCTCTGGCGAGCCAGATGGCATCGGCCCGGCTGGAACGGACTACCGTGGAACTGGTCGACGGCGCCGGCCGCGCCACTCTTCGCGCCACCGGCCAGGTCGTTCTCTTCCCGGGTTTCATGGCGCTCTATGACGAGGGCCGCGACGACCCGCAGGACGAAGAAGGCGCGCGGATGCCGGCGCTTGGGCAAGGCGACGTGCCGGCAAAGACCGGCGTCGAAGCTGTGCAAAGCTTTACCCAGCCGCCGCCGCGCTATTCCGAAGCGAGCCTCGTCAAGCGGCTGGAGGAACTCGGCATCGGTCGTCCCTCGACCTACGCCTCGATCCTGCAGACGCTGAAAGACCGCGAATATGTTCGCGTCGACAAGAACCGCTTCATCCCGGAAGAGAGCGGGCGCCTGGTAACGGCGTTCCTTGAGCGCTTCTTCGACCGCTACGTCAGCTACGATTACACCGCCGAGCTAGAGGAAGAGCTGGACGATGTCTCCGGCGGGCGGCTCGACTGGCAGAAACTGCTCGCCGAATTCTGGCACGACTTCAAGCCCAAGGCCGGCGAAGTCATGGACCAGAAGCCGAGCGAGATTACCGCTGCGCTCGACGAGTTCCTGGCCCCCTGGCTCTACCCGCCGCGCGCTGACGGCAGCGACCCGCGCGTGTGCCCGCAATGCGGCGAGGGACGGTTGTCGCTTCGCGGCGGCAAGTTCGGCGCGTTCGTCGCCTGCTCCAACTATCCGGACTGCCGCTACACCCAGAAGTTCGGTCAGGGCGGCGACCAGGCTCAAAGTGAAGGGCCGCAGGATCTTGGCGATGGAATTTCGCTGAAGACGGGGCGGTTCGGTCCTTACGTTGAGCGAGGCGAAAAGCGCGCCTCGATCCCGAAGGACATCCCGGTCGACGATGTGACGACCGAGGTCGCGGAGCGTCTCCTGTCACTTCCGCGCGAAATCGGCGCGCATCCGGAAACGGGCCAGCCGATCACGGCTTCGATCGGGCGTTACGGGCCATACCTCGCCCATGATGGCAAATATGCCCGACTGAGTTCGACGGCCGAGGTTTTCGAAACCGGCATGAATGCCGCAGTCGCCAAGCTAGCCGATGCGGCATCAGGTGGCGGGCGCCAGCGCGCCGGCGCGTCCCGGGAGCCGATCGCGGTGCTCGGCAAGCATCCCGTCAGTGGGGGTGACATCAAGGTGATGGCGGGGCGCTACGGTCCTTACGTCACAGACGGTAGCACGAACGCCACGCTGCCCAAGGCAATGGAGCCCAAGGCGGTTACGCTGGACGACGCCGTTCGCTTGATTGATGAACGTGCCGCGAAGGGCCCCGTGAAGAAGGCCGGTCGCAAGACAGCGAGGAAGAAATCGAAGTGATCGAGATTGAGCTGCAGCGTCTTTCTCATGGCGAAGGGCTTCCGACGCCGAGCTACGCCACCGAAGGGGCCGCGGGCTTGGATGTGGTCGCTGCTGAGGAATTGACGCTTGCTCCCGGGCAGCGCCACGCCGTCGCGACAGGCTTCGCGATCGCCATTCCCGAAGGCTACGAGGTCCAGGTCCGTCCACGGTCCGGCTTGGCCCTGAAACACGGCATTACGTGCCTGAATACACCCGGAACCATCGATCATGACTATCGCGGCGAGGTCAAAGTGATCCTAGCCAACCTCGGCAGCGAGCCGTTCGAGGTCCGCCGCGGCGAGCGTATCGCCCAGCTTGTTCCGGCTCCGGTACAAAAAGCTGCATTCGTGGTGGTCGACAACCTGAGTGCAACCCTCCGCGGCGCCGGAGGCTTCGGCTCGACCGGCCGGTGAACCTCACCGACGCCGAACTCGAACGTTACGCGAGGCACATCGTACTGCCGCAGGTCGGCGGCTTCGGGCAGCGCCGGCTCAAGGAGACGCGGGTCGTCGTCGTCGGCGCCGGCGGCATCGGCAGCGCGGTCATTCCCTCGCTGGCGGGAGCAGGCATCGGCCAGCTCACGATCATCGACGATGACGTGGTCGAGCTCGCCAACCTCCATCGCCAACCGCTCTTTCGCGAGCGCGACGTCGGTTACTCGAAAGCCGACCTCGCCATCCAGTTTGCGCACCGGTTGAATGGGCACGTCGAGGCCAAGCCCATCCTGCAGCGGATCGACGCGGCGAACGCGGAAGGACTCATCGGCGGCCATGACTTGGTGATCGATGGCAGTGACAATTTCGCGACGCGACTTGCAGTCTCCGATGCCGCCGTCGCTCTCGGCATACCGCTGGTCTCAGCTGCCGCCATCCAGTTTCAGGGGCAGGTCGGACTATTCCGGTCCAAGCCCTGCTACCGATGCTTCGTCGGCGACGCGTTCGATGCGGAGGATTGCGACAATTGTGCCGAACTTGGGGTGCTCGGCGCGTTGACTGCCGCGGTGGGGGGGTTCGCTGCACTGCTGGCGATTAATTCGATTGTCGGGATCGGTGACGAGAACCCCGGCACGGTCCACCTGTTCGACGGGCAGAAGCTCGAATGGCGCGCGATCAGGATCCCCTCTGATCCAAATTGCAGGGCCTGCGGCTCAGCCTAAGGCTTCGGCGATTCGCGCGATCAAGTGTCGTGCGACTTCGTCCTTAGCCGCTTCGGGCCAGATCTCGACTCCATCGGCGGTCACCAGATGCACCTGGTTGCGATGACCGCCCATAACGTCGCCCGAGACGTCATTCGCGACGATCCAGTCGGCGCCCTTCGTCTCGCGTTTTGCGCTCGCATAGCGGACCACATTGTCCGTCTCCGCCGCGAAGCCGATCAGCAGCCGGGGCCGCTGTTCGCTCGATCCTAGCTCGGCCAGAATGTCGCGCGTGGGTGCGAATGTCAGGCGTGGCGGGCCGTCAAGCTTTTTCAGCTTCGTAGCGGAGGCTTCGACCCGCCAGTCCGCGACGGCGGCAACCAGGATTGCGACGTCGGCGGGCAGGGCATTGAACACGGCGTTCACCATCTGCTCTGCAGTCTCGACATCGATGCGGTCGACGCCTGCGGGAGTCCCGAGGCAAACTGGACCGGCGACCAGCGTCACGCGGGCTCCGGCCTCGGCCGCCGCCGCTGCGATCGCGAAGCCCTGCCGCCCGGACGACCGATTGGCGATGACCCGAACCGGATCGATCGGCTCCCATGTCGGTCCCGCGGTGATCAGGACGTGCTTGCTGGCGAGCGTCACTTGGCTTGAAGGAAGCCGTTCTGGCCGAGCCAGCCGACGATATCCTGCGGCTCGGGCAGCCGACCCGGGCCATATTCGCCACAGGCCATTTCCCCCTCCGCAGGATCGATCACCTTCACACCATCGGCCTTCAGCTGCGCCACGTTACGCTGCGTCGCGGCGTGCTGCCACATGCGGACGTTCATTGCTGGCGCAACGATGACAGGCTTGTCCGTTGCCAGCAGGAGCGTGGTTGCCAGGTCGTCCGCGATTCCCGCTGCCATCTTGGCGAGTAGGTCGGCCGTCGCCGGGCATACCAACACGAAATCGGCCGCTCGGCTCAGCTGGATATGGCCGATCTCGACTTCGTCTTTCAGTTCCCAAAGCGAATTGTGGACTTGGCTCTCGGCCAGCGTTCCGAGGCTCATCGCGGTGACGAAATGCTCGCCGGCCTTCGTGAGCACCGGGGTGACCTCGTGCCCTGCTTTCTTGAACAGCCGAACGAGTTCCAGCGACTTGTACGCGGCGATTCCGCCACCAACGATGAGAAGCACCTTCGCCATGGTCGCGATTTAACGCGCTGCGCCTGCTTCCGCCATCTCGTCCTGAATGATCGCCGGCGGGACGATCGCGGACGCATAGATCTGCGCGAATGTCGTGCGGTTATCGAATAGTCTTTTTTCCAGCTCCGCGCGATGCGATGCGACGGCGAGCAGATGATCGAGCTGCAGCTTGCCGACGATATAGCTGGGCCCGTAGCCGGGCTGGCGGACGTAAATGAGCTGCTCGAACCCCACGAGCTTGCTCTTCGCGTCTGACCACCCCCGTGGCGTCCATCCAGCGTGGAAGTGACCGGCTTCGTCCAACCCGATCTCGTTTGCCTGCACCCGCAATGACGCCAACCCGCGCGCCGCGCGGTTGGCGAGCATGATCCACACGAGTTCACGACCGTGTGGAATGTCGTCGTACAGGCCGGCCTGCATCGCGATTTCTTCCATCGCCGTTGCGAAGCCCTCGGATCGGTCTTCGTAGATATTGAAGAGCGGAGGTGTGTCGCGGATCGGGCTCGGGTGCGGTTCGTGCTTCAGCCGCGCGAGCTCGATCCAATGGAATTGGTGGCTGACCAGCGGCAGCGGGTCTAGCGCGGTGACGTTGGTGAAGAAATTGCGCTCGGCCGGCGGCGTATAGTCACCGGTCTGCCCTCTGAGGGCTGAATGAAAGTAGGGTCGATCTGCGATGAAACCACCCTCGACGAGAAAATGATAGAATTTGTCCGTCTTAGCTTCCGCCATTCGCCGATAGGCTGCAGGATCGCTGATCTCGGCAATCGGCGGGGCCGCGCGATTGCGCACTTCTTCCAGCCGAAGCGCCGCTAGCGAACGGTCCAGTTCGCGCTGAAGCAGCACCTGCTGTTGATCGAAATCGTAGGGGCTGAGCAGAACGTGTTTCAGATACCAATTGTAATTCTCCTTGCCGACGCCCGACGGGCCGATGCGGCGTGGCGCCTCGCTGCGAATCCATTGCGCAAATTGCTCGGTCGACGCGCGCGCCTCGGCGACCGCTGCCCGGAGCTTAGGTGACGCGCCATTCAACGAGATAGTGCGCTTTCCGCCAAGATCGTTGAGAACCAACGTGCCTGCCCCGAGCCTGGCGAGTGCTTCCGCCTGCTCGTTGAATGCCCGGTCGCCGTAGGCCCAAAGGTCGTGCGACTGGCTGTCAGCCAGATTGACCTTAGCGTCCGCGAGCAGCGCAGGAACGGCACCGATCAGCTCGGTGAGGTGCGCGTCGTCGGTCTTGCTCAGCGGCCACTGATATTGGAACAAGTCGATGTTGGGCTCGGCCGACGGCCCCTCATGAGCCGGAACGTCGCTCATCTCGGGGAATATCGTGGCGTAGAAGGTTGGATCTCGGGCCCACGGCTTAAGCACCCGCAAGAAGAAGTCGAGAGCATTCATCTCGGCCTCGACCAGGCGGTAGTCGCCCTTCTGCGGAGCGTTCCAGCCGCTGGTGTCGATTGCCGACAGTCGCTGTTGGAACGAGGCCAGACGAGCTGCCTTCGCGGTCATTGCGGCCGCGCTGTAATCAGGCCTTCCCTGGACGATCGACGGGTGATTGAACGCACGCCAGTCGGCGAACAGGCTCACCAATTGCTGGTGCGTCGACGAAGGAACTTGCGCGGCGCTCACCTGAGCGGACCAAAAAAGCGGCGTCGCAACGGCAAGCGCGAGCGCATATCGAAGCATCTGAATCCCCCTGCGCTCATCACGCTATCGAATTCGCTTCACCGCGCAAGCAGCATGGCGGCTCCCCCGATCGCGGCCCCGATCAGGGCGACGAGTGCATATCGCCACCAGGCGCGGCGCTCGATAATGGCCACTTCAGGGAGTGGAGGCGCGGGTGGCGCGGCGCCCGCCGGCGGGTAATATTGGTCGAGCCGGTCAATCAGCTCGGGGATCTTTTTGAGCGCCCGGACCACCTCGATGATACGGTCCGCATAATAAGCTTCCGGCCCGAGCTCGGCGCGCATCCATTCGCGCAAAAACGGCTCGGCGGTCTCCCACATATTGATGTCGGGATCCAAAGCCGTGGCGACGCCTTCGTTCATCACCATGGTCTTCTGCAGCAGCAGCAGGTGCGGCTGCGTCGGCATGTCGAAGTCGCGGGTGATCGA
>Ga0068851_10001378_pt1 | contig 10617 bp, 10 predicted proteins | sample KBSCornC12_FD_66588 | JGI IMG/M metagenome (GOLD analysis project Ga0068851, IMG submission 66588) | Corn rhizosphere microbial communities from Kellogg Biological Station, Michigan, USA - KBS Corn C1-2 | ecosystem: Host-associated > Plants > Roots > Rhizosphere > Soil ...
CCCGAGTTCCACAGGAACCGGCCGGAGGCCACGTATTCGCGCGCCTTCTCGAGCGAGGGCTTCTCCACGAAGCGCAGCACCTCGTTGCCGCTCGCCTCGATGTAGCCGTAGCCCGTCTCGGGCGCCTCGGGCTGGATGCCGAAGGTGACGAGCCGCCCCTCTGCCGCGAGCGCCGCCGCCTGCGCCACCGCCCGCGCGAAGGCCGCCTGGTCCACGATGAGGTGGTCGGCGGGCAGCACGAGCAGCGTCGCATCGGGACCGTGCACCTCGGCGGCCTGCAGCGCTGCCGATGCCACCGCCGCGGCCGTGCCGCGCCCGAACGGCTCGAGCACGAAGGACGTGGGCAGCTTCGCCGCGTTCACCTCGCGGAAGTCGTCGTCGGTCTGGAACATGAGCTCGCGGTTGGTGATGGTGAGCACCTCCGCCGCGCCGGGGAGCGTGGCCCCGCGCAGGAACGCCTTCTGCAGCAGGCTCTGGCCATCGGACAGGCGGATGAACGGCTTCGGATGCAGCTCGCGCGAAACGGGCCAGAGGCGCGAGCCGGCCCCGCCACAAAGGATGGTGGGGATCAGTTTCATGGGGTCTTTCGGAAGGACTGCGGCAAACGAGCGGGTAGAGCCCTCCATGATAGCGAATCGGGTCTCGGCGGGCGCAGTTGATAAACTCGCGGAAGCGATGAGCCCGCTCGATCCCCCCCTCTACGTGGACCTCGACGGCACGGTCGTCTCGACCGACCTGCTGTACGAATCCTTCGTCTCCGCGGTCAAGGCCTCGCCGTGGGTGGCCCTGCAGTCCTTCGCGTGGCTGCTGCAGGGGCGCGCGCGGCTGAAGGAGGAGCTCGCGGCGCGCGCTTCCATCGACGTGTCCACGCTGCCTTACCGGGCCGCGGTGATCGAGTTCCTGCGCGGCGAGCGCTCGCGCGGCCGCCACATCGTGCTCACGACCGCCTCGTGGGTCACGCTCGCCGAGGCCGTGGCGCGCCACCTGGGGCTCTTCGACGAGGTGCTCGCCACGTCCCGCGACGGCAACCTGAAGGGAGAGGCGAAGGCCGCGCGCATCGCCGAGCGCAGCGCTGCCGGCTGCTTCGATTACCTCGGCGACAGCGCGGCCGATCTCCACGTCTGGCGCCATTGCCGCCAGGCCTACGTGGTCGAGGCGGGCGACCGGTTGTCGCGCCGCATCCCCGGCGACATCCCCGTGACGCGTGTCCCGCCGCGCGAGGTCGAGCGCAGCGCGCGCAGCGCCGCCGTGCGCGCCCTGCGCCCGCACCAGTGGGCGAAGAACCTGCTCCTGTTCGTGCCGCTCGTCACCGCGCACCGCCTGGCGGAGGCGGCGGGGTTCGTGTCGGCCTGCTGGGCCTTCGCGGCGTTCTGCCTCGTGGCCTCCGGCGCGTACATCCTGAACGACCTGCTCGACCTGCCCGCCGATCGCGCGCACCCGAGCAAGCGGCTGCGCCCGTTCGCCTCGGGCGAGCTGGGGATCCCCGAAGGGCTCGTCATGGTCGCGGGGTGCCTGCTCGCGGCGGTGGGGATCGCGACCATGCTGCCGCCGCTTTTTCGTGCGGCGCTCGCCACGTACCTCGCGCTCACGGTGGCGTATTCGCTGGTGCTCAAGCGCAAGTCGATCCTCGACGTCCTCTCGCTCGCGGGGCTCTACACGCTGCGCATCGTCGCGGGCACTTTCGCCATCGCGGCGGCGCTCTCCTTCTGGCTGCTCGCCTTCGCCATGTTCATCTTCTTCAGCCTCGCGCTCGTGAAGCGCTATGCGGAGCTGGCGGCGCTCGAGGATGAGGCGACGCACGCGCCCGGGCGCGGCTATGCGGGACGCGACCTCGAGGTGGTCCTCGCCATCGGCACCGCGAGCGCGATGGTGAGCGCGCTCGTGCTGGCGCTCTACATCAACGGGGAGACGGCCAAGGAGCTGTACCAGCGCCCGGAGGTGCTGTGGCTGCTCTGCCCCACGCTGCTCTACTGGATCTCGCGCATCTGGCTGCTGGCCGCGCGCGGGCAGATGCACGAGGATCCGGTGCTCTTCGCGGTGCGCGACCGCGCGAGCTGGCTCGTTGCGGCCGCGGCGCTCGCGGTGATGATGGCGGCGACGTGATCGAGCCGTCCGGCTACGGCTCCTGGGGCCGCGTCTTCAACCCGCGGCAACGCGTGGCGCGCATGCGCGACCGCACGGAGCGATTGCCGCTTCCCGATGATGGCGGCACGATCCTGCCGTACGGCGCGGGCCGCAGCTATGGCGATTCGTGCCTCAACGACGGCGGCACCGTCCTGCGCACGCGCGACCTCGATCGCTTCATCGCGTTCGATCCGGCCACCGCGACGCTGCGCTGCGAGGCGGGCGTGCTGCTCGCGGAAATCGCGGCCTTCGCGCTGCCGCGCGGCCTCTTCCTTCCGGTCACGCCGGGCACGCGGTTCGTGACGGTCGGCGGCGCCATCGCCAACGACGTCCACGGCAAGAACCACCATCGCGCAGGGACCTTCGGCCATCACGTGCCACGCTTCGAGCTGCTGCGCTCCGATGGCTCGCGCCTCGAGTGCAGTGCCGGCGCGAACGCGGAGCTCTTTCGCGCGACCATCGGGGGCCTCGGGCTCACGGGCCTCGTCACGTGGGCGGAAATCCGCCTCATGCGTGTCGCGGGACCCTGGGTCCGCCAGGTCGAGCGGCGCTTCGGCTCGCTCGCCGAGTTCTTCGCGCTTTCGGAGCCGCTGGAGCAGCAGCACGAGTACGTCGTCGCCTGGCTCGACTGCCTGCCGCGCGACAACGGCGCCACGCGCGGTGTCCTCTTCGCCGGCGACCACGATGCATCGCCCGCGCCCGTAAGGGAAAGAACCGCGCGAGCGGTACCCCTCACGCCGCCCTTCTCGCTGGTGAACAACCTCACGCTGCGCGCGTTCAACGAGCTCTACTTCCGCACCCATGGACGGGAGGGCGACGCGAAGGCCGTGCCGTGGGACACGTTCTTCTACCCGCTGGATGGGCTGCGCGGCTGGAACCGCATGTACGGCCCGCGCGGCTTCTTCCAGTACCAGTGCGTGGTGCCCGAAGGAGATCGCGGACGCGCTGCGCTGGAAGCGTTGCTCGCGGGCATCGCGGCGAGCGGGCAGGGCTCGTTCCTCGGGGTGCTGAAGCGCTTCGGCGCGCATCCGGGCGCGGGCATGCTGTCGTTTCCGCGGCCGGGCTATACGCTGGCGCTCGATTTCCCCAACCGCGGAGAGGCGACGGCGCAGCTCCTCGATGCGCTCGACCTCATCGTGCTCGAGGCCGGCGGCCGCGTGTACGCCGCGAAGGATGCGCGCATGTCGGCCCGCGCCTTCCGTGCCTTCTATCCCGAGTGGCAGGCGTTCGCGCGCTTCGTCGACCCGCGCTTCTCGTCCAGCTTCTGGCGGCGCGTGACGGCGGGCGCGGCGGAAGCGTCCGCGTGAACGTCGCGATCGTGGGCGCCACCTCCGCCATCGCCGAAGCCGCGGCACGCCTCTGGGCCGCGCGCGGCGACTCGCTCTATCTCGCGGGACGGCGCGAGACGCTCCTTGCCGCCATCGCCGACGACCTGCGCCTGCGCGGCGCGGCGAAGGTGGTCACGGAAGTGTTCGACGTGTCGCAGCACGAGGCTCACCACGCGATGCTGTCGCGCGCCGAGGACACGCTGGGCGAGATCGACTGCCTGCTGGTCGCCCACGGCACGCTCCCCGACCAGGCCGCCTGCCTCGCCAATCCCGACCTCGCCGTGCGCGAGATCGAGGTGAACGCGGTCGCCACCGCGGCGCTCGTGCTGCGCGCGGCCACGCGCTTCGAGGCGCGCCGTGCCGGGACGATCGCGGTCATCACGTCGGTGGCCGGTGTGCGCGGCCGTGCGAGCAATTTCGTCTATGGCTCGGCCAAGTCGCTCGTCTCGACGCTGCTGGAGGGGCTGCGGCACCGCATGCACGGAAGGGGTGTGGCGGTGGTCGACATCCGTCCGGGCTTCGTGGACACGCCGATGACCGCCGCCTTTCCCAAGGGCCCGCTCTGGGCCGCCCCGGGACGCGTGGCGCGCGATATCGTCCGCGCGGTGGATCGCGGCGCGGGCGTGGCCTATACGCCGTGGTTCTGGCGCTGGATCATGCTGGTCGTACGCCACATTCCGGAGCCGCTCTTCGTGCGGACGAAGCTGTGAACGGCAAGCCCCGCATCCTCGTCACGGGCGCGGCGGGCCTGGTCGGCCAGAACCTCCTCCTCATGCTGCACGAGCAGGGGTACGACAAGATCGTCGCGGTCGACAAGCACGCGGGCAATCTCAACGTGCTGCGCCGGCTGGTGCCGCAGGTGCGCATCCGGGTGGCGGATCTCGCGGAGCCGGGCGAGTGGGAAGCGCTCTTCGATCCGCATACGGTGGTCGTGGTCCTGCACGCGCAGATCACCGGCAAGTATCCGGCGGAGTTCGTGCGCAACAACGTCGAGGCCACCCGGCGCGTGCTCGAGGCGATCGCGCACCGCGGCGCCGCCTTCGTCGTGCACGTGAGCTCCTCGGTGGTGAACTCGGTCGCGGCCGACGACTACACCAACACGAAGAAGACGCAGGAGGCGCTCGTGCGCGAATCCGGCGTGCCGCATTGCGTGCTCCGGCCCACGCTGATGTTCGGGTGGTTCGACCCGAAGCATTTCGGCTGGCTCTCGCGCTTCATGGAGAAGACGCCGGTGTTCCCCATTCCCGGCCATGGGCGCTACATGCGGCAGCCGCTCTACATCCGCGACTTCTGCCGCGCGCTGGTGTGGGCGATCGAGCACCGGCCCGCGGGGAAGGTGTACGACGTCGTGGGCGCCGAGCGCATCGACTACGTGGACGTGATCCGCGCGATCAAGCGCGTGAAGCGGCTGAAGACCGTCATCGTGCACATCCCGGTGCGGCTCTTCCGCCTGATGCTCGAGTCCTATGCGGTCTTCAGCCGCAAGCCGCCCTTCACGGCCGACCAGCTCGACGCGCTCTGCGCCGGCGACGACTTCAGGGGCGTGGATACCGAGCAGGCCTTCGGCTTCCGGCAGACCCCGTTCGAGCAGGCGCTGCGCGAGAGCTACTGCGACCCGCGCTACAGCCACGTGCTGGTGAGCCGATGAGCGCCACGCCGGTCGCGGTGGAGGCGAAGCGTCACGCGGCGGTGCTGGGCGCGGGGCCGATGGGGCTCGCGACCACCTACGAGCTGCTGAAGAAGGGCTGGGCGGTCGACCTCTACGAGCGCGACGAGCGCATCGGCGGCATGTCCGCGTCCACCGAGCTGGGCGGCCTCAAGATCGAGCGCTATTACCACTTCGTCTGCGCGCCGGACCACACGCTCTTCGAGTACCTGCGCGAGCTGGGCATCGAGCAGCACCTCAAGTGGGTCGAGACGAAGATGGGCTTCTACTTCGAGGGCAAGCTCTACGACTGGGGCAACCCGCTGGCGCTGCTCAGGTTCCCGGAGCTCGATCCGCTCACCAAGCTGCGCTACGGCCTGCACGTCTTCCACACCAAGGGCATCAGCGACTGGCGCGCGCTCGACAGGGAAGCGTGCATCCCGTGGCTGCGCAAATGGGTCGGCGACCGCGGCTACGACGTGCTGTGGCGCAGCCTCTTCGAGCTCAAGTTCCACGAGTACCAGGACAGGCTCTCGGCCGCGTGGCTGGGCACCCGCATCAAGCGCGTGGCGCTCTCCCGCAAGAGCCTGTCGCAGGAGCGGCTGGGCTACATCGAGGGCGGCTCCGACGTGCTGCTCGACGCGATCGAGGCGAGGATCCGCGGCATGGGCGGGCGCATCTTCCTCAAGGCCGGAGCGGAGAAGATCGACATCGGGCCCGGGGAGCAGGTGCGCGGCATCCTCGTGGGCGGCGAGCTGCGCCCCTACGAGACCGTCATCTCCACCATCCCGCTGCCGTACCTGGTGCGGATGGCCCCGGAGCTGCCGCTCGACGAGCGCGCGAAGATCGCGGGCATCCTGAACATCGGCGTCGTCTGCGCCGTGTTCAAGCTGGCCCACCCGATCACGCGGAACTTCTGGACCAACATCAACGATCCCGGCATCGCCATCCCGGGCCTGATCGAGTACTCGAACCTGAACCCGCTGCCCGCGACGGTGGTCTACGCGCCGTTCTACATGCCCGTCACGCACGCCAAGTACCGGGAGCCCGCGCCGGCCTTCGTGCACGAGGTGAAGGGGTACCTGAAGAAGCTCAACCCGAAGTTCCGCGACGACTGGGTGCTCGCCGCCAACGCGTTCCGCTACGAATTCGCGCAGACCGTCTGCACGCCCAACTTCTTCGAGAAGCTGCCACCCATGCGCAGCAAGGCGCGCGGCCTCTTCCTCGCCGACACGTCGCACTACTATCCCGAGGACCGCTCCATCTCCGAGAGCATGCGCATCGGCCGCCGGCTCGCGAACCTCGCCTCGGGAAGCTGACGCGTGCGCGACAAGTCGCAGCTCCTCGAGGACGAATACCACCGCCGCTTCGGCGGCCGCGCGGAATACCGCGACCGCGTCTGGAAGGTGCTGTGCGCCGATTTCTTCTCGCGCTACATCCCGCGCGATGCCGCGGTGCTCGACCTGGGCGCGGGCTGGGGAGAATTCACGCGCAACGTGGAGGCGCGCGAGAAGTACGCGATCGACCTCAACCCGGAGACCGGGCGGCGCGTGGAAGGCTTCGCGCGCTTCATCCAGCAGGACTGCTCGAAGCCGTGGCCGCTCCCCGGCGCGTCGCTCGACGTGGTGTTCACCAGCAACTTCCTCGAGCACCTGCCCGCGAAGGATCTCGTGGACGACACGTTGCGCGAGGCACGCCGCTGCCTCAAGCCCGGCGGGCGCATCGTCTGCGTGGGGCCGAACGTGCGCTACGTTCCCGGCGCGTACTGGGACTTCTGGGACCACCACATCCCGATCACGGACCTGTCGATGGCCGAGGCGCTCGAGCTGCAGGGCTTCGCGGTCGAGGAGCGCATCGACCGCTTCCTGCCGTACACGATGTCGGGCAATCGCGAGACGCCGCTCGCCTTCGTGCGCGCATACCTGCGCATGCCGTTCGCCTGGCCGCTCTTCGGCAGGCAGTTCCTGGTCGTGGCGCGCAGGGGCGCGTAGTGGGCGTCCCGGATCCGCGCGCGGGCCGCGGCCGCCAGTTCGCGCTCTTCCTCGCCTCGGGCGGTGTCGCGGCCGCGATGAACTGGGGCTCGCGGTTCCTGTTCTCGCGCTGGATGCCGTTCGAGCTCGCGGTGGTCTTCGCCTTCTGCGTGGGCCTGGCGACCGGCTTCGTGCTGATGCGCGCGTTCGTCTTCGCGGGCGGGGGACGCCCGGTGGCGCCGCAGGCGGGACGTTACCTCGTCGTGAACGCCGCGGCACTCGTGCAGACGTGGATCGTGAGCGTGCTGATGGCGCGCTGGGCGTTGCCGGCGGTGGGCATCCACGAGCAGGCCGAGGCCATCGGGCACCTCGCGGGCGTGCTGTTCCCCGTCTTCACCAGCTACTTCGCGCATCGCATGTACACATTCCGATGACCCACGCGCCGGAGGCGGCGGGTATCTGGCGGCTCGTGCGCTACGTGATCGTGGCCGCGATGGTGTGGTCGCTGGTGGTCCTCGCGGGAATCGTCGCGTGGGGCGGCGAGGCGGCGCGCACGCGCCTGGCGACGGTCGGCATGCCGCTCGCCCTCGCGACCGTGGCGACCTTCGTCCTCAACCATGCGCTGCGCTTCGCGCGGTGGCACCTGATGCTGCGCGCCGAGCGGCATTTCATCCCGTGGCGCAGGAGCCTCGCGATCTTCATGGCGGGTCTCGCCCTCCTGCCCACCCCGGCGAAGGCGGGCGTGGCGTCCCGCAGCGTGCTGCTGCTGGCCGAGGGCGTGCCCGTGCACGTGAGCATCGCCGCGTACTTCGCCGAGCGCCTGCTCGACCTCGTGGGGCTGGTGATGCTGGCCACGCTGCTGCTCGCGACGCTCTCGTCGTGGAACGCGTGGGTGCTCGCCGCCGTCGCGGGCGTCGTGGGGATGGTGGCGATCGCGGTGGCGCCGTCCATCCTCGCCGCGCTTCGCCCCCGCATGCCGCCGTGGCCGCGCACGCGCCGCGCGCTCGACTGGACCTCGCGCTGCTTCGTGGATGCCGAGGAGATGCTCTCGGGCTGGCGGCTGCCCGCATTCGTGGCGCTCGGCATGGCGGCGAACGCGGTGGCGGGGCTCCTGCTCTACGCGGCGCTGCTGGGCTCGGCCACGCCCATCGCGGCATCGACCGGGGTGGGCATCCTCGCGGTCTCGCACCTTTCGGGCTCGATCTCGCTCCTTCCCGGCGGCATCGGCGGCTTCGACCTCGCGATGCTCGCGCAGCTCGCCGCCGCCGGCGTGGCCCCGCTCGACGCGATCACCGCGCTTTCGCTCGTGCGCCTCGCCACCCTGTGGTCGAGCGTGCTGGCGGGATTGCCGCTGCTCTGGCTGGGCCTGCGCCGTGCACCCGCAGGGTAGACTCGCGGCCATGGCCATGCCCGCACGCGTGACGCATCGCTTCCTTGCCGTGGCGCCGTGGATCGGCGTGCCGTTCCTGCTGTATCTCTTCCTGTTGCGCCACTTCTGGTTCAACGCGCCGGCGTGGGACGACTACGACACCATCGTGGACGCGAACTTCGCGCTGGAAGACGCGGGCTCCGCGCGCGAATGGCTCTGGCTGCTCACGTACCAGCACAACGAGCACCGCATCGCGTTCGCAAGGCTGGTCGCGCGCACGATGGTGAAGCTCACCGGGCAGCTCGATTTCCGCGCGCTGGACGTCATCGCGAGCTTCGCGTGGCCGGGCCTGATGGTGGTCCTGTGGCTGGAGCTGCGCGACCGGGTGCCGGCGATGCTCTTCGCGGGCGCGGCGCTCCTCATGCTGCAGGTGAGCTATTACGAGGCGTCGCTGGTCTCGATGTCGGGCCTGTCGAACATCGGGGCGGTGTCCTTCGCGTTCGCGTGCCTCTACTTCGCCGATCGCGCAGGCCGCTCGCGGGCGCTGGCGTGCATCGCCTTCGGCATCGTCGCCGCGGGCTCGCAGGCGGCGGGGCTTTTCGCGCTGCCGATCGCGGCCGGAGTGTGCGTGCTGCGGGGGCGCCGCGTACGTGCCGCGATCATCGCCGCCGTCGCCGCCGCGGCCTGGGCCGCCTATTTCACCGGCTATATCCAGCCCCCGCACCATCACTCGATCCTGCTGGCGGCAACGCATCCGGCCGACGCAGCCGGGCTCTTCGTCGTCAACCTGGGAAGCGTCGTCGCAGGGCTCGGGCCCGCGCGCACGACCGGCTTCGCCCTGCTCGTCGTGTTCGCGTGGTTGTATGGCCGCGGGCTCTGGAAGCTGTCCATCGTGGTCAATGCGTGGATCGCGTTCCTGGTGGCGTCCATCGCCGCAGCGTCGGCGGCACGCGTCGAGTTCGGCGTCATCTACTCCTCGCGCTACGCGATCTCTTCCACCGGCCTCCTGGTGATCGCATTCCTGGCGGCGGCCGCGCTCGCCGGGCCGTGGACGCGCCCGCGGGCATGGCTCGCGATCGCGGCCTGCGCGGCGGCCTCCGTCGCCATCGACGCATCGAGCTGGGCCGGTGCCAGCGAATTCTCCGCGGACGGACGGCTGCTGGTGAAGGCGGTGCCGGCGGATGCGACCGTCCATGCGGACAGCTTCTTCGGCGTGCTGTATCCCCGCCGCGGGCGCGCCGACAGGATCCTGCACGAGGCGGAGAAGCGGCAGGTGTGGCGCGCGAGGCCGATGACGTTTCCGCCTACGGAGGTTCGCGTCGTCGCGCAGCCGCCGGCGAACGTGCAGGTCGGGGGATCGGTCGACAAGGTCTCGCTCGACGGGAGCCGGCTGCGGCTCGTCGGCTGGTCGCACATCCCGGCCACGGTTCCCGGACGCACCCTGCTGCTGGCGCAGGCGGGCGAGCCGCGGCAATCGACGCTGACATTCCGGGATCGCATCGACGTCGCGATCGCCAACCACGTCCCGGTGCTCGCGTACTCCGGATTCGAGCTGGTGCTCGAGTACGCCTCCGCGGAGGACGCGAGGCGCGCGGCCGGCACGTTGTGCGTGTTTTCCGAGGCGCCCGGCCACGAGCTCGGCCGGCTGGACGGCACCGCCGGCTGCGACGAATAGGCCGCGCCCGGCGCCCTCCCGCTGTCGCCGCCACCCGACATTCCGCCCGATCCTCGAAACCCGCCGACGCTGGCTGATCCATCCGGCGCAGGCATGGGCCGAGCGCAGCGCGATCGCCGGGAACGGCCTCGCGATGGCGGACCAAAGCTATAAGTGAGATTCCATACGGGTGCGCTCCATGGGGACGATCCTCGCGAGCCGGGAGACGATTGACGCGTGCACGACGCGACGCACGTCAACAGTGTTGATTTTGCCGTTCCTCCCCGTCCCGCGCGCATGGTATGAAGAAGATAGCGCGCAGGACGAGCCCGCCTCCCAGAGCGGCCGCTGCGCTGAACCGGCGGTGCACTCGCGCTCCGCCGCGTCGAACAGATACCTGTCATTCGGGGAGAAGCACAAATGAACCGCTGGTACCGAGCCATCCTCGGAGCGCTGCTTTGCGCGCTCTCGGGAGCCGCCTATTCGCAGGCTTGCACGACGACATTGTCCGCGTTGCCTACCACAAA
>Ga0068851_10001379_pt1 | contig 10613 bp, 8 predicted proteins | sample KBSCornC12_FD_66588 | JGI IMG/M metagenome (GOLD analysis project Ga0068851, IMG submission 66588) | Corn rhizosphere microbial communities from Kellogg Biological Station, Michigan, USA - KBS Corn C1-2 | ecosystem: Host-associated > Plants > Roots > Rhizosphere > Soil ...
AATATCAGTATTCGAGTCATCCGAAGCAGACACTAAAGGATTGGGCTTTTGAACTGGATCACTGCCCCAAGGCATTTTAACAAGTGTATTACTTGGGCCAATAGAAAAAGGAGCCACAGAACTTATTAAATGTGTATTTGGATCGACTACCATATGAGGATCGTTAAAAGGTGAAGTTGCATTATTTGCACATAATATCCAGTTTCCGGAGGTATTGGTTGGAACAGTAGTTACCCCACCGTTCCAATCAATATAATCATAACTGGATTGTGGAGCTGTACTGACATGCTCAAAAGTAGCCCAGATCATCTCGGGATGACCATTTGTACTCCCTACAATATGCATAGCAATTAGAGACAGCTGTGTTACTCTTTGTCCATTTGGTATCCATTGGTTAGGATTGCTTTTATCATATGTAGGAATTGAAGCCGAAATTGTAATAAACCTAGGTCTATCCTGTAGTGCAAGTGATGAGGATTCTACCCATGCTGTTTTAATCTCAATTGCTAAAGCCTCGGGATCGATTATCGTTTTATTATTTGCAGCTGCATAATTTGTTATTTGATCTAAATCTCCTTGTAGAGTCGGAAACTTATTCGCTGTAATTGCTCCATTTACAAAAGCCGTTCTGAAATATGCAAAAACTTCGTTTACGGTTACGAGATAGTAAACAAGTGAACCATGATTTGACATCAAAACACCGAATGAATTTGATTGTCCCGGATCAGTATCAATTATGCTCCCCGACCGATCCAAAAACACATCACCATTGTTTATCAAAAATCGCTGTACAATCCGTTCGGGGTCAAAATCTTTACTAATAATTAGCTGTGCATCTTCTATAGTCCTCCCTTTCATATCAAATAGAATTGCCTTTTCGCCTTTCAATACGATTTCGTTTACTTCTACAGTGTCTCTTTCCTTATTAAGAACTTGCGGTTTACCATTAGGTCCGAATGTTGGAGGTTGAATTTCAAATATACGTTCAGAAGATTTATCCTGAATTACCGGAAACCCATTTGGTCCTGTTGGAGTGGTTCTAACTGAAGGGTTGATAGGCGTTCCAACTTGATGTGGAATAAAAGTACGATGGCCATTTATTAAAGGTGAAACATCATAAAATGCTGGAGAATTAAAAATGCGCTCACCGCCACCATATTTTGGTGAAGCTGGAGAAGTTAACCATAAGAACATCCTTTCAGCCCAAAAATAAAAATCGCAATTAGGGTTATTAGAAAAAAGAACACTGTTAGCCGGCGTAACCTCACCATTTTTTGATATAGTCCTTGATGTAAACCACATCGAAAACGAATTTCCTGATATAATACAATTTGGAAATGGATCGTTTGGGAGTTGAAGTGATGTTAAACATGAAGCTATAATAACAGATACAAAAAGCATTGATGTCACAAGGTATAGCCAAGATAATTTTAGGTTTTTCATATGATCATTTATTAAAAAAATAAGAAAATAGTAATTTCAAAATAGATAATCAATTACTAATCAATATTGTTAAATCATACCTCCAAGAGACTAGAGGACTGAGTAAATTGTTCAAAATATGTATGATGTGCCTTTTTAACTTTGCTTAAAATAATTATTAATAATGTACTTTAATTTTGGGATTAATTTAAAAAGTTGTTAATTGGTGTGCGTAATAATATCCTTAATTCAAAACTTAAATTCCTGATTAAATATAATGAACTTTCTGATAGTTGCATGTTTCCCAAAAAATAATTTTATAAAGTCAAATCGCAAAATGACAAATAAAGTCTTTCACTATATCTATCACGCCGCCATCCCCTCCAAAAATACCTCCACATACTCCTTCATCTTCCGGATAATCCTGTTGGCTATCTCTTTGACAGCTAAAATGCTGGGTCGGCTACCCAGACACGTGGCCAAGGAAACTACAATAGTCTTTCGCTGGTTGTTGGAGAGAACTCCAACAACGACGGAGTAGTTAAAAGTCTCTGTATAACAAATACCTTTTCCTTCTTTCATTAAAAATAGCCAATCCATCTTTCCAGCTCTCTCGTATCTGCTCCTCATTCATACCAGCTTGTATCGCCTCTCGAAATTCTGGCCCTCCCGCCAACTTATCAAACCACGACGCATTAAAAAATCCAGTCGTATCCATTTTATGAAAGAATGAAAGCAATACAGAAAGATCCATATGCCGCAGGGCAAACAAACTATCCACATTAGCCTTTGATAGATCAACTCCATAACACTTTTTATCCTTTAGAGGTGGATTTGTTGCTCCAGGAGAAGCTTTTGGAGTGAATGAATATTTATGATCACCATATTCAGGACAACCTGCTATCTGGAATTGTTTATCCGTTCCGCGACCAATGCTCACATTGGTGCCTTCAAAAAAACAAAGACCGGGATACAACAAGATCGATCTCAAGTTCGGAAGATTCGGCGAAGGCTTGACAGGTAATTCATACATCGTGTTGTGATCATAACCTTTGCAGGGAATGACAGTGAGATAACAGGAATCGAGCAGCCACCCTTCCCCATTGATCATCTGCGCAAATTCACCGATGGTCATGCCGTACACGACAGGTATCGGATCCAAACCAACAAATGATCTATACTTGAAATCCAACACTGGCCCATCGATATAATGTCCATTCGGATTCGGACGGTCCAAGACAATCAATGGAATTTTTGAAGTGGCCAGTGCCTGCATCAAATATTGCAGCGTATTGATGTAGGTATAAAACCGCACTCCGACATCCTGGATATCAAAGATGACCACATCGAGATCAAAGAGATCTTCATGCGACGGCGTCTTCTTATTGCCATACAACGAAACAATCTTGATTCCCGTTTTTGCATCAATTGAATCGGCTATGTCAGCACCTGCATCTGCATTTCCCCGCAATCCATGCTCCGGCGCAAATATCTTGACCACTTTCACCCCACTGCTGACTAAACTATCAATCAAATGCGTTTTACCTATCGTGCTGGTCTGATTGACTACCAGCCCTACTCTTTTTCCCTTCAGCATTGGCAAGTATAAATCTGTAGCCCACGCACCAGGAAAAACCTCCTTCGGACCCTCACCCAAGCTTTTGGACAATTGCGGTCTTTGAGCGCAGCCGAAAAGCCCTCCGGAATTCTCAGTAGGATTCTTGTGGTCCTTGAGCGTAGTCGAAAGGAACACGGCGAAGGCCAAAGAACCACATATGACGAAAAAAGCAGATATTAGTCTCCCCCAAGCGGATTGGGAAAGCCGGGAAGTCATGCGCAAGGAACAGAGATATGCCATAGTAGATATTGAAACAACAGGAGGGCTCGTCAAACGCGATAAAATTACGGAAATCGCGATCGTGCTGCACGATGGTGAAAAAATCATCGAGCAATACCAGACCCTAATCAATCCCGAACGCAGTATTCCTTCGTTTATTACCGACATGACCGGCATTACCAACGACATGGTCGCTGATGCCCCACTCTTTTGCGAGGTCGCCAAAGACATCGTGCTCAAAACTGAAGGTGCTGTCTTTGTAGCTCACAATGCCCGCTTCGATTACGGCTTCCTCCGTGAAGAATTTTCAAGACTCGGTTATGCTTATACGCGCAAGCAACTTTGCACAGTTCGACTGAGTCGCAAACTCTTGCCTGAATTGCGTTCGCATAGCCTCGACTCACTGATCAGACATTTCAAAGTCAAAGTCAATGCAAGACACCGCGCCCTCGACGATGCACTCGCCACAGCAGAGATTTTTAAGATCATGACTTACATGGGTGATGGTGAGAGTGAAATGTCGGATCTCATCAACCTTGGGATTAAAGAATCTCGTCTGCCACCTGGTATATCACTCGAACAATTACATCAGTTGCCCGAAGCACCGGGTGTCTATTATTTTCATGATGCCAACGGACAAGTCATCTATGTCGGCAAGAGCATTCACATCAAGAAAAGAGTGATACAGCATTTTGCAGAGATCTCCAACAAGGCCGGTAAGATGCAACAACGTGTGCACGACATCACTTTCACCCTTACAGGCAGCGAACTCATCGCACAACTTTTAGAAAACGGTGAGATCAAAAAACTACAACCTGACATCAATCGTGCACAACGACGGAAATCATTTCCATTTGCGATTTATTATTACTTCGATGAAGGCGGATACTTGCAGATGAAAGTCCGCAAGAAAAATAAAATCGATGCCCCCGGTACCGCAGCCATCCTGCATGAATTACCAGATCCACAATCTGCAGCGAATTACTTGCGTAGTCTTACTGATAAATATTCCCTTTGTTTAAAAAAGACCGACATCGACACTGGACCCGGTGCCTGTTTTTATCACCAGGTTGGAAAATGTTTCGGTGCCTGCGTCAATAAAGAAGATCCAGAATCCTACAATGATCGTGTTAGACTTGCTGTTGCTGACACACAGAAAAATCTAGATGAAGATTTTGTTCTTGTAGATCAAGGGCGGACTCCGGGAGAGAGCAGCCTCATTTTTATTTCGAAAGGCAAAGTCATGGGCTGGGGATATGCAGATGAAACGAATTCATTTGAGTCGATTCATGATATCATTGATCACATCAATCCTCGAGCAAGTATGCCGGAGGACCGGAAGATTGTGGCGCATTATGTGAGGGAAGGGAAGTTTGAGAAGCTGCTGAAATTGTAAATCTCCTATCGTGACCCGTCACCCGTGACCCGTGATCCGATCGTGAAGTCAAAATCGTGACCTGTCACCCGTCACGGATCACGTTTTATTCATCATCGAGCTTAGCATTTTAAATGTTCTGATCAAAAGTGCTCCAGTAGGTTGGAGGTTATCCATGGTGCAATATTTAAGATCATAGAATAGATCCAATATGGAATCTATTTCTACCACGGAACCTCTGGCAATTTCAAAAAATCTTCTACGATCAGCAGAGGTTCGCCTTGAGCAGCCTTCGGCAATATTCAATGAAACAGATGTAGCAGCGCGTCTGATTTGCTGAATGAGTCCAAAACGTTCACTGTCAGGTATCATCCTGGAAAGCTTATAACACTCCAATACCATTTCCCTGGAACATATATAAACATCTAATTTGGAATGAGGAAGGTCTAGAAACATGGTCAGTAGATTTTTGTGAAAAAATAAATTCAGTACATAGTGTCTTGAGCATACCTATTTATTACCGCTAAACGAGAGTTTTTTACTGAATCAGTGAATATTTATCCGAAACCCTACATCGTGACCTCCTATCGTGACCCGTGACCCGTGATCCGTGATCCGATCGTGACGTTAAAATCGTGATCTGATACACCAATCTCAAATTACACATGATAAATCCCGGATCACGGGTCACGGGTCACGAATCACGACTTGAAAATGCCGGTTCACTGGTCACGGGTGACAGGTCACGATAAAAGTAATTAGATATTTGTCTAAATACCTATCTTCGCCCCATGAACGACGTATTCAAAGCCATGAACGATCCGGCCAGGCGCGAAATCCTGAAGATGTTGCGGAAGCGGGACCTCACGGCCGGCGAGATTGCAGCTAAGTTTGATATGACAGCGCCGAGTATATCCCATCACCTGGATAAACTGAAGCGGGCCGGGCTGGTCACAACGGTCAAGCAGGGACAATATGTCCTCTACTCCATCAATACAACGATCATCGATGATCTGTTGAATTATCTCATCTCCCTAAAAAAATAATGTCATGAATAAAGTATTGAAAGAAGCCATCCTGTGGGTTTTCATTTTTGTACCCTTGCTCTATTTGTCCATGATATGGAATCAATTGCCAGAGCGGGTACCGACTCATTTCGGTATCAATGGTGAACCAAATGATTGGTCGGACAGGACCTTTCTTATTTACATTCCATGCTTACTTGGACTTGGAATCTATTTATTGATGTTAGTGATCCCTCGCATCGATCCGAAAAATAAATTACTGCAGATGGGCGATAAGTTTTACATGATCCGGTTGATCCTGGGTGTATTTATTTGTGCAATTTCGCTATATACATTGAACCTCTCAAAGACAGGAACCATGACGGGAAATAATTTCTTCATGATACTGCTCGGCTTCTTCTTTGCCGTTATCGGAAATTATATGCAGGCCATGCGGCCCAATTATTTCGTTGGCATCCGCACACCATGGACATTAGAAAATGAGGAGGTTTGGAAAAACACCCATCGTCTAGGTGGCAAGTTGTGGATGACCGGAGGCTTATTGATTGTGCTGTCATCAATTGTAATTAAAGAGCAGTCGATGATGGCGATTGTCTTTGGAGTTTTAATCGCAGTGATGGTGATTGTTCCGGTGGTTTATTCGTACACGGAGTTTAAACGGATCAAGGGAGTAACGGATGAAAGGAGTAACGGATGAAGGGAGAAATGTGTGAGAGAGTGAGAGGGTGAGAGAAAAAACTTCCAAATTCTAAATTGGCTATTGGCTATTGGATATTAATTACTTCTAATTTCTTAATTCCTTATTCGTTATTCCTTATTCTTAAGGGCCATCATCAGATCCATCTTCACCACCTCCTTCGCTTTCTGGATCACAGGATCCTTCTCATTGAAAGCAACATACCATCCTTCCTCTCCTGTGCGATAAGCAATCAATGTTGATTGCGCAATGCGGAGTAGATCAGCTTCATGTTCGTGCTGCAGAGTCATGAGTGTATCCAACTGTGAAGGCCTGGAGCGCCTGGTGGCTAATGAATCGATTCCATTAATCATTTCCTGATCAGATGGAAGTGACGTGTGAATGGCAGGAATCTGATCGATAGGAACAATTTTGCCATCATACTTTTGAATATTGTATCGAATGGCATATTCGGAGATGATATCCATCCATTGCATCATGCCCGGTTGCTTCCAATTGACGTTTTCTTTAACTTCGATGTCGGGAATGATACCGCCGCCTGCATGCACTGGTCGGCCGGTTTCAGTTTTGAAAATTTTATTCGTGTCGACATAGGATTCTGCGTCATATGCTTTTTGAATAAGACGACCTGATGGTGTATAATACTTCGACACCGTCATACGCAAGATGCCGCCATTCGAGAGATCAAATTGTTCTTGCACCAAACCTTTTCCGTAAGATCGTGAACCAATGATGACTCCGCGATCCTGGTCCTGTATGCAACCGGCAATGATCTCACTCGCAGATGCAGAACCTTCATTGATCAAGACAACTACGTGTTCAACGGGAAAGAAAACTTTTCCAGTGCTCTTGTAATCCACGCGTCGCTCATGCATGCCTTCTGTGTATACGAGCAACTTTCCTTCTTCTGTAAAGATTTGAGAAAGCATGTTCACTGCTTCCTTCAAATAGCCACCAGGATTGTCGCGAAGATCAAGAATGAGATGACGTGCATTCTTCGTAGTATAGAGCCGCTCCCATTGATCCATGAAATCCTTGTAGGTGGAAGTCGTGAAGCGTTCCACTTTGATATAGGCGATCGAAGTATCAATCATGTAACCCGTAATTACGCTCGGAACTTTGATTTCATCTCTCACGACTTCAACAGTATGTTGTGTGTTTGACAACATTGGTTTTATAGTGAGTTTGACCTTCGTTCCTTTTGTGCCTTTGATGAGGGTCAGGATTTCATTGTGACCAAGTGTGTCTTGTGGAATCTTCACACCATCAACTGCGAGAACATAATCACCGGGCATGATGCCGGCTCGTTCAGCAGGACTATCTTTTTTAGGATAAAGAATGACAAGGCTGTCGTTGATGAATGCAATCTCGACACCAATGCCAACATAGTGGCCGGATGTTCTTTCTTCCAATTCATCCATTTGATCCGGAGGAAAATAATGCGTGTGTGGATCGAGACCTTTCATTACAGCTTCAATCGCATGATCGACCATGGAATCGGAAGAAACTTTGCCGACATATTTTGTTTCCAGAAAACGGATGATCTCTTCTACCTGGCGGCCACTGTATTTGGAATTGGTGATGGAGATTCCACGAGCAGTAGCTGAACCTGACGACACCATCTTTGCTCCGGCGAACATACCAACTATCGTGGCCAGGCTAAGCAATAGCGGCTCCCAGATTTTATATTTTGATCCTGTTTCGGACAAGGGATGATAGTTTACGCTAGTTTGCCTGCAAAAGCCTTACCAAATATGAGGATCGCAATTGCAGGGGGGCAAATATCTGTGTTTTATTAGGAAATGACCCTCTAATTAGACAAACAGCCCCTTTTTACTAATTTGACACCATGAAAAAATTGGTTTCTTCCCTGTCCCTGTTCTTTCTCTTCGCTTCAATACTTCACAGCCAATCTGTCCCCGAGCCTACGCCAGCATTGAAGCGCATGGAAGGTGTCGAACAACACAAAACACTGCAGGCAAACTCTTTATTCAATCATCTTGAATTTCAAAATATAGGTCCTACTGTTTTCAGCGGCCGTGTTGTCGATGTGGATGTCAATCCTTCGAATCCGATCGAAATGTATGTCGCTTATGCATCAGGTGGAGTTTGGTACACCAATAATAATGGTACCACATTCACACCAGTATTTGATTCGCAAGCCACGATCACGATCGGTGACATTGCTGTCAATTGGTCAGCGAATATCATCTGGGTCGGCACGGGTGAAAATAATTCAAGCCGCTCTTCGTATTCCGGTATCGGTATTTTTAAAAGTATGGATAAAGGAAAAACCTGGAAGAACATGGGGCTCGAAGAAAGTCAACACATTGGCCGCATTTTACTTCATCCTGTCAATCCAAACATAGTGCATGTTGCCTGCCTGGGTTCTTTGTACAGTGATAATGAAAATCGTGGTGTATACACAACATCCGATGGTGGTGTGACCTGGAAAAAAACATTGTATGTCAATCCGACTGCTGGTGCTATTGACCTTACCATGGATCCCAACAATCCGAATGTCTTGTATGCTGCAACATGGGAAAGAACAAGAAGAGCATGGAACTTTACTGAATCAGGAACTGGAACAGGGATTTATAAATCTGTTAATTCAGGAAACTCGTGGGAACTGCTGACGATTGATGCCAGCGGATTTCCACATGATGCCGGTGCAGGGAGAATTGGATTAGACGCGGTGCGAACAAAAAACGGTACTGTACTCTATGCAGTCATTGACAACCAGGACATGCGGCCAAAAGAAGAACCCAAGGACGATGAATTGACAAAAGATCAATTGAGGACAATGTCAAAAGAATCCTTTCTTGCTTTAAAAGAAGAAAGACTAAAGAAATTTCTCGACGATAATTTTCCTGAAAAATATACAGTTGATACTGTGATGATGTTGGTGAAAACAGATAAGATCAAACCGGTCACCTTAGTTGAGTACCTCGAAGATGCCAACAGCTTGCTTTTTGACACTCAAGTCATCGGAGCAGAAGTTTATAAAAGTTTAGATGGCGGAAAAACCTGGGAGAAGACACACAAAAAATACCTAAACAATCTTTTCAATACCTACGGTTATTATTTTGGGCAAATTAGGGTGTCACACATCAATCCACAAAAGATGTACATCCTTGGCGTGCCAGCCTTAAAATCAGAAGATGGTGGTGCAACCTGGAAAGCTATTGATGGTGACAATGTACATGGCGATCATCATGCACTCTGGCTGGATCCCAAAATGGATGGGCATCTTGTTCTTGGAAATGATGGCGGACTTCACATCACTTATGATGATGGCAAGCATTGGATCAAATGCAATCAACCTGCCGTCGGACAATTTTATAGCGTGGCACTTGACATGATGAAACCATACAATGTTTATGGTGGCTTGCAGGACAATGGTGTTTGGGTAGGTCCATCGACTTACACGCCAAATGATGAATGGCAAGCCAGTGGAAGCTATCCGTATAAATCTATTTTAGGTGGTGATGGTATGCAGGTTGCAGTCGACACTAGAGATAATGCAACTTGTTATGCAGGATTTCAATTTGGAAATTATTTCAAAGTCTCAAGGACTGACGAAGACATTAACGAACCGATACAACCTCATCATGAATTAGGACAACGGCCTTATCGATGGAATTGGGAAGCTCCAATTCATTTGTCCATGCACAACCAAGATATATTGTACATGGGAGCAGAAAGAGTATTCCGATCTTTTGATCAGGGAAAAAATTTCACTGCTATATCAGGTGATCTCACGAAAGGAGGAAAGAAAGGTGATGTCTCCTACGGCACATTAACATGTATAGATGAATCACCGATGCTATTCGGATTGTTGTATGCCGGAAGTGATGATGGTTACATAAATGTGACTCATGATGGCGGTGGCACATGGAAGAGAATATCCGATCAATTGCCCCAGGATCTCTGGGTGAGTTCAATTCAGGCAAGCAAGTTCGAACAAGGACGAGTTTACATTGCTTTGAATGGTTATCGTTGGGATCAGTTTGATAGTTATGTATATATCGGAAGATTACGGTGATCACTGGCATCTCATCGCGCTCGACCTTCCTTCCGAGCCAATAAATGTTGTCAAAGAAGATCCTGTTAATGGTGACATTCTTTACATGGGAACTGACCAGGGACTGTATGTGAGTCTTGATCGTGGAATTCATGTGAGTAGTTTGGGAAATCTCCCTTCCGTTGCCGTGCATGACCTGGCTATTCAACCACGAGATCATGAACTTGTCGTTG
>Ga0068851_10001388_pt1 | contig 10580 bp, 9 predicted proteins | sample KBSCornC12_FD_66588 | JGI IMG/M metagenome (GOLD analysis project Ga0068851, IMG submission 66588) | Corn rhizosphere microbial communities from Kellogg Biological Station, Michigan, USA - KBS Corn C1-2 | ecosystem: Host-associated > Plants > Roots > Rhizosphere > Soil ...
GGTTTTGTCTCCGAGGTCATCATAAAATTTTCCTGATCCGTATTTTACATTGAATAATGAGCGGTCGATATTCAACTTTGATTCTGCCCTGTAATTTTTTCCGTCGGGTGTGACGATGGCCACAAATTCAATCGGCTGTGTAATGCCTTTGATGGTCAGGTTCGCTTTTATAGTATACGCGTTGTTTGCTCCAGGTTTTGCTTCAAGGATGATTAAGGTAGCTACTGGATAAGTTTCAACTCCGAAGAAGTCATCTGATTTCAAATGCTTTTCAAGTTTGCCGGCATAGTCACCATTTAAATCTGTGTCCTTGATTGTATTCATATCAATCGTAAAAGAGCCTCCTACCAAAATGCCTTTTTGCATTTGTAAGGTGCCCTCCTTTATGGAAATAGTGCCATGATGCTCGCCGGTTACTTTTTTGCCGGTCCATTTTATGATTGAAGCGGAAGTATTGACTTTGACATAATCGGGTCCTGGATTGGCAGCTATTGCAGCTGAAAACGATCCGAGGATAATAAGGAGAGAGAAAAGAGTTTTAGACATTTAAAAGAGGTTGTTTATTAATACCCCACCCAACAGCAATAACGAGTCAAGGTTTAGAGATGGCTAGCTTTTGGGGCGGTTTTGGGGACCAAAGGGCATTTTTAAACGCTGAATAGTAGGAAGCAAGAAGCAACGGAGCAACGGAGCAAGGGAGCAAGGGAGCAACGGAGCAACGGATTAATGGATCAACGGAGCAACGGATTAATGGATCAACGGAGCAACGGATTCACAGAGCAATGGGCACAAATCAGGGCAGTAAAGCAAAATAGTATGGATTCCGGATTCCGGATCACGGGTCACGGGTCACGGGTCACGGGTCACGGGTCACGTTTTTTACTCTAGTCAGTAATACTAAGGCCGTAGGGGAGGCGGGCTTGTGGCTCTCCGGATTGCATGACTTCCCAGATGCGCATCATTTGAGGTAGTTGTGTCTTGGACATCATGGAGGCATCCTGATTGTTCTGGTCCACCAGGTCGGTAATGAACTTTTGTAATGGGGTTTGGAAGACTGGATATTCCTTGACGCGATATTCCGTTATGCCGGCTAAGGTTGCAGCAGATTCGATAGCATCTTCCATCGTGCCTAGTTTGTCCACAAGGTGGAGTTCAACAGCTTTTCTTCCTGACCATATTCTTCCCTGTGCGACTTCATTGACTGCATCACAGGTCATGTGTCTTCCTTCAGCAACTTTGTTGAGGAAAAATTCATAGTAGGCATCTGTTCGCTGCTGCATGTAAGTATTTTCTCTTTCAGTCCAGGGAAACATGATGGTGAAGTCTGAACTGTATGGTCCGGTCCTAACAGTATCGAATTTGACACCAAGTTTTTCATCCAATGCACGTGACGGATTTGGGATAATAGAAAAGACACCAATACTTCCTGTCAATGTGTTTGGTTGCGCAAAAATGCTGTCGGCCATAGCGGACAAATAATATCCACCTGATGCAGCAAGATCGCCCATAGAGACGACGATCTTTTTGCCATCTTTTTTCATCTCGATGAGTTGCCTGTAAATATTCTCCGCACTCAATATGGATCCTCCCGGACTATTGATACGAAGAACAACTGCCTTGACATCATCCTGGCGGCGAATGTCTTTCAGCAACTTGACATAGCGGCCATCATCAATGACGCCATATTCTTTGTGTCCGCTGACGATTTCACCTTCCATGTAGATGACCGCAATTTTATCTTTTGCTTTATAATTGGTTGGTGTTATCGGAGTAGCTGCAGCATATTCATCCATGGACACGTAATGGATGCGATCATTAGGTTTTTTGCCGATTTGTTCATTCATCCAGGATTCACAATCGGCTTTCGCACCTATCTCATCCACCAATTTATATTTCAAAGCATCTTCTGCGCTTTTGATTTTAAATTCCCACGCCATTGCCTTTAATGAATCGACATTGATCTTTCGTGCTGTGGCAATATCATCGAGGTACATCGCATAAGTATCAGCGAGGTATTCGCGGGTTTGTAATTTATTTTCCGGACTCATTTCATTACGACGAAATGGTTCGGTGGCACTTTTGAAATTTCCTGCATAATAAATCTGAATATCCAAGCCGAGTTTATCAATCAAACCTTTAAAGAAAGGAGAGTAACTGGCAAATCCTCTGAAGTCAATAGTGCCGACCGGGTGCAGAGTAATGTGAGTGGCCGGACTGGAGAGATAATAACCTTGTTGCGTATAGTAATCGCCATAGGATGCAATAAACTTATTGGACTCTTTGAATTCTTCAAGCGCATCGAGGATCACTTTTGCTGAACTGCTTCCTAAAGCTGAAGTACCATTTTCAATCAGGATGCCTTTGATCTTATCATCTTCAGCAGCGTGTCTGATCAAACCGGCTATGTCATGCAGACCCGGAACATTATGTTCTTCAAAAGAGAAGGTGGAGCTACTGAGGTTATTGGTCTGTTCAGGAATGTGCTCTGAAAAATCCAGGGAGAGTATGCTTCCTTTTTCAATGACAGTTTTATTGCCAGAACCACCTGCTGAGGAAACTATTGCGGCACCAATTATAGTGACAAACAGGACGAAACCTATAAGGGCCAGGAAAACACCGAGGCAACTGGCAAAAGTGAATTTGATAAAGTCTCTCATGGGATGGACGCTAGATGCTGATTTTGTTGATAGAACCACAAAGGTCATCAATACAAACTAAAAAGGGGAGAAAAGAGGTGCGGGATTGGACTAATAATCAAGGGAATTTATCTAAAAACCTGGGGTTTTGGCTCTACCCTGGTTGTTGGAGATGGTTCGACTACGCTCACCACGGCGGAACTCCAACAACAACAAGATGGAGTTTTTGGAAAATCAGGGTTTGGCGCTTCCGTCGGCGAAAGTGGGGAGCTTCATGTTAAAGGATTCGAGGGTCTCGAGTACTTTTCCGGCGATGAAATAGTCCCGGTACCAGCGCTGGTCAGTGGGGGCTATGATCCAGGGAATATCACTTTCATTGATAGCATATTCATAGCACTTCATGTAATCACTCCAGAGTTCTCGTTCTTTCCAGTCGTCCGCATTGTGCTTCCATTGTTTGCGAGGATCATCGATTCTTTCCTGCAATTTTTCCTTTTGTTTTTCAGGAGAGATGTGCATGTAGAATTTTAAGACGATGGTGTTGTTGTCTTTCACGAGGATCTTTTCCCATTCATTGATGGCGTCCATTCTTGCTTTCACTTTATCATCATCGATCCAATTGTGGACGCGTTGGATGAGGATGTCTTCGTAGTGCGACCGGATAAACACTTTGATCTGTCCTTTCTGTGGTGCCTGGCGATGCACACGCCACAGAAAATCATGTGCGAATTCTTCCTCCGTAGGTTTGCGAAAAGGAAATGCATTGATTCCTGTCGGGGTACAATAGGAGAAAACTTTTCTTGTGGCTCCATCTTTACCGCTGGCATCCATGCCCTGGAAGACAACCAGTAAGCTATGTTTTTTTTCTGCATACATGATGTGTTGCAGATCGCCGATGCGGCGGGCCATGCGCTCGGTCTTACGTTTGAGATCTTCTTTCGTAAATTCTTTTGGCGCCTTTGTAGCGATTTCAGATAAAGTAATCATACTCCCATTTTACCACGACGAACAAGAAAAGCCTGGAGAATAGCTGCAAATCCTTTTTGTTGATCCGCCGTGACGAAATCAATTTGATATTGCAGGCATTTCATTTTTAAGCGCTCATAAAAGCCAGCCATGTGTTCGGTATATGCTTTGCGAACTTCATGCGGTCTCAACTTAATACGTTCATCCGTCTCCATATCAATGAACATATAGGGCCGGTTATCAAAGTTGAATTCCAATTCTTTCTCATGATCCAGCACGTGAAAGAGGACGACTTCATGTTTGTTGTGTTTCAGGTGTTGCAGTGCTCTGAAAATATCTTCCTCAGCCGTATTCTCCAGCATATCGCTGAAGATGATCACCATAGAACGTTTGTGAATACTATCAGCAATCTGATGCAATGCCTGTGCAGCCGATGTAGTTTTATTCAGATGAGGATGTTGAATGAGTTGCTCGAGATAAGTGAGCATCAGGTGATAATGCGTTTGACTGCTCTTACAAGGCGTATGGATTCTTAGCGATTCATCGAAGATGCTGAGTCCGTAGGAATCCCGTTGTTTTCTCAATAGATTCATCAACGATGCTGCAGCGAGAACACTAAACCTCATTTTATTCCAGCCTTCCTCTTGTGCAGTGAGGTAAGGATATTGCATGGAAGAAGATGCATCGATGACGATCTGGCAACGAAGATTTGTTTCCTCTTCAAATTTTTTGGAATAGAGTCGATCAGTGCGAGCGAAGATGCGCCAATCAATATTGCGAGTGGATTCGCCGGGATTGTAGAGACGGTGCTCTGCAAATTCTACAGAGAAACCATGGAAAGGGCTTTTGTGCAAACCGATAATAAATCCTTCCACTACCTGGTTGGCCAGGAGTTCGAGGTTATCAAATTTCCGCAGTTCAAATTGATCGAAATAAGTCATCGGGCCGAAAATAAGGAGGTTATCACCAATAAAAAACCCCAGGTGGTTTGCCTGAGGTCCTTTAACGATTTATTCGTTCGGTATAGTTTAGGAGGCCAGTATGGCTTCCAGTTTGTCGGATAGAACTTTCTTGCTGGTAGCGCCTACTTGTTTGTCCACGATTTGGCCATCCTTGAGGTAGAGTACGGTGGGGATGCTTCTTACATTGTATTTGTAAGAAATTTCGGGATTGTTGTCAACGTTAACTTTGGCGATCAGTGCACGGCCGTCGTATTCTTTGGACATCTCTTCAATATGAGGTCCAATCATGCGACAAGGGCCACACCATTCTGCCCAAAAGTCAACTACGGCGACACCCTGAGTGTCCATTACTTTTTCCTGGAAATTGCTGTCGGTGAGTTCGAATGCCATTTTGATATATATAATTTAAGTTAAAGTAAAAAGATTTGAGAATTATGCAACTTAAACAAACTTTCCGGGGGCAAAGTTGCAAATTTATCGCCTTGTCAGGACCGAATGCAGCGTTTTAAAGAAAATATAACGAAACGAAAGGGGACCTTCCTTTCCCGATCTGAGCCTAAGCTTAGAAGATCAGTCATTTGGATAGGATTGATGATCCTGGCATTGCTGATCGACCGTTTTATTCCAACTCCGGTAGCTGATCTTTTATACTATCGCGGCCTTTTCACTGGATTGCGCCCAGTCTATGATTACATTTTTGGCTATTCTCCAATACCAATGGTTTACCTGGTGGCTGGAGCTATTGTAGTGAGGATAGTGTATTGGATCGGGGACCGTAAAAAGGGATTTCGATATATGGCTATCCGGGCAATCGGTGGAGTGGCTGCCGCTGTTTTCTTTTTCTATGTGCTATGGGCCTTTAATTATCACCAGGTTCCACTTCCGAAACACCTGGGTTATGATTTGAAATCAGTAACCGCTGAAGATATTCAGGTTGAGTTTGACAGAGCATCAGCATCACTTATCACAGCGGCAAATCAACTTCCTCCCGACCTGACGGATGATTTAACATTGCAAAGGAAAGCGGTCAGTGATAATGATCTTCGCGATGACGTGGAAGCTGCATTGAAAACACTTGGACTTCCGCATCTCGGTCGTGTTCGAGTGAGGCAATTATGGCCAAAAGGAACATTGCTTCGTTGGAGTACTGCAGGAATCTACATACCGCAAGTTGGTGAAGGGCACATCGATGAGGGATTATTATCCGTTCAAAAACCATTTACGATGGCGCATGAAATGGCACATGGCTATGGCGTGACAGATGAGGGTGCTTGTAACTTCATTGCGTGGCTGGCTTGTGAACGATCTGAAAATCCATGGATCAGATATAGTGGATCGCTGACGTATTGGAAATATGTGGCTTACGATATGCCTTCTGACAGTGTGAAACAAGTGATGAAAACTTTTCCTGAAGTCGTGGAACGAACGATGACGCTAATACGAGAAAATGATGAAAAATATCCAGACTTATTTCCAAGATATCGGGATGCGATCTATACCTCTTATCTCAAACATCATGGCATAAAAGAAGGACTTCAGAGTTACAATGAAGTGGTCCTGATGGTTCAGCAATACCTCCAGCGCAATTCACTGGGCACCAATGCCAAATAATTTATCGATGTTAAATGAATTTTCCTCCAGCCATGTAACAAGTGAAGTATTCAATTGATCAATAGCAGGTTTTATCTGCCATTTGCTGACATCTCGTGGTTCAACGTAATTGGATATTGATCTAAAACTGAGAAAGGGAATTTTTTTCAAAAGACTGATATAAAAGAAAGGGGCGCCTTCCATGCTTTCAATTTGCGCACTTTTTCCTTTTCGCATTAATTCAATTCTCGATGCATCTCCATGTGAAACGAAAGAAGTCATTCCGGTTGCTGATGGTAAATTGGATTTGATATGATAAGAACATGGCAACAAACCGGCTTGAAATGGAAAAGCATCTGAATCGCTCCAGCCTAGTTGAAAAGGATCGCGTATAATCCCGTTTTGTTCTTCTGCACCGAAGCCGATCAGCATTTCACTGGCTATGGTATAAACCTGGCCCATGGACAATGATGGATCAAATGCGCCACCAATACCAGCTTGTATCCATCCATCCGGATGCCGATGGCTGATGTAATCCATCAACGCATACATCGTCTCCATGATGCCGATGCCGGTGTAAAGAATATCGATGAAGAGTGAATGAATCTGATACGTTTGAAAAGCATGTTGCTGCGCATTCGTTTGCAGAAAATGCATGAAGGGTTCAATTTCGGCAGGGGTAGCGGCAACAATAGCTATCCGGGGATTCACTTTCTTTTTGATTGAGAGAGGGAAGCGCTGAGGCTGCTCCCTAATTTAGAATGGTAACGCCATCCGCCACTGATGGACATATTGTTGAGAATGTTCCAGGACAAACCTGCATGAACCAAAGAAGGTGATGTGCTGACACCCCAGCGAATTGCGAGGCGAGGATGAATCCTGTAATTGAATCCGGCTTTAAATCGGAGATCATGCCGCCAATCTTTTTCTACTTCGAGAGCAAGATTAAGTTTATCGGAAGGCGTATAAAGAAGATCAGCACGAATCATGGAAGGCAGATCAAGCTCAGATTCTACACCCAATGGATTATAAATGTAAGCACCGAGTGAAAGTTGTTTCATCAAAGGTGCATGTAAAGAAACCGCCCATGAAACAGCATATAGATCATCATATTCTTCAGCAGAATTACGGTTGACATCAAAAGTGACACCGGCATTGAATTTGTCAAATAAGCGGCGGGCGTAACTTAAGCTGATGCGTTGTTCTGCATAGCCTTCAATTCCGACGTGTTGAATACCCAGTGCGAGTTGATCTTTCCATGGAAGCTTGATATGAGCAGCGCCTGCAACTTCTGTATAATCACTAAGGCCACTTCGTTTTGATGCACCGACTGTCCAGCCTCCGTAATCACGTTCTGCCAGCAAAGCAGGAAGGACAATAGCAGCTTCTGCATCTTCAGCCAGGATGCCGATCTCACCATTGCTCATATAGCCCGCTCCTGAAAAGAGGTATGGGCCGCTTTGTCCATAAAGGAATGCAGTGAAGCCAAGGAAGAGAAGGAGGGCCAGATTTTTCTTCAACATGAGGCGATTTGACTTGAACGCAAGATACAAGGAGAATGAAGAATAAGGAAGTAAGAATAAGGAAGTCAGAAGTAAGAAGACCAAAGCACCACCCTCCGACCCCTCCAAAGGGGAAGGATGATTTTTACTTTGCAAAAATTTGCAATACAGATTTTATGCAACTACTTATCAATTGATTTGCAAATTTGTAGTAACCAAAAAGCTATTATCCTTTCGTAAGCACAATCTTCCTCCCCCTTCGAAGGGGGTCGGGGGGTTGTGCTTTTCTCCCTTCAGGGGGCTAGGCGGCGGATGAAGTTCTCTTAATTCGATACTTTGCAGATATGCGATTCACTATGAATGAAATCAGGAGGCAGAGCCATAACAAGCGCGCGAATCCACGTTCTTTGTCGCGCATGGCCTGGATGGTGTTCATTGTCGTCCTCATTATTGTTTATTTCGTGTATAAAATCAATCAGCATCCAAATGGAGGATGGTCGAAAGAGCCCATCGTAAAAAACAAATATGAGCCAGATGCTAAAGAAGGAAAGGTGTATGAAAAACCATTTTTCAGTTTGTCGTATGTTGAAAAATATGAATTGCCGGAATGGGTGACGTATCAGCTGACCGTAGACATGTTAAATCATCATAAATTTCCACGAACCCAGGACTTTAATCCTGATCCCGCTATCACATCCGGTTCAGGTCATTATCACGATTACAAATCGAGTGATTATAGGAGAGGGCACTTAGTGCCAGCAGGCGATATGTCTTGGAACAAAGCAGCCATGGATGCAACTTTTCTCTTGAGCAATATCGCTCCAATGAAAGAGGAATTCAATGATGGAATCTGGAATGAATTGGAACAGGATGTACGGGATTGGGCAAGAAAGTATAAAGAAGTGATTGTCGTTGCTGGCCCGGTATTTAAAGATCCCATCACCAGCATCGGTGCAAATGACATTCTAGTGCCACGATATTTTTATAAAGCTGTTTTCACAACGGAAGATAACCATCCAAGAGTGATCGGATTTGTTTTCGATCAAACTAAAACAGCACCGGGTGAATTGCAAGAATATGTTGTCCCGATCGACAGTATTGAAAAAATGACGGGCCTTGATTTGTTTGCCAATCTTTATGGGAATTGGGATACAGAAATTACGCTAGAGAAAAATAAAAGTTCAATGAGGGAATGGCCTGCGAATGAGCGATGGTATGAGGAACGAGTAAACGGTAAACGGTAAGCAGTATTCGGTAAGCAGTAATCAGTAAACAGTAATCGGTAAGAAGAAATCAGTAAACAGTAATCGGTAAGAAGTTGAAAATCATCTGTTCGACGGCAATTCGTTGCGGGTCAGTTTTAGAAATTGTTCCGTAGTATAGATTCCAGCCACCCGGGCGAATTTATCTTTCCCGATTACAAATTCACTCATCCCTACATGTTGTTTGTTTTTCTTTGACCAATCGTAGGTGTAGCCTAACTGGGTAAACGGAAATTGTTTGTAGGGATCGGAATCACTGTATGAATCTCTGATAAACTGCGTCAACCAGATCAGGTTTTCACAGTCTGTTTGACTGGAAGGTGAACTGCTTATTTTATAATCACAACTATTGTCCGTGATTTCAGTATCCACACATGGTCTGATCAGGTCTTGCGGGCGAACCCAAAACAAAATGAAAACCCGTTTGGATGTATCCGGTGGCAAGCCTAAAAGTTGGAGGAGACGTTTGTCGATATTTTTTTTATTCGCATCGCCTGCATACCACTTTTGCAAATCCGGAAATGCAGTGACAAACACCGGACGTGATTTAGTGGCATAATATTTTAGGTCGCTCGTAGATGAACCAATATCATTGTGATAGTAAACCGTGTCTTTAGCTTTCTTCCAGGAGGCCATCAACACAAAATCGGACACTATGCCATCATGATCTTCAAACCGGCTCCAAAGCAAATCCGGGTTTTCTTTTTTGATCATCGTCAGACATTGGCAGATCCTGGCGGGAGAGGGATGAGCTGCATCTGATAAAGCATGTTGATAGAGCTGTTTGGTACAACTGAGTATTACAAGACTAATGCAGATAGTAATAGCTAAAATGAAGGGATTTCTTTTCACGGGTGTTGTAAGGGAGTATTTGTATTTGAAATGCATGTTTTTAGTTTCTGCTTAATTTTATGAGATTTAAATATAAGTCGCTTCAGGAAGAGATAGTCGTGATGTCGAAAAATGGGTTGGGGTTCAGGTTAACCAGCTGGCCAAAATAGGAGGGAAACAGTTTGAATTTTTTATCTTTAGCACAACAGATACTCCTTTTCTGTTGACCGATTAGTAGATTGATGGCTTAATCTGACATCCAGAAAATTACTTACGCAGGCATATGCACCCAATGCCATTACTTTTTACCCTTTGGGCCGTGCTCATCAGCCTGTCGATGACCAACGGGGCTAAACCTTCTCCAGACAGACCGTTCCCACCGAAGTACAAAATTTTCCCAATCGCTCAGAATGCTAATGCTCTCACCTGCGACTGTTCGATAACTCAGTCTGGTAATACTTATCCGATCAGCGCTTTGCAAGGGACCGTTTCAGCTTCTGCTTTTTACAGCTATGGCGTGCCGAATGGTTCCAGCGCCAATACAGGTCTTGAGCTGAATAATGGTTTGATATTATTCTTATATGAGGACACCAACACGGGCGTGATCAGCTTGTTCCTTATCGCAGATATCGCTAATAGTGGAACGGGAGGCTCTTTACAGTTTGATCTCAATTGCTTGCCCACAACTGCTTTTATTTCGGTAGAAGATGATCAAGGTGAATTCAGTGGAGCCCCTCCTTTGTTTTCAGGAAACTGGTCATGGTCCAGTTGCTGCACTGATGGTGGCGTCATTGAAGATATTGGGTGTAACAATACGATCAATCTTGACTT
>Ga0068851_10001400_pt1 | contig 10544 bp, 6 predicted proteins | sample KBSCornC12_FD_66588 | JGI IMG/M metagenome (GOLD analysis project Ga0068851, IMG submission 66588) | Corn rhizosphere microbial communities from Kellogg Biological Station, Michigan, USA - KBS Corn C1-2 | ecosystem: Host-associated > Plants > Roots > Rhizosphere > Soil ...
CTCTGCGAATTCCCACGGGATCCGGAAGCCGCTTCCGCCATCAAGTGGTGGCCCATGCCGCCGCACATTCGCGAGATCACCCTCGCATTGCGCACCGGCGCCATCGACGTGGCGGAGCTGTTCTCGAAGCCCCCGTACAGGGAGCTCGCCCAAGGCGACGAGGCCACGGCGAAATGGCTGCGGCGCGGCTTCCGGCACCTGCTTCGCCGGCCGATCTACCAGGACAACCGGCTGGTGGCCGTCGCGATGCTGCAACGCAAGGACGACGTGCCGTTCACTCGCGGCGAGTGCGAGATCTTCGCGGCGCTGCCCATCGCCGAGGCCGTGAACATGGCGCTCACCCTCGTGAGGAACGGCGAGATGCGCTTCTGGCTCGACCTCATCCAGGGCATGGGCGAGCGCGCGGACGATCCCGCGGCCCTGCGGCGCCACCTCGTCACGGGCCTCGAGCGCCACTACGCGTGGGAGCACGTGGCGCTCTTCCGGCTGGACGAGGACAACCAGGTCTTTCGCCTCGCCTGCCAGAGCCGGCCGCACCTTCCGGACGACTACCGCCAGCACTTCGATCGCGGCTGGCTCGCGGACGTGCGCCGCACGGGCCAGGCCGTCGTGCTGGGAGACCTCGCCCGGCACCCCGGGAAATCCATGGCCTGCCTGCCGGAAGCGCGCTCGGAGATGTGCGTGCCGATTCCGGGCCAGCGCCTGCGCTGGATCCTCGATGTGGAGTCGCGCGTGAAGGATGCGTTCGCGGACGAGGAGCTGCACTCGGTCGAATTCCTGCTGCGGGTCGTGAGCTTCATGCTCGACCGTGCGGCGGTGGTCGAGCTGAAGGCCTCGATCCTCGAATCGGTCGCCGACGCCGTGATCCTCACGAGTCCCGAGGGCACCATAGAGGAGGCGAATCCCGCGGCCCAGCGAATGCTGGAAGGGTCGGCCGCGGAGCTGCGCGGCACGCGCCTGTCGCAGCTCCTGAGGCCGCCCGGCAACCTCCCCGACCGCAGCTTCGGGCACGAGCTCGTCACCGCCGCGAAGCTGCCGTCGACCGCGGCGCAGCTCTGCACGCTCGGCGGCCACATGGTGCCCATCCTCCTTTCGGGCGCCACGCTCGCGACCGACGCCGGGGGAAAGGTCTACGTGGCCACCGACATCACGCACGTGCAACGCGCCGAGCAGATGGAGTCGCTGAAGGGCGTCTTCGCCCAGGTCGCGGCGGAGATGCGGATCCCGCTCTCGCTCGCATGCTCGTACCTGCGCGACGTGCCGCGCGATGCGGGAGACCCGCACGATCTTTGCGACCGGGCGCTCGCGCAACTGCGCAAGGCCGATCTCCCGCTCGAGCGCATCCTGCGGCTCGCGGGCCGCGAGGGCGACACGCCGCTGCCCCTGGCTCCGGTCGATGTCGGCGAGATCGTCGCGGCGATCACCGCGGACCTGCCGCGAAGCCAGGCGCGCAGCGTGATCGTGAGCGAGCCGCGGCCGCGCATGCTCGCCACGGCCGCGTACTCCGAGCTCTCGTTCTGCCTGCACAGCATCATCGCCTTCCTGCTCAGGCAAAAGGCACAGGCCGACGAGGTGCGCGTCGAGGTGCAGGCCGCTTCCGGCACGGTCGCGATCGCGCTCCGGCTCGCGCGGCCGTGCTCCGAGGACAACGCCACCGAGGTGCCCTTCGGTCGCGGCAACATGCGCTCGTTCGTGTTCCCCGAGCCGGTGATCGAGGCCCTCATGGCGCGTATGGGCGGCGCGTATCGCGGCCCGCAGTCGGACCGCCTGCATTTCGAGCTGTCGCTCAGGCTCGCGGAGGACCGCCATGAAGCCCTGGCAACTGCTGGTGCATAGCGACGACGACGTCGTCGAGTACGTGGATGGCGCGCTGCAGCGGCTGCCGCAGCCATGCGACGAGTTCGTGGCCCTCACCGCGGCGAACCTGAAGGACGCCGACCGCCTGCTGGCGCGAATGGACGCGGCCGAGTGCCGGCTGGTGGTGCTGGGCGCGCGCACGCCGCCCGATCGCTTCACCAGTGTCGGCAGCACCACGCGCGAGCCCACGAAGGACTTCATCCGCAGGCTCAAGCGTGCGCATCCGCAGCTCCCGTTGCTCGTGCTGACGACGAATCCCGACGACCCGCTCACCGAGTTCCTCGGCGCGTTCGAGGAGACGGACTGGGTCCCGTTCGAGACGGTCACCGGGCTGGAGGAGCTGGTGGCACGCGCCGACCGCATGCGCCGCAAGGAGGCGATGGGCCGGTACGGCGTGCTCGAGCTGGACATCGTGCTCGACGAGGGGCGTTGCACCTCGTGGCGGCTGGAGCGCCGCGGCCGCCAGCCGTTCGAGGATGCGGGCGACCTCTACATCGACAAGGAGCTGCTGCGGCAGGTGATCCGCAAGTCGCGCAACCTGCGCGGCGACGATCCCGACTGGGGCGAGCAGCTGAGCGAGCTCTCGCACGACCTCGAGCGCCTGCTCTTCCAGGAAGCGCGGCCGAACCAGAATTTCTGGCGCGTGTTCACGCGGCACGTGGACCAGACCGGCCCGCAGCGCACGCGCATCCGCTTCACGCTCAACGAGGAAACCTACCCGCTCCTGGTCGAAGCGCTGGCGGAGCAAAGCGTCGAGCCGCGCTACTGGATGCTGCACGCGCCCGTGTTCCGGCGTTGCGATGAGCGAGCCGCGACGCGTTATCCGCTCTTCAGGGACGCGGAGAGCCGTGAGCGGCCCGTGGATTGCCTGGTCATCGAGGCCGATCCCGCTCCCGCCGCGATCGACGGCAAGACCTTCGCGATGCTCGGGCGCGTGCACGACGAGGGCCGCGACGTCTGCGAGATGCTTTGCCGCGACAAGGCGCGCGACGGCATCGGGGTGGTGGAGCGGCTGCAGCTCGACACCATCCCGGGCGATGCCGCGGCGTTGCGCGACGCGGTGTTCCGCAAGCTGCGCGAGCGGCGCTGGCGGCTGGTGCACTTCGCCGGGCACGCAACGCTCGTGGGGACGACACCGGGCCTCGTGCTGAGCGCCGATCGCGCGAGCATCCTGCCCATCGAGCACCTCGTCGAGCGGCTCCCGGAGCTGCAATTCCTCTACCTCAGCAGTTGCCGCAGCGCGGACAGCTACTTCGTGCTGCGCGCGGCCGAGCGCTGCGTGCCAGCGGTGCTGGGCTATCGCTGGACCGTGCCGGACGGCGCCGCCGCACAGTTCGCGCACGCGTTCTACCAGGAGCTTTTCGACCGGGGCGGCAGCAGCTACAGGTACCTCGAGTACGCGTTCCGGGACGCACGCAAGGCGGCCTACGAAAAGAACCCGGCGGACTCCACGTGGGCCTCGCCGATCCTCGTCATGCAGCTCAAGCAGGCCGAACACGCCTGATCGGGAGAACAAGATGGCAACGATCGTGATGAGCCCCACCGAGTACGTGCGGCAGGCGCAGCTGCCCGCGGAAGTCGTGCGCAATGTGTGCCGCGACGGTTTCGACACGGCGCAGGCCGCTCTCGCCACCGCGCAGCAGCAGGCGGTGGTGGTGGGTTCCGGCGTCCTGGGCTTCGTCGATGGCGTGACGCCCGAGCGCCGGCAGGCGATCGTCAATTCCGCGCTGCTGGCCCAGCTCGTCGCGCGCCGCCAGGTGCCCGACACGAGGCAGGTGGACGCGTGGTACGACGCCTATTTCGACGTCCTCGCGCACCTCGGCTGGGTGATCCAGGACCAGGGGTTCGCCGAATACCGCGAGGCGAGCGACGATTTCACCGCCCACAAGGCGATCCTGCAGGTGGCGACCGCGCTGCTCGGCCCCTCGCCGACTGCGCTCGCACTCGTCACCACGACGCTCAATGCGCTGCTCTCCATGGGGCAGGACGACCCGTGGATCCGCATCTTCAGCCGCGAGTCGCAGAATGCCACCGTGGCGCGCTTCCAGGTCGGGCTGGTCGAGAAGGGCGCCGACGACGCCTTCCGCGTGGCCCTCATGGCCTTCGCGCTCGAAGCCTCTTCCGAGATCACGCAGGTGCTCTTCTTCAAGGCGCGCTCGGCCACGGTCTCGTTCAGGCACCGCTCCGGCGAGGTGACCATCGATGCCGACGCCCTCGACAGCGCGCGCGACGCCATGCGCCTCAAGCTCGCCGGGATCACGGGCTCGTATGTGGCGGCGCTCGAGATCTAGGCGCTGCCCCAGCGGCAGGCTCCGGCCCACCGGAACGAAAAAGGGCCCGCAAGGGCCCTTTGTTCGCTGTGGCGGGAGGCTACTTGCGGCCGCGCAGGTGCTCGCGCACCTTATCCGCGTTCGTGCCCGCGGCCTGCACCGCGCGCTCCAGCTCTTCCTTCGTCACGCCGAGCGACTTGGTCCAGTTGCGGACCTCGTCGGGATCGTGGATGTCGATGCGGTCGCGGTCGGGGGATCCGCGGTTCGCCTTGTTGTCGCTCATTGCATTCTCCGTAGGTCGAAAAGGCGCGAGCCCGCGGTCCGAAGACGGCGGGCCCTTGCCATGAAGCGTCGGTCAGACCACCGGACGGCGGCGGCGGACCAGGTGATACACGAACAGGACGATCATCGCGCCAATCACCGAGGCGATGAATCCTGCCGACTGTCCAGCGGTGTACAGGCCCATCGCCTGGCCGAGGAACGTCGCCAGCAGCGCGCCCACGATACCCAGCGCGGTGGTCACGATGAACCCGCCGGGGTCGCGACCCGGCATGAGGAACTTCGCGACCAGGCCCACGATGAAGCCGATGATGATTGCCCAGATGATGCTCATGGCGTCTCCTCGCATAAGGAATACATTGAGGACTTCACTTTCGCCGGAAACCCCGGGCGGGTCTGCTAGCACGCGTCCGATTCAACCGTAGGACAAGAACGAGGCACGGCGCGGGCGTGGTCCGTTTGGCGCAGGAAATGTGAAATGCCGCGCCTCGGGGATAATGCACGGGGCACTCCGGGGAAGGTTTGCAATGGCAACGATCGCTTCCGCCCGACTGGCCTGCGCCCTCGCGTGCATGCTCGCTTGCGCGCCGGCGGCCGCGCAGGACGCCCGAGCGTGGCTCGAATCGCAGGGGCTCGAGGCCGTGGAGCTGCGCGCGTTCGAGAACCTCGAGATCGCCGTGGCATCCCTGAAGGGGGCCAGCGTGCGCGAGGAAAAGCTCATCGTGCTGCGGCAGGGCAAGCCCGTCTGGCAGACGACCACGAAGGAAGCGCCGCCGGGCTCGCGCTGGACGCTGCACCTCGTGGGCCCCGACCTCGATGGTGACGGACGTCCCGACATGCACGTCTCGAGCTTCAGTGGCGGCGCGCATTGCTGCACGACGCACTACGTGGTGCAGCTCAAGCCCCAGCCGCGGCTGGTCGCGAGCTATTACGCGGGCAACGTGGGCGGCGGCGAGTTCGTCGATATCGCCGGCCGCAAGGCGCCCGTGCTCATATCCGCCGACGATTCGGGCGCCGGCGTGTTCGCGCCGTATGCGACTTCCTATTTCCCGGTGGTGATCCTGGAAGTGTCGCCCCACGGCCGGATGCAGTTCGCGCGCGACCTCATGCGCTCGCGCCTGCCGGGGCAGCCACCGCCGGTGTGCGCCACGCCCGCACCCGCGTTGAACCCGTGGCTGCACGAACGCTGCGCGGAGTTCACCGCCACGCGCAGCCGCGAGCGCACCGCCAACATCAAGTCGCGGCTCGAGGCCGTGAAGGCGGACCGCTCGGCCGAGAAGCTCAAGTGGCAGGACTACTACGATGCCGGCGTGACCGGTGCGGTGGCCGCGGAGCTCAACCGCTATGCATACACCGGCCACGGCAACGCCGGCGTGAGCTGGCTGGAAACGGTGTGGCCGGGGAATGATCCCGTGAAGCTGCAGCTTCTTGCCGCGCTGCGGCAGGCGCACGTGAAGAGCGTCTTCGCCGCGGACCTTCGGGCCCTCGCGCTTGCGCGTTGACTCCGTGTTGCGCTTTGAGGCCTGTCTAGCGAACGGCGAGCTGGAGAGGCGCGTCCTCGAGGAACCGCATGACCGCGTCCGCATCCATCGGGCGCCCGAGCAGGAAACCCTGCGCACGGCCGCATCCGAGGCGCTTCAACTCCGCGAGCTGCTCCTCGGTCTCCACGCCTTCGGCCACGACATCCACGCCGAGGCTGCGGCCCATCGCCACGATGGCGGTGACGATGGCGGCATCGTCGGCGTCGATGGTGAGGTCGCGCACGAACGACTGGTCGATCTTCACCATGTCGATCGGCAGGCGCTTGAGGTACGCGAGGCCGGAGTAGCCGGTGCCGAAGTCGTCGATGGCGAGCGTGACACCGAGGGCGGCGATCTGGTCGAGCGCCTCGCGCGCTTCTCCCGCGCCCTCGATGATCACGGTCTCGGTCACCTCGAGCTCGACCAGCTCCGGGGCGATGCCGGTCTCGATGATGAGCCGGCGCAGGCGCTCGACGAACGAGCGGCCGGCGAGCTGGCTCGCGCACACGTTGACGGCCACGGTGAGCGGGCGCGCGGGCGTTTGCCACAGGCGCGCCTGGCGTAGCGCCTCGCGCAGCACCCAGTCGCCGATCGGGATGATGAGCCCGGACTCTTCCGCTACCGACACGAACTCCGCGGGGCCGATCACGACGCCGCCCGGCTGGTGCCAGCGGATCAGCGCCTCGAAGCCGGTGACCGAGCGGTCGCGGAGGTCGAAGATGGGCTGGTAGAAGAGCTCGAACTCGCGGTTCTCCAGCGCGCGCCGCAGCGCGTTCTCGAGGTTCAACCGCTGCTGCGCCGCGACGTTCATGTGCTGCGTGAAGAACTTGAAGTTGCCGCGGCCCGAATCCTTCGCGGCGTACATCGCCGTGTCGGCATTGCGCATGAGCGTCTCGGCATCGAGCCCGTCGGTGGGATAGAGGCTGATGCCGATGGAGGCGCCCGCATGGAGGTCGTTGCCGTGCAGGTGGAACGGGTTGCCCAGCACCTCGAGGATCTTCGAAGCCACGGTCGACGCGTCCGCGGTGTTCTCGACGCCCGGGATCACGATCACGAACTCGTCGCCGCCCACGCGCGCCACCGTGTCGCCCTCGCGCACGCACACGAGGATGCGGCTCGCGACCGACTGCAGCAGCCGGTCGCCCAGCTCGTGGCCGAGCGAGTCGTTGATCATCTTGAAGCGGTCGAGGTCGATGAAGAGCACCGCGATGCGTGCACCGCTGCGGTGGGCCTGCGCAATGGCCTGCTGGATCCGGTCGCGCAGCAGCACGCGGTTGGGCAGCCCGGTGAGGGCGTCATGGTGAGCCATGTGCGCCACGCGCTGCTCGGCCATCTTGCGGTCGGTGATGTCCATCACGACGCCCACCATGCGCTGCGCCCAGCCGCTTTCGTCGCGGTAGACCTGCGCGCGGTTCGAGAGCCAGTGGATGGTGCCGTCGGGCCACACCACGCGGTAGTCGGCCTGGAAGTCGCTCGCCTGCTTGATCGCGTGGCGCATGGTCGCCTCGAAAAGCTCGCGGTCCTCGGGATGGAGCACGTCGAGCAGCGCGGCGTACGAGACTTTCGGCGCATCCGCCGCGCGGCCGAAGAGCGCGTTCACGCCGCTCGAGTATTCGAACTCGTCGGTCGAGGTTTCCCAGTACCACATGCCCATCTGCGCCGCGTCCATGGCGAGGCGCAGCCGCGCTTCGCTCTCGCGCAACAGCGATTCGGCCTGCTTGCGCCGGGAGATGTCCGCCGTGGTGACCATGGTCCCGGAGACCTTTCCCTCGGCGCCGTAGACGGGCGTGATCGAGACCGATACGTCGATCAGGCGGCCGTCGCGGTGCTGGCGCTGCGTCTCCTCGATCCAGATGGTCTCGCCCGCTTCCGCGCGCTCGCGCAGCTGGCGCGTGACCTCCTTCAGGTGCCCCGGCACGACGGAGGTGCGCGTGTTGAGCACGTCCTCCTCGCGCCAGCCGAACATGCGCTCGGCGGCCGGGTTCCACATGCGGATCACGCTGTCCAGGTCGCGGGCGACGATGGCCATGGGTGCGGCGCCGATCACCGCGCGCAGCCGCTCGTTGCTCACGCGCGTGTTCGCCTCGAGCTGCTTCCTCTGCGTGATGTCGACGATGACGCCCACGAGGCCCGCCACATCGCCGCCGGCATCGTAGAAGGTGGCCTTGCTGAAGATGAAGTCGCGGTGGACGCCGTCCTTGCCGTTGGCGACCCGCGCTTCGTACATCTGCTCCCCGGGCTGCTGCAGCAATGCCGCATCGAGCATCTGGGAGCGGTCCGCCGCATCCGAGGGCGCGAGGTCGAAGACGGTCTTGCCGATGACCTGCTCGCGCGGCAGGCCCACGTACTTCTCGAACGCCTGGTTGCAGCCGAGGTAGACGCCGCGCCGGTCCTTGTAGAAGACGGGATTGGGAATCGCCTCGATCAGCTGGTGGGTGAAGGAGAGCTGCTCGCGCAGCTCGCGCGTGGCCTTGTCGGCGAGCGCGATGGCATCGGTCCGGCCACGCCCGATCGTGTGCAGGAGCGCGAAGAGCAGCAGCGAAAGGCCCAGTCCGCCGAACGCCACGATGAGCGGCACCGCGTGCAGCCACGGCGTGGGCTCGTCCTCGCCCTCGAATTGCAGGCGCCATTGGCGGCCGGCGATGTCGAGCTGGCGGTCGGCCTCCGGGCGCCAGGTGAGGAACCCGAGCGGGCGGGGAGAAACCGGCGTGCCCGGCGAAAGGAACAGCAGGGTTTCGGGGCTGTTGGGCTTGGGGACCTGCCCCACGACGCCCGCGTCATAGATGCGCATGCCCATGCTGGGCACGCCCAGGTCGCCGAGGACGCCGCCCAGGGAATCGGCTGCGCGCAGCACGACGCTCACGAAGCCGATGAAGGAGCGGCGGCGCTCCTCGGAGGTGGCCGGCCGCTTGGCGCCGTAGACGGGCAGGTAGATCACCATGCCGACGGGCGATGGCGTCCCCTGCAGGAGGTTGTAGCGGCCCGTCATCGCGGCCTCGCCGATATCCCGCGCACGCTCCGCCGCCACCACCGACGAACGAGTCCGCGTATCCAGCCCGTGCACCGTTTCGTTCGTCTCGAACGGCTCCAGGTAGTCGATGACCCAGTATTCGTCGCGCGGGCCGGGGGGCTTCACCGCAAAGTCGGGATAACCTTCGGCGCGCACGGACCGGTCGGCCCGTACCGTGCTCTCGAAGGCCTCGCGCTGCGCCTCGGGCACGCGGCGGATGTACTCCACGGCCTGCACCCCCGGCAGCCGCTGCGCGAGCTGCAGGTCGAGGACGAAGTTGTGGAACTCGTGGCGGCGCAGGGTGAAATCGTGCGCGGCCAGGGCCTGCATGCCGTAGAGCGCGTCCACGTAGCGCTGGATGCGCCTTTCCACGAGATTGGAGCCCGCAATGGCCTGGTCGGCGAACTCCCCCTGCAACTCGTTGCGGACCTGCCGCCCGGCGGTCCACCAGCCGAAGACGGTTGCCGCCAACCCGAAAGCGAGGGCGGCGAGGGCCGTGGTGGAGGGCCGTTGCGAGGTCATTCGTGGTGGATCGGGAGGGGGATTCATCCACTATAGACACGAAGGCCGCGCAGCGGAACCTCTAACTCGGCGGGTGCGGCGCGATGCCGCACCCCCTGGGGAGGCCCGCGGACCCGCCGCAGGATAAGATGGCGGTTTTTGCCGTTTCCATCCCCGTGTCCCTGATCGTCCAGAAGTACGGCGGCACCTCCATGGGCAGCCCCGAGCGCATCCGCGAGGTCGCCCGGCGGGTGCAGCGTTTCGTGCAGGAAGGCCACCGGCTGGTCGTCGTGGTTTCCGCCATGTCCGGGGAGACCAACCGGCTCCTCGGCCTCGCGAAGGAGCTCAACCCGGACGCGGATTCGCGCGAGCTGGACGTGATCGCCTCCACCGGCGAGCAGGTCACCATCGGCCTGCTTTCGATCGCGCTGCACAAGCTCGGCCTCAAGGCGAAGAGCTATACCGGCTTCCAGGTGCCCATCCGCACCGACAGCGCCTACGCCAAGGCGCGCATCCTCGCCATCGAGGAAGCCAACATGCGCCGCGACCTCGAGACCGGCCACGTGGTGGTCGTGGCGGGGTTCCAGGGCATCACGCGGGCGGCAACATCACGACGCTCGGGCGCGGCGGCTCCGACACCACGGGTGTCGCGCTCGCGGCGGCCCTCAGGGCCGACGAGTGCCAGATCTACACGGACGTGGACGGCGTCTACTCGACGGATCCGCGCATCGTCCCGGAAGCCCGGCGGCTGCGGACGGTCACCTTCGAGGAGATGCTCGAGCTGGCTTCCCTCGGCTCCAAGGTGCTGCAGATCCGCTCGGTCGAGTTCGCCGGCAAGTACAAAGTGAAGCTGCGCGTGCTCTCGTCGTTCACCGACGTGGGCTCCACCGACATGGGCACGCTGATCACCTTCGAGGAAGAAGAGAACATGGAACAGGCCATCATCTCCGGCATCGCCTTCAACCGCGACGAGGCGAAGATCACCGTGCTGGGCGTCCCGGACCGTCCCGGCATCGCGGTCGGCATCCTGGGCCCCGTGGCCGAGGCGAACATCGACGTGGACATGATCATCCAGAACGCGTCCACCGAGGGGCTCACGGACTTCTC
>Ga0068851_10001406_pt1 | contig 10517 bp, 12 predicted proteins | sample KBSCornC12_FD_66588 | JGI IMG/M metagenome (GOLD analysis project Ga0068851, IMG submission 66588) | Corn rhizosphere microbial communities from Kellogg Biological Station, Michigan, USA - KBS Corn C1-2 | ecosystem: Host-associated > Plants > Roots > Rhizosphere > Soil ...
ACGGCGATGATCGCGATGACCGAGCTCAGGCCGAGCGAGATCGCGATCGGCATGCCGATCGCCATGAAGACGAACAGCAGGATGAAGAGGAGCGCGGCGGTCATCGCGCGCCGCTCAGTCGCCGCGTTCCGGGCCGCGCGATTGCCGGACCACGTCCGCCGCCTCGTCGGCGAGCGCGAGGCCCGCCTTGTCGCCGCGCACGATGCGCACGAACGCCTGGCCGAAGCGCAGCACCAGCAGCGCGAACGAGACGAGCATGATCGCCCGCGGCGCCCATTGCGGGATCGGCAGGTCCTCCATGTCGATCTGCAGCTCGTACATCTTCGAGACGTACTGCCAGGAGCCCGCGAGGAGGATCGCCGCGTAGGCGAAGCAGAGCGCGGCCGCCGCGGCGCCCACGATGCGGGCCGCGCGCGGGTCGAGCGCGCGTACCAGCGCCTCCATGCCGATGTGGGAGCCCACGCGCACGCCGTACGGAATGCCGAGGAAGATGAGCCCCGCGAAGAGCGTGGTGGTGAGCTCGAGCGCGGAGGTGAAGCTGTAGTTGAAGACGTAGCGCGCGATGACCTGCGTGAACGCCACCAGCGTCATCGCGGCGAGCAGCGCCGCGATGAGCGTCTCCTCGAGGCGTTCAAGCCAGCGCAGCCCCATGCGGCCGCGCCTAGCCGTTCGCCTTGTGCGCCGCCTCGATGAGATCCTTGCCGATGTCCGGCTCGAACCGTTTCCAGACCGGCTCCATCGCCTTCTTCCACTTGGCGAGGTCGTCCTTCGAGAGCGCCTGGATCTTCGCCTTGCCGGCATCGGCGATGCGCTTCCTGTCGCGCTCGTTGAACTGGTTGGCGATGCCGTTGCCGTAGGCGGTCGCTTCGTCCATCGCCTCCTGCAGGCCCTTGCGGATGTCCGGCGGCAGGCCATCCCACCACTTGGCGTTGGTGATGACCATGTAGTCGACCACGCCGTGGTTGGTCTCGGCGATGGTCTTCTGCACCTCGTGGAATTTCTGCGAGTACATGTTGGACCAGGTGTTCTCCTGGCCGTCGACGACGCCGGTCTGCAAGGCCTGGTAGACCTCGCTGAAGGCCATCTTCTGCGGGTTCGCGCCGAGCGCGCGGAACTGCGCCTCGAGCACGTCCGATTGCTGGATGCGGAACTTGAGCCCCTTCACGTCTTCAGGGACGCGCAGCTGCGGCTTGTCGCTCGACAGCTGCTTCATGCCGTTGTGCCAGTAGGCCAGCCCCTTGATGCCCTTCGAGCGCATCGCGTCGAGCAGGTCGCGGCCGGCCTTGCCCTGCTGGAAGCGATCGACGGCCTCGATGTTCTCGAACAGGAACGGCAGGTCGAACACCTGCAGCTTCTTCGTGTAGCGGTCGAACTTGGACAGCGACGGCGCGATGACCTGCACATCGCCCAGCAACAGCGCTTCCATTTCCTTGCCGTCACCGAAGAGCTGCGAGTTCGGGAACACCTGCACCTCGACCTTGCCCGGCAGCTTCTTCTCGGCGAGCTCCTTGAACTTGAGCGCCGCCTGGCCCTTGGGCGTGTTTTCCGCGACGACGTGGCTCAGCTTCACCACGAGCGGCGCCGCCGTGGCGGTGCCGGCCGCGGCAAGGAGGATCACCAGGACCAGGTCGAGCAGCCTGCGCATGTTTTCCTCCTCGTGCCCCGCTGGGTGGGGCGGTCACTATTGCACAAAAACAACGCGGTGGATCCCCGGGGGCTGCGTACGTATTAATCCGTATTGCCCGCGCGAACGCCGCCCCCTAGAGTGGATTGCATCCGGGGACCACGGGTAAGGCGAGCACGGAGGAGGGTCCGGTTCCTGGGATTCCGGGGGTGCCGTTTGGCACCCCTTTTTTCTTTCGACGCGCGCATCACGATTCCGGCGCTCCGGATCCTCGCACGACGAAGCGCACCAGCTCCGCCACATTGCGCGCATCGAGCTTTTCCATGATGCGTGCCTTGTGCACCTCCACCGTCCGCGGGCTGATGCCGAGCGCCGCGGCGATCTCCTTGGCGTGCAGGCCCTCGGCCACGCGGTCGAGCACTTCGCGCTCGCGCGCCGTGAGCCGGGCGAGCCGCGAATGCTCGTCGCGGCGCGCTTCCTCGCCCTGCAGCCGGCGGTCTTCGCGCTCGAAAGCGGCGTGCACGGCCTCGAGCAATTGCGCGGTCTCGAACGGCTTGGGAAGGAAATCGATCGCCTTCGCCTGGAAGGCGGCGCGCGCGCTATCGATGTCGCCGTGCGCGGTGATGATCACGACCGGCATGCGCACGCCGCGCCGCTGCAGCTCGTGCTGCAGCTCGAGGCCGCTGCTGCCCGGCAGCTTGAGGTCGGCGACGACACATCCCGCCCATCCCGGCTCCAGCGCCGCGAGGAACGCCTCCGCGTCCGCGAAGAGCGCCGTGCGATAGCCGTCGATGCCGAGCCGCAGCGACAGCGAGTCGCGCACGGAGGGATCGTCGTCGATGATGTATACGGTCAGGCGCTCGGAAGGCATGGCAGCACGAGGCGAAATACGGCGTGTGGTCCGTCGGCGGCGTCGAGCGAGCCGCCGTGCGCTTCGGCGATGGCGCGGCTCACGGCAAGCCCCATTCCCATTCCCACCGCCTTGCCGGTAGCGAAGGGCTGGAAGAGGCGCGATCGCATCGCCGCGGAGATCCCCGGACCATTATCGCTCACGGAGAGCAGCATCATCTCGGGCGGCAGCGCTTCGAGCGCCACGCGCACCACCGGGTCCGGCGTCTTCGACGCCTGCAGCGACTCGACGCTGTTGGCGAGCAGGTTGCGCAGCACCAGCTCGACCTGCACGCGATCGATATAGAGCGCCGGCAGCCCGTCACCATTGCCGATCTCGAGCCTCACCGGCGCCGCGCGGATCACGTTCTCGCCGATGCGGCGTGCCGTGGCGAGGAGCTCGCTCGCCGCGACGGGCTCGAGCTGCGTGGTGCCGGAACGGAAGAGCTCGCGCAATCGCCGCGTGACTTCCCCCGTGCGCTTCACGTCCTGCAGCATCTTCTGCAGCACCTCGCGCGTGAGCGCGGGGTCCCCCCCGGTATCGAGGAGCTTCTGTGCCGATTCGCCGTAGGCGGCGAGCGCCGTGAGCGGCTGGTTCAGCTCGTGCGCGATGGCGCCTGCCATCTCGCCTGCCGCCGCGAGGCGCAGCGACTGGCGCAGGCGCTCGTCGGATGCACGCCGCTCGTCGAGGGTCACGCCGAGGAAGAGGCCGGTGATGGTGAACGCCGCGACCAGCGCCTGCAGCTCGAGGATCGGCAGGATGGTCGAGCGGCTCTCCATGCCGGCCAGCACGCCCACCTGCGCGATGGTGGCCGCGACGATGGCACCCGGCATGCCCCAGCGCAGCGACGTCCAGATGAGCGGGATGAAGAGGAGGTAGAAGAGCCGCGCCGCGTTCTCGCGATACATCGCGAACATGGTCCACACCATCGCCACCAGCATGGCGACCTGCAGCCACGCTTCGGGCGAGCGCACCATCGCGAGCAGCATCTGCCGCCGTCCCGCATCCGCGGCGGCGAGCAGCAGCGGTGCGGTGACCACGATGCCGACCAGGTCGCCGATCCAGAAGCGCACCCAGCCGCGCAGGAAGCTCGTTCCCGCGAGCTGGTCGGTCGCCTGCAGCAGGCCCATGTAAGCGAGCCCCACCACCGCGGTCCCGAGTGCCACCACGACGGTGAAGATGGCGAGATCGTGCAGCACGCGCAGGCCGGTGTCGCGAACCAGCCGCCGCAGCGCGAGCGCGATGCCGGAATAGCCCAGCGCGAGCAGCAGCGACCCGGCGATCGAGATCGCGTAACCGACCGGCGCGCCGCGAATGGCGAGGTCCGCGAGCACGATGGCGGCGAACACGGCGATGAAGTTCGTGCTGCCGCCGAGCATCACCAGCACCACGGCAAGCGCGGGCTGCGGGTTCCATGGCGTGATGTAGAACGGCCCGAGCGGATAGATGTAGCTCGCCCAGTCGAGCGCCATGTAGGCCGGCACGAAGAGCGCGGCGTTGCGCAGCAGCGCCAGGCGATCGCGCCCTTGCAGGAGGCCGGATGGGATGAGCGGCATGTCCGTGGAGTTGCGTACGTACGGGCGCCAATGGCGGCGGCGGCACCTCGACATTATGGTGGAGACGACGCCCGCTGCGTCGCAGCCGTTCCTCGCAAGCCCTTGCACCTCGTGGCCACTTCCCTTCCGCGCTTCACGCTGGCCGCCGCTGCCGCAGCCCTGGTCGTGGCGCTCCTGTGGATCCACGGCGCCGACAACAGCGGCCCGCGCGTGGCACGTCCCGATCCGCCGCTTGCCCGCGAAACCGCCGCGCAGGATGCGCCGGCCCATCCGATGCCGCCCGCGCCGATCCGTGCGCTGCCGCCGCTCGCGCAAAGCGATGCCGTCGTGCGCGACGCGGTCCGCAACGTGGAAGGCGCGGCAGCGCTCGCCGGAATGCTCGCCGCGGGCGACCTGGTGCGCCGCTTCGTGGCCACCATCGATCGCATCCCCGGCCATTCGCTCCCGCGGCACGTATTGCCCATCATGGTCCCCGTGGCGCCGTACGACGCGACGACGGAGCCCACCGGGCATGTGCTCGAGCAGGCCGACTACGCCCGCTACGTGCGGCTCGTGGACGTCGTGGATGCGATCGACATGCATGGCGCGGCCTCGGTGTACTGGCGGCTTTATCCCCTGCTGCAGCAGGCGTACGAGCAGCTCGGCGCGGACAAGGGCTACTTCAACGATCGCGTGGTCGAGATCATCGATCACCTGCTGCAGACGCCCGCTCCCGGCGCGCCCATCGCCGTCGTGAACGCGGGCGGGCTGCGGCGCTTCGAGGATCCGCGCCTCGAGGCCTGCTCCGCGGGGCAGAAGGCGCTGCTGCGCATGGGTCCCGCGAATGCCGCGCGCGTGGAGTCGAAGCTGCGGCAACTGCGCCAACTGCTCGTGCTGCGCGCGCCGGCGCGCTAGCTTTCGAATCCCTTCGAGAAGTTCGTGCCCCCGCAATCGCTGCAGGCGGCGACCACGCTGGTGTGGAAGAGGCGGCGGGCACGTCCGCAGTCCATGCATTGCAGCGTCCCCGCGCAGGTGGCTTCGCCCGCGCGCCGCAATTCCGCGCGCCCGGCCTCGCCCGCGAGGCGGTAGATGGCATCGCCGGAAAGGTGCAGCGCGCCGACGAGCTCGGCCAGGGCGCCCGGCTGGCGCGCGAGCGCGGCAATTGCCGCGACCTCGTCGCGGGTTCCCCTCACGAGCGCCGACGCGATGTGCCCGAGGTCCCGGCATGCGCACGCGCGCAGGCGGTGCCCATCCCGCTCGGCGATGTGTCCTTCGATGGCAAGCTCCGTCGCGGCAAGCTCGAGCGCGCTCCAGAGGTCACGGGCCCGGCGGCTGCGGCAAGCGCGAAAGCGGGCATGGAAGCGCGCGGCGAGGCGATCGTACGCAGGGTCTCCCGTCGACGCCGCCGCATTGCCTGTCGCGTCACGCTCGTGCATTCGGTCGATGCGCGGTTGCATCACGGCGGATTCGCGCAATGTTGCCCTGCCCTCGAAAATCGACATTCCGCCTCCTCGATGCCCGTGGGTTGGAATGCCGGGCGGGCCCGCAAGTTGCGTGGTCGATTGCGTACGTAAGTTTCCGACTCGCGGGCGATGCCGTCGCGCGGTAAGGTGTGTTCGTGCGCTGATTTGCGTTCCCACCGCCACGGTCGCGAGCCCGTGGCTGTTTTTTTTATACAAATTCTCCTCGCCATCTCCACGAACCCTGCACGCGCGACAGGCTCCAACCGCCCTGATGAACGACGGGAGCAGCGCATGCAAAAACGCGAGATCACGATCAGCAACCGGCTGGGCCTCCATGCCCGCGCGGCCGCGAAGCTCGTCACGCTGTGCACGAGGTTCCAGTCGCGCGTGGAGCTCGTCGTCAACGGGCGACGCGCGAATGCACGCCAGTTCGTGGCGCTGATCATGCTTTCGGCGAGCCTCGGCGCCAAGGTGGCGATCGAGGTGAGCGGGCCCGACGAGCTGAAGGCGTTCACGGCGGTGACGCGGCTCATCAGCGACGGCTTCGGCGAGGGGTAGGCGGGCAGCCCGCCTCGCGTCGTATCATGCGCCAACCAATTCGAGCCCTTGGTTGGCGAGCCCGCGAGGCATGGACGTTTTCGATATCCACACGCACGTCATTTCCGGCGACACGGCGCGCTATCCGTTTGCACCGCTCGGCGGCAAGCAGTCGGAATGGTCGAAACGCGCGCCGCTCGCCGCCGAAGACCTGATCGGGGAGATGGACCGCGCGGGCGTGGCCCGCTCCGCGGTCGTGCAGGCTTCCACGGCCTACGGATACGACAACTCGTACCTCGCCGATTGCGTGGCGGGGCACCCGACGCGCTTCACGGGCGTGTTTTCGATCGACATGTTCGCGGCGGATGCCTGCGAGCAACTCGATCGCTGGATGCGCGCGGGGCTCACCGGCATGCGTCTCTTCACGACCGGGTCGACCAGCCCCGGGCAAGCGGCGTGGCTCGCCGACCCGCGCACCTTCCCCGCGTGGGAACGCGCCGAGGCCATGCGCCTGCCGGTGTGCCTGCAGATGCGGGCCGAAGGTGTACCGGACCTGCTGAAGCTGCTGGAACGCTTCCGCAACGTGCCGATCATCCTCGATCACCTTGCTCGACCGGTGCTTTCCGGCGGACCGCCGTACGACGCCGCGAAGTGGTTGTTCGACCTCGCGCCCTGGCCGAACCTTTATCTCAAGCTCACGAGCCGCACGGTCGAGCAGGCCTCCGCGGGCGCTTCCACGAGCGCGGCGTTCTTTCCGAAGCTGGTCGCGGCGTTCGGCGCCGATCGCATCGCCTGGGGCTCGAACTTCCCCGCGCACGAAGGCCCGCTTTCACGCCTGACGGAAGAGGCGCGGCACGCGCTCTCCTGCCTTTCGCAGGCCGACCAGGCGTCGATCTTTTCCGGCACCGCGGCGAAGCTCTACCCCGCATTGACCCGCTGAGGCGATTCGGCGCATGTCGAACAGGATCGATCTCACCACGGTGATTGGCGCACGCCCCTGGCGCGAGGCGCTGGAGACGGCGGGACGGCAGGCCGGGAGCTTCACGCTCGCGTTCCGGGAGGTCGCGCCCATCCATCGCGCCTTTGCCCCGATGGCGCGCGAGCAGGCGTTCGACGTGAGCGAGATGGCCGTGGTGACCGCGATCCAGGCGTTCGCGTTCGGCAAGCCGCTCATCATCCTGCCGGTCACCCTCGCCGCGCGATTCCAGCAGGGCTGCCTCATCGGCCGCAGCCGCGACCTTCCTGCATCCCCCGCGGACTTGCGCGGGCGCCGCGTGGGCGTGCGAGCCTACTCGCAGACCACCGGCGCCTGGGTCCGGGGCATCCTGCAGAACGACTACGGCGTGGCGCCGGAATCGATCCGCTGGATCACGCAGGAGGGCGCGCACGTCGCCGAGTACGCCGACCCGCCGTGGGTGGAGCGCACAGGGTCCGATGACAAGCTTCCGGACATGCTGCGCAGGAAGGAAATCGACGCCGCTATCCTCGGCAACGACCTGCCCGACGACCCGGATTTCGCGCCGATCATCCCCAGGCCCGCGGAAGCCGCGCAGGCGTGGTTCGCGAAGCGCCGCGTCGTGCCGATCAACCACATGCTCGTCGTGCGCCAGGAGATCGCGAGCGGCCATCCGGCCGTCGTCCGCGAGCTCTGGGCCGTGATCGCGAATGCGCGGCGTTCGCTGCCCCAGGCCACGACGGACATGTATCCGCTGGGGATCGAGGCGGTGCGCCCTGCGCTGGACCTGGTCCTTTCGTATTGCGAGCAGCAGTCGCTCGTGCCGCGGAAGATCGCGAGCGACGAGATCTTCGCGCAGGCCAGGCCCTTCCTCGACTGACCCTCGACCATGTCCGAAGCGATCGCACCCGCAACGATCCATCCGCGCCGCAAGCCGTTGTACCGCGACATGTCCTTCCAGGTGTTCGTGGGGATGGTGCTGGGCGCGCTCATCGGATGGCTGTGGCCGGGCACGGCCGAGTGGATGCGCACGCTGGGCGAGCTCTTCGTGCGGCTCATCGGCATGCTGGTGGGGCTCATCATCTTCTGCGCGATCGTGCACGGCATCGCGACCGTGCGCGAAGCGAGGAAGGTCGGGCGCGTCGCCGTCAAGGCGCTGGTCTATTTCGAGGTGGTCACCACGCTCGCGCTCGTGATCGGGCTCACCATGATCAACCTGCTGGGACCCGGCCGCGGCATGAACGTCGACCCGCACCTGCTTTCGGGCGCGGGGCTCGACCAGTACATGAACACGGCGCGGCAGATCAGCGGCACCGGCTTCCTGCTGCACCTCGTGCCGCACACGCTCGTCTCGGCTTTCACCGAAGGCAACGTGCTGCAGGTGGTGTTCATCTCCGTGCTGTTCGCGTTCGGCCTGCTCGCGATCGGCGAGCGCGGCCGGCCCGTGATCGAGCTGCTCGGCGCGACACAGCAGATCGTGCTCAAGATCGTGGGCTACGTGATGTGGATCGCGCCGCTCGGGGCGATGGGCGCGATCGGCTTCACCGTCGCGCGTTTCGGTGCAGGCTCGCTCGTGTCGCTGGGCGCGCTGGTCGCCGAGTTCTACCTCACCTGCGCGTTGTTCATGGTGCTGGTCCTGGCTCCGATCGCGTGGTGGAGCGGCTTGAGCCTTTCCAGGCTCGCCGCCTATATCCGGACCGAGCTGCTGATCGTCCTGGGCACGAGCTCCTCCGAGTCGGTCTTCCCGCAGCTCGTCGCGAAGCTGAAGGCGCTGGGCTGCGAGGAGTCGATCGTGGGCCTGGTGTTGCCGACCGGGTACGCTTTCAACCACGACGGCACGTGCCTTTACTTCGCGGCGGTGCCGATCTTCCTCGCGCAGGCGGTCGGCATCGAGCTCACGCTCATGCAGCAGCTCGGCCTGCTCGGGATACTGCTCGTCACCTCGAAGGGCGGCGCGGGCGTGGCGGGCTCCGCGATCGTGGTGCTGGTCTCGACACTCGCGGCGACAGGGACGGTTCCCGTCGCGGCAGTCGGCCTCATCCTGGGCGTCCATCGGCTGATGTCGTCCGCGTTCGTCGCCGTCAACATCCTCGGCAACACGCTCGCGACCATCGTGATCGCGAAATGGGAAGGCGCCGTGGACGTCGCCACGTTGCAGGAGGGGCTGCGCGCCGGGCCGGGAGCTGGCGCGATATCGATCAGCTCGCGCTGAGGACTACTTCGACCAGGCGATCGCGAGTCCCACGAACATCAGCAGGAAGAAGAACAGCATCGCGTACGAGGCCACTCGAACGCGCAGCCGGACCTCGGCGGGAAGAGCCGTGGGCGGAAAATCGAACAGTGCGCGATACCCCTGGGCGAGACCCACGCCCAGCCAGCCCAATGCGGTGACCGCGTAGCCGAAAGATGCGTGGCTGATCGCGTTCACGGCATACATCGTGGCCACGACGGTACATACGATCACCCATCCGCCGGCGACGAATCGGGATGCTTTCCTGCGGAAGATCCACATGCGCGGGAATTCTGGGGGTCACGGCGGCAACGCGTCAATTCAGGCTCGAAGCCACCATCGACCGTCGGGATGATCCATGCGACGCCGGATTGCAGCTCGGTGGCATCCCCACCCCGTTCGGTCTAGAGTAATCCGCGTCGAACCCCCGAAGGAGCGGCAATGGCGATCGACTTCACGGTCAATGGCAAGCCCGTCAGCGTCAAGGCGCCGGCCGAGACGAGGCTCCTCTGGGTGCTGCGCGAAGAGCTCAAGCTCACCGGCACGCGCTTCGGCTGCGGCGAGGGCCAGTGCGGCGCCTGCATGGTGCACATCGACGGCGAGCGCATGTTCTCGTGCCTCATGCCGATCTCGGAGGTCGCCGGCCGGAAGGTCACGACCATCGAGGGCCTCTCGCCCGGGCGGCTGAATGCGTTGCAGCGCGCGTGGATCGCCGAAAGCGTGCCGCAGTGCGGCTACTGCCAGTCGGGGCAGATCATGAGCGCGGCCGTGCTCCTGTCGAACAATCCCCATCCGACGCGCGAGCAGATCAAGGAGCACATGAACGCCCACATCTGCCGCTGCGGCACCTATCCGCGCATCGTGCGTGCGATCGAACGCGCGGCGAAGGAGGCCTGACATGCTCACGATGACGCGGCGGCAGTTCATGGTGGGCGCGGCGGGCCTCACCTTCACGGTCCTCGCGCGGCCCGTCCTTTCACTCGGCATCGACTCGAGGAAGATCAACGCGTGGGCGGCGATCGATCCCGACGGCACGATCTACATCGTGAATCCCTCGGTGGAGATGGGCCAGGGATCCATGACCGCGATACCGCGCATCGTCGCGGACGAGATGGATGCCGACTGGAGCCGCGTCGTGATCGTTCCGGCGGCGCCCGACGACAAGATCTACGGCAACCCCGGCTTCCGCAACATGATGTACACCGCGGGCTCCGCGACCGTCACCGGCTACTGGGACACCGCGCGCATGTTCGGCGCGCAGGTGCGGCGCGTGATGATGATGAA
>Ga0068851_10001408_pt1 | contig 10513 bp, 10 predicted proteins | sample KBSCornC12_FD_66588 | JGI IMG/M metagenome (GOLD analysis project Ga0068851, IMG submission 66588) | Corn rhizosphere microbial communities from Kellogg Biological Station, Michigan, USA - KBS Corn C1-2 | ecosystem: Host-associated > Plants > Roots > Rhizosphere > Soil ...
CGCGCAGACTCCCGCCGGCGGACGCACGCTGGCCGTGTTCGGCGCGCTTGCGGACAAGGACATCGCCGGTATCGTTGTGCCGCTCGCCGCGCGGATCGATCGCTGGTTCGTTGCCGGCCTTGATGCGGACACGCCGCGCGGACTCGCCGCGCCGGATCTCCTCGCGCGCATGGATGCCGCCGTCGCGCCGTTGCGGCACGAAATCTTCGGCGATGTCGCCGCTGCGCTCGATGCAGCGGTCGCGCAGGCGCAGGCGCGGGATCGCATTCTTGCGTTCGGTTCGTTCCATGTCGCCGCGCCAGCACTGGCCTGGGCAGCGCGCAACGGCTTCACCGCCGCAACCTGAGGTGAACGATGCGGGCGCATGCCCACAGGTTCGGCGCAGGCCGCGGCTATAATCAGGCGACACTTGGTCTTTCTTTGAAGAGACCGGCTTGGATGGCTGGCCTAGTTTCGGTCGGGAAGGCCGATGGAGATAACCTATGGATTCTGCCTTGAAACAACGCCTGCTCGGCGCGGCCGTGCTGATCGCACTGGCGATCATCTTCGTGCCGATGTTCTTTTCCGGTACGCCGCCGAAAGCGGATGGCACGACGACGCAGAATCTCAGTATCCCGCCGGCACCCGAGCGCAATTTCGAGACACGCAATCTCAGCGTCGATCCGCCGAAACCCGGCGCTGCACCGACTCCGGCGCCGAGTGCGCCACCCGCGACCGCAGCGACTTCCGGCGACAAGCTCGCCACGGTCGACACCGGTGCGCCGGCGAGCTTCGAGGCCCCTGACAGCGCGACCCGACCGGCACCGGCGGCGAAGCCGACGACCGCATCCGCGAACGCACAGACATTGCCGGCAACTCCCGCGCCTGCGACCCCGACTCCCGTGCCGCCGCCCGCGCCGGCCGTGGCGACAGACGGGCGTTTCCTGGTCAATCTCGGCGTGTATGCCGATGCGGGGCATGCGAGCGCACTCGTCGACAAGTTGAAGAAGCTCGGTTATCCGGCATTCGCCGAGACCACGGATTATCAGGGCAAGCCCGCGCAGCGCGTGCGCGTCGGGCCGTATGCCGAACGCGCATCGGCGGAGAATGTGCGCCTGAAGATCAAGCAGATCGATGCGAAGCTGCCGAGCGGCATCGCGCAGACTGCGGATCCGGATCAGCCTACCGACAAACCCGCCGACAAGGCCGGGGCAGGCGAGGCGAAGCCGGCGGCGGCAAAATCCGCGGCAGCGGAACCGGCTGCGCCGGCGCCGAGCCTGCCGGCGAATCGCGCCGGTGCCTATGTAGTCCAGGCTGGCGCGTTCAAATCCGAGGACGAGGCGAACAAGCTGCGCGATCGGCTGCGCAACGGCGGCGTCGCGGCGTTTGTCGAGAAGTCCGGCGACGGCGAGACGACATTCTGGAAGGTGCGCGCCGGTCCTTACGCCGATCGTGGCGGTGCCGACGCGGCCGTGTCGACGCTCAAGCAGAAGTTCCAGCTAGCGGCGATCGTCAAAACCCAGCCGTGATCGCAGCAGCCTCATGAACTGGGCCGACTACCTCATCATCGCCGCGCTCTGTCTGTCCGTGTTGATGGGGTTGTGGCGCGGTTTCCTCGGCGAGGTGCTGGCGCTGGCGGTGTGGTTCGTCGCGATATGGGTCGCCTGGACGCTAGGTCCGCAGCTTGCCGCATCGCTGACCGCGGTCAGTCTGCCGTCGGCGCGCATCGTGCTCGGCTATGCGCTCTGCTTCATCGCCGTTCTGATCGCCGGAGCGATCGTTGGATTTTTCCTGCGCAAGTTGGTCGCGGGCAGCGGTTTGAGCGGTACCGATCGTCTGCTCGGCGCCGCGTTCGGCCTTGCACGCGGCCTGGCGCTGGTGACCCTGGTCGTGTTGCTGCTCGGCTTCACGCCGTTCCCGCGCGATCCGTGGTGGCATGAATCACGCGTGCTTCCAAGCTTCCAGCAGGCTGCGCAATGGGCTTCGGCGCATATGCCCGTTGAGGTCACGAAATATCTCGATCTGCGCGGATTGCTGCCTCAGCCGCCGCAAAACGATGGCAAAAAGGCGGCTCCGAACGGGCATCCGGTTCCGATGCCACTGAACAGCTAACAAAACTTCGCTGGAGTTTTGGTAAAATTGCCCCACGTTGTTCCGCGCCGAATGGCCTCAGCTTCTCCCCTCTCCATTCCCGAGTTGTATCCCTCATGTGCGGAATCATCGGTATCGTCGGTAAATCCGAAGTCGCTTCGGCGCTCTACGACGGCTTGACCGTGCTCCAGCACCGCGGCCAGGACGCGGCCGGCATCGCCACGATCGACAATGACAAGCTGCGCCTGCACAAGGGCGCTGGCTTGGTCAACGACGTGTTCGGCCGCGACAGCATGCTCAAACTGCGCGGCAACATCGGCATCGGTCATTGCCGCTATCCGACCGCGGGTTCGGAAGCGGCTGCCGAAGCGCAGCCGTTCTACGTCAACTCGCCTTACGGGATTGCGCTCGGACACAACGGCAACCTGATCAATACCGTCGAGTTGCGCCGACAGATGTACGAGGAGGATCGTCGCCATATCAACACCGAGTCCGACTCGGAGGTGCTGCTCAACATCTTCGCCCACGAGCTGCAGATCCAGGAGCGCCACGCGCTGACACCGGACCACATCTTCAAAGCCGTCGCCGGCGTGCACGCGCGCGTGCGCGGTGGCTATGCCGTGGTCGCACTCGTGCTCGGCTACGGTGTGGTCGCGTTCCGCGATCCGCACGGCATCCGCCCGCTCGTACTCGGCGAACGCGATACGGCCGAAGGACGCGAGTACATGGTCGCGTCCGAATCGGTGGCGATGGACATTCTCGGTTTTCGCCTCGTGCGCGACGTCGCGCCGGGCGAGGCCGTCCTGCTCACCGAGGATGGCAAGCTGTTCAGCCGTCAATGCGCCGAGGGCGCGCTTCACGCGCCGTGCATCTTCGAGTACGTCTATCTCGCGCGGCCCGATTCGATGATCGAAGACGTATCGGTGTACAAGGCACGCCTGCGCATGGGCGAGCGCCTCGCCGAGAAGATCAAGCGTCTGCGGCCCGACCATCACATCGACGCGGTGATTCCGATTCCCGACACCTCGCGCACCGCGGCGAGTTCGCTCGCGCAGGTGCTCGGCGTGCCGATGCGCGAAGGCTTCGTCAAGAACCGCTACATCGGCCGTACCTTCATCATGCCCGGGCAGAGCGAGCGCGTGAAATCGGTGCGACGCAAGCTCAATCCGGTGCACCTGGAGTTCCGCAAGAAAAACGTGCTGCTGGTCGACGACTCGATCGTGCGCGGCACGACCTCGAAACAGATCGTGCAGATGGCGCGCGACGCCGGTGCGCGCCAGGTCTATTTCGCCTCGGCCGCGCCGCCGGTGCGTTTCGCCAACATCTACGGCATCGACATGCCGGCCGCTGCTGAACTCGTCGCGCACGGCCGCACCGAAGACGAAGTGCAGCAGTTCATCGGTGCGGACTGGCTCGTATACCAGGACCTAGAGGATCTGATCGCCGCCGTCGCCGACGGCAACGAGGAGATCAAGCACTTCGACACTTCGTGCTTCTCCGGCGAGTACGTCACCGGCGTCGACAGCACCTATCTGCGCGAACTCGAATTCGCGCGCGCGGACGAAAATAAGGCGCAGCGGCGCCATGTGTCGTAATATCACCGCACAGGGATAAACGGCTTCACTCGAAGACGCGAACAAGATGAGGCGTACCCTCGCTGTTTCGTTCCACGTCTTCGTGCAAGCAGATCTTCCAGTAGCGAACGGATATGGACGTTTTTGCGTTGGCCGAAGCCTGCATCGCGGCGACGAGCGTCGAGGACAAACTTGCGCGCAGCAGCGAAGCCGCCGCGTTGATCGCGATCGGCGACTTCGCGACTGAGACCTCCGCCTGGCCGGAGCCCATCGCGCAGCCGGGCAGGCCGTCGCGCCCGCGCCTCGTTCCTCCGCGCGAACTGCCGCAGCGTGGTCTGGGCAGCGCCGAGGGGCGCGCCGCGCTCGTGCATGCGGTCGCGCACATCGAATTCAATGCGATCGACCTGGCCTGGGATGCGGTCTACCGTTTCCGCGAGATGCCGCGCGAGTACTACCGCGATTGGGCGCAGGTCGCCGACGACGAGACGCGGCATTTCCGCATGCTGGCCGAGCGGCTCGCCGAGATGGGCCATGCCTACGGTGATTTCGACGCGCACAACGGCCTCTGGGAAATGGCGGTAAAGACGTCCGGATCCTGCCTCGAACGCATGGCGCTCGTGCCGCGCGTACTCGAAGCGCGCGGACTCGACGTGACGCCGGGCATGATCGCGCGCCTGCGCGAGGTTGGTGATGCGCGCACCGTTGATATTCTCGAAGTCATCCTGCGCGAAGAAGTCGCCCACGTTGCTGCCGGCTCGCGCTGGTTGGCCTGGTGCTGCGACCGGGAAGGCGTCGACCTGGAAGCGACGTTCGCGCGTCTGATCGCCATACACGGCGCTGCGGTTAAACCGCCGTTCAATGCGAGCGCGCGCAGAGCCGCTGGGTTCAGCGTGAAGGAGCTTGAATGTCTGGCAGCACGATCGGCCGCATGATCCGGCGCCTCGTTCTTGCCATCACTCTCGTCGCAATCTGGCTCGGCGTGCTCGGCTGGAACGCTGGCCTGCATTGGAACACGCCGCTCGTGCCTGGCGCGAGCCATGCATTTTTCGGGTCCGAATTCCACGCGCGCATCGGAGCTGCGCAGCGCACGGGACAAGCGCTGCAGGTCAAAACGCTCGCCGCAGACGGCACCGCGCTGCAGTCGGTGATGCTCGGAGGCTTGCGCGCGGCGGATACACCGGTGCTGCGCTATCGCATCGCGAATTTTCCGCGAACGCTGGAACTCGCACTGGTGTTCCGGCGCGGTGACGCACCCGAAGACGTGCAGACGATTTCGCTGCCGGCGCCAGGCGTCGGCGAGAACGCCGTCGATCTGAGCTCGTTGGCGGAATGGCGGGGCGAGATCACCGAACTGGGATTCGCCGAATACGCGATGGCGCAGCTCGTGCCGCCGAGCGCGGCGACGGAATTCGCACCGTTCGCCATCGAGCGCGTAGAGTTGCAATCGCCGGCGTGGAGCCAGCTCGCACAGCGGCTGCGCACGGATTGGTTTGCCTATCGGCCGTGGTCGTTGCGCTCCGAGCACACGCTGGGGACGCAGTTCGAGACGATCAAATCCTCATCAATGCAGTTCGCGGTCGGAATCGGCGTCTTGCTGTCCTTGCTCGCCGTGGCACTGCTCCTGCGTCCGGTTTGGCGCGACTTTGCGATGATTTCGGCGGCGGCTTCGGTTGCGGCATGGATCGTGCTGGATCTGCGCTGGCTCATCGATCTCGAAGCGAAGCATCGGCTAACCGAAACGTTGTATGCGGGCAAACCCTGGGCGTTGCGTGAGGAGTTGCAGCCGGATGAGGCGACCAAGGCCGCGGCGAGTGAAGTAACGAGACTGGCCGCGGAAAACAAAGTGTCTCGTGTGCTGGTCGGGTCCGATTCCAATTACACCGGGTTGCGTTTCGTCTACTTCCTGCTGCCGCTCAACGCCGTCACTCTCGGCTACGCAATGAACGGCGGAACCGCCACCGAATTGCACCGCGATACCCTGATCGCCCTGCTCGACAGCGATTGGCGTTTCGACGCGGCCACATCGACATTGCAGACGCCCTACGCGAAGTACCCGGTCGCGCCGCTGTACGAGAAGGACGGTTTGCGCGTATATCGTTCGACCGGAGAGGGACGATGAGCGCGGCATATCTGTTCGCGCTGTTGTTGCCCCTATGTGCCGGCGCTGCTTTGTATTTTGGCTTGTTCGGCACACGCCGAACCGGTCTGTGCAGCGCGGCGCTTGGTTACGGAGCGGTGCTCGGCTTATTGCTCGCAGCTGCCGTCACCTCGCTGACCGCGACGGCTGATACCGCGCACGCTTGGCGGCACGCATGGCCGTGGCTGGCACTCATCGCGGTAACCGCGGGCGTGCTCGGATGGCGACGCCTCGCGCGCCACAGCGCTGGCGGGGATCGAGAAAGCAGGGAGCCGTCGCCCAGGCCGTGGCAATACGCCCTGCTCGCAGGACTTTACGCAACCCTGGCATGGCGTGCGTGGCTGGCCGCACGCGAGATTTGGTTGCGCCCGCTGTATCCATGGGATGCCTGGTCAGCCTGGGCCGTGAAAGCCAAGGTCTGGTTCCTGCTCGGCCACCATGTCGCCTACGTGCCGCCGCGCGAGTGGCTGGCGGACAAAACAGCAAGCCTGTACACGGCGGTCGCCTGGTTTTACCCCGACGCGACATCCTGGCTCGACGTATGGTTTGCCAGCGCAGCCGGAGGCTGGGTCGAGCCGCTGGTCAATCTGCCCTGGCTCATCGTCTGGATTGCGCTGCTGCTCGGCCATCATGGGCAATGGCGCGCACTCGGACTCGGTCGCCTGCGCGCGCTCTTTTTCGTTTATCTGCTCGGCTCGCTGCCACTGCTCACCGTGCACGTCGCCCTGGCCGGCTATTCGGATTTGTGGGTCGCCACCGTGTTTGCATTCTCCGTTCTCGCGTGGATGAGATGGTTGCAGGCGAGAGAGCCTGGGCAGCTCGCGCTCGCGCTGCTGTGCGCTGCACTGCTGCCGTTTCTCAAGCTGGAAGGTTGGGTCTGGGCGCTGAGTCTGTATGCCGCGTTCGGACTCGCAGCATTGCCTCCTTTGTGGCGGCGAGTGGCAGGATTCGGCATCGTGCTGGTGCTCGTGTCGATCGCGTCAGGCGGGCTGCGTTTCGCATTCGTCAAACTCGGATGGGTGGACGCAGCGGGTGCAATCACCAATTCGCGTATCGGCGCGTTCGACTTGTTACTGCACCCCCGCTGGCACGATCGTGGCCTATCAGGAATGGCCGAAGCGTTGTTCGCCCATCCCAATTGGCATCTGCTGTGGTGGCTGCTGCCTGCGGTTCTTGCGCTGCGCTGGCGCTATCTCGCAGCACGCCAATGGCTGCTTGCGCCGGCGATACTGCTGCTGGCATGTCTCGGCGCAGTGGCGTTTCTGTTCACATTCACCGATGCTGCGAACTGGGCGGAAAATTTCACCGCCATCAACCGCCTCGTGCTGCAGCTTACTCCCGCAGTCGTGTCGCTGCTCGCACTGCTGCTGCAGGATGTCGATTTTCCGGCAGCAGAGCACGGTACAGATCCAACACGCGATCCGCGCAGCGATCCAGGGTGAATTCGGCCCGCCAGCGTGCTTGCCCGGCTTCGCCGAGGCGCGCGCGCAGTGCCGCATCATCGCCGAGGTGGCGAATTGCCGATGCAAGCATCGCCGCGTCGCCCGGCGGGACGAGCAGCCCGCTGGCACCGTCGGCGACGACGTAACCCATGCCCGATCCGGCGATCGTTGTCGCGATCACCGGCAGGCGCGCGCGCATCGCCTCGAGCAGGACGACGCCGAAGGCTTCGGTGCGCTCGATCGAAGGCAGGCAGAATACTTGGGCCTGCGCATAGGCCAGGGCGAGCTGCGCGTCGTCGACATGGCCGGCGAAACATACACGATGCTCGATGCCCAGCTCGCGCGCCAGCGCGCGCAGGCCGGCCTCGCATTCGCCGCTGCCGATCAGGAGCAGACTCGCTTCCGGCGTGAGCGCGAGTGCGCGCAACAGCACGTCGAAACCCTTGTAATAGCTCAGGCGGCCGACGGCGAGCAGGCGCAAGCCCGTGCCCGGCCATGCCGTGGATTGTGCAGAAGTATCTTTTGCCGCAATTTCCATTTTTTCAACGCTGCTGTCGTCCGCTGGCGACTCGCCGATCCCCAGCGGCACGACATGGGTCTTGCTGCGCCAGGGCGCAAGCGCGGCGCTCGTATCGCGATACGGCGCCGAGGTCGCGATGATCGTATCCGCGCGCCGCAGCAATGCCTGCTCGAACGGGCGGTAGAGCGAGTACATCGCGCGCAGCGCGGGACGGCGGACGTCGAGCGGCACGTCGGCATGCCAGTGCACGAGCCAGGGCAGGCGCCGTGCGGCGGGTGTGAGTAGCGCCCAGAACGCCGAAGTATTCGGCACATGCAGGTGCAGAAGATCGGGTGCGAACTCGCCGATCAGGCGTGAAAGCAGCAACGGAAACGAGGGGCTGACCGGTGCGTACAGCAGTTGGCCGTGGCATGCGGCGAGGCGTACTTCCACACCGTCATTGCGGAAGCTCCTTGCCCTGCCGTTCCCGGGTGAAGCATGCGCGAGCATCATTACGTCGACGCTGCGCGCGGCCAGCGCGGCGCACAACTCGGCGCTGAAGCGTTCGATGCCGCCCGCGTAGGGCGGATAGAACTTGCCGATATGGAGTACGCGCACGATTCTGCGTCGCGTCCCGCGCCTCAGCCTTCGCCGCCGGACTTGGGCAACGCGATCACCTGTGCGCTTTTGCGCGGCAGCGCAGGTTCCACCGCGGGAGGCGAGTCCAGAGTCGCGAGTTTTGCGCGCGCTTCGCCCAGTTCCTGGTCGAGGATCGCCAGACGCTGGGTCAGCCGGCGCAGCGTGCGTTCCTGGCGCGAGCGGTCGACGTCCATCAGCAGCATACGAATCAGGATGAGGCCCATGCCGAGAATGATGGCGAGAATCGGCGGATAGGCGATGCCGATGAGCTCGCCGAGCCGATCGACCAGATGCGGGAATACGCCGACGACGAGTGTCGCCGCAGCGACGACCAGCCACCACAGCGCATAGCTGCCGTGCAGGTGATCGCGGCGCACGAGATAGAGAATCACGCTCGCCAGCGCGATGCCGATTACTGCGGAGACAAGAATGACCATCATGCTCCCGCCCCGGCGCGCGCGGCTACGCGCTGCGAAATGCGCCCGCGCACGTCCAGGCGGGCGAAACAGAGCACGGTCGTGTGCAGCATGTAGCGCGCGACGACGAACCATGAGGCGAACACGCGCGACATGCCCGACTTGCGCGGCGACATGACCGTCGGCAGTTCGCGCAAGCGGAATCCTTTCTGGTATAGCAACATCAACACTCCCATGTCCTGGTAGTCGAGCAGGCTTGCCTCGCGCGAAGCGAGCGCGCGCGCCGCGCGGCGGCTGTAGGCGCGCAGGCCCGAGGTGAAATCCTGCACCGGCAGGCCGGTCAAAAGGCGGAAATACCACCAAGCCACGCGTTTGGCTACCGACAAGCGCTGGGTGTAGGTGCCGATCACGACGTCGACCTCATCCTGCTCGAGCGCGGCCAGCATCGCCGGCAACGATTCCGGATGGTGTTGGCCGTCGGCATCGAGCGTCACTACCGTGGCATAGCGGTTGCGCTGCGCGTAGCGCATGCCGGTTTGCGTCGCGCCCCACGCGCCGAGATTCAGCGGTAGGTCGATCACCGCCGCGCCGGCGGCGCGCGCCTGTGCGGAAGTATCGTCGGAACTCGCGTCGTTGACCACGACCGCATCGCAGACCGCGTGCGCAATCACCCTGCGCACGATCTCAGCGACCGTCGCCGCTTCGTTGTAGGCGGGGATCACCACAAGCACAGGCCGGCGGGGCTTATTCAAGGCGCGGGTCCTTATTGCTTGAAAATCAAGACATTATCCCGGCCGCCGATCCGGGCTGTCAACAAAGCGTCCGATCGCGAATCGCGTCACGCAGGTTGCGGTTGGCTTGTGGCCGCCCTTCAGCGATAGCGGAGTGCGTCCGGCATCGCCCCTGCCAGTGCGGCCAGCGCCTCGGGGTCGGTATCGATCAGCGCGAAGCCGGCGAAGTCGAAGCCCGGCGCAACGCTGCAGGCGACCAGTGTGTAGTCGCCGAGCGGGCACGCGGCCTGCCAGATTCCGGCCGGTACGCCGACCAGGGGCCGTGTTTGCGTCGCCGCGTCGCTGCGACCCAGACGATGACGCTGGAATTCACCTGTTGCGGCGTCGAACAACATCAGTTCGAGCGCGTCGCCTTCGTGGTGCTGCCAGATCTCGTCGGCGTCGATGCGGTGCCAACGGCTGATTTCGCCGGAGCACAACAGATAGTTGATCGCGGTCGCTACCGGCCGCATCACGCCGTTGTATACAAGTTTCGAAGTGGAAGTGTATACCCGCCGATAGCGGCCGCCTTCGGGATGCGCTTCGAGACGCAGCGTTTCGATCAATTCGGCGGCGCGCGGATGCATTGCCGTCGCCGCGTCAGGCGCCGAGTTCGGCCGCGGCTTGCTCAGCGGCCTGCGCGAATACGGCGAGCGGCTGCGCGCCGCTGACGTAGTACTTCTGCCCGAACACGATTGCGGGGACACCCTGGAAACCGTATTGCGCGGCCTGCGTCACATCGGCGGCGACGGACCGCTCGCTCGCCTGGTCGCTGCCGGAAATCGCGGCGATGCCGTCGAAATCACACTGAGCTGCGATCGCGGGGAGCACGCTTGGATCGGAGATGTCCTCGCCATGCAGCCAGTACGCGCGAAACAGCGCGTCGTGCATGCCGGCACCCTTGCCCGCGACATCGGCCGCGGCGAAAAGACGATGCGCGGCGCGCGTGTCGATGTCCAACGGACC
>Ga0068851_10001411_pt1 | contig 10500 bp, 9 predicted proteins | sample KBSCornC12_FD_66588 | JGI IMG/M metagenome (GOLD analysis project Ga0068851, IMG submission 66588) | Corn rhizosphere microbial communities from Kellogg Biological Station, Michigan, USA - KBS Corn C1-2 | ecosystem: Host-associated > Plants > Roots > Rhizosphere > Soil ...
CCTGATCGCCGCGTTCATCTCGAGCGCGCTCGCGCAAGCGTCGGTCGAGACGCTGCCTGTGTGGCTCGGAAGCGGCGTCACGTTCGCCGCACTCTTGGTCGGCTCGCGCTGGACGTGGCCGGCAACGCTCGCGGGTGCTGGCGTTGCGCTGACGATTTGGGGCATCGTTGGTCATCAGCTTGCGACGGGTCCCGCGCTGGCGTTTGCCGCGATCGAAATCGTGAGCATGGGTGTTGGCGGATGGATCGCGACCGTCGGACGGCACGACCCGGAGAGCCCCGCGGGCGCAACGCTGCTCATCGTCGGCGCCCTCGTGGCTGCGGCACTTGGCGGTACGCTCGCCGTCGAGTTCTGGCACTGGCAGCGGCCGACGGCAACGCCGTTGGACGAGTGGATCGCGTGGACATTCTCGACGGCCGTCGGATTGCTGCTCATCGCGCCGCTTGCGGTTGCGTTCCGCGGCTTTCGCATCAAGCGCTCGGGCGGCATGCCGATGTCGCAGTTCGTCGGTGGTGCGCTGGCGTTCGCTGCATTCATCGTTGCCGTGCTCGTCGTATTTGCCAGCGACGTCGAGCGTCAATTCGGCAAGCTTGCGGCGACGCTCGCGTACGTTCCCATGCCATTCCTGCTGATCACGTCGGTGCTGTGGGGGCCGCGCGGCGGCGCTGTCGCAACGTTGCTGGGGTCGTTGCTGATCATTTGGAAGACGGCGCAAGGTGCGGGGCCCTTTGCCGTCAACGAGACCTTTGCCGGTGAAGCGGTGATCGAAGTGCAAGGATTCATCGCGATGTGGACGATCGTGTTCGTGATTGCGCGCGCGTTGTCGGAGGCGCGACGCCTCGCGCTCGACCAGGCGCGCACGTGGCGGCTGCGCTACGAGCGCACGCTGTCTGCCGTCGGCATGGCGACCGTCGAATACGACGCCGTCACCGGCCGCGCCACGTGGGGCGAGAGCGCTGCACACGTGCTCGGCCCGTCGATAACCGATGCCGGCACGCTCAACGAGTGGCTCGATCGAATCGACGCTGCCGAGCGCGGACTCGTGCAGGCGACGTGGTACGGCGTCGCGAGCGGCGAATTGCCGCGCAGCGAGCAGGAGTACGCGATACGCGCTTCCGACGGTCGCGTGCAACGCATCCGCGAGCAGCTCGCCGGTGTGCGCGGTGCCGACGGCAAAGTCGAGCAGGTCGCAGGACTCCTGCGACTCGCGACGACGGCCGTTGCGGACAACACGACATTCACTGCGGAGATTCCGCGTGGCGAATGAGCCCGGTGTCTTCCTGATCCACGGGCTCGGCGGCACGCAGTACGACCTGGGATCGATGCACAAGCGGCTGAAGAACGCCGGCTTCGTCACGCATTCGCTGACACTCCCCGGTCACGGCACGCGGCCCGAGGATCTCGTCAACGTGCGCGCCGAGGATTGGGTCGAAGCGGTGCGCGTCAAGTACCGCGAAATCATCGATCAGCACGAGACGCTGCACGTGATGGGCATGTGCATGGGCGCGCTGCTGGCCGTCGAGACGGTGAAGCGCGAGCAGCATGCGAAGGGGCGCGTCGTCGCGCTCGCGCCGCCGGTTTATATCGATGGCTGGGCTACGCCGTGGTATCGCGGACTGCGTCCGCTGCTGTATCGGATTCCGACCGTGCCTGCGCGGATGAAAGTCGCCGAGGAGGATCCGTACGGCATCAAGAACGAGCAGCTGCGCGAGATCGTCAAGGCGAAGTTCGAGCGCGGCGAGAACTTCCACTATGGCTGGGTGCCGCTCGCGTGCCTGCGCGAGGTCGATCGACTGCGCGCGATGGTGATGAAGTCGCTCGACCGCATCGCGTGCCCAACACTTGTCGTGCACGCGCGGCAGGACGAGCTCACGAGTTTGCGTTCGGCGCATTACCTCGTCGAGCACATCGGCGCCGGCAAGCGGGCGGGGCAGGCGCGAATGGTCGTGCTCGAGGACAGCTATCACATGATCTGTGTCGACAATGATCGCGAGATCGTCGTCAAGAACGTGCTCGAATTCTTCGATGCGAGCGCTGCCGGATCGCTCGGCATGTCGAGCGACGATCCACGGATGACACGGGTGCAGATGGCGGAGCTGCTCGCAGGCGCGCAAGCGGATCTCACGCGCGGCGACTTCGCGGCACTGTACGAGCGCGGCATTCCGGATTTCGCGTGGTACCAGGCAGGCAGCAATCGAACGAGCGGAATCTTTCGCGGCCGCAAGGGACTCGCGCGATTGCAGACATGGACCGCTGAAGGCGTCGCTTTCACGGCGTTCGGTGCGCCGGTATTCAATGCCGGCATGGGCGTCATACCGGCGACGCTGCGCGCCGGCGCGCTGACCTCCCAAGGCGTGCTGGCGTTTGCGTTGCGGCAGGGCCGGTTGCTCGAGGCGCGCTGGTTTCCCGATGATCCGGAGCGCGAGGACCAGCACTTCGGTGGCGAGCCCGTTCCCGATGGCCCGACACCCGCCGAGCGCGCATTCGAAGCCGCGGCGGCGGCGTCGAAGACGCTGCGCAGGGCGCCCGACAACGACACGCTGCTCGCACTCTATTCGCTCTACAAGCAGGGCAGTGTCGGCGATGTCGCCGGCGCGCGTCCGGGTGTGATGGATGTCGTGGGCCGCGCGAAATACGACGCGTGGCTTGGAAGGCGCGGGGTTACGCGCGAGCAGGCGATGGGCGAATACGTGGCACTCGTCGACAAGCTGAAGGCCGCCGAAAGCAAAGCGGCGTAAGAAAGCCAGGCTTGATCATCGCGCCTCGATCGAGAGGTTCGCGCCAGCGCGTCTCGGTCCGCGAATCATCGTCGTTCGCGACGAACGGTGTTGACAGCCAAAGGTTTCCCCGCGCAACGTCCGCGCGTCGGCGCATCTCGTCCCGACGAGCATCACAACTTACAGGGGAGCCGAATGAATACTGCCTTTCGCGCCATCGTCGCACTTGCATCCAGTCTGACCCTGCTTGATTCAGCGTACGCCGCGCCACAGAGTCCACCATCCGCGCCAGTGACCGTCGTCAACACGACCGCGAATCCGGTTCCTGTCATCCAGCAGGGTACGACGTCGGTATCGGGCAGTGTGACCGTCAACAATACGAGTGCGAATCCCGTTCCGGTCTCGGGTGCTGTCAGCATTACCGGTACGCCAAACGTCAGCATCGCGGGCGGGAGCTTGAATATCGGCACCAAGGTCATCGCGGACTTCGAGGCGCGGGACGTCGATTCGAGCCAGCATAAATTCGGGCCTTACGACATCAGTCCGTACTCGAAGATTCGATTCACCGTCATTGCCAACGGAACGGGTAGTGTCACCGCGGACATCGAGACCGATGGTCTCGGAGATTTCTTCGAGCTCGATGCCGGCGACAGGAAAACGCGCGTCTACGAAGTCGCAGGCACGCGGGCCACGATTTTCCTCACGGGTCAATCGAGCGTCACGCAGGTTTTCGTCCGGTTGTTCGGTAATTGATGCTAGGACCGCGCGCCACAGTCATTGCGGCGCGCGTTGCGAGCCCTCACGGCCGGCACCGTGACACCACCGGGCTTTCTCAAACGTCGATGAGGAATGAATGCATGCCGACCGGCGCACGGTCCGGAATGTATCGCTACAGACCGAGCCAGGCGATGGTCTTCTCTTCGAGGTCGGCGTCGGTGGCAACGAACGCCTTGTAGCCGCTCGCGGCGAGCGCGCGACGGCCGGCGTCCGACTGCGCCAGATTGACGAGCACATCGTGAATGCGCTCGCGCTCTTCTGCTGACAATCGGCTCGACGCGATCACCTGTTTGATCGGCACGCCGCGCGAACGCAGCACGACCTTGCCGCCTTTGTCGATCCACTGCTTCACGACACCGTTCGCCGCCGTCGCGCCGACGGTCGCGAATCCATTCTCGAGATAGAAGGGCACGGCGTCCTGGTAGCGCGTCGTCAGGAGCTTCAAGTCGCCGGTGCCGACGTTGCCGGTGCGCAGCATCGAGCGAACCATGACGGCGGTGATCGAATCGGGATCCGGCGTCACCATCTTGCGACCCTTGAGGTCACCCAAGTCCTTGATGGACTCGTCCTGCTTCGCGAGCAACGACACCGTGTAATCGGTGTATCCGCTCGTCCACGCGATCGAGCGGTAGCGTCCAGCCTTGATCTCGGCCATTGCAACGTGGGCCGGGTGGATGAACGCGATGTCGTATTCCTGCCGGCGCAAACCTGCACGCGCATCGTCGTAGCCAGGAACGAGGACGACCTTGACGTTGCGGCGCAGCGCCCGGCCGATCACTTCGGCGAGCGGCTCGAACTTGTCGCGGATCTCCTTCGGCGTCGCCTGGTAGGTGACGCCCTCCGTCACCGAAAAGACCAAATCGGTCGATGACCCGCTCGGCTCGGCCATCGCGACCAGAGCGAAGCCGGCGGTGGCGATCGCGCCAAAGCAGCGTGCGAGGAATCGGGTTGAAGAGGTTGTGGCTGTCTTGCGCATGTCCGTTGACCGACCGGCGGTCGATCGTGTTTTGCCTGGACTGAAGGTAGAGCAGGAGGCGTGCCACCGGGTAAGGGGGAAGCCTGCTGGGGGCGTGTGCGTACCGGACGCGTCGGGGTCGTGAAGCCGACTCGATGCATGCACCGATACCCGGCGATCGCGGCGGATAATCGGCGCCGTTGCGGCCCTTACGCGCCCCGGCGGATTCGCCGCAGCGACTTGATCGAGCCGGGAATAAACGCTTCGCGGACGCGGTATGGAGTGGACACCGGAGAATTCGTTGCCCGACCCGACTCGCTTCGACGCGCTCGTCCTGCCGCACCTCGACGCCGGCTACAACCTCGCGCGCTGGCTGACGCGGGACACGCACGATGCCGAGGACGTCGTCCAGGACGCCTGCATCAGGGCGCTGAAGTACATCGCGTCGCTCGAAGGCGCGGATGCGCGCGGCTGGTTCCTCAAAATCGTTCGCAATGCGTTTTACGACTGGCTGGCGCGTAATCGTCCGGCCGAGATCGTCAACGACGACAACGAGTCGGTCGATGCGGCTCCTGACCACGCAGCGATCGAGCCCGAGCAGGCATTGATGCGCAAGGCCGAAATGCGGGTTTTGGCCGACGCGGTCGCCGCGCTGCCGCTGCAATATCGCGAGGTGCTGATCCTGCGCGAGCTCGAGGAGCTGTCGTACAAGGACATCGCGCGCGTGGCCGACATTCCCGTCGGCACGGTGATGTCGAGGCTCGCGCGGGCGCGCGGCCTGTTGCAGCGATCGCCATTGTTGTACGCGGTCAATGGACAAGTGACGAGGAACGCGCGATGAATTGCAACGATGCCGCACCGCTGCTCGCCGCGTATGTCGACGGCGAGACGGGACGGGTGCAATCCCGCTCCATCAGGAGCCATCTGGCTGGTTGCGCAGGCTGTACGGCGCAGCACGATGCACTCGTCGCGCTGCGAACGCGGATTCGCGCCGAAGTCCCGCGTCATGCGGCGCCGCCGGCGCTGCGCGCCCGCGTGCGTGCAACACTCGATGCCGTCGGCCATCCGCAGCCCGCACGTCCGCGATGGATCGACCGTTTGCGTGGGGCCTTAGGCGGTTCTGCATCGGGTGTGCGCCCGAGCCGTGGCTCGTCGCCCGCCGTCGAGCGTGGCCGCTGGCTCGCTGGCGGCGCGCTGGCGGGCTGCGCGGCGACGGTGCTCGCGTGGTGGATCGGCACGGCCGTCATCGATTCTCGCAGCAACGAAGACATTGCCGTCGAGGCGGTGACGTCGCACGTTCGAGCGACGCTCTCGCACCAGCTGATCCAGGTCGCATCGTCGAACCAGCACACGGTGAAGCCGTGGCTCTCTGCGCGACTCGATTACTCGCCGCCAGTTCCCGATCTCGCGAGCGACAACATAACCCTCATTGGTGGCCGCATCGATTACGTCGACCGCCATCCGGTCGCAACGATCGTCTACAGGATCCGCGACCACAACATCGACGTGTTCGTTCGTCCGGAGTCCGCGCGTGCGCCGCCGTCGGCTTTGCGGACCGTGCGCGGTTTCAACGTCGCGCATGCGACCGGTTCGGGAATGGATTGGCTCGCCGTTTCCGATGTGAGCGCGGGCGAGCTGACGTCGCTCGTGCAGCGGCTCGCGCGCGAAGACGCGCTGCCGAAGCGTTGACAACGACGCGTTCGGCCGGGAATAAACCGATGCCCGTTTCGATACTACGTGCAGGCACTTTCGCCGTCACGACAAGGAATCGAAATGAGCGAACGAGATCGAGCCAAGCCGGCGCTGACGCGGCGGCAGGCGTTGCAATGCCTGGCGAGCTGGAGCGGCGCTGCCGTCGTCTGGACCGTGGCGGGTGGTGTTCCGTACGCGCTCGGCGCGACGCGCGGCGACACGTCGATCGCGACGCCACAACCGGGCGCATTGACGTTCGTGCAGATCAGCGACACGCACATCGGTTTTCGCAAGGAGGCGAACCCGGACGTCGTCGGTAGCCTGCGGCGCGCGATCGCCGACATTCACGCGCTGCCCGATACCCCCGCGTTCGTCGTCCATACGGGCGACGTCAGCCACTTGTCGAAGCCCGAGGAATTCGGCAGCGCGCGCGAATTGTTGAAGGAGATTCGCGTCGATCGCGTGCACACGGTGCCCGGCGAGCACGACACGATCGACGACGGCGCGACAGGCTATCTCAAGTTCTTCGATCACGACGGCAACGGCAAGTCCTGGTACAGCTTCGACCAGGCCGGCGTTCACTTCGTCGGCCTCAACAACGTGCTGAACTTCAAGCTCGGCACGATGGCGTCGCTCGGTGACGAGCAGCTCGCATGGCTCAAGGCGGATCTCGCCGGCGTGTCACGTTCGACACCCATCGTCGTGCTCGCCCACATTCCGCTGTGGACGATCTGGGAGCCGTGGGGATGGGGCACGGCAGACTCGGCGCAGGCGATCGCGCTGTTGCGCCCGTTCGGCTCGGTCACCGTGCTGAACGGCCATATTCATCAGGTGCTGCAGAAGGTCGAAGGCAACGTCGCACTGCATACGGCGCGCTCGCTCGCATATCCGCTGCCGACACCGGGGCAGGCTGGCATCGGTGAGCCGGGTCCGGTAACCGTCAGCGCGGGTGAGCTCGGCAAACTCCTTGGAACGCGCGAGCTCCGTGTCGTCCGCGGTCGCACCGACGTGGCGCTCATCGACACGCCGCTCGGTCGCTGAAACGCAATTCAAACCATTTCGGGGACATCATGAGTAAAAGCGTTTCAGCCTTTGCAGCCCATCCGCTTCGTGCCGTTGCCTTGGCATTGCTTGTCATTGTCATTGGATACGCGCTCCCGGCGATCCATGCGGTCGCGGCATCTGCGACGAAGGTCGATGTCGACATCGCGAAATTTCTGTTTGCCCAAAAGGAGATCACCGTCGCGCCCGGGACGACCGTCGTCTGGACCAATCGCGATGAAACGCCGCATACGGTGGCGGCGAGCGACAAGAGCTTCAGCTCGAAGGGGCTCGATACGAACGACACGTTCGAGCACACGTTCACGAAAGAAGGCGACTTCGATTACATCTGCACCGTGCATCCGTTCATGACCGGCGTCGTTCACGTTCACAAGTAGAGCAGGTAAGCAACTTCCGTTCGACGTGCCCTTCCGCGCGTATCGTGCGGGATTCACACCGATCGGACGACGCTTCATGCGCGGACCTGCACGATGAACGACGCCTCGGCGCGCGGGCCGCTTCGCGCGATAGCCGATCGCGTCATGCGCGAGCGCGGGCTGCAGCCGGACTTTTCGCCGGATGCGCAGGCGCAACTCGCGGCGATCACACAGCCGGCGGCGACGCCGGATTCGAGTGTGCGCGACCTGCGCGAGCTTTTGTGGTGCTCGATCGACAACGACGACTCGCGCGACCTCGACCAGCTCTCCGTCGCGCAGCCCGTCGATGGCGGCATCCGCATTCTCGTTGCGATCGCCGATGTCGACGCACTCGTCACCCTCGGATCCGCCATCGACGCTCACGCGGAGACGAACACGACATCCGTCTATACGGCGGCCGGTGTATTCCCGATGCTGCCGGAAAAGTTGTCGACGGATCTCACGTCCCTCGGCGAGCACGACGAACGGCTGGCCATCGTCGTGGACATGACGACGGCAACGCATGGCGACGTCGTGGCAAGCGACATCTATCGCGCGATCGTGCGCAATCACGCGAAGCTCGCGTACAACGGCGTTGCCGCGTGGCTGGACGGTGGCGAGGCGCCCGAGCGAGTGACCGCTGTTGGGGGGCTCGATGCACAGCTGCGCATGCAGGACGACGCGGCACAAAAGCTCAAGGCGGCGCGCGAGGAATGCGGCGCGTTGACGCTCGATACGCTCGAGGTGCGGCCGGTGTTCACGGCGGACGGCGCGCTCACCGACCTGCGGCCCGACACGAGAAACCGCGCGAAGGAATTGATCGAGAACTTCATGGTCGCGGCCAACGTCGTCACGGCAAAATTTCTCGACAAGGCGGGGTTCCCGTCGTTGCGGCGCGTGCTCGATACGCCAGCGCGCTGGCCACGGATCGTCGCGCTGGCGGCTGCGTCCGGCTACAAGCTCCAAGCGAACGCCGATGCTATTGCGCTCGACGCATTTCTGCGACAGGCGCGCGAGCGCGATCCCGCGCATTTCGCCGACCTGTCGCTTGCCGTCGTCAAGCTGCTCGGCTCGGGCGCGTACGCCGTTGAAGAGCCGGGCAAGCACGCGCCGGGACATTTCGGCCTTGCAGTGAAGGACTACGCGCATTCGACGGCGCCGAACCGGCGCTTCCCCGATCTCGTCGCGCAGCGGCTCGTCAAGGCTGCGCTCGCGCAGAGGCCGCCACCGTATTCGACGGCAGAGCTCGCTGCACTCGCGACGCACTGCACGCTACAGGAGGACAATGCGACGAAGGTCGAGCGGCAAGTGCAGAAGTCCGCTGCCGCGTTGTTGCTTGCGCCGCGGATCGGTCGTCAATTCGACGCCATCGTTACCGGCGCTTCGGCGAAGGGAACGTGGGCGCGGATATCGTCACCGACCGTCGAAGGACGCATCGTCCGCGGTTTCGAGGGACTCGACGTCGGCGATGCGGTCCGCGTGCAATTGCTGCGCGCCGACGCCACTCACGGGTTCATCGACTTCGCGCGCGTTGGAGCAATGCGATGACGACGGCGAAACCGCGCGCGGCGGTCGTCGCGTACAAGGACGAGCAGTTCATCGACAGCGACGATGGACGGCCGCTGCGGATTCTTGCCGAATATCTCGAGCCGCTGCATGCGTTTGCCCACGAGCGCGTGTGCGACACGATCGTGTTCTTCGGCTCCGCGCGGCTCACGGAGCACGGGCCGCTCGGCCACTACTATGCGGATGCGCGCGAGCTCGCGCGGCGGCTGACCGAATGGTCGCTTAGCCTGCCGGCGTCGTCAGCGCGCTATGTCGTCTGCTCGGGTGGCGGTGGCGGGATCATGGAAGCGGCCAATCGCGGCGCGCACGACGCCGGCGGTCGAACGATCGGCCTCAACATCGGTCTGCCGCACGAGCAGCGTCCCAATCCATACGTCACGCCGGAACTCCTGTTCGAGTTCCATTACTTCTTCATGCGCAAGCTGTGGTTTGCGCATCTCGCGCGCGCACTCGTCGTGTTCCCCGGCGGATTCGGAACGCTCGACGAGATGATGGAGATCCTGACGCTCGAGCAGACCGGCAAGCTCGCGCGCGGAATACCCGTCATCCTGTATGGCGAAAGCTACTGGCGCGAAATCATCGACTTCGACGCGCTCGTACGGCACGGAATGATCGGCGAGGAAGACCTTTCGCTCTTTACGTTTGCCGATGATCCGGCGACGGCGCTCGCGTTATTGCAGCAGCGCCTGCACGCGGCGCCACACGATGCGAAAGCTCCATCGTTCGCGCACTCCACCACGCCACCGTGTGATTAAAGACAGGCTGCGCAGCCCGATTCTGACGCAGTGAAACCGCGTAAGCCGAGCGTGACGCGGATCCGGTGCGTGCCGCCATCGTCGGCCAGCGTGATGCGCGCGGGCTTTCCCTCGGTTGGCCGTAGTGGCTCGTCGTCGAGCGAGACACTGGCCACACCGCGCTCGACGCCAGCGGTGTTGTCGACGATGATCATGAAGCGCGTCTTCCTGCCCGCTCCGCCGCGACGAATGTAGTCGATCTTGTATCCTGGCCAGTCAGCCGGCACGCACGGATCGATCAGCAGCGTGTGGCCGCATAGATCGAAACCGAGAATCGCGTCGAGCGCCGCGCGATAGAGCCAGCCGGCGGACCCGGTGTACCACGTCCAGCCGCCTCGACCGACGAGCGGCGCGACCGAATACACGTCGGCGCACGCGACGTAGGGCTCGACGCGGTAGCGCTCGAGGTCGGCGTCGTTCGACGCATGATTGATCGGATTGATCAGCGCAAAAAGTGCGTGAGCCTTGTCGCCGCGGCCAAGACCCGCGTACGCGAAGATCGACCAGATCGAGCCGTGCGTGTACTGGCCGCCGTTCTCGCG
>Ga0068851_10001416_pt1 | contig 10485 bp, 11 predicted proteins | sample KBSCornC12_FD_66588 | JGI IMG/M metagenome (GOLD analysis project Ga0068851, IMG submission 66588) | Corn rhizosphere microbial communities from Kellogg Biological Station, Michigan, USA - KBS Corn C1-2 | ecosystem: Host-associated > Plants > Roots > Rhizosphere > Soil ...
CCTCGATGTGGCCGAACATCACCGTCGAGGTCGAGCGCAGGCCGGCGCGGTGGGAGGCTTCGATGATCTCGACCCAGCGGTCGACCGGGAGCTTGTTCGGCGAGATCCGCTGGCGGACGCCGTCGTCGAGCACCTCTGCCGCCGTCCCCGGCGTCGAGCCAAGCCCGCACTCGAGCAGGTACTCGAAGACTTCCAGCGGCTCCTTGCCGGAGCGCTCACAGGCCCAGTTGATCTCCATCGGCGAGTAGGCGTGAAGGTGCAGCTGCGGCGCCACCTCCTTCGCCAACCGCAGCCAGCGCCCGTACTCCTCCAGCGTCAGGTCGGGATGGATGCCGCCCTGCATGCAGAGCTCGGTCGCGCCGAACTCGACCGCTTCCCGAATGCGCGCGGCGAAGTCCTCCTCCGAGACTTCGTAAGCGTCCGGCGAGCGCCGCCCCTGCCCGAACCCGCAGAAGGCGCAGCCGACTACACAGACATTGGTGAAGTTGATGTTGCGATTGACGACGAAGGTGACCCGATCCCCCGCCAGCTCCGCCCGCAGCTCGTCAGCAGCCACCCGCATCTCCTCGACCACCTCAGGCCGCGTCTCGGCGAACAAAGCCGTCAGCTCATCCTCCGTCAGCAGCTTCCCTTCCCGACCCTTGGCAATCGCCTTCTCGGCGAGCCACGGCGCGATCGACTCCTCCGATTTCCGCCCCGACCCCCGCCTCGGGATGAACGACCAGTACTTCAGCTTGATCACGTCGAGGACCCCCTGCTCCATCCACTTCGGGTCCATGTACTGCGGGTACACGCACAACCGCTCCGTCAGCGCATACCCCCGCGGCGCCAGCTCCTTCCGCACCTGATGAGGGCTGGGGAACGGCTCCTCAGGGGAGATGTGATCGCCATTAGCTGAGAGGCCACCTAGATCCGTTGCCCCGGCCTCGACCAGCTCGGGCCAGAACTCCGACAAGTTCGGCGGTACCTGCACGCCGACGTCCGGCATCAGGCGTTTGCATTCCACGATCAGGTGCTTGATGTCGTCGAGGGAAACGGGGGTTGCCCAGGCGGGTGGAAGCGGTGGGGACCCCCCTCCGGGAGCCTCCCCATCTGTTGCTCCTGGAGGGGGGTCCCCACCGCCAGACCAGCGTTGGCGGGAGGCCGAATCGGCGATGTCGGCTACCTCGGCGCCGTAGTAGCGCGGATGCGGAACGAAGTTTTGGAGGATCACCTCTTGGAGGTGGCCGTGGCGGGCGTGGACGTCCGCGAGTGCTTCTAGAGATTCGAGACGCTCCTGCTCCGTCTCTCCGATGCCGACGAGGATCCCCGAAGTGAAGGGGATCTTCAGCTCTCCGGCGGCTTCGATCGTCGCTAGGCGGGCAGCGGGGTGCTTGGTGGGCGAGCCTGCGTGGACGGTGTCCATGAGCCGCTCTGAGATCGACTCCAGCATCAGGCCCTGGGAGGCGGTGACCTCTCGGAGGCGAGCTAGATCTTGCTTCGAGAGAACACCCAGATTCGTGTGGGGGAGCATCCCTCGTTCGAGCGCCCGTTCGCAGGCCCAGATCACGTAGCTCGTGAAGTCGTCGTGGCCCCAGGTCGCCAGGCGCTCGGCTACTACGGGATTGACCTCGGGGCGCTCGCCGGTGAGGACCAGGAGCTCTTTGGCGTTGCGTTTCAGCGCCTCGTCGAGTTGCCGTTCGACCTCCTCGGGCGCGTGGATGTGCGCTTGGTGGGTGGCGAAGGCGCAGTACTTGCAATAGCACTGGCAGGTGCGGGAGAGCGAGAGCGTGTAGTTGCGGGAGAAGGTGACCCGGCGCACGCCGCCCAAGCTACTGCACCCGCGGGGCGGGCACGCCCCGAAAACAAAAGCGCCACCCGGGTCCGGGTGGCGCTTTGAAGACTCTCTGGCGACTCCGCCTCAGTCGGCGGGCTTGTCGCTGCTCGGCGTCGCCCGTTTCGGGACCGGCGGCCGGACGTGCTCCGGCGGTTCGGTCGGCGGCAGTCCGCCAGGCTCGAGGACGAAGCGGTAGACGGCCGCTGCGAGAAGCGAGCCGACGATCGGGCCGGCGAGGTAGGGCCAGACGCCGCCCCACTCATTGCCGACGAGCGCCGGGCCGAACCAGCGGGCCGGGTTGAAGGCGCCACCGGTCAGCGGGCCGCCGACCATGACGATGAAGCCCAGGGTGGTACCGATCGCCAGCGGCGCCCACTCCTTGAAGCTCTTCTCCGAGTAGACCGCGGTGAGGATGACAAGAACGAGGACGAAGGTCCCGATCCCCTCGACAACCGCGCCGGCGAAGTTGCCGGCCAGCAGGCCGCTGACCTGCGCGGCGCCGTAGTGCGTTGCCCGTCCCTCGTCGAGCAGCAGCCCCTTGGCGAGCAGGGCGCCGAGGACGGCGCCGGAAAGCTGGGCCAGCATGTAGATGAGCCCGTCGAGCGGCCGGATGCGGCGGATCGCCAGAGCCCCCAGCGTCACCGCCGGGTTGAAGTGCCCGCCGCTGACCACGCCGAACATGACGATCAGGCCGAAGAGCAGGAATGCATGGACGAGGCCGACGACGGCGAAGTCGGAGCCGAACTGGGCCTGACCACCCGTCGAGACGAAAAGGATGACGACACTGCTGATGAAGAAGACCAGCAGCAACGTGCCGATCAACTCAGCCAAATATGCGGCTAGACCTCTCTCCTGCACTGTTTCCTCCTCGATTCCCGTGAACAGGTAAGCGGCGGCAGTGTACTCATATTTGGTGGATGAATTAGTTTCCCCGACCGAATGAGTAGAGCTGTCGCGCTGCTGGCGGCCGCTCTCGCGCTCGTCGGCATCGCCGGCTGCGGGGGAAGCGGTGCGGAACCGGGCGTGCCGAAAGGCGCGACGCTCGTGCTCGATTTCACCCCCAACGCCGTCCACAGCGGCATCTACGCGGCGAAGGACGAAGGCTTCTACGAAGACGCCGGCGTCGACCTCAAGGTGCAGCCGCCGGGGGAATCGACCGACGCGCCGAAGCTGCTCGGCGCCGGCAAGGTCGAGTTCGCGATCCTCGATATCCATGACCTCGGGATCGCCCGCGAGAAGGGCATCCCTCTGGTCGGCGTGATGCCGATCGTCCAGCGGCCGCTGGCCTCGGTGATCGCCCGCGGCGACGGTCCGGTCCACAGCCCGCGCGACCTCGAAGGGCAGCGGGTCGGCGTCAGCGGCCTGCCCTCCGACGAAGCGGTGGTCGACTCCGAGGTCGAAGCCGACGGCGGCGATCCCGCCAAGGTCGACGAGGTGACGATCGGCTTCACCGCGGTCCCCTCGCTGGCGGCCGGCAAGGTCGAGGCCGCGATCGGCTTCTGGAACGCCGAGGCGGTGCAGCTGCGACGACAGGGCGTTCCTGTCCGGGTATTCAAAGTCGACGACTTCGGCGCTCCCGCTTACCCGGAGCTGGTACTCGCCACCTCCGAAAAGCTGCTCGAAAGCGACCCCGAGCTGGTCGAATCCGTCGTCACTGCGACCCGCCACGGCTACGCCTTCGCCGAGGCACACCCGAACCAAGGCCTCAAGGACCTCGTCATCGCGAACCCCGAACTCGAACCCGCCGACGAAGCAGCCAAGCTCCATGTGCTGCTGCCGTTCCTGCGCCCGCACCCGTTCGACACAAAGGTGCTCAATGAATGGGCCGCCTGGGACCTGCGCCACCACCTGCTGGAAAAGCCCCTAATCGTCGACCAGGCGTTCCGCCAGGTTCGGTAGCTCCCGCGCCATCCGCGAGCGCGGCACGACCAGGTCCACCCCCGCCGCCTCGGCGGCTTCCTTCGTCTCGACGTCGACGTGCGAGTAGTAGCCGAGCACCGGCATCCCCAGCCCGACCAGCGCCTCCGGGTTCTCGACGTCCAAGTCGGCGACGATCAGATCGATGCCGTCCCAGGTGCTCTCCTCGATCGAGGGAGAGGTCGTCACCTCGTGCCCGGCGGCGCTGAGAGTCGCGTCGACTTTGCTGCCGAGCATCAGGTCGGTGGCGATGCTGAGTACGCGCGCCACTAAATCGAGCGGCGCTGGCGGAACTCTTCGCGCACGCTCTCCGGCCGGCCCCACATCTGCACGACCTCGGAGCGACCCTCCCGCACCTCGGCCATCCGCAGCTCGCCGGCAACGCCTTCGCCGTCGAGCTTCTCCAGCACGCCCATCACCGTCTCCGCCGCGGCAGCGTGCCCAAAGCTCTTCGCCACCAACAGCCGCCAATGCCAGCTGTCGGCCTTCGGGTGCTGGTAGACCTGCGCGTTGACCTGGCTCAACCAAGTCGCGGTATCGACGTACTGACCCATGTCGGCGATCCGCATGTCGACCTCGAGGTCGGTCCAGTCGGTCGGCAGGGTGTCGAGGATCTGCTGGAAGTCGGTGGCCAGACTCATCGGGTTCAAGGGTAGTGGAGGGGGCGTTGCAGGCGACGATGGCGATGCCTGAAGATCGCCAGGATCAGCGGGCGCAGCCAGGCGCCCGGCAGCGGCAGGCGCGGCTCCCAGGCGATCCGGTCGGTGATCTGGCAGCGATCTTCGCCGAGGGGCTCCAGCGTCCGTTCGTGTTCCCAGAGACGCATCGAAAGCATCCGCGAACGCTCTAGGAAGCTGCGCCCAGGATCGAGTCGGACGATGTTGAGATCGTCGTAGTCGAACGGGAGGAAGCCGAAGAGGAGCACCCAGCTGCGGCCGATTCGGCCGGGCTCGGGGTCGTCGAGGCCAAAGTCGCGGGCGCCGCGCGGGACCGTCATCCGCATCAGCGGCATCAGCTCGTCGTTGATCCCGGCCGAATCGATCGCTCGCGCCCAGACGGCCTCGGCATCGGCGCCGAGCTCGGAGACCAGCTTGATCTCCGCCCGCCGGGCCATCAGCCGAAGAAGACTTGGTACAGCAGGAAGACGTTGAGGGCGATGATCAGGCTCGAGAGCGCTCCCGCCAGTGCGGTCAGCCACCGCGGGTTGACGAGCTCGCCCATCACGTTCTTGTTGGCGGCGATCATCAGCAGGGGTACGAGGGCGAACGGGATGCCGAAGGAAAGGACGACCTGGCTGCCGACCAGGGCGTCGGTCGGATCGATGCCGATCGCGAGTACCAGCAACGCCGGGAAGAGGGTGAGCGCGCGGCGGACGAAGAGTGGGATCTGGCGTCTGATGAAACCTTGCATCACCACCTGCCCCGCCATCGTCCCGACCGAGGAGGAGGCGAAGCCTGATGCCAGCAGGGCGATGCCGAAGATCGTCGCGGCCCGGTCGGAGACGAGAGTCTTGAACCCTTCGAAGGCGCCGTCGATCGAATCGACGTTGGTGAGCCCGCTGCTGTGGAAGAGGGCAGCGGCGACGATCATCATCGAGAGGTTCACGAGCCCGGCGAGCGAGAGCGCGATTACCACGTCGACTTTCTCGAAGCGGAGGATCTTTTTCTTCTCCCCCTCGTTGCGGCCGACGATCCGCCGTTGGGTCAGCGCCGAGTGCAGGTAGATGACGTGCGGCATCACCGTCGCGCCGATGATCCCCGTCGCCAGCAGCAGGCTTTCGGTACCGGAGAAGCCGGGGATGACGAGGTGCTTGGCGACTTCGCCGCCGTCGGGCGAAGAGTCGATCAGCTCGAAGGCGAAGGAGGCGACGACGACGCCGACGAGGACGGTGATGCCGGCCTCGAGCCGCCTGAACCCGCGCTGCTGCAGCGCCAGCAGGGCGAAAGCGCCGGCACCGGCGATCAGCCCAGCCGGGAAGAGCGGGACCCCGAAGAGCAGGTTGAGGCCGAGCGCGGCGCCGACCACCTCGGCGATGTCGCAGGCCATCGCCACCAGCTCGGCCTGCAGCCAAAGGCCGATCGAGGTGCGGCGAGAGAAGCGCTCGCGGCAGAGCTCGGCGAGGTTCTTGCCGGTCGCGATCCCCAGCTTCGCCGACTGGGTCTGGACCAGCATCGCGATCAGGTTGGCCGAGAGGACGACCCAGAGCAGCAGGTAGCCGAACTTGGCGCCGCCGGCGATGTTGGTCGCGAAGTTGCCGGGGTCGATGTAGGCGACGGCGGCGATGAAGGCCGGGCCGAGGAAGGGCCAGATGCTGCGGAGGCCGCGGCGATGGCCTTCGAGCGAGCGGTAGGCAGCCTCTGCGACCGCAGCCTCGCCGGGGAGCACTGCCTCGGGCCCGACCCCGGCGCCACGCAGCTCCTCGACGACCGCTTCGCCCGGCGGCGGCGCCGGCTTCACGAAGCGCTCCCCCAGGTCGGCGGCAGCAGGTCGGGGCCGGGGATCGGCGTCCCATGCGGGTCGTGGCGCGGTTCGCCGAGCTTGGCCGCGATCAGCGCCTCCAGCTCCTCGGAGATGTAGTGCTCCAGCACCTCGGCCTCCTCGTGCACCCGGTCCTCGGGCATCCCCAGCGCCTCGGAGAGGTAGGCCTCGATCAGGCGGTGGTGGCGGATCACCTCGAGCGCGACCTTCTCCCCTGCCGGGGTCAGGCTGACGCCCTTGTAGGGCATGTAGTCGACGAGCCCGAGCTCGGCCAGCTTCTTCAGCATCGAGGTCGCGGTCGCCGGCGTGACCCCGAGCCGGTGCGCGACCTCGCCGTTCAAGACGAGCCCGTCGCGCTCCTGGGAGATCGCGTAGATCGTCTTCGCGTAGTCCTCTATCGCCTGCGAATTAGACACGTCTAAAAGATTTTGACATATCTAAAAGCGGCGGGTTGGGGATGGGGGTAACCCCTACCGGACGCCTTCGGCTGAGTGTCCGTACGGGGTCACCCCCATCCCCACTCGGGCCACTTCTTAGAATTCGATGCAGATGACGGTGGCCGTTGAGATAGATGCGCAGTATCGGCAGCTGCGGGAGGAGTGCGGGCTGTTGGATCGCTCCGAGCGAGGGAAGCTGCTCGTATCGGGGCCGGAAGCGGCGGAGTACTTGCAGGGGCAGTTGACCAATGACACCGAGGCGCTTGAGCCTGGGGACGGGGTCTATGCGGCGCTGCTGGATCGCAAGGGGCACATGCAGGGCGACGTGCGGGTGCTGCGGCCGGGCGAGGAGCCCGACCTCTGGCTCGACCTCGAGCCCGAGGGGACCGAGGCGGTGCGGCGGCACCTGGGGATGTACAAGATTGGCCGCGAAGTCGAGGTGGCCGACGTCAGCGAGGAGCGGGCAATCCTCTCGCTGATCGGCCCGCGGGCGGTGGAGATCGCCGGCTCGGCGGCGCTGCCGGAGAACGCCTGCGAAGAGGTGACGATCGGCGGCGCCCGCTGCCTCGCGGTCGGCACCGCCGCCGGCATCGACGTCCTCGTCCCCGCTGCCGAACGCGACCGCGTCTGGGAGGCGCTGCTCGCCGCCGGCGCGGCCGAGGTCTCCCCCGAGGCGGTCGAGATTGTGCGGATCGAAGCCGGCCGCCCCCGCTTCGGGGCCGAGATGGGGACCGAGACGATGCCCGCCGAGGCGGGGATCGTCGAGCAGGCGGTCAGCTTCACCAAGGGCTGCTACATCGGCCAGGAGACGGTCGCCCGCCTCCACTACAAGGGCAAGCCGAACCGCCACCTGCGCGGGCTGAAGCTGAGCGCGCCGGCGCAGCCGGGCGAGCCGCTGCGGCTCGGCGACAAAGAGGTGGGCAGGCTCGGCAGCGCCGCCGTCTCCCCCGCCCTCGGCCCGATCGGAATGGCGATCCTGCGCCGCGAGGCCGAGCCCGGCGCGACCGTCGCCGTAGGTGAAGATGGCGTTACGGCCGAGGTTGTCGCCCTCCCCTTCGGTTAGATTCAGCCTCGATGGGGCTCGGGAGAGTTAGATCGGCGGGGTTGGCCGCCCTGATCGGGACGGCAGCGCTCCTGGTCGGCTGCGGCGAATCGCGCCATGCCAACGAGCAGCGGCCACAAGTCTCGACCCGGGTTAGCGTCACGATCAACCAGAAAGAAGTGATCGTCCAGCCGACCAAAGTCGCCTTCGGCCCGGAAAAGACCCAGCAGATCCCGCAGAACCAGGGCAGCCCGCAGCCGCCGATAAAGACCAAGAAGCCGCTCGACGTCACCCTGGTCACCGCCAACCAGACGCCGAAGGACACGCAACTGAAGATCCGCGGCGAGAAGGAGGCCGAATCGGACGTGATCTACGCCCGCAGCCCCGGCACCTTCGGGGTCGAACTCCCCACCGGCTCTTACACGATCACCGCCGTAGGAATGCCGGAGGCGCGGCCCGCCCACCTGACGGTGGGCAGCTACCGCGCCTCCTCTCAGAACGACGTGCTGCTGCCTTAACGGCTAGCCGATGTCGATCGGGATCTGGGCTCCCTCAACGCCGCCAGCGTCCTGATAACCCCTCAGTGTGTAGTTGCCTGTGAGCGTTATCGGGAGGTTTTCGAAGGCGTTCGCGCCGCAGAACGCCACCGGGCCGATTGTGCTCAACGCGTTGAAGGTCGCGTTGACTGTCGCGAGGATGTCGGGCGGCGCCATTGCCGGTGTGTTGTGGTAGATGCCGGCCGCTACCGGGCCCTGCGACGGGATGTCATATGTGCATGTCGAGACGTTCGCCGCGTGTTTGGCAGCGTTTTCGTAGATGTGGATTTCGAGCTGCTGCCCGGCGGGGCAGTTGAGCCATGCTTGCAGTTTGCCTGTGGTCGGCGGTGTGCCTGTGGTGCCGGGTTTGCTGACGCCGAACAGGTAGTCGCAGCCGTTGGTTGTGATTGTCACCGGTAGCGCCCCCGGCATCGAGATGCAGTTGGCGTAGACCGGCTTCAGTGTGACCGGATCGGTCGGGCCGACGATTGTGCCCGAGAGGTCCGATGTGGCGCATTCGACGTTGCGGTTGGCGATGTCGAAGGTCGCGCCGAGACCTTGTTCGCCTGTGATGATCGCCGGGTATTCCGTGGCTGTCAGCGTGCCTGTTTCGGCGTGCGCAGCCGAGGCCATAACGGCGAAGAGGGCCATCGCGCTCATCGCGAGCGTGACGGTCTTGAGGAAACGAGACATCTGCTTCTCCCTTCTGGTTTTTCGAAGGTCCCCCCGTGGGGACGCCCCGTTCCTACCATCGGGAGGGCCAATACTCAAGAAAAACAAAACGGTTTCTAACGGGTCACCGGGTGACTCGCTCAGGAATCCGCTGCAAGCGGCGTTTCAGAAGACCGGTTCCGTCTGGGGGGTCCGTCAGCCTGGCTGGCGATGACCATCGCACTCGCCATAGCCGTCCTCGTCCTCGCCATCGCTCTCGTCTACCTGCTGGTGATGAGGGAGCCCGAGCCGGTCGAGCAGCCCGACCTCACCCCCGCAATCCAGGAGGCGACCTCCCAGGCCACCGCCCGAGCGCTGTCCGAGGCCCTGCCGGGCCTGCTGCAGGCCAACAAGGAGGCGCGGGAGTTCGACGTCAAGACCGCCGAGGCGGCGCTCGACAAACGGCAGGCCGAGATCAAGAACCTCGCCGAGCGCATCGCCCAGGGCCAGAAGAAGATCGAAGAGCAGGTCCAGCGCCGCGGTGAGACCGACCTGCGCACGCAGGCGCTGCTCGAACAGATGGGGCAGACGATCGGCAACCTCAACAGCGAGACCGCCGGGCTGAAGAAGGCGCTGCGCCAGCCGCAGACGCGTGGCCAGTGGGGCGAGCTGCAGCTGCGCCGCTGCGTCGAGATCGCCGGCATGACCGAGCACGTCGACTTCGAGCTGCAGGAGACGCTGCGGACCGAAGAGGGGCGGCTGCGGCCCGACGCGCTCTTCCTGCTGCCGGAAGGCCGCAGCTTCGTCGCCGATTCGAAGGTGCCGCTCGACGCCTTCCTGGACGCGCAGGAGAGCGAGGTGGAATCGGAGCGGCGGGTCCACCTCGAGCGCCACGCGCGGCAGACCCGCGAGCACGTGCGCAGCCTTAGCTCGAAGGACTATCAGGGCCAGTTCAACCCAGGCCAGATGCCGGACCTGGTGATCTGCTTCATCCCCAACGAGCCAGCCCTGCACGCCGCCTTTGCCGCCGACCCAGCGCTCTTCGACTACGCGCTGGAGCGCAACGTGCTCCTGGTCAGCCCGACCTCGCTGATCGGACTGCTGCGGACGATGGAGCTGGGCTGGCGGCAGGAGCGGATGGTCGCCGAGGCGGCGGAGATCGCCAGCGCTGCAGGCACCCTGCACAGCCGTTTCTCGAAGTTTCTCAGCGACTTTGACGCCGTCGGCGGCCGTCTCTCCTCAGCGACCAAGGCCTACAACTCGGCCGTTGGCTCGATGGAGGGCAGGCTGCTACCGCAGCTGCGCAAAGTCGAGGGACTCGGGGTGGCGCCGGGCAAGGAGATCGAGGCGCCGACGCCGGTCGAGGCCACGGTGCGCGAGATCACCGCGCCCGAGCTGCGCGAGGCAGCCCCCGAGACGCCCGAGGCCGAAGCCGCCTAGAGGCGGCGCCGGTCGCCGCTCATCTAGGATTCGCCGCCCGTACCGCGACCTCTAGAGGAGCCTGGTTTTGGCCGTTGACACCAGTGAAGTAGCGAATTTGGACGTTGAGCCCGGCACGCTGCCGGAGACGATGGCGGCGTGGGTGATCCGCCAGGAGCGCGAGGGCGA
>Ga0068851_10001418_pt1 | contig 10484 bp, 10 predicted proteins | sample KBSCornC12_FD_66588 | JGI IMG/M metagenome (GOLD analysis project Ga0068851, IMG submission 66588) | Corn rhizosphere microbial communities from Kellogg Biological Station, Michigan, USA - KBS Corn C1-2 | ecosystem: Host-associated > Plants > Roots > Rhizosphere > Soil ...
CTGCTGCGTCATGCACTCGGCGAAAACGGCCAGGATCAGCGCTGGCTGCATACCGTGCACGGCCGTGGTTATCGGCTCGACATAGGGCAGACGTTGCCTGGCGATATGGCCGAAACCGCGACGCAGGCTGCAGTCGTGCAGCGCGAGACTGCGCTACAGACACAATCGCCCCCTGCGCGAGAAGCGTTTCCTTCTTCGGCGCGACCTGGGCTGCGCGGGTTGGTGTTCGCCGCAGCCTTGCTCGTAGTCGGCGCCGCGTCCGCCATCGTGCTGATGCTGCGTACCAGCGACGCAGGATCGGTCTCGCCGAGCGCAGCGCAGGTGCCGAGGCTGGCGATCCTGCCGTTTCCCGCCACGCCGGACGACCCGGAGGTGCGTGCCTCGGCCGAAAGCCTGGCCGAAAGCCTGATCGACCGCTTCGCGCACGCCGGCCGGGTGCGCACGATCGGTCGCGACTCGATCTTCGCGCTCGCGCGCAGTTCTGCCGACGTGCAGAAAGTCGCCGCACAGCTCGACGCGGATTACGTGCTCGGTGGCGACATCGCACTCAAGGACGAGCGCTTGGTCGTGCATGCCGTGCTCTGGCGACGCGCCGAGACGGCACCGGTGTGGTCGGTCACTGAGAGCGTCGCACGCGGGCAGTTGTTCCAGTTGGAGGCGGTGCTTGCGGACCGGCTCGGTACCTCCTTCGCCGCCGAGCTCGAGCATCCGGCGAAACTGATTTCGCCTGCGGCGAGGAATCTCTACTGGTTGGGCCGCCACGAGTGGCAAAAGCGCACGCCTGAAGCACTCGTGCGCGCGCTGGGTTATTTCGAGCGCGCCGCGGCCGAAGACGCTCACTACGCGCTCGCCTGGTGCGGCGTGTCCGATGCCTACATGCTGCTGTTCGTGTACGCCGATCTGACTCTGGACGAAGCTGCGCGCAACGCACGCGCGGCCGTCGCGAAAGCGCGTGCGATCGCGCCCGAACTGGCGGACATCGATGTTTCGGAAAGCGAGATCCTCGTCGAAACCGATCGGGTCGACGAGGCAATCGCGAAACTGGAAAAGGTGCTGCGCGCACATCCCGATCACCCGCTGGCCATGACCTGGTACGGCGATGCGCTCGAACGCGCGGGCCGCATGCGTGATGCGCTTGAGTGGCATCTCAACATCGTCGATCGCGACCCCTACAACCTCGCACTGCGCAACAATTTCGGCACCGCCTACCTGATGACCGGACAGCCCGCAAAGGCCGAGGAGGAATTCCAGCGCGCGCTCGAGCTCAACCCGGGGTTTTCCGATGCGCTCTGGAACATCGCTCTTCTGCATCGCGTGCACGGCGAGCTCGCGCGTGCGCTGGATGTCTACGAAAAGATGCAGAAGGGGCCGGCGGTCAGTGGCTGGACCTCGATCGACCAGGCCTACGCTTTGCTGGAGATCGGCGACGCGCAGGCCTCCGTCGATCTGCTCGATCATGCGCCGGGGATACCGATGATCGAGAGCCTCGCGGTGAAGAGCCGAGCGCTATGTCTGCTCGGCCGCTGCAAGGAGGCGTTACGCTTGATCGAGGCATACCATTCGCAGCCGGCCCAACGCAACGACTACCTCGCCGCCCAGGCCAGTACCTTGCTGCTCGACGGACAGACCGAAGCCGCGCGCGCGGCCTACGCAAAACTGTTTGCGGAAAAAGGTGACAGCGCCGGACGGTTCATCCGCGTATGGCTCGCCGACATGAACCTCGCCGTCTATTCCTCCTGGGTGGCAGCGCAGGCGGCGCATACGCCCGAGCGTGCCGAGGCAATGGCAGCCAGCCGCGCCTTGGTCGAGCGCCTGGCGCAGCAGGGCATCGTCCTGTCGTTCCTGACATATCGCAAAGCCGTGCTCGCCGCGCTCGATGGCGATGCGGCGCAAGCTCAGCAGCTTTTGACTTCGGCTCTCGATGGCGGATGGCTCGACGCTTCCGCGCTTGACAGCGATGTGGCCTGGACGCCCTATCGCGACAGCGCTTGGCTAGGCTCGATCCGTGCGCGCATCGATGCGCGCGTGCAGCAGGAACGCAGGCAACTGCGCTCGACGCAGACGCCGTCCGGCGGTTGACCGCGGAAGAACAACGCACCGGCCACCCGCCGCTGCCGCGCAGGCGCGTACTTGGCTTTTTCCGGCTAAACTTCGTGCCGATGAGCGAGCAACTGACCATTGTGTTTGCCGACGTCAGCGGCAGCACCCGGCTGTTCGAAACGCGCGGCAATATCGAGGCGCGACGCCTAGTCGCGTCCATGCTAGCCGCGCTCGGCGAGGTGACGCGCCAGCACGGGGGGCGCGTGATCAAGAACATCGGTGACGAGATCCTGTGCACCTTTCCAGGGCCGATCCAGGGTCTGCTCGCTGCTGTCGACATGCAGAAGCGCATTGCCGCGGACGAGGAGTGCGCGCGCGAATTTCTCGCGATCCGCATCGGCCTGCATCACGGCGAAACACTGGTCGAGGACGGCGACGTCTACGGCGACGCGGTCAACACCGCGGCACGCATGACCGCGCTGGCCAAGCGCGAGCAGATCATCGCGACCGCCTCGACGGTGAAGCTGCTGACCAACGCCGGCATGCTGCGCGTGCGCTCGATGGGGCAGACGCGCGTCGCCGGAAAGATGCTGCCGATCGACATCGTCGACGTGCTCTGGCAGGAGGACGTGTCGAATCTCACCATGGTGCAGCGGGCGATCTCGACCGGGAACTTCGCCGTGCCGCGCGTGCGCCTGCATCTGCGCTACCGCGGCCGCGCGATCGATCTCGACGAACTCGCACCACCGTTCACGCTCGGTCGCGATCTGTCGTCGAGCCTCGTCATCGATGCCGAATGGGTATCGCGCAATCATGCGCTCATCGAGTACAAGCGCGGCTACTTCGTCGTCTCCGATCGCTCCACCAACGGCTCATGGGTGAAGTTCGGCGACGACGACGAATTGTCGTTCCACCGCGACGAAGTGCGCCTGCTGCGCAGCGGCACGATCAGCCTCGGCCAGACCGCCGCGCACAATCCGGAGCATCTGCTGTACTTCCAGTGCAGCGAATAGACGATTCCAAGCTGCAGGCTCGCTGTTGAGCCGGCTCCCTGAACGTTGCGCTGCACGGCCCAGTCGCCGATTTGCGCCAGCCGGCGATTCGGCCGGGCGCAATTTCAGCTGATTCGCAACTCTTTCGCCCCGGGCGGAATCCGTATTGGCGACGTCGTCGCGCTGTAGTGTGCGGCAAGAGATTCCCTTCCCCTGCCGAGCCGGTATATGTGCTGTCAATTCCGCCCTGCGGCGATTTTCCTGACGTTCTACACCTGCATTTTTTCGGTGGCATCGGCGCAGGCTTCCCCACTTGTGCCACAAGTACAGGAGCTGCTCGATCACGCCGTGACCCGCGATGGACCCGGGGTCGCGGTGCTGATCGCCAATGGTGGTCGCGTCGCGTTCAGCGCAGCGAGGGGGAGGGCCGATATCGAGCTCGGCGTGGCGCTTTCGCCAGGCCAGGTGTTTCGCATCGCTTCCGTGACCAAGATGTTCACCGCGGCAATGGTGCTGAAGCTCGCCGGACTCGGCAAATTGTCGATCGACGATGCCTTGTCGAAATACCTTCCGGATTTTCCCGGCGCAGACCAGATCAGCCTGCGCCAGCTGCTCAATCACACCTCAGGTGTCTCCGATCTGGTAAGGGACGTGCAACCGGGCTTCTCGCGACGCGATGTCGACACTGCCGCGCTGATCGCCGAAATTCGCAAGCGTCCTGCCGATTTTCCGCCGGGCTCGCGTTGGGCCTACTCGAATGCCGGCTATATCCTGCTGGGTGCGGTGATCGAGAAGGTGACCGGAAAATCGTGGCATGCCGCGATGCAGGAAGACTTGTTCGGCGCGACCGGATTGAAACGAACGCGCTTCGGCTCCCATTCCGCCTTGATCGCGGGACGCGTCGCCGGCTACACCACGGATGCGCAAACGCAGCGGGTCGACAATGCGCAATTCATCAATTCGGCCGCAGTGTCTGCTGCGGGCGGCCTGGTCTCCGACGCGGCCGACCTGTGGCACTGGATGCGCGCCCTGGCCGAAGGTCGTGTGATCGGCCGTGACGGATTCCGCCAGATGATCGCGCCGACGCCGGATCTTCCCGGCGTGGCCACCGCATACGGCTATGGCATGGGCCTGTACCTGTGGCACGTCCGCGGCCGCACGATGATCGGGCATACCGGACAGATAAACGGCTTCGCCTCGTTCGTCGGCTACCTTCCCGCCCGGCAGGCGACGATCGTGGTTCTCGCCAATGACGACAATTTCGATGCACGCACGTTCGGCAAGCGGCTCGCGGCAATCGTATTGGGCGAGCCGTTCCCGGTGCCGGTCGGCGTGCGCGTGACCGACGAGATCGCGCAGGCCTTGCAGGGAGCCTATCGCGGCAGCGACGGCGTCGTCGAAACGCTTTCGATCGAGGATCATCGAATCTACACGCGGCGTGGCAACGGCAAGGCGATCCCGCTGCAGATGACGTCCGGCCACAGACTTCATTTCGTGCCGGATGAACTCAGTTACTTCTCGCCTGTCCGCAACGACGCTGGCGAAGTAGTCGAGCTCGACTACTTCGAGGGCGGCGAAGGCCCGCCCCAGCTGCTGAAACGAGTTTCGGAACGCTGAGTCTTGCGTTGTCGATTCAACGCTTTCCCGTTCGTCTTGTAGCAGAAGCAGGCGACAAGCGATGACGCCGCTGCAGGAGCCGAGGAAGCGATCATGTCCGCCGAGTGCACATTCAAATCCGAATTCACGCGCCCGCCCGTTTCGGCGGCGTCCGAGCTCGGCAAGCTCGCGCCACCGGCGCTGCGTGCCGGCGTGCTGCTCGCAAGTATCGCCAACAACGTGATGACGAATCCGCGTAATGCCGCCATCGTCGCGGTGCTCGTGATCGTTGCACTGCCGATCTGTTGGTACTGGAAGCGGCGTCGCGGTCCGGATCCCGCCATGCTCGAGTCCTTGCGCAGGAACGAAACGTTCAGCGCAATCCTGCTCGATGCGCAGAACGGGCATCCCACCGGCGCGCATCCCGCCGCGGTGGCCGATGCGCGCTCACGCCCTCAGCGCCGTGCTGCGCATGCAGTGCCGGCAAGGATCAGCATGACCATGGCCAAAGCAGACGGTGATGGGGTTTGAGTATCGACTGCAAGTACCGCCAGTGCGAACGCGTAAGTTGTTCGGGCAACGCCCGTTGGCTTGGCTAAACCGATTTCTGTTTCCTGCGCCATCTACCGGGCGTCTCGCCGACGATCTTCTGAAACGCCTTGCCGAATGCTGCTTCCGAAGCGTAGCCCACCGCTTGGCCGATCTCGGCAAGACCTCGATCCGTATGCTGGATCAGATCGCATGCGCGCATCATGCGAACGGTCAATAAGAATTCGCCGACTCCCATGCCGGCTTTCGCGCGGAACTGGCGCGCGTAGGTCGCTCGGGACATAGACACTTTTTCGCCGAGTGAAGCTATTGTCCAGTCGCGCGACGAGTCGTGCAGCACCGCGCTGACCGACGAGCCGAGCCGTCGATCCGCCATGATCGTCAGCAGGCCGGGAGGCGCCCTTCCGTCTACGCCATGATGTCGAAGCGCAAAGGTCAGAATGGCCTGACCCAGCGCATTCACGACGGCAAGAGCTCCTGCCTGCGCGAGCGTTGCTTCGCGTTGGAGCAGGGCGATCAGGGAACCGAGCAATTCTCCGCTGGCCATATCCTGCAGATTCACGTGCACTCTGGGCGGTAGTGCTCGGAGCAGCATGGAGCCCGCGCCGTAAGCGCAGATGAATCGTCCACAAAGCAGATCTAGATCGGCGTTGGAGGGACTGCGCACATTGCCCTTGATCGGCAGGGTGCTGTCCTGGCTCAAGCGCAAACGGTGCACCGGCCGACTTGTTTTCGATTGCACGGAGCGCGGCGGAAGGACATCGTGGGCATCGCCATGCGGCAGTAACAGGAAGTCTCCGGCGTTCAAGTCGGTCCAGCCGGTGACGCTACGCACGCGACATTTGCCTGCCAGCACCAGATGAAACGGGGCTTCACCGGGCGCCGATGTTTCATGTGCAACGGCATATTTGCCGGCAAGCAGGCAGTGAACGTCCATTTGCACACTCATGCGGCTGAGGCTAAGAAGTTGGCTGAGTGCATCCATGAGACGAATAAGCTAAATAATGAGATTTTTGGCTAGTGATTGAATCATTTCAATCCAGAATAATACGCCTCGAAACAACCGCGCGTAGCGCGCCCACTATCTGGAGAAGAAACATGCTCAACTGGACTGAATATCGTCGTGAATTGACGGGCCGCATCGGTGAGATCGGCAAACTGTCCCCCGATTCGCTAGCCGGCTATCAAACACTTTCCGCTGCCGGCAAGAAGACGAACCACCTTGACGCAAAGACCCGCGAACTCATCGCGCTGGCGGTGGCGGTAACCAGCCGCTGCGACGGCTGCATCGTGGTCCATGCGACCGAGGCCAGCAAGCTGGGCGCCAGCCGTGAAGAAGTCGCCGAGGCGCTAGGTGTGGCGATCGCGCTCAATGCGGGCGCTGCAATGGTGTATTCCGCGCGCGCTTTAGATGCGATGTCTGCCGTTTCGGCTGCTTGAGGGCGATCACAATGTCTGCAGTGAATGTCGTTGATACGGCATCGGCGCGGTGGTTGCCGGTCGCGTTGTTTGGATCGGTGATGGGGCTTGTCGGATTGAGCCTGGCTTGGCGTCTGGCGCACGCCCGCTTCGGAGTACCGCTTTGGGTGGCAGACGGCATTGGTGCGGCAGGCGTCGCTGCGTTTGTCGCCATGGTCGCGGGTTATGCGATCAAGGCTGCGACTGGCTTTGTCCACGTCAAGGCCGAGTTTCTGCACCCGGTCACCGGTGCCTTGTTCGGCACGCCCTTGATCAGCGCCTTGCTGTTGCCGATCGTTCTCGCGGACTACAGCCTGCCGTTTGCGCGGGGCTTGTGGGCGGCATCGGTTCTCGGCATGACCATGTTCGCTTGGCACATGGCCAGCCGCTGGTTGGGAGCCCGCCAACAGCCGGCGCATGCCACACCGACCTGGATCGTTCCGCTGGTGGGCATGCTCGACATACCGCTGGCGGTGCCGGCGTTGGGCTTCGCTGAACCGCCGCATGCCGTAATGATGTTGGGGTTGGCGGTGGGTCTTTTCTTCGCCGTGCCTCTTTTCACCATGATCTTTTCGCGGTTGATGTTCGAGGAACCGTTGCCGCCAGCGATGTCGCCTTTGCTGATGATCTTGCTGGCCCCGTTTGCGGTGGGGTTTTCCGCCTACGTGATTACGCTGGGTCAGGTCGACGCGCTCGCGGAAGGATTGTTTGCATTGAACGTATTTCTGCTCGCGGTGTTGTTGACGCGCTTGCGCCGTCTGCCGAGTTGCTGCCCGTTCCGCATGTCCTGGTGGGCGGTCAGCTTCCCTCTGGCGGCAACGGCCGGCGCCGGACTGCGTTATGCCGCCTATTCCAAGACGCTGTGGGCGGATGGACTTGCGCTGTTCTTGCTCGCGCTGGCCACAGCCGTCATCGGCGGACTGTTGATCCGATCCTTGATTGGAATTGTGCGCGGCGAAATGCAGCAGTTGTCGGGTTAAAGCAACGAGCCGCTGCAACGCTGCTTCAAATCACCAGGGGCTCGGGTTCCAGCGCCACGCCGAAGCGCGCGAGCACAGTCTGTTGGATGTGCCGCGCCAGCGCCCAGAGCTGCGCGCCGTTCGCGCCGCCGTAGTTGATCAGCACGAGCGCGTGTTGATCGGAAACGCCCGCATCGCCCTGGCGAAATCCCTTGAGCCCGCAGGCTTCGATCAGCCAGGCGGCCGACAGCTTCGCCAGGCCGTCCGCCAGCGGCCAGAGCGGCATCCGCGCATGCTCGCCCTTGAGCGCTGTGGCGAGGTCGGCTGAGACGATCGGGTTCTTGAAGAAACTGCCGGCGTTGCCGGTGGTGACCGGATCGGGCAGTTTGCGCGTGCGCACGCGCGAGATCGCGTGCGCGACCGCGCGCGCGTCGGGTGAGTCCACGCCCATCGCGGCGAGTTCCTCGCGCACGCCGTCGTAGTCGAGGCGCAGCGCACGCTCGCGCGGCAGCAGGAAATCGACTGCGGTGATGAGATAGCGCCCGCTATCGCGCTTGAACAGCGAATCGCGGTAGGCGAAGGCGCAGGCGGCGCGGTCGAGACGCACGATCGAACTCGTCGTGCGGTCGTATGCATATACGGCATCGACGAACTCGCCGACCTCGACGCCGTAGGCGCCGATGTTTTGGATCGGCGTGGCGCCGACACTGCCCGGAATCAGGGCGAGATTCTCCAGTCCGCGCAAGCCATGCGCCAGCGTCCAGTGGACGAAGTCGTCCCAGACTTCTCCGGCCGCAGCGCGCACGAGCGCGGCATCGCCCGGGGTGCCGGGCACGTGCTGCTCGATGATGTCGAGGCCGCGCGTGCGCAAGGCGAGCACGACGCCCGGCCAGTCGCGGGTGAACAAGACGTTGCTGCCGCCGCCGAGAATCAGCACCTCGCGATGCTGCTTAGCGGCATCGTCCAGCAGGCACGGGATCGCATCGAATTCGTGCACGTCGATCAGCATCGCCGCGCGCGCGGGCACGCGGAACGTCGTGCGATCGAGCATCGAAGCATTCTCGTGCACCGTATAGCCGTAACCGGTGACGAAAGGCAGCGTCGAAGTGGCGTGGTGGTCGTTCATCTGGCTTTGCCGCGCAGCGCTTCGACGCATTCGCCGATCAATGACGGCCCGCGAAAGACGAGGCCGGAGTAGAACTGCACGAGGCTCGCACCCGCGGCGAATTTTTCCGCTGCGTCCGTACCGCGCGTGATGCCGCCGACGCCGATGAGCGGAATCGCGCTGCCGAGCCGCTGCGCCATGCCGCGCAGCACCGCGGTCGCCTTGGCCATCAGCGGCTTGCCGGAGAGACCGCCGGCTTCCTGCGCATGGCGCGCGCCCGCGATCGCGTCGCGCGCGATCGTCGTGTTCGTGCAGATCAGGCCATCGACTTTTGCGGCCAGCAGCACGGTGGCGATGCCGTCGAGCTCGGCCTCGCTCAGGTCGGGCGCGATCTTGAGCAGCATCGGCTTGCGTGCGCTGTGTTGCGCGGCGAGCTGCTCCTGGCGCTCGCGCAGCGTGCCGACAAAACGCTTCAAGGTTTCTTCTTCCTGCAGATCGCGCAAACCTTGCGTGTTTGGTGAGGAAATATTGACCGTTACATAGCTGGCACGCGCGTAGACGCGCTCGAGGCAGTGCAGGTAGTCGTCGACCGCGCGTTCGTTCGGCGTGTCCTTGTTCTTGCCGATGTTGATACCGAGCACACCGTTGAACTTCGCCCGCTCAACGTTGCGCACGAGCGCTTCGACGCCGCCGTTGTTGAAACCGAGCCGGTTGATCACCGCCTCGTGCTCGGGCAGGCGGAACATGCGCGGCTTCGGATTGCCGGCCTGCGCTCGCGGCGTGGTCGTGCCGACTTCGATGAAGCCGAAGCCGAGCGCGGCGAGCGCGTCGACGTAGGCCCCGTTCTTGTCGAGCCCAGCGGCGAGCCCGACCGGATTGACGAAGTCGATACCGAACACGCGCGTCGGCAATGGCGCCGATTTCAGCGCGAGCAGCGGGTTGAGGCCGGTGCGGTAGGCTGCTTCGATCGACGCGAGCGCGAGATCGTGCGCTCGCTCGGCGTCGAGGCAGAACAGGAAGGGGCGGGCGAGGGCGTACAAGCTACTGCTTCGCGGGCAGCTTGGCCTGGCGCGCACTGCGCTTTTCCGCGATCTCGACCATGGTCTCGATGCGGATCAGGCGCTTGTCGATTTCGTTGGCGACGTTGGCGAGCTTGTCGACGTTTTTCGCCAGTCGATCGAGATCATCGCGCATGCGCAGCACATCCTTGAGCACTTTCACCGCGTCGAGCAGGGCGCCCATCAGCCGGCCTTGGAGGGCTTGGCCTGGCGGCTGGCGATGCTGGCGAGTGCGCGCTCGACCGAAGCATTGGCCGCGCGCACGCTGCGGCGCATCGCCGGCAGCGCTTCGCGCAGTTCGGCGGTCAGGGCGACGAGTTCACGCGGGTCGTCGATCGTGCTGACGCCGTAGGCGCGTACGGCCTCGCGCATGAGTTCGCTCATGTTCATGCCGCGTTCCTTGGCGAGGTTGCGATAGTTGCGCTTGTCTTCGGGCGAGACGAGCAGGGTGAGGCGCTGCGTTTTCATGGCGTCATCTCTTGAGAAGCGCAGCCGGAATGGCTGCTTCTGATCCGGGCGATTCGGACGATCGCAACGATCATGCACACACACATGATAATGTCATGTGCATGCCGATTCAATGTCGGCCAAGCTGAATCCCCGCTCAGTGCAGGTGCGCGGCCAGCCAGGCGAAGCCGCCGAAGAAGGTGAGCAGGGCGAATGTGGCGAGCATGAACAGCGCGAGGTGCAGGTAGCCGAGGACGAGCCCAGCCAGCGCTAGGCCGTC
>Ga0068851_10001421_pt1 | contig 10480 bp, 9 predicted proteins | sample KBSCornC12_FD_66588 | JGI IMG/M metagenome (GOLD analysis project Ga0068851, IMG submission 66588) | Corn rhizosphere microbial communities from Kellogg Biological Station, Michigan, USA - KBS Corn C1-2 | ecosystem: Host-associated > Plants > Roots > Rhizosphere > Soil ...
GGTTCGCGGTCGAGGATTTCGAACATCCGGTTGCCGCTGGCGACGGCCCGCTGGGCCATTCCCAGGGCCATGCCGAGGGAGCGCATCGGCCCGGCGAGCATCGCGACGTAGGTGTAGAAAGCGACGAAGGCGCCGAGGCTGAGGCTGCCGTCGATCACCTCGCGGCCGCCGACCAGCAGCACCAGCGCGATCCCGATCTGCGGCAGCAGCCCGATCAGCGGCGAGAAGAAGGCCTGGACGCGGGTCGTGTAGATGCTCTGGTCAAAGACGCGGGCGACGACGCGCTGGAAGCGGTGGAGCTGGTGTTCCTCGCGGGCGAAGGCCTTGACGATGCGGATCCCGGAGACGTTCTCCTCCGCCTCGGCGGTCAGCTCGGCGATCCGCTGCTGCACCTCCTGCTGCGCCGGGCGGGAGATCTGGCTGTATTTCGTCGCGGCGAGGATCACGAACGGGGCCGGGATCAGCGCCACCAGCGCCAGCAGCGGGTTGATCGCGATCATCACCACGGCCGCCAGGGTGATCGTCAGCAGGTTCTGGGTGATGAAGATCAGCCCGTAGCCGAGGAAGAAGCGGATCGACTGCAGGTCGACGGTTGCCCGCGACATCAGCTGCCCCGTCTGCTGCGAGTCGAAGAAGCCGAGATCGAGACGCTGCAGGTGGGCGTAGAACTGCTGGCGCAGGTCGAATTCGACCGCCAGCGAGACCTTCCCGGCGACCACCCGCCGCACCACCGTCAGCCCCAGCCGCAGAATCCCGGCCCCGACGATCGCCAGCGCCAGCGGCAGCAGGTCCGGTTGGTTCCCGTCTTTGACCGCGTTGACCGCTTCGCCGATCAGCCATGGGATCAGAACCGTCATCCCCATCGCCGCCCAGGCGAAGACCAGCGAACCCCATAGCTGCGCCCGGTAGGGACGCAGGAAACCCATCAAGCGACGGTAGGTGCGCACCTAGCCACTATACAAAGTGAAGTAATGGAACTGAGTGGTAGTGGGTCAGTTTGAGCGGGGCGGTTCCGGCAGCGGGCGGTCTCCCAGTTTGACTGCGCCCACGTCCCTGCCCGGCTGGATAGGGTCGGCCGAATGCGGCAGCTCGATATCTCGCGCCTCACTCTCAGCCGAGGCCTGCTGATCGCCGTGGGAACCCTCCTTTGTGGCGCGGCCTTGGGTTGGGCTCACCCCCCTGCATTGGTCATCGGACTTGTGGGCGTTGCCGGAGCCCTCCTCCTCTTCCGGGGACTTCGAACGCTCGAAACTCCTGACCCTTGCGGAGATCCCAAGGTACGGCTCAGTCTGCTGGCGCAGGGAGCGCATCAGTTGGCGCACAATCTTGAGCATTTCGACAACTGGTGGGAAGCCGTGAGGAGCGAAGATTTCGATGGCAAGCTTCCGGACGGCCGCCCCACCACGCACCCATTCGCGATGCAAACGCTTCTATATGGATTCGCTCAGTTCTTCTCTGCCGCCTACACCTATCAGGAGCACTGTCGGGGTCGCCCCCCTCTGGATTCTGTGAAACAGGTCTACAAAGCGCTCGGAGACAATCCAGGGGGCGATACTGACTACAGCCTCATGTCAAACGAGCTTCACGCTGTAGGCCGACTAAGTACCACTGGATGGGGGACGGCGGAGGCTCGGCCTATCCAGTTCGCCGACTTCAAGATCGACATCGAAAACGACCCGCGCTTTGTCGAGGATTTCAAGGCGCTCCGCAGGCTCTTGCGAATGGCCGCTCCGGGTACCGAGGCGCGCGCCCGTTTGGAAGCAGTCGAGATGTCAGCCAGAGGCGTGGAAGAGGATCTGATCTGGCGGGGCTCCCTCTTGTGAGTGACTAATCCAGCAGCGCCGCGATCTCTTCCAGAGACCAGATGTGATCCGCAACCCCCGCCGCCATCGCCGGAGTGCGCGGGTACCTCTGTTTCAGCGTCTTGTGCGGGCGGGCGAAGTTGTAGTGCATGAAATGCAGGGAGACCGCGTGAGCGAGGTTCTCAATCTTCCTGCTGAAGCCGTTGGTGAGCCGCGTGAAGCGCCGCATCCCCATCCGCATCGTCAGGTTCTGGCGCTCGACGTAGCTGGTTGAGATCCGGCTGGGATCAGGATCGCCCTTCAGCACCCGCGTCTTGCTCCCGGTGCAGATCGGCGGGCTGTATTTGCCGAGTTCGCCCCCTGAGAACGTCTTTTGAATCTGCGCCCAGTCCACGTCATGGCGGAAGGCCGGACCGACGACCGCTTCATAGGCCCGGTGACCATCAGTGCTCAGTTGGATGCAGTTAGCCATCCGACTGGCGAGGTCGGTCAGGAAGACCTCCGCGTCGGCCTGGGTCCGCTCCCCGACGATCCAGCTCGGGACAAGCTTCGTATCGGCGCAGATGGCGGTGTGGGTCCACACGTCGCCGTAGCCGGGCGTCCCCTTGAACTGCTCGGGGACGTTCTTCTGCTTCGCGTAACAGAAGGCCCAAATCTCATCGACCTCCACCACCTTGCAGGGGAGGTCTTGGAAGACGCCGTCCTGATACTCGGCGCAGGCTTCGCCGAGATCGGCCAGCAGCTTGACGATGGTGTTCTTCGCCGCCCCGGTCATGCGGACGGTGCTACGGATGCTGTTGCCCTCTACGAGGCAGCCGATGATCTGCGCCCGCTTCTCGGTGCTCAGCCTGTTCATACTGACCATTATGCGTAGGTCGTCGGACGGGAAATCTGTTTGGGTACGGCTTCAGTATGTTTTCGTCCGTGGCTCAGGGACCCACCAAGCGCGCGTCCGCGGCTGCCGAAAGGAACGGGAAGGCGAACGGGCAGAAAAGCCAGTCAAAAGCAGCGAAACGGCCACCGGCCCCCGAGGAGTCGAAGCAGTTCACTGCTAGCCAGTTTTGCTCTGCTCCAGCACTCCCCCCCGATCTGGTCGCGGCGATTCAGGATCTCGAAGCTGGTCTAGAGCGCCCAGTCTGGCTGTGCATCCAGCAGGGCGAAACCAAGCCGGCTTCACTGGGTCCGCAGACCCGCATGGCCTTTCTGTCAGCGCGTAGCGAATTGGACGCTGACGGTCCGGTAGCCCTTCTACTTGAGTCGCCGGGTGGTTTCGCCCCGGATGCTTTCAACATTGCTCGGATTCTCTGCCGCCACGCGGGCGGCTTTACCGCCGTGATCCCAAGCTACGCGAAGAGCGCCGCAACGCTGCTCGCGCTAGGAGCCGAAAAAATCATGATGGGGGTTGATGCAGAGTTCGGCCCGCTGGATGCGCAGCTCTGGGACAGCGAACGGGAGGAAAGAACCTCAGCCCTTGATGAGATTCAGGCGCTTGAGCGTCTTCACACGGCCGCCCTCGAACAACTGGACGAGACGATGTTCGCCATGATGGCGGGCACGCAAAAGCGGACCGAGATCATGCTTCCAATTGCGTGCCGATTTGTCTCCGACATGATGGCCCCGCTGCTGGAGAAGATCGACACGGTCCACTATGCGAAGCAGTCGCGAGTCCTGAAGGTCGCCGAGGACTACGCCACTCGGTTGCTGCTTCCGCATCACGGCCCTAAAGCGGCAGGCGTAATCGCGGATCGGCTGGTAAATGGCTATCCAGAGCATGGATTTGTGATCGACCGCAAGGAGATGAGCGATCTGATGGGCGTTGACTTAACGCCCCCGGATGCCGTGAAAAATGTGGTCCAGCGGCTTGACGAATGCCTCTGGGCCGAGGCTCCGCTTGTAGCCATAGGTAAACTGAAGGAGATTCAATATGAATGAGCGTCCTTCCTCCAGTCGTTTCGTGTCAGTCTCGAAGGCTCTGCGTAACAAGGCTGAACGGTCTTCCTGGGATACGGCGGCAGAGCAGTTTGGCGGTGCCCCTCGCTGGGGCAGTCACTCAGTCTCTCCCGCTAGGTCCCGTCGCGAAGCCGCATCGGCACAGCGCACGCGACCCTAGTCTGATCTCTTTTTCCATCTAGCCTGGGCGGCTTTTCGCGCCGAGGCCGATCTTTCTGACGCGGTCAACTTCGATGCGCGTGCCTTGCCTCCCTTTGCCCCTCCAAGGCGGCTTGCTCGTAACTGTGGGCTTTCGGGCTCGGGCGGCGTCTCGTCAGTTGCCTCACCGACGATGGCGGCGGCGAGGCGGTTGAGATCGGCGGGCTTCTTTGACTGCTTTGCCATCGCTCAGAGCCTAGCGGCGGGGGTCGCTGTGAAGCTCACCACGCGTCCAGCCGGTGGCAACGCCGGGCAGCGGTGCTTGGACGCAGGGTCCGAGCCCTGCCGCCTTGGATTTCAAGCAGGCCGTACTCGGCGAGGTTGCACACGGCCCGCTCGACACGATCCCGGTCGCCGATTTCACGGGCCAGTTCGGGGACGGTGCGGGCCATTGGATCGCTGCCGAGGACCAGGGCGAGGATCGCCCGCAGTGCTTCTTCGTCGGGAAGTCTGATGCGGCGGCGTGTCGGGTTTACCTGCACGTCTACTCGATCCCGTAGAGCAGATCGCGGACTTGGACCCCGACTGCATCGGCGAGCGCCACGACGTGATCCAGCCGGGGAATCCGCTCTCCAACCTCCCAGCGAGCCACATCGGATTGCTGCTTTGCGATCCGCCGGGCGAGCTGTGTCTGAGAGAGGCCCTCCCAGCCGCGAGCCTCAGCGAGGTTCCGCCCGAACTGCGCTGCTATCGCCTGCGGGCTCAAAGCTCCCACCCCTTCACGTAGACCGCTGCCGGGGTCGGCAGGACGCACTCGCCTTGGCGGTGGAGCAGGCCGACTTTGATCAGGTCGCGTACGGCCTCTTTCACGCCGTCTCGGTGGCCGAACTCACTGGGGTCTCTGGCGAGTTCGCGGATCAGATCGCAGAGCCGCAGGATCGTCGGTTGCCAGTTGAGGACGTGCCGCAGCACGGCCTCCTCGTAGTCGCCGTCAGCCGTTGCTGACGTAGCCTTGTCGTGCAAGGGAGGTCACACTCCTTTGTCACGGCCCCGGGGGCGTTCCACCGCTCGCCGGGGCCACTTTCTAGATTGCGGCGGCGACGGTAGCGCGGAATCAAGCCCCTATGGGCTTCGATTCAAACTGACCCACTACCAACTGAGTGTCGACTTTGTCTCCCTATGCGAGACAAAAGCGACACTGATCGCCTATTCCAAGCGCGCCGCGGCCTTGGCGCTGGGGACCTTGCCCGGCCCGCACGGTTTCGGGCCGTGGCCGGGGCGGGGCAGGATCTGGAAGTTGGTCACGTCGTGGAACTGGGTCGTCATGCCGCTGTTCTGGGCGAGGTTGACGATCAGGCGGTAGAAGCCGGGGACCAGGCCGTGGTAGTAGATCTCCGGCCGGGTGGCGGGGGAGTAGCCGCCGGCGGAGCCGATCCGCTCGGCGAGGACGCCGTTGGGGCCGGCGTACCTGGCGTAGTCGAAGGATTTGCCGGCCAGCCGGCCCTTGCCGACCGGGCTCTTGATCGCGTCCGCGAGCTTCTTCGGGTCGACGCAGTCGGGGACGCGCTTGAGGCTGAAGCGCAGGTGGCCCTCGCCGAACTGGGGTTCGCCGCCGAAGTGGCGCGGCGCCAGCTGGAAGTTCTCCACGGCGACCTTGACCACGGCGGCGTGGCTGACCTGGCGGGCGCCGTTGCGGGGGGAGATGATTTCGACCGCCGGCGCCCCGGGGGCCGCTTCGCCGGTGTCCTTGGCGGCGTCCGAGCTCCCGGTGCCGCCGAAGGCGAGAGCCAGCGCCACCGCCAGGCAGGCGAGGCCGACGGCGGTCACGGTTGCGGTCCTCGTGCGCACGGCCGCGAAGACTACGCGGATCCCGGGAAACGGCTGCTCTTCTCGTTAACCTGCCCCGTTCGCGATGCCGCCCACCTCCGAACTAGCCATCCGCATCGGAGCCGCCGCCCGCCGCCCGGCGAGCTGGTGGCAGCTGGCCAAATTCGGCATCGTCGGCGGCTCGGGGTACCTGATCAACCTCGTCGTCTTCGCCCTCCTCGCCAGCGCCTTCGACGTCCACCACATCGCCGCTGCCATCGGCGCCTTCGTCGTCGCCGTCAGCAACAACTTCTTCTGGAACCGCCACTGGACCTTCGAGCCCGGCGAGCGCCCGGCCCACTTCCAGGCAGCCCGCTTCTTCGCCGTCAGCCTCGCCTCCCTGGCCATCAACCTCGTGGTCCTCGAACTCCTCATCTCCGGCGACGTGGTCGGCGAACTCCCGGCCCAGGCGATAGCCGTTGCCGTGGCGATGCCCTTCAACTTTCTGGGCAACAAGCTCTGGACCTTCGACAGCTAGGAGCAGGTCGCCTTTACGCCTCAGGCATGATTGATCTGATGAGCGAGCGACGTAATTTCGACCCACAGGCAATCGAGGCCTCCCGCCAGCGGGCCTGGGAGAGCCGCGGCGACTTCGTCGCCCCGCGGCCCGCCGACGGCCAGGAGCGCGTCTACGTCAAGCCCTCGAGCCCGTTCACCTCGGGCAACCTGCACATGGGCCACGTCCGCGACTACTCGATCGGCGACGCCTACGCCCGCTTCCGCCGCGGCCGCGGCGACGCCGTCCTCTTCGGCTTCGGCTTCGACGCCTTCGGCCTGCCGGCCGAGCTGGCGGCGATCGAGCGCCAGGAGCCGCCGGCCGAGTGGGTGGCGGAGTGCGGCGAGGGATGCTCGGCCAGATGAAGCGCCTCGGCTTCTCCTTCGACTACGACCGCGTCTTCTACAGCTCCGACGAGAGCCAGTACCGCTGGTCGCAGTGGCTCTTCGTCACCCTGCTCGAGCGGGACCTGATCTACCGCGCCGACACCACCGTCGACTGGTGCGACACCTGCCAGACGACGCTGGCCTCGATCCAGGTCGAGGACGGCCGCTGCTGGCGCTGCCACAACGAGGTGCGGCTGATCCGGCGCCCGACCTGGTTCCTGCGGATCACCCCGTATCTCGAGGAGAACGACCGCAACACCGAGCTGCTGGCCTCGGGCGGCAAGTGGGACGACCTCTCGCTGGCTACCCAGCGCTACATCCTCGGCCGCTCCGACGGCGTCGAGCTCGACCTGCGGGCCGGCGACGGCCGCGCCCTAACCGCCTTCACGCCGCACCGCAAGTTCGCCGGCCTGGCGAGCTTCGTCCTGCTCTCGCCGCGCCACCCCGAGATCGACGCCTGGATCGGCGACGAGTCGGTCCGCGAGGAGCTCGAGCAGATGCGCTCGGGCGGCTGGGAGCGGAGCGCCCGCGACGCCCGCTCGGTGCCCGTGGTCGACACCGGCGCCTCGATCGCCGGCCCCGACGGGAGCGAGCTGCCGGTCATCGTCTCGCCGCTGGTCGACGCCCGCTTCGGCCCGACCGCCGCGCTTGGCATCCCGGCGATCGACGAGGCCGATCGCGACATCGCCGCGCGACTCGACCGGGTCACGGCGCCCGAGCGCGGGGAGGACGCCGAGGAGGACGCCCCGCCTCCGTCCCCCGTCGAGACCGCCCGCGAGGCGACCCGCTACCGCGCCAACGACTTCTCGATCTCGCGCCAGCGCTCCTGGGGGACGCCGATCCCGGTCATCCTCTGCGAGGGGTGCGGCCCGGTTCCGGTGCCCGAGGAGGACCTGCCGGTCGTCCTCCCGCGCGACCTGAAGCCGACCGGAGAAGGGAATCCGCTCGCCGAGCGGCCGGACTTCGTCGACGTCGACTGCCCGAAGTGCGGCGCCGCCGCCAAGCGCGAGACCGACACCCTCGACTGCCACTTCGACGCCCTCTGGCTCTGGGTCCCCGCCGCGGTCCCGCCCGGGGACCGCGACGAGCAGATGTTCACCCACCCCGACCTGCGGGAGTGGCTGCCGTCCGAGCGGCTGGTCGCCGGCAACGACAGCGGCGGCTTCGTCTTCGACCAGCGGGTCGTCACCAAGGCGCTGCGGGACATCGGCCCCTTCGCCTTCATGGAGGAGGGCGAGCCCTTCGCCGGCTGTCTCTTCCACGAGATGGTGATCGCCGACGGCCGCAAGATGAGCAAGCACCTCGGCAACGTCGTCAACCCCGACGAGCTGGTCTCCCAGCACGGCGCCGACACCGTCCGCCTCGCCGTCCTCTACGCCGCCGGCCCGGCGAAGACGCTGAACTGGAGCGACGGCGCGGTCCGCTTCGCCTCGCGCTTCCTGCGCGGCCTCTGGATCTACAGCCACGACCGGATCGCCGGGCTCGAGGGGCTTGCCCACGACGCCGAGGCGGCCGCCGACACCGAGCACATGCGCGACCGGCTGCGCAAATGGTGCGAGAACGGCCTCGAGCGGATCACCGCCGACGTCGAGCAGCTGCAGATGCACAAGGCGATTCGCAACATCACCCGCCTGCTGGAGCGGATCCAGGACTTCGAGAAGCGGGTGATCCAGCGCCGCGGTCAGCTCGACCGCGCCGACGCGGAGGCGCAAATCGCCGCGCTCGTCCTGCTGGCGCGGACGCTCGTCCCCTTCGCGCCCCACCTGGCCGAGGAGCTGCTCGTTGCGCTCGGCGTGGGGGACGACGCCGAGGCGCTCGGCGCCTGGCCGAAGGCGGCCGAAATCCCGGTTTCGCCCGCCTCCGCACCCGCCTCCTGAACAAAATCCGCGCCTTTCCAGGTGATTGAGCAAAGACCCTTGATTGCTACATAGAAGTCTGTTATGAATGGTCGGGCCGGGCGATCAACCGGTGAAGGAGGCGGGGCTCTCGGATATGGGAAACCGCCTTGGGGTGGCAAAGGAGGACCAATCCTGAGCCAGGATCTAAATCGTCATGACGGATCCTGGTCACGTCGGCTCGGCCGGCGTCGCCCCGCCTCCCTTCACTTCTTCTCAGGGGTATGCAGGCAGCGACCGGGGGTCGCTGCCGTGAGCGGCGCCGTCAGGCCCGCGGCGGGCGCTTGACGTCGAAGCGCCGCGCTTTCGGCAGCCAGCCGATCCCGTCGCAGAGTTCGTTCGGGGTCGCCTTCAGCGCCCCCGCCAGCTTGACGATCGTCGCCAGACGCGGCTCGCGGCCGGCCCGCTCCAGCAGCGAGACCTCGGTGCGGTGGAGGTCGCAGAGATAGCCCAGCTCTTCCTGGGAGATCCCGGCCTCGGTGCGGGCCTTTCTCAAGTTGACTGCGAAGCGCTCCTGCGGGGTCATTACGGCGATCCTGGTCGTTTGCGGACAGAAACTCTACAGACAAGAAAGAGCTTCCATCTTGCGCCCGCTGGCGGTTTCGCTACCTTCCTGAGAGGGATCGGCCCGGCGATCCCGGGAGTTTTGCGCAGAATGCATTGAGCAGTGCCCGACCATGTGTTATACCCGTGCGACCAATTGGACCGACGCCGAGGCATCGGCGGCAAAGGAGGAGCGATGAGTGACGCGGTAGATCCGCATCTCACCGAGCCCTATGGGCTCCGGACCAACTCCTGCGCCACCGAACTCGCCTGCCGCGAGTGCGGCTACCGGACGCCCCTGCTCGACCGCGCCTTCAAGTGTCCGGCCTGCGGCGAAGGACTCGACGTCGACTACGACTACGACCTGGCGAAGAAGCGGATCGAGGAGCGCCCGATGGCGGAGCGCCCCTGGAACATCTGGCGCTTCGAGGAGCTGCTGCCGATCCTCAACCGCCGCGCTCAGCAGCGGGTTGCCCAGTTCGCCGGCAAAACCCCGCTGATCCACGCCGAGCGGCTCGGCGCCGAGCTCGGCCTCAGCAATCTCTACCTGAAGGACGACTCGACCAACCGTCCCTCGCTCTCCTACAAGGACCGCGTGGTCGGGATGGCGATCGCCCGCCTGCTGGAGCTGGGCAAGGACGAGGTCGGCTGCGTCTCGACCGGCAACGTCGGCACCGCCGTCGCCTCGCTGGCCGCCCAGGCCGGCGCGACGCCGTACATCTTCTACCCGGGCAACATGGAGAAGGGCAAGGCGAAGGCCTGCCGGGCGATGGGCGCCCAGGTGATCCAGCTCGACGCCAACTACGACGGGGCCAACCGCGCCTGCCGCGAGCTGGCGCTGGCCACCGGGATGGAGTTCGCCAACATCACCCTGCGCCCGTTCTACGCCGAGGGGGCGAAGACGATGGCCTTCGAGGTGGTCGAGGAGCTGGGCTGGCAGGCGCCGGACCATTTCGTCATCCCGGCCGCCGGCGGCACGCTCTCCTCGCGCGTCCACAAGGGCCTGGTCGAGCTGGAGACGGTCGGCCTGGCGGAGACCGCCGGCGCGAAGATCGACATCGCCCAGGCCAGCGGCTGCTCGCCGATCGCGACCGCGATCGTCGGCGGCGGCGAGATCGAGCAGCAGACGCCGGAGACGGCGGCCCACTCGCTGGCGATCGGCGCCCCCGGCGACGGCAAGCTCGTCGTCGACGCGGTCCGCTCGCGCGGCGGCTCGGCGGCGACGGCCTCCGACGAGGAGATCTGGAACGCGATCGACCTGCTGGGGGAGACCGAGGGCATCCTCACCGAGCCCGCCGGCGGGACGACGATCGCCTCCACCGCTCGGCTGGCGCAGGAAGGGAAGATCGGTCCCGACGAGACCGTCGTCGCGGTGATCAGCGGCAACGGGCTGAAGACCCTGCA
>Ga0068851_10001423_pt1 | contig 10477 bp, 7 predicted proteins | sample KBSCornC12_FD_66588 | JGI IMG/M metagenome (GOLD analysis project Ga0068851, IMG submission 66588) | Corn rhizosphere microbial communities from Kellogg Biological Station, Michigan, USA - KBS Corn C1-2 | ecosystem: Host-associated > Plants > Roots > Rhizosphere > Soil ...
AACCAGGTCGAGCTCTACAAGCAGGCCGCCGCGATGGTGAAGCTCAACGTGCCGAAGGAGACGATGCGCACCGCGAAGCTCATGGATGGCGTCGTCTGGGACGGCCGCGACCCGGTGAAGTACGCGGGCGCTTTCAAGGTCAAGGTCGCCTAGGAGCCGGACATGTCCGCAATTCCGATGAAGAGAGTGGTCGTGGCGCATCCTTCGGCGCTTCGAAACGCCGCGGCCGCGCAAGCGACGGCGGATGCCGTCACCCCGGGCGCCGCTGTTGCGGCGATGGCCCGGGGCCCAATTTCCCGCATAGACGAGGTCGTTGCTCCCGATGCATTGGGTCCCGGCCTGCGCCGGGACGACGGCAAGTATCGCCGCGCGGAGCCGCCGCAGTGGCTGGTCACCGCCATCGCCATGGCCTGCGGCCTTGCGGTGTTCGTGGCCTTCTGGGCGTTCGTGGCGAAGTTCGGTCGCATCCCCGACCCGCTCTCGGTGTTCCGTGAAGCCGTGAAGATCTTCGCCGACCCGTTCTATCGCAACGGCCCGAACGACCAGGGCATCGGCTGGAACGTACTCGCCTCGCTGGGGCGCGTGGCGCTGGGCTTCGGGCTCGCAGCGCTCGTGGGCATCCCGCTCGGCTTCCTGATCGGCCGCTTCCGTTTCCTCTCGGACATGGCGGCGCCGATCATCGCGCTGTTGAAGCCCGTGAGCCCGCTCGCATGGCTGCCGATCGGGCTGCTGGTCTTCAAGGCGGCGAACCCCGCGTCGATCTACGTGATCTTCATCTGCTCGCTCTGGCCGATGATCGTCAACACCGCGGTCGGCGTGCGCCAGATCCCGCAGGATTACCTGAACGTCGCGCGCGTGCTGAACCTCTCCGAGTGGAAGGTGTTCACGCGCATCCTCTTTCCCGCGGTGCTGCCGTACATGCTCACCGGTGTGCGCCTTTCCATCGGCGTGGCCTGGCTCGTGATCGTCGCGGCCGAGATGCTCACCGGCGGCGTCGGCATCGGCTTCTGGGTGTGGGACGAGTGGAACAACCTCAAGGTCGACCACATCCTCATCGCCATCTTCGTGATCGGCATCGTGGGCCTCGCCCTCGAGCAGTCGCTGATCTTCCTCGCAAAGCGCGTCACCCACGGAGTCAAGGCATGACGACCGATCGCTACCTCCAGGTCGAGAATGTCGGCATGGCGTTCGAGAAGCGCGGCGTGCGCTTCGAGGCGCTGCGCGACATCGCGCTCACCGTGCGCCGCGGCGAGTTCGTGAGCCTCATCGGCCACTCCGGATGCGGCAAGTCGACGCTGCTGAACCTCGTGGCCGGCCTGTTGCGCCCCACCGCCGGGCACCTGCTGCTCGGCAACAAGGAGATCGCGGGGCCGGGCCCCGAACGCGCCGTGGTGTTCCAGAACCATTCGCTGCTGCCGTGGCTCACGTGCGCGGGCAACGTGCACCTCGCGGTGGAACGCGTATTCGCCCAACGCGAGGGCAAGGCGCAGCTCGCGGCGCGCACGCGCGCGGCGCTGGCGCTCGTGGGGCTCACGCCCGCCGCGGACAAGTATCCCGAGGAGATCTCGGGCGGCATGAAGCAGCGCGTCGGCATCGCCCGCGCGCTCGCGATGGAGCCGAAGCTGCTGCTCCTCGACGAGCCCTTCGGCGCGCTCGACGCGCTCACCCGTGCGCACCTGCAGGACGAGCTCCTGTCGATCGTCGCGAGAACCGGCTCGACGGTCGTGATGGTGACGCACGACGTCGACGAGGCGGTGCTGCTCTCGGATCGTATCGTGATGATGACCAACGGGCCCGCGGCGACGATCGGCGAGGTGCTGGAAGTGCCGCTCGAGCGCCCGCGCCGACGCCTCGAGCTCGCGACCGATCCCCGCTACATCGCCTGCCGCCGCGAGGTGCTCGCGTTCCTGTATCAACGCCAGGCAAGGAAGGTTGCATAAATGGACATGTCCCAACCGCGCAAGCTGCGCCTGGTCGTCGTCGGCAACGGCATGGCCGGCGTGCGCGCCATCGAGGAGCTGCTCAAGCTGGCACCCGATCTCTACGAGATCACGGTGTTCGGCGCGGAGCCGCATCCCAACTACAACCGGATCCTGCTTTCGCCGGTGCTCGCGGGCGAGCAGACGCTGCAGGACATCGTCCTCAACCCGGTCGAGTGGTACGCGCAGAACGGCATCCGCCTGCACCTCGGCAAGAAGGTCGCGAAGATCGACCGCGTGGCCCGCGAGGTCGTGGCCGAGGATGGAACCACCGAGCCTTACGACCGGCTCCTGCTCGCCACCGGCTCCAATCCCTTCATCCTGCCGATACCCGGCACGCAGCTCGAAGGCGTGCTCACGTATCGCGACATCCACGACACCGAGCGGATGATCGAAGCGGCGGCCAGGTATCGCCATGCCGTGGTCATCGGCGGCGGGCTGCTCGGGCTCGAAGCCGCGAATGGCCTCAGGCTGCGCGGCATGGAGGTGACCGTGGTGCACCTCATGCCGTGGCTCATGGAGCGCCAGCTCGACCGCACGGCGGCGAACCTCCTGCAGCAATCGCTCGAGGAGAAGGGGCTCTCCTTCAGGCTCGAGGCGACGACGCAGGAGATCGTCGCTCACGACGACATGCCAGTCGCCCCGGGCGCCGCTGAAGAAATGCCCGTCGCCCCGGGCGCCGCTGAAGAAATGCCCGTCGCCCCGGGCGCCGCTGAAGAAATGCCCGTCGCCCCGGGCGCCGCTACTGCGGCGATGGCCCGGGGCCCAATTCCCCGAGCCGGCGGCGTGCGCCTGAAATCCGGCGAGATCGTCCCCGCCGACCTCGTCGTCATGGCGGTCGGCATCCGTCCCAATACCGACCTCGCCCAGGCGGCGGGCCTGCACTGCAATCGCGGCATCGTCGTGAACGACACGATGCAGACCTTCGACCCGCGCATCTACGCCGTGGGCGAGTGCGTCAATCACCGTGGCACGGCTTACGGCCTGGTGGCGCCGCTCTTCGAGATGGCGAAGGTGTGCGCGAACCACCTCGCCCACTTCGGCATCGGCCGTTACGCGGGATCCCTCACCTCGACCAAGCTGAAGGTCACGGGTGTAGATCTCTTCTCCGCGGGCGACTTCAGCGGCGGCCCCGGCACCGAGGACATCGTGCTCGCCGACCCGGGCGCCGGCGTCTACAAGAAGATCGTCATCAAGGACGACAAGCTGGTGGGCGCGGTGATGTACGGCGACACCGTCGATGGCGCGTGGTACTTCCGCCTGCTGCGCGAGGGCAAGAGCGTCGCCGACATCCGCGACAAGCTCATGTTCGGCGAGTCCAACCTCGGCGACGCGGGCCACCAGGGGCAGAACAAGGCCGCCGCGATGCCGATGGAAGCCGAGGTGTGCGGCTGCAACGGCGTCTGCAAGGGCACCATCGTGAAGGCCATCAAGGACAAGGGCCTCTTCACGCTCGAGGACGTGCGCAGGCAGACGAAGGCTTCCAGCTCGTGCGGCTCGTGCACGGGTCTCGTCGAGCAGATCCTCATGTCCACGGCGGGCGGCGACTATTCGACCGCGCCGAAGAAAAAGGCCATGTGCGCCTGCACCGAGCACACCCACCAGGAAATACGCGACACCATCCGCGAGCACGAGCTGCTCTCGATCCCCGCGGTGTACGGTTTCCTCGAGTGGCGCACGCCGAACGGGTGCGCCACCTGCCGCCCGGCGATCAACTACTACCTGCTGTCCACCTGGCCCCATCGCGCCAAGGACGATCCGCAGTCGCGCTTCATCAACGAGCGCTCGCATGCGAACATCCAGAAGGACGGCACCTATTCGGTCGTGCCGCGCATGTGGGGCGGCGAGACCACCAGCGCCGACCTGCGCCGCATCGCCGACGTGGTCGACAAGTACCAGATCCCCACGGTGAAGGTCACCGGCGGCCAGCGCATCGACCTCCTCGGCGTGAAGAAGGAAGACCTCCCCGGCGTGTGGGCCGACCTCGGCATGCCTTCCGGTCACGCGTACGCCAAGGCGCTGCGCACGGTGAAGACTTGCGTCGGCAGCGAGTGGTGCCGCTTCGGCACGCAGGATTCCACGCGCCTGGGCCAGGAGCTCGAGCACGCGCTGTGGCGCATGTACGCGCCGCACAAGGTGAAGCTCGCGGTCTCAGGCTGCCCGCGCAACTGCGCCGAGTCCGGCATCAAGGACGTGGGCGTGATCGGCGTGGACTCGGGCTGGGAGATCTATGTCGCCGGCAACGGCGGCATCAAGACCGAGGTCGCGCAGTTCTTCTGCAAGGTGAAGACCCACGCGGAGGTGCTCGAATACGCCGGCGCCTTCCTGCAGCTCTACCGCGAGGAGGGCTTCTACCTCGAGCGCACCGTGCACTTCATCACGCGCGTGGGGCTCGACTACGCGAAGAAGCGCGTGCTCGAGGACCACGAAGGCCGGCGCGCATTGTGGCAGCGCCTGCAGTTCGCGCTCGACGGCGAGCCCGATCCGTGGCACGAGCCCAGCCGTGCCGGCGTGGACCTGCGCCAGTTCCAGCCCGTGGGAGCGTCCGCATGAAGATCGCCGTCTGCAGGCTCGACGACATTCCACGCCTCGGCGCACGGCGCTACCGCAGCGACGACGGCACCGCCATCGCCATCTTCCGCACCGGCGGCGATGAAGTCTTCGCGCTGCGCGACCAATGCCCTCACAAGGGCGGGCCGTTGTCGCAGGGGATCGTCTTCGGGGAAAGCGTCTCGTGCCCGCTGCACGGCTGGTGCATCAGCCTGAAGAGCGGCGAGGCGGCAGCGCCGGATGTGGGCTCCGTGGAGCGGTTCCAGGTCGAGGTGAGCGATGGCATGGTGCGACTGGACTTGCTCGAGTGACCGAAACCCGCACCACCTGCTGCTACTGCGGGACCGGCTGTGGCGTGGTGGCCGAAAGCGACGGCACGCGCATCGTGAACGTGCGCGGCGACGAATCGCATCCCTCGAGCCGCGGCAAGCTGTGCACCAAGGGCTCCACGCTCCACCTCACGATGACGCCCGCGGCGCAGGCCTCGCGCGCGAGATATCCCGGGATGCGCCACGCGCGAGCGGATCCGCGTCGCCGGGCGACGTGGGACGAAGCCCTCGACCACGTCGCCGGCCGTTTCGCCGCCATCATCGCGCAGCATGGTCCCGACGCGGTCGCCTTCTACGTGTCGGGCCAGCTTCTCACCGAGGACTACTACGTCTTCAACAAGCTCGCCAAGGGACTGATCGGCACCGCGAACGTCGACACCAACTCGCGCCTGTGCATGTCCTCGGCGGTGAGCGGCTACATGAAGACGCTCGGGGCGGACGCCCCGCCCTCGTGCTACGACGACATCGACGCCGCCGAATGCCTGTTCATCGCCGGCTCCAACACCGCGTTCGCGCACCCGGTGCTCTATCGCCGCATCGAGGCAGCGCGCGAGCGCAATCCTGCGCTGCGCGTGATCGTCGTCGATCCGCGGCGCACGCAAACCGCCCAGGCCGCGGACCTGCACCTGCCGATCCTGCCGGGCACCGACGTCGCGCTCTTCCACGGCATGCTGCACGCGATGCTGTGGGAAGACCTGGTCGACCACGACTGGATCGCCGCGCACACCGAAGGCTTCGACGCGCTGCGCGACCTCGTGCGCGATTACTCCCCGCAGTCGGCCGCGGAGACCTGTGGCGTGCGCGCGGAGGACATCGTGACCGCCGCCCGCTGGTTCGCGCGCTCGAAAGCCACCCTGTCGCTCTACTGCCAGGGCCTCAACCAGTCCTCCAGCGGCACGGCCAAGAACGCGACGCTGGTGAACCTCCACCTGGCCACGGGCCACATCGGCCGGCCGGGCGCCGGCCCCTTCAGCCTCACGGGCCAGCCCAACGCGATGGGTGGCCGCGAGGTCGGCGGCCTCGCTACACAGCTCGCGGCGCATCGCGACCTCGCCAATCCGGAGCATCGCGCCGAGATCGCGCGGCTCTGGGGCGTCGATCGCCTGCCTTCGAAGCGCGGGCTTACCGCGGTCGAGATCTTCGAGGCCCTGCAGGATGGACGCGTGAAGGCGGTGTGGATCGCCTGCACCAATCCCGCACAGTCGCTGCCGGACCTGCCGCGGGTGCGCGCCGCGCTCGAAGCCGCCGAGCTGGTGGTGCTGCAGGAAGCGTATGCGGACACGGAGACCGCGCCCTTCGCCGACGTCCTGCTGCCCGCGACGAGCTGGGGCGAGAAGGAAGGCACCGTCACCAATTCCGAGCGCCGCATCTCGCGCGTGCGTGCCGCATTGCCGCGGCCGTGGGAGACGCGCCACGACTGGGAGATCGTGTGCGACTTCGCGCGGCGGCTGGAAGCGCACCGTCATCCCGGCGAAGGCCGGGATCCAATCACCCTTTTCCCCTACACCACCCCCGAACAGATCTGGAACGAGCATCGCGAATGCACGCGCGGCCGCGACCTCGACATCACCGGCCTCTCGTACGCGATCCTCGAAGCGCGCGGGCCGCAGCACTGGCCCTTCCCGGAGGGCGCGAGCGAGGGCAAGGCGCGCCTGTACGAGGATGGACGTTTTCCCACGCCGAGCGGGCGCGCGCGCTTTTTCGCGGAACGCCACAAGCCCGTCGCGGAACCCGCGAGCGCGCGCTACCCGCTGCGGCTCATCACCTCGCGGCTGCGCGACCAGTGGCATGGCATGACGCGCACCGGTACGCTGCCGGCGCTTTTCGGCCACGCGCCCGAGCCGCGCCTCGCCATGGCGCCGATGGACATGGCGCGGCGTGCCCTGCGAAGCGGCGACCTCGCGCGGGTCGAATCGGCCCGCGGCGCGCTCTACGTGATGGTCGAGCAGGACGAAAGCCTGCGATCGGGACAGGCGTGCCTGCCGATGCATTGGGGCAAGCGCTTCCTCGGCGGACGCGACAGCGCCGGCACGAACACGGTGACCTGCCCCGCGCGCGATCCGGTTTCGCACCAGCCGGAGCTCAAGCACGCGGCCGTGCGCGTGGGGGGCGTGGACCTGCCCTGGCGCCTGATGGCGTTCGCGCAGGTCGAGGAAGCCGGCATGGCGGCCGCACAGGCGCTGATGCAGGCACTCCAGGCCGACGTAGCGTTCATGAGCGTGGTGCCCATCGGGCGCGAGCGCGCGGGCCTGCTCATCCGGGCCGCGCACGATGCCGCGCCGCCGGCCCAATGGATCGACCACCTCGACCGCCGCCTCGGCCTCGATGGCAAGCACGTGCTGCGCTACGACGACATGCGGCGCGCGCATTCGCGCCGCATCCGCATCGACGGCGATCGCCTGCTCGCCGTGCGCCTCACCGGCGATCCAGGCGCCATCACGAGCGGCGAATGGCTGCGCGAATGGCTCGTCGGCGCGCGGCCCGTCACGGAAGTGCGCCGCCTGCTGCTTTCGCCCGCGACGCATGCGCCGAGCGGGTTCGTGCTTTCGGGGCGCGTGGTGTGCCAGTGCGCCAACGTGTGCGAGACCGACATCGCCGCGGCGTTGGGCGAATGCGAAGGGGATACGCGGCAGCGCGTGCAGGCGCTCGGCGAACGGCTGCGCTGCGGCGTGACCTGCGGCTCCTGCCTGCCGGAGCTGCGCGCCCTCGCGGTCCGCATCCCGCCGAAAGCGGGGAAAATGGTGGCATGACCTTCGATGCCCGGCCGTACCTGAAGGAGATCGCGCGCGGCCAGCACGGCGCACGCGACCTCACCCGCGAGCAGGCGCGCGACCTCTTCACCGCGGTGTTCGAGGGCGAGGTCGCCGACGTGGCGCTGGGCGCGCTGCTCGTCGCCTATCGGATCAAGGGCGAGAAGGCGGAGGAGCTCGCGGGCATGGTCGAGGCGCTCACGCCGCACGTGCACGCGCTGCGCATGCCGATGCGCCGCACGCTGCCGGTCGTCATTCCGACGTACAACGGCTCGCGCAAGCTGCCGAACCTGCTGCCGCTGGTATCGCTCCTCCTGGCGCGCGAGGGCGTCCCGGTGCTGTTGCACGGCGTGGCGCACGAGCCGCAGCGGGTCTCCACCTTCGAAGTGCTCGCGCACCTCGGGCACCGCGCATCGGCCTCGCTTTCCGAGGCCGAGGGCCGGCTCGAGGAGCACTCGATCGCGGCCATTCCGCTGGGCCTGCTGTCGCCCGCGCTCGACCGGCTGCTCGCGGTGCGGCTGGTGACGGGCGTGCGCAACAGCGGCCATACCTTCACGAAGCTGCTGCTGCCCTCCAACATCGCCGCCGATGCGGCCTTCCGCCTCGTGGCGGTCACGCATCCGGACGCGCTGTCGCTCATGCGCGAGCATTTCATCGCGGTCCCGGGCCATGCGTTCCTGATGCGCGGCGTCGAGGGCGAAGCAGTGGTGCGCCTGCATTCGCCGCAGCCCATCGAGCAGATGGATCCCACCGGCGCCGTCGTGACACGACTCCTCACCGAATGCGAAGCGCCCGCGCTGCCCGCCCGGGATGCGCCTGCCACCGCGCAATGGACCCACGACGTGCTCGAGGGCCGCCTGCCCGTGCCGCCCGCGATCGCGCAGCAGGTGCGCCTCATCGCCGAAGAGTGCCGCGCCGCCGCTTCGTCGCGTCCGCCGCTCAAGCTGGTGTCGTCGCAATAACGTCACGCGAGGGCGACATCGCGTCGGCCGCGTTCAAAGCCTCCGCAGGAAATCCAGCAACGCTTCCACGGCAAGCCCGCAATCCTCCGCGGTGACGGTCTCGGCGGGGTTGTGGCTCACGCCGCCCGCCCCGCAGCGCACGAAGAGCATCCCCACGTCGCAGACCTCGGCCATGATCATCGCGTCGTGGCCCGCGCCGCTGGGCAACCGCCGCGGCTCGACGCCGGCGCGCCGCACGCTCTCCGCGAGGCGGTCCTGCAGCCAGGGCGCGCACGGCACCGCATGCACGTGGTGGGTGCGCGTGCGCTCGAGCGACACGCCCCGGCGCCGCGCGATGGCCTCGAAGTGCTCGAACACGTCGTGTTCCGCGGCCTCGCGCACCGCGTCTTCCGCGGCGCGGATGTCGACACTGAGCTCGACATCACCGGGAATCACGTTGCCGGTGCCGTCCTTCACGTGCAGGATGCCCACGGTGCCCACGAGCGATCCGCCGGCAGCGCAGCGGCCCTCCACCGCCAGCACCATTTCGGCAGCGGCGGCGAGCGCATCGTGGCGCATCGCCATCGGCACGGTGCCTGCGTGACCCGCTTCGCCGCGAACGCGCACCGTGTTCCGCGTGCCGCCGGCGATGGTGGTGACGATGCCGAGCGCCAGTCCCTCCCGCAGCAGCACCGGCCCCTGCTCGATGTGGACCTCGACATAGGCCGCGACGCCTGCCGGATCGATGCGCGCGGACTCGACCGCGGCGGGGTCGAGCCCCACCTCGCGCATCGCCGCCTCGAGGCAAACGCCGTCCGCGTCGCGGCGCGCGAGCACTGCGGGGTCGAACCGCCCCGCGAGCGCGCGGCTGGAGAGGAAGCTCGTCTGGAAACGCGCCCCCTCCTCGTCGGAAAATGCGATCACCTCGACCGCGTGCGCGAGGCGCTCCCCGCGTGCATGCAGCTCCGCGGCACAGGCGATGGGTACGAGGATGCCGAGGACGCCGTCATACTTGCCACCGTTGCGCACGGAGTCGAAATGCGAGCCCAGCAGGATGGCCCTGGAGCCGGCGCCTTCCGCGGCCTCGTAGCGGCCGATCACGTTGCCGATCGCGTCGACGCGCACCGCCATGCCGGCCGCGCGCATCCACTCCGCGACCTGGCGCGCGGCGGCGCGATGCGCGGGCGTGAAGAGCGTGCGCGTGTAATGTTCGGGGGAGTCGCTGTGGCGCGCGAGGGCGATTGCCCGTTCGAGGACCGTGCGGCCGGCGCGATCGCGTGGGGAAACCGCGGCATCCATGGAACGCGGGAGTCTATCACCTGACTAAGGCATGAAATGACAACGACATGCGAACGCCTCGTGGCGTGTCCCGAGTGCGACTGCCTGCAGCGCGAGGTCGCCCTGCCCGAGCAGGGGACCGCCGAGTGCGTGCGCTGTGGCGCCGAGCTCTACCGCAACCAGCCGCAAAGCCTCGACCGCACCCTCGCCTTCGTGCTGGGCGCGGCCGTCCTCTTCCTGGTCGCCAACGCCTTCCCGATCATGTCGCTCGATGCGCAGGGCCTGCGCACCAGCTCGACCATCACGGGCGCCGCGTGGGCGCTGCACGAGGAAGGCATGACGAGCGTGGGGCTGCTCGTGTTCACGACGGCGGTCCTCGTGCCGGCGCTCGAGGTCTTCCTGCTGCTCTACCTGCTGGTGCCGCTGCGCGGGGGAGTCGTGCCGCGGGGACTGCGCATCGGCTTCCGCATCGTCGATGCGCTGGAGCCCTGGGGCATGGTCGAGGTGTTCATGCTCGGTGCGCTGGTCGCACTCTCGAAGCTGCGGCATATCGCGACGGTGCATCCGGGCGAAGCGCTGTATGCGATGGCGGGCTTCATCCTGCTGCTCACGGCCGCGGCCGCCTCGTTCGAGAAGCGGGCGTTCTGGCA
>Ga0068851_10001426_pt1 | contig 10461 bp, 8 predicted proteins | sample KBSCornC12_FD_66588 | JGI IMG/M metagenome (GOLD analysis project Ga0068851, IMG submission 66588) | Corn rhizosphere microbial communities from Kellogg Biological Station, Michigan, USA - KBS Corn C1-2 | ecosystem: Host-associated > Plants > Roots > Rhizosphere > Soil ...
GAAACCTACAGCACTGATACCCAGCGCTGGATCAAGGATTCCATGAAAACCGCCAGCCTTGCGCCCGACTGCCAGCTGGGAAAGACCTGAGATCGCTATGACCAAACTTATCGTCGATGGCAAAGAGATCGATGTTCCCGCCGAATTCACGCTGCTGCAGGCGTGCGAGGCGGCAGGCGCCGAAATTCCGCGTTTTTGCTACCACGAGCGGCTGTCGATCGCCGGCAATTGCCGGATGTGCCTCGTCGAGCTCAAGGGCGGCCCCAAGCCGGTAGCGAGCTGCGCCTGGGGCGTTCGCGATTGCCGGCCCGGCCCGAAGGGCGAACCGCCGGAAGTCCTGACCCGGTCGCCGATGGTCAAGAAGGCCCGCGAGGGCGTAATGGAATTCCTGCTGATCAACCATCCGTTGGATTGCCCGATCTGCGATCAGGGCGGGGAGTGCGATCTGCAGGATCAGGCAATGGGCTATGGCGTGGATACTTCGCGCTTTGCCGAGAACAAGCGCGCCGTCGAGGACAAATATCTCGGTGCGCTGGTCAAGACCTCGATGAACCGCTGCATCCAGTGCACCCGCTGCGTTCGCTTTTCCGCCGAGGTTTGCGGCGCGCCGGAGATGGGCGCGACCGGCCGCGGCGAGGACATGGAAATCACCACCTATCTGGAAAGCGCACTGTCGTCGGAGTTGCAGGGCAATCTCGTCGATATCTGCCCCGTCGGCGCGTTGACCTCCAAGCCCTATGCCTTTGCGGCGCGGCCCTGGGAGCTCGGCAAGACCCAGTCCATCGACGTCATGGACGGCGTCGGTTCGGCGATCCGCGTCGATACCAGGGGTCGCGAGGTGATGCGCATCCTGCCGCGCGTCAATGATGCGGTGAACGAGGAGTGGATTTCCGACAAGGCCCGCCACATCGTCGATGGCCTGCGGACCCAACGGCTCGACCGGCCCTATGTGCGACAGAACGGGCAGCTCCGTCCCGCAACCTGGGCGGAGGCATTCGCGGCCATTGCGGCCAAGGTGCGGATGAGCGATGGCAAGCGGATCGGCGCGATCGCCGGTGACCTTGCCGCCGTCGAGGACATGTTCGCACTGAAGAATTTGCTGGCCGAATATGGTTCGACCAATCTGGCGGTGCAGGGCGGCGATGCCTTCGATCCCAAGGCGGGCCGCGCCTCCTATATTTTCAATCCGACGATTGCCGGGATTGAACAGGCCGATGCCCTGCTGATCGTGGGATCGAACCCGCGCAAGGAAGCGGCCGTGCTCAATGCCCGCATCCGTAAGCGGTGGCGGACCGGCCGGTTGAAGGTCGGCGTGATCGGTCCGAAGGCCGATCTCACCTATGATTATGATCATATCGGTGCGGGGCCGGAATCGCTTGCCGATGTCACCTCGGGCAAACACTCCTTCGCGGAAGTACTCAAAGGCGCGGAGAGGCCGATCATCCTCGTGGGAAGCGGTGCCATCGCCCGTCACGATGGTGCCCCCGTGCTGTCGGCTGCTGCCAGCCTCGCGGTGAATGTCGGCGCCATCAAGGATGGGTGGAACGGCTTTGCCGTACTGCATGATGCGGCATCGCGGGTGGGCGCGCTCGATATCGGCTTTGCCGCCGGCGGGCTGAACATTGCGGAGATGACAACCTTCGGGACGCTCGACGTGTTGTTCCTCCTCGGCGCTGACGAGATCAATGCGCCGGACGGCACTTTCGTGGTCTATATCGGTACCCACGGCGATCGTGGCGCGCATCGCGCCGACGTCATCCTGCCGGGTGCGGCCTACACCGAAAAGCAGGCGATTTACGTCAACACCGAGGGACGGGTGCAGATGACCAATCGGGCGTCGTTTCCGCCAGGGGACGCCAAGGAAGATTGGGCGATCATCCGTGCGCTATCGGAAACGCTTGGCAAGAAGTTGCCCTATGACTCGCTCACCGCGCTTCGGCAGGCGATGTTCAAGGCCGTGCCGCATTTGATGCGGATCAATCAGATCGCAAGCGGCGAGGTGACCGGCATCAAGACGATCGCCGGAAAGGGCGGCGCGGTCGAGAAGGCACCCTTCAAGGCGCTCGTCGAGGATTTCTATTTGACCAACCCGATCGCGCGCGCCTCGGCGATTATGGCGGAATGTTCGCGCCTGGCCTCTGGGCAGATGCTGACGGCGGCGGAGTGAGCGTGATCTAATGGCGGAATTCTGGACAAACACTCTTTGGCCCCTGATCATCATGGTCGCGCAGAGTCTTCTGCTGCTGGTCGTGCTCCTGATCGCAATTGCCTACATCCTTCTGGCTGACCGGAAGATCTGGGCGGCGGTGCAGATACGTCGCGGTCCGAACGTGGTCGGCCCCTGGGGGCTGCTGCAATCCTTCGCCGACCTGCTCAAATTCGTGCTGAAAGAGCCGGTCATTCCGGCCGGCGCCAACAAGGGCGTGTTCCTGCTCGCGCCACTCGTTTCCTGCGTCCTGGCGCTAGCCGCCTGGGCTGTGATCCCGATGAATCTCGGCTGGGTGATCTCCGACATCAATGTCGGCGTCCTCTACATCTTCGCGATTTCGTCGCTGTCGATCTACGGCATCATCATGGCCGGCTGGTCGTCGAACTCGAAATATCCGTTTCTCGCGGCGCTACGCTCGGCCGCGCAGATGGTGTCCTATGAAGTCTCGATCGGCTTCGTCATCATCACCGTGTTGCTCTGCGTCGGCTCCCTGAATCTCACGGCGGTCGTGGAGGCGCAGCAGACGAGGGGTCTTGCCCATCTCCTGGGGGTGCCCTGGCTCTCGATCCTGAACTGGTACTGGCTGCCGCTGTTTCCGATGTTCGTCGTGTTCTATGTCTCGGCGCTGGCGGAAACCAACCGGCCGCCCTTTGATCTCGTGGAAGCCGAGTCCGAGCTGGTCGCGGGCTTTATGGTCGAGTACGGCTCGACGCCGTATTTGCTGTTCATGCTTGGTGAATATGTCGCCATCGCCACGATGTGCGCGATGGCCACCATCCTGTTTCTCGGAGGCTGGCTGCCGCCGATTGCGGTGGCGCCCTTTACCTGGGTGCCCGGCGTCGTCTGGTTCGCGCTGAAGCTGTTCTTCATGTTCTTCCTGTTTGCGATGGCCAAGGCGATCGTGCCGCGCTACCGCTACGATCAATTGATGCGGCTTGGCTGGAAGGTTTTCCTGCCGTTGTCGCTGGCAATGGTCTTGATCGTGGCCGGCGTGTTGCATTTCGCCGACATCGCACCGAAGTGAGGCCGCCATGGGTATCAACATCGCCGCAACAACCCGCTCGCTGCTGCTGTCGGAATTCGTCTCGGCGTTCGTCCTCGCCATGCGCTATTTCTTCAAGCCGAAGCCGACGCTGAACTATCCCTTCGAGAAGGGACCGATCTCGCCCCGCTTTCGCGGCGAGCATGCGCTGCGCCGTTATCCGAACGGCGAGGAGCGCTGCATCGCCTGCAAACTGTGCGAGGCGGTCTGCCCGGCGCAGGCTATCACCATCGAAGCCGGACCGCGCCGGAACGACGGCACCCGCCGCACCGTTCGCTATGACATCGACATGGTGAAGTGCATCTATTGCGGGCTCTGCCAGGAGGCGTGCCCGGTGGATGCCATCGTCGAGGGTCCGAATTTCGAATTCGCCACCGAGACGCGCGAGGAACTCTACTATGACAAGGCGAAGTTGCTCGCCAATGGGGACCGCTGGGAGCGCGAGATCGCGAAATCGATCGAACTCGACGCGCCGTATCGGTGAGGTGAGGGCATGATCCTAATCCAGAAGGCCACGTCATTCCGGGGCGCGCAGAGCGCGAACCCGGAATCTCGAGATTCCGGGCCTGGTCCTTCGGACCATCCCGGAATGGCGGGGGAGAAACGATGATCCTTCCAGCGCTGTTCTTCTATTTATTCGCCGGCGTCTGCGTGGCTTCGGCTATCCTGGTGATTGTCTCACGCAATCCCGTGCATTCCGTGCTGTACCTGATCCTCGCTTTCGTCAATGCGTCCGGCCTGTTCGTGCTTATGGGCGCGGAATTCCTGGCGATGATCCTGGTCGTCGTCTATGTCGGCGCCGTTGCCGTGCTGTTCCTGTTCGTGATCATGATGCTGGATGTCGACTTCGCAGAACTGCGCGAAGGCTTTCTGGAATATTTGCCGATCGGCCTCGTCATCGGCGCGATCTTTCTTGCCGAGCTTCTGTTGGTGGCGGGCGGATGGGCGATCAATCCCGGCCTCGGCAAATCCGTGACCTCGGCAATCCCGGGCAACATCAGCAACACCGAGGCGCTCGGTCTCGTGCTTTATACGAAGTATATCCATTACTTTCAGGTCGCGGGCATGGTGCTGCTGGTGGCGATGGTCGGCGCCATCGTTCTGACCCTGCGCCACAAGGTGAGCGTCAAGCGGCAGGATATCAACGTGCAGAATGCGCGTACGCCTGAGCTGGCCATGCGCGTGCGCCAGGTTGCCTCGGGGCAGGGGCTGCAGGACGCCGATGCGGCGGAGTGGGTGAAATGACGATCGGGCTTGGGCACTATCTGGCGGTCGGGGCCATCCTGTTTACGTTGGGCATCCTTGGCATTTTCCTCAACCGCAAAAACATCATCGTCATCCTGATGTCGATCGAGCTGATCCTGCTCGCGGTCAACATCAACCTCGTCGCATTCTCCACTTTTCTCGGCGATCTCGTCGGGCAGGTATTCGCGCTGCTGGTTCTGACAGTTGCGGCTGCCGAGGCGGCGATCGGCCTTGCAGTGCTCGTGGTCTATTTCCGCAACCGCGGTTCGATCGCGGTCGAAGACGTCAATCTGATGAAGGGTTAGCGGCCGATGATTCAGGCTATTGTCTTTCTGCCGCTGCTCGGCGCCATTCTCGCGGGCGTCATCGCGCTTTTTGGCGCGCATGCCCGGCATCCGAGTGGTGACACGGTCGAACACCATGGCGATGATCACGCCCATGGCGCGGCGCCGGTCGGCGGAGATGCGAGTGTCATTCACAACGCCTCCCATGAACCTGATGCGCATGATGATCACGGCCATGGCGACCACCACGTCACCGAGCCGCCCGCCATCGGATCACGCGCCGCTGAACTGATCACGACAGCGCTTCTCTTCGTCTCTGCCGGGCTGTCCTGGTTTGCCTTTGTCGATGTCGGATTCATGCATCATGATGTCCGGATGGCGCTACTGCCCTGGATCAATTCAGGCGACCTTCAGGTGGCCTGGACACTTCGGGTCGATACGCTGACGGCGGTGATGCTGGTGGTGGTAACCACGGTCTCCTCGCTCGTTCACCTCTATTCCATCGGCTACATGGACGAGGACCCGAACCGGCCCCGTTTCTTCGGCTATCTCAGCCTGTTCACCTTCGCGATGCTGATGCTCGTGACTGCGGACAATCTGGTTCAGCTGTTCTTCGGCTGGGAAGGCGTCGGCCTGGCAAGTTATCTCTTGATCGGCTTCTGGTATCAGCGACCGTCCGCCAACGCCGCCGCCATCAAGGCTTTTGTGGTCAACCGCGTCGGCGACTTCGGCTTTGCGCTCGGCATTTTCGCGATCTTCATGCTGGTGCGCTCCACCGATTTCGAAACCATTTTTGCCGCCGCGCCATCATTGACCGGCAAGACGATCAATTTCTTCGGCTGGCACGCGGATGCGCTGACGCTGACCTGCCTGCTGCTGTTCATGGGAGCGATGGGTAAATCCGCGCAGTTTCTGCTGCACACTTGGTTGCCTGACGCGATGGAAGGCCCAACCCCGGTCTCCGCCCTGATCCATGCCGCGACCATGGTGACCGCGGGCGTGTTCATGGTGGCTCGGCTTTCGCCGCTGTTCGAATTGGCTCCCAATGCGCAGGCCGTTGTGATGTTCTTCGGCGCCACTACCGCCTTCTTCGCCGCAACCGTCGGTCTGGTACAGAACGACATCAAACGGATCGTGGCCTATTCGACCTGTTCGCAGCTTGGCTACATGTTCGTGGCGATGGGAGCGGGAGCCTATTCCGTCGGCATGTTCCATCTGTTCACTCACGCCTTCTTCAAGGCGCTGCTGTTCCTGGGCTCTGGCTCAGTGATCTATGCGATGCATCACGAGCAGGACATCCGCAACATGGGCGGGCTGAAGGATCGTATTCCCTTCACCTATTTGGTCATGGTGGTGGGAACGCTGGCATTGACAGGCTTTCCGCTCACCGCCGGCTATTTCTCCAAGGATGCGATCATCGAGTCCGCTTTCGTTTCGCACAATCCATTCGCCTTCTACGGCTTCCTGATGACCGTGGTCGCCGCTGGGCTGACCTCGTTCTACTCGTGGCGGCTGATCTTCAAGACCTTCCACGGTGAGCCCCACGACCATCATCATTACGAGGCGGCCCACGAGGCGCCTTTATGGATGCTGATCCCGATCGGCATTCTCGCTGCCGGCTCCATTTTGGCTGGTTATCCCTTCAAGGAGCTGTTTGCAGGTCATGGGATCGAGGAGTTCTTCCGCGATTCGCTGAAGATGCATGAGGGGATCATTGATGAGATGCATCATATCCCAGAGAGCATCGGGCTGTTGCCGACCGTGATGATGGTAGTCGGTTTCATCGTCTCCTGGTTCTTCTATGTCCGCAGGCCGGACGTCCCGGTCGAACTCGCCAACCAGCACCAGATGCTCTATCAGTTCCTGCTCAACAAATGGTACTTCGACGAGCTCTACGACCTGATTTTCGTACGGCCGACGAAGTGGATCGGTCGCTTCCTCTGGAAGGTCGGCGACGGCTACATCATTGATGGATTTGGTCCGGACGGGGTGTCCAAGCGCGTGCTGGATATCACCCGCGGCGCGGTCCGTATCCAGACCGGCTATCTCTATCATTATGCCTTTGCGATGCTGATCGGGGTCGCCGGGCTGATCACCTGGTTCATGTTTGGCGTGGGAGGCCAGTAATGACGACCTGGCCAATCCTCTCTGTCACCACCTTCCTGCCGCTGCTCGGCGCGCTGCTGGTTTATTTGTTGAGCCGGGGAAATGACGCGGCTGCGCAGCGCAACGCGCGCTGGATTGCGCTATGGGCAACGCTGGTCACCTTTGCGGTGTCGCTGATCCTGGTCTGGCGCTTCGATCCCGCGCAACCAGATTTCCAGTTTGTCGAAAAGGCGCCCTGGCTCGCCAACAGCATCACCTATCACATGGGGGTGGATGGCATCTCGCTGCCGCTCATCATCCTCACCACAGCGCTGATGCCGTTCTGCATCATCGCAAGCTGGAAGTCGGTGACGCTGCGCGTGCGCGAATACATGATGGCGTTCCTGCTTCTGGAAACGCTTATGATCGGCACCTTCTCGGCGCTCGATCTCGTGCTGTTCTATCTGTTCTTCGAAGGCGGCCTGATCCCGATGTTTCTGATCATAGGCGTATGGGGCGGACCGCGCCGCGTCTATGCCTCGTTCAAGTTCTTTCTCTATACGCTGCTCGGCTCCGTGCTGATGCTGCTGGCGATCATGGCGCTGTACTGGAATGCCGGCACCACCGACATTCCGACTTTGATGCACACGGCGGTCCCGCGCAGCCTGCAGACCTGGGCCTGGCTGGCGTTCTTTGCCTCTTTTGCGGTGAAAATGCCGATGTGGCCGGTCCACACCTGGCTCCCGGACGCGCACGTCGAGGCGCCGACGGCGGGTTCGGTCATTCTGGCGGCGATCCTCCTGAAGATGGGCGGCTACGGCTTCCTCCGGTTTTCGCTGCCGATGTTCCCTTTGGCATCGCATGATTTCGCGCCGCTGGTCTTCTCGCTCTCGGTCATCGCCATCGTCTACACCTCGTTGGTGGCGCTGATGCAGGAGGACATCAAGAAGCTGATTGCTTATTCGTCTGTGGCGCATATGGGATTTGTCACCATGGGCATCTTCGCCGGCACCATGCAGGGCGTGGCCGGCGGTATGTTCCAGATGATCTCACATGGCATCGTATCGGGCGCGCTGTTCCTTTGCGTCGGCGTGGTCTATGACCGGCTGCATACCCGAGAAATCGCTGCCTATGGCGGGTTGGTCAATCGCATGCCGCTTTATGCGTTGGCCTTCATGGTATTCACCATGGCCAATGTCGGCCTGCCGGGTACCTCCGGCTTCGTCGGCGAGTTCATGACCCTGTTGGGGACCTTCAGGATATCGATCGCAACAGCAACCTTTGCCACACTCGGCGTCATCCTGTCCGCGGCCTATGCGCTTTGGCTTTACCGCAAAGTGGTATTCGGCGCGCTGGTCAAGCCGTCGCTTGCGACCATCAAGGATCTGACCTGGCGCGAGGGGCTGACTCTTGGGCCGCTTGTGGTTCTCACCATTCTGTTCGGGGTGTATCCGAAGCCGGTACTCGATATGTCGGCCGCCTCCGTGCAGCAGCTCGTCAATAATTACAGTACCGCGATCACGGCCGTGAAGGCCGCTGGCCTGCTGCAGTAATTCCGGTTTGCTTGAACGGAGCGTAAGGCTTCGTTCGGATCAGGACATCGTGCCATGAGCTTTGAGACTGCTGGTTATCAATTGCTGCCCGTCCTGCCGGAGCTGGTGCTGGCGGTCGGCGCGATGGTGCTGCTGATGCTGGGCGCCTTTCGCGGACCGGGCACAACCGGCCCGGTCATGGTTCTGGCCGTGTGTCTGCTCGTCGTGGTCGGGGGCCTTGAAGTCTGGTTGCCTGGCGAAAGGCTGACGACCTTCGGCGGCAGCTTCGTGGTCGATAGCTTCGCGCGCTTTCTGAAGATCCTGGCGCTGGTAGGGTCTGCGGCGACACTGATCCTGTCAGCTGAGTTTCTCGCCGACGCCAGCCGCCGCATCTTCGAATACGCGATCCTGGTATTGCTTTCGACGCTCGGGATGATGGTGCTGATCTCGGCTGCGGACCTGATCATGCTCTATCTCGGGCTCGAACTGATGAGCCTTGCGCTGTACGTGGTGGCCGCTAGCAACCGCGACAATGTGAAGTCCACGGAAGCCGGGCTGAAATATTTCGTGCTCGGGGCGCTCTCCTCAGGAATGCTGCTGTATGGCGCCTCGCTGATCTATGGCTTCACAGGCACGGTCAGCTTTGCCGGTATTGCCGCTGCCGCGAAGGACGGCGGCACGGGCATTGTGTTCGGGCTGGTATTCCTGTTCGCCGGGCTGTGTTTTAAGGTATCGGCGGTGCCCTTTCACATGTGGACGCCGGATGTCTATGAAGGTGCGCCGACGCCGGTTACCGCCTTCTTTGCCTCCGCACCGAAAGTCGCGGCACTGGCTGTGTTCACCAGGGTGGCACTGACCGCCTTTCCGGGAATTGCCCCGCAATGGCAGCAGATTGTGGTGTTTGTCGCGATCGCCTCAATGGTCCTGGGCTCGTTTGCGGCCATCGGTCAGAAAAATATCAAGCGGCTGATGGCGTATTCCTCGATCGGTCATATGGGGTTTGCGCTGGTCGGTCTTGCTGCGGGCACGGTGGAGGGTACGCAGGGTGTACTCGTCTATATCGCGATCTATGTAGCGATGACGCTTGGTACCTTTGCGGTGATCCTGGCGATGAAGCGTTCCGGCCAGCATGTGGAGAATATCAGCGATTTTGCGGGTCTCTCACGCACCAATCCGCTGCTGGCGTTTTTCCTGGCGATGCTGCTGTTCTCGCTCGCTGGAATTCCTCCGCTCGCAGGCTTCTTTGCCAAGTTCTACGTGTTTGCGGCGGCGATCAAGGCTGGGCTGTTTACGCTTGCTGTGGTTGGCGTCCTCGCGAGCGTGATAGGCGCATTCTACTATCTTAACATCATCAAGGTGATGTATTTCGACGAGCCGCTGCCGGCACTTGATCCGATGCGCGCGGAGTTGCGAACCGTTCTGGCCGTCGCGGGTCTGTTCAATCTGTTGTTTTTTGCCTATCCGGGGCCGCTCGTCAGCATGGCTGCGGCTGCGGCCAAATCGTTGTTCTAGGCATGACAGGGCGATTTGCAGCTAAGTCGGACTTGTCCGGCCTTTGTGTTGGCTTTCCCGCGAGCGCCTGGTTGGATCGCGTCTGAGATGCCGTTCTCGCTCGGCCCCAAAGCCACCGCCGCCGGCTACCGCGTTATCGCCTACGACCAGATAGGTTCGACGAATGCGGAAGCGCTGGCGCGCGCGCGTGAGGGTGAGACCGGGCCGGTCTGGTTTGTCACCTCAGAACAGACGGCTGGGCGAGGGCGCCGCAATCGGCCGTGGATCGCGCCGCGCGGCAATCTCGCCAGCAGCGTTTTAGAGGTCCTTGAGATTTCGCCAGCGGCCGCAGCGACGCTCGGCTTTGCGGCTGGCCTTGCGATCGAGGCGGCCCTGCATCGGGTGAGCTTTGAGGCCGCGATGCGGGCGCCAGGCTCCGACGAGACGCGGTTCGTGCTGAAATGGCCGAACGATGTGCTGGCCGGCGGACGGAAGCTCGTCGGCATTGGCCTTGAGGCCGAGGCATTGCCCGATGGACGCCTGGCGGTCGTCGTCGGCATCGGAACCAATGTA